>OKST01000003.1_pt1 | contig 311915 bp, 242 predicted proteins | sample 1606341 | NCBI WGS metagenome assembly OKST01 (sample SAMEA3879563, study PRJEB24766) | human gut metagenome | biome: human-associated habitat; feature: feces | place: USA | collected 1985/1987 | reverse complement strand
TGGCGGGGAGTTCTCTTCCGGCGTGGGCTGTGGGGGGGATGTCTGCCGGGCAGAGTGCGTATGATCTGACGGGGAATGTGCAGTCCGGCAAGGAGTCAACGACGAATGCGGGGAACGCTCTTAATGATTTGCTGGTTGCTCTGCTGGGGCGGGAGGGGCAGCAGGGGGGGCAAGCTTCCTCTTCTTCTTCACGTTCTTTCTAATCTTACCGGACGCATCTCATGAATAATTGTACGACGCGGGCTTTTGAGTTTCTGGAGGGGATTTCTCCCGGTTCTTATGCGGGGTTGATCCGTTACACGCTGGAGCGCGGGGGGATTGTTCATTCGTCTCCTGATTGTTTTTGTGTGGCTATTCCGGACGAGGATGATCCGCATACGGTGCTGATTCTGTTCCAATGTTCGCGGCTTTCCGCTCTCTGGCGGCTGGCGGAGATGTACCGCTGCCAGTTTACGCATGTGCGTTTCCGCAGGGATTTCAAGAACCGCTACCCGGAGCGGTGCGTGCCTATTGACAAGTTTCTTCACAAGTCTTCTCTGGCCGGGCGGATTTCCTGACCCTCGTTATTCCCTGCTCTGTTCTCCGTTGTTCTCTCCTCTTTCCTTTCTCATTTCATGGATGTTCCTCTTTACAATGGCGCAAGGCCGCAGCTTGATTCCACGCCCCAGCCGTTGCAGACGCCGGGGGTGAATCTGGAGGCCAACATGCAGGCGGCCCAGCGGGGGGCGCAGGCTCTGGATGCGGCCATAGGGAAGTTCAAGGCTATTCGGGATTTCGGCGAGGATCAGCGGATTGAAGGGATATTGGGCAAGACTGCTGCTGATTTTGAGGATGAGTTTACGCGGCGGGCCAGTCTGGCTCCCGGCTCTGAAGACGGGCTCTATGATGAGGAGGGCCACCTGCACAGGGGGCACCTGGATGCGCTGGTGAAGGATTACGCCAACCGGGTGGACGAGGTGCGCCCCGGCTATCTTGACCCGGATAGTCGGCTCAAGGCGGAGGCCCTGCTGCAACGCACGAAGCAGCAGTTTGAGATACGGGCTTTGGGCAAGGCGGCGGAGAGGGAGATCCAGGTCTCCCGGCAGACGTATCTGGATAACTTGAAGAGTGCGCTGGACCGGAAGGATTATGGGGCAGCCAGAATTCTCAACCGAAGGGCGAGGCAGAATGATATTATTTCCCGAAATCAGTATGAGTATGAGGACTGGAAGTTTAACCAGCTTGACCGTGTAGAGCAGTTTCAGGAGGGGCTGAAGAAGAATCCTCTGGAGGTGGCGGCGGCTTTTGAGGATGGTCTCTATGATGATATAGAGCCGGATACGCGGCGGGATTTGGAGAAGGATTTGCAGACGGCCCTGCGTCAGCAGGTGAGGCAGATCCCGTTTACGGAAGAGGAACGGAAGCTGATGGAAAGGGGCGGGTCTGTGCGTCCGAAGTTTGACCGGCTGCCGGGTGATACGGAGCAGATGGTGAAGTGGAGGGAGGAAAAGAACCGGGGAATGCTCCACCTGCACCAGAAGGATATTGACGCGGCGTGGCGGGAGGATGTGTACAATGCGCCGGTGCTGAAGAGCGCCGGGCAGTATAGTGTCTGGAAGAATAGTCTGATCCGCAGGTGGTGTGACGAGAAAACGGGGTTTGGCGTGAATCCGGAGTTGCTGGGACTGGCGGCGGATGAGAGGATTGCGGATTTGCTGGGGCTGGCTTCTGCCAGGGATCATCTCAATGCCAGCGAGTTTTTCAATACGGTGGACCCGGCTGACGTTGCGCCGGAGTTTTACAAAAAGTGGGATAAGGCAAAAGGGACGTGGTACTGGACGGATGCGGGGAGGAAGGAAACGGAGGATGCGACGAAAAAGGAGTATGATCAGAAGGTGCAGCAGGCCCGGAGTGAGGCGTATGCGGCATATTTGTTCTGGTCACAAAATAATCCGAAGGCGGATTACTATAAGCAATATCAGACGGCTTGTTCCCTGCTGGCCGACCGGGCCTCCCGGCTGGATGAGGAAAACGAGGTGAAGAAGGAGGATTTGGAGTTCAAGTATATGGGTCGGGATTTAGGGGACAAAGGCCGGGAGAAGGGTCAGAAGGCTCTGGAAGAGCAGCAGAAGCGCAATAAGGAGTACCGGAAGAAAATGGCGGAGGGCATTGCTGCCGCCGACAAAATCAAGGGGGAGGCGGTTTCTCCGGTTCTCCCTGCCGTGATGGCGACGGACATCCTGCCGGTGCCGGATGCGCAGCCGGGGGCCTATTTGTCCAGGGAGGATTATGAGAAGGTGGTGGAGTTTTACGGTGACGCGCCGGAGCTGGTGGGAGTGCTGCCGGGGCGTGGCTCCCAGCGGGCGTGCTGCCGGGTGCCGGTGCTGGGCTGGCATGAGGGTGACGGGGTGCTGCTGACACGCGGGGCGCGGCACGGGCAGCTGGGCGTGGTGGGGCGAATCGACGGGCTGGAGGTGAGGTTCCGCCGTCCCAAGGGGAGTAAAATTCTCTCTCCGGAGGAGCGCAGGAAATGGGTGGAGGGGAAAGGGAGGAAGAAGGAGGAACCTGCTCTGCTGCCGCCGCTGGATGCGTCTGCTTCTGTTCCGCCCGAGGATTACGGTCTGCTGCCCGTAGAGGGTGCAGGTGTGGAAACTGCCGTGCCTGTGAGTGAGTCCGGGCTGCCGCCTCTTTAGGTTTTCAGGATTCTTTCTTTTTCCCGTCTCTTTTTCCCGTCTCTTTTTCTCATTCTTTTTTCATTCACTTTTTCTTTTTACTGTTATGCCGTCTCTGAAACTTGCCGATGTCTGGAAGGATTTTACGCCGCCGTCTCCCCCGGAGGTTTCCGGAAAAAAGGAGGAGAAAAAGGAGGAGAAAAAGGAGGAGAAAAAGGAGGAGAAAAAGGAAGAGAAAAAGGAAGAGAAAAAGGAAGAGAAAAAGGAAGAGAAAAAGGAGGGGGGGAAGCCTGTACATACGGATTCAGAGATGTTCTCTGTACCGGATACGGGTTCCAAAACGGTTTTTGAAGCGGCTCCTTCTCCTGCGGCTGGGTCTTCTCTGTCTGCTAAGGGCCGTTCTTCTTTTTTCCTGTCTCCGGATACGGAGGGGGTGCTGGAACCGGGAAACATCGACTTGCGCCGCCGTCCTGTGGTCAGGAACCGGGATGGTTCCGTTTCCATGGCTCGTTCCTTCTCCGTGGCGAAGGATGGGCGGGAGTATCTTATTCCTACGGTTTCCGATGAGGGGAGGCTGTTGTCCGATCAGGAGGCGATCTCTCAATTCGAGAAGACGGGGCGGCATCTGGGGGCGTTCAGGACGGCGCAGGATGCGGCGGAGTATGCCGATAGGATGGACAGGCAGCAGGAGATTTTATATGCCGCCAATCCGCAGGAGTTTCAGGGGGTGGAGATTCAGCAGGGTTCTCTTGTTGCCGGGTTTCCGGCCCGGTTGCCGGGGGAGGCGGCGACACCTCTTTCTCCTGTGCGGCCCCGGTCTCTGTTTGACCGGCCTTTGACGGCTTCCCCTCTCCTTTCTTCTTCCGCCCGGATGGAGACTGCTTACAGGCCCGATCCGCAGAGGATGGAGGAGCTGAATGCCCTGGTTCTGCATTTTAAACATGATCCGGAGCTGGATGCTCTGCTGGAGCGTAACCCTGCCTACCGCTCCCAGGCGGCGCTGGATGACGGCTCCATGCCCGCGCGTGCTCTGCTGGGGCAGCAGATTCTCCGGGAGGTGGCGGGGGAGAGGTATGAGAAGGAGCCGGGGTTTTATTTCCTGGCTCTCAAGGAGAAACTGCCGGAGGCCGCTACCCGGCAGGAGGCGTATGCTGCTGTGTATGATCATTACAGGAAGGCGGTGGAAAAGCAGTATGAGGAGAACAAGGCGAGGAAGGCCGCTTACCAGAAGAACCGGGCGCAGGTGGATGAGGCGGTGGCCCATGTGGTGGGCGGGCTGTGGTCTCCTGCGGAGCTGGGAGTGAGGCTGACGCCGGAGCAGACGGATGTTTATTTGAAGGAGTTTGATACGGGGGCTGTGGAGAAGGCCCATGCGGCGTTTTCTCTGCTGAAGGATGTTTTTTCCGGAACGCCGGAGGATGGGCTGCGCCGGATGGTCTCGGAGCGGGCGGCCATGAAGATTACTTCTGCTCTTTCTGATGATGACGGCACGGGGAAGCTGACGATCAATGAAACCGCGTTTAATCTTTTTGAAGGGTCTCTGCGAAAGCTGATGGGGGCCGTGAAGGAGCAGTCCGGCGACGAGTGGAAGTTCCTGCATAATGTGAAGCTTGCGCTGTTTAATCCCGTTGCCAAAAGGAATGCCACGCTGGGAACGCTGCTCCAGATCGAGAGGCAGCAAAACAGTCTTGTGCCTTTCGCCCATGAGCACAATGACAGGGTGCTGGAAATGATGGATGAGACCATTAAGGAGTATCAGACGTATATCAAAAATGACAGGGAGAACGCCCGTGTGCTGGGGCTGCTCTCTACCGGGCAGGATTTGGGCAATCAGTCTAATGAGCGGGCTTCCTTTGCCGCGAAAACGGTCAACTGTCTGGGGAGTGTCTGCGGTCAAACCGCTTCGTTCTTCCTTCCTTACGCCGGGTGGGGTGTTGCTCTGGCCGGGGCGTATGACGACAAGAGGAACCGGGCGTATTATGAGGGGCTGGAGCCGGGGACGGCGGAGTGGTCCGCCTTTGTGGACGCGGCGGCGTCCGTGGCTGTGGAGAAGATTTCCTACGGGGCGCTGGGGCGGCTTTCCGGGGCGGGCTGGGTGATGGGCAAGCTGCCTTTCATGGGGAAGGCCCGGAAGGCTCTTACGGATTCCCTGTGGAAACATGTACTTTTTGAAGCGGGGGCGGGCATGGTGGAGGAAACCTTTGTGGAACCGACGGCAGAGGCCATTATCCAATGGGCGGTGAGAAGCAATATAGCCCCGCTGGCGGGGGTGGATGTGGGGGGAAGTTACGACTGGAGTAATTACTGGAACGAGCTCAAGGGGATGATGGAGCCGGATCAACTGCTGGCGACGGCTCTTTTTGTGGGGGGGCTGGCCGGAGGTACGACGGGGGCAAACTCTCTGATCATGCAGCGGTCCCTCGTGGTGAATTCCCGCAGCCCGGAGATGTTAATGACGCAGGGCATTCCGGCGGATGAGGCGAAGCGTATTTCCGGTATTACGGATAACGGGGAACGTGTGGCCGCTGTGCGGGAGGCTGTCAGTAAATTGAGGACTTTACCGCCTGATGTGGTGAGGAAGAATGCGGGTGAGGGGGTGAAGGCGTTCCGGTCGCTGGCGGAAGTGCGGGCGACGGTGGAGTCGGAGGCGTACAAGTTTTTCCAGAAGGAGATGAGGCTGCCGCTGGTGGAGGAGAAGCTGGACAAGCCGGGGATGTACAATGTGACGGTTTTTGATGTGGACTCCGGGCAGAAGAAGTTCACGCAGGAGATGGCGGAGGGGCAGCTTGTCTCGCTTTTCGGCAATTATTTCAGTGAGGATAAGCGGGCCCAAATCGCAGAGGCTCATTCGGCTTTTGCCGCTAATGCTTTTTTGCGGACGGCTGAAAAGGGGAACGTCGTCCAGGCACAGGATATGCTTCAGTGGGGAAAAAGCACAGGAGAGGAAAAAGGAGCGGGAGTGAGAAAGACGCCGGAAGAGGGAATGGAGGGAAATGGTAAGGAGGATGAAAGAGCTGCGGGGAAAGTGGAAAGCGGACTTTCCCCGGAAGCGGGTAGTCCCGGTGTCCCGGTTCCGGCGGCTACAGAAAGGGAAACGCGGGAGGGTGAGGATTCTTCTGCTTCTTTGGGAGATGATTCCGCCGTCTCGAAGGATGGGGCTGCTGCGAGGGAGAATTTGTCTGTGCTGGGTAAGTTTATCCGGACGGTGGGTGGCTTGAGCCAGACGGGGTTTTCTTATCTTACCCGCATTGCTCTGGATGAGTGGAACCGTCGTCTGGATTCCGGGATGTCCGGGGAGCAGGCCGCCGCCGCTCCCTTTGCCCCGCTTTCTCCGTATGCGCCTCTTGGTTCCATGCTGGGGCTGGAAAAGGCTTTTAAGGAGCGTCTGAAAATCGCGGCAAGAACGACGGGTGAGGAAGGTTCCAAACAGACCAGCCTGTTTCAGATGCGTACTGCGCCCGGTACGTCCCCGGCTGATATTCTCTTTTTGGTCAGCAAGGGGCTGGTGGGAACGCGTGAAATGCTGGAGGATTTGTTTGAAGTGGGGATCAAGAATTTGGTCAAGGGGGACAGGGCGCGTCTGGAAGCTGTGGGGGGGCTGCTGCGGGAGACGCAGGCCGGGTTGCAGAAACTGGGGTTTCAGGGGCAGTTTATCAGCCCGTCCGGGCCTTTGGATGAGATGAAGGTAGTGGAAGGCATGTCGAAACTGGCCTTGTCTGATACGTTGGCAAATGCGGAGTCTCTGCCTCTGCCCAGGTGGCAGAAGGATCTCTTGCAGTATCATGTCAATTATCTGAATGATGCTTCCTACCTTCTGAATCTGGGGAGGGCCTGGAATCTGGGACGGGAGAAGGGCACGATTACGAAGAGTATGGAAGATATTCTGCGTGATCTGGGCCACAGGGTTCACACGATATATGACCAGGCAAGGATTGAGCAGCAGGACATTCAGGCGGTGATGGAGGCCCGCGCCATTGTCTTTGGCAACAGGGGCGGCCCCGGTGGTTCTGCCGGGGGGCCTACCGCCTCCCAGATCAGGGAACGGCAGCAAAGGGACGAAGAGGAAGAGAAAGCGCATGTTACTACGGGGGACAGGAGCAAGGAAAGGACTGTACCGAAGGAGGCCTTGCAACATCCGGAAACGGTAGCGTTGCCGGAGGCTCCGGAGTCCATGCAGGGTGTTTTTGTCAATGGAGCCGCGTACAACCCGGATGCGGGAACGTGGCTTGGCATGGTGCCGGTGGACAAGCTGCATCTCTCTCCGGAGGTGCCGCAAGTGAAGGTGAACTCCGGCAAGAAGGGGGTGGTCAATCCTCTGGTGGGGGATTACCGGGCGGATGCGCCGCCTGTTTATGTGTGGAAGCGGAAGAACGGGAAGCTGGAAGTGGTATCTGGCCGTCACCGGCTGGACCTGGCCCGACGCACCGGCATGAAGGCGATTGCCGCGTATGTGTATGAGGAGGACGCTGATCATGACGCCCGGTGGGCGCGGCTGCTGGATTATGAGCAGAATATGCAGGATGATCAGGCGGATGAGCTGACGGCGGCTATTTATGTGAGGGAAACGGGACTTACGGATGATGAGCTGACCCGGCGCGGGCTGACGCGGGCGGGAACCAGGTCCCGGCGCGGGCTGCTGATCGGGCGGGAGGCGCGGGAAGACCTCTGGACGCGTTTCCGCAGCGGGGCCATCAGGGCGCAGGACGCGGAGGCCATTTGCCTGCTGACCCGGCACATTCAGGACAAGGGGCGCATTGACGCCATGCAGATGGCGGCGGCCAATGACCTGGCGGGGGGGAAGTCTCTGGAGTTTGTGGCGGCCAAGATGCAGCTCATGGCCCATGCCTCGGCAGACGGGGGGATGGTTCAGGGGCTTATCAGTTTTGGGGATTCTTTTGAGCAGGATATGGAGAGGGCGGCGGAGTATGTGGCCCGCTCCATAGGCACGATCAATGAGCATATCAACGCCATTAAAGGTGTCAGAAATATCAGTAAAAAGGGAAATGTCCTGGCTACGGAGGGGATCACCGCAGGTCTCTCTGAAGACCCTGCCGAACGGCTCAAGGAACTGGAGCTGTTGAAAACCATGTATGAGAAGATCGGCCTGTATGAAAATCTCCGTGTGCGTGCGCTGACCTGGGACGGCAAGTCCGCGCCAGACCCGATAGGTGATCACCGGCTGGATATGCAGGCGGAGCGTGCCCGCGCGGAGGCGGATGCCGCCGCTCTGGAGGATGAGGGGAACCGCAAGGCGGCGGAAGCCCTCACTCCTGAATTAGGGTTTTCTCTTATGCTCTCCCGCAACCTTGAAACGGTCTTTCCCGACCTATGGAATGAGGCGGCAAGGGAACTCAATGACCGGGGGCATGTGAGTTTTGCCCTGAATGGTTCCCGTGTCTCCATTCATTCTCTTTCCGGAAAAAATTTCCGTGAAGCTCTGGAGATGGAAGGGCTGTTCCCTCCCGTGAACCGGGGTGCGGACTTTTCTTCCGGTTTGGTCTCTGCCGGGGAAATCGCCTGTGTTCTGCACCCGGAGAGTGTGGGGGCTGACAGCCGGAGCGTTCCCCTGCCGGAGGGGGCAGCCGGTTCCGGCAGGAGGGTTCCTCTTTCTGATTTTTCCGGTTTTGTTATTCCTTCTTCGCAGGAAGAATCTCTTCTCCCGGCATTGCTGGAACTGGGCGTCCCGGTGCGGGTATATCATGTGACGGGTGAGGAGGCCGCTTTTCTGGGCGATCCCCGAAGCATGGAAAAGGATGACCTGCGGAAGAAAAAGGAGCTGGACCTGCGGCGCAACAATGTGATCCGGTCCTTTCTGGAAGAGACGGATGTTTCCTTCTCCCTGTCGGCGGCGGAACGGAGGATTTTCACAAGAGCGAGGAGGGAGGATACATGGATGAAGGCTCCGGACGGGACGCCTACCGCCCTGACGGAACGGCAGTGGCTCCAGGTCCATTCAGAGGCTTTTCGGGAATGGTTCGGCGAGTCGAAAATCGTCAATGAGCACGGGGAGCCTGTCGTTGTGTATCACGGTACAGCCAGGGCGGACCGGGTGGGTACTGTTTTCCGGGGGGAGCGGGCTACGTCCGGCCCCATGGCTTTTTTTACGGACAATGAAGGGATTGCCGCCAATTACGCGAAGGACAAGCGGGATACCAGCATTGGTTATGAGGAGGAGGATTATCATGATTATCACCAGCAGTTTCGCGTAGTTCTTCCTGATGGGCAGGACATCCCCCTGGAACGTTACTGGAACTATCTCTCTTTGTCAGATCAGCGGCGAATTGCCTCTCTTGCGGGCCAGATACGGAAAGACTGGGACGGCGATAATTCCATCATTGTGGACCCGTCCATCAATGACGCCAACGGGGGGTTCCCGGAGCATCTTCGGGAGGCGCGCGGAAACGCGTTCCGCGCTCTTGTTTATCACTGGCTGGAGAGCGCCATTCTTTTTGATGAAGAACACCGCTTTCTGGATGTATTGGAAAAGCTGGATTTACCCTTGTCCCCTTACTACCGGGACCCGAATTATCAGGAACCGAAAGTTTACGCCTGTTACATGCGGATGGAGAATCCCTTCCGCACTCCCCGCATTACAAAGAAAATCGTCGCTTCTCTGAAGGCGGCTTCCAGGAAGGCCGAGATTGCCAGGGAGAGCTGGCGGACGGACCTCTGGGATAAGAACAGTGTTTCTCCGGAGGACTGGATTGAGCGGCTGGAAGGAGATTATGAAAACAAGACAACTCATGCCTGGGCCTCAATCCCGGACTGGGTGACGGCATGGCTCCGGAAAAAAGGCTACGACGGCATTATTGACCAGGGCGGGAAATTTCACGCGGAGGATCACACGGTCTGTATTCCCTTTGATTCCGTTCAGATCAAATCCGCAAGGGATAACAGGGGGACTTTCGACTCCGGAAATCCTGACATTACTTTTTCCATTGGATCTGAAAAACGTCTTATCACTTTACGGGCGAAGAAGGATGGAACCTGGCTCAATGCTCCCAATGGAAAGCCTTCTCTGCTATCTCCCCGGCTCTGGAGTATCGTCCGTACCCGTGCTTTCCGGGAGTGGTTCGGGGACTGGGTGAATGATCCGGCCAATGCTTCCCGCGTGGTGGATGAGAACGGGGAGCCGATGGTTGTTTATCACGGCAGCAACTATAAATTCACGGAGTTTGATCCTTCTTTTGCCGGAAGTAATTACGACAGGCAGGAGCTGGATTTCGGTTTCCTGTTCACGACGACGGACGCATACCATGCCGGTTTTGCCGCCAAAACTGCCCGTGAGTTTGAGAATGAAAGGAGATTCGCCCGTGGAGAAAGACTGCTCACTGATAGAAGCGGTAGAGAATACGCCCTGTTCGCCAATCTGCGCAATCCGCTCATTTATGATCTGGACGCCCATCCGGAGGAGCTTTCCTATGGATTTCCCGAAACGGAACCCGATGTGTGGGACAGTCCCCGTTTCGCGCTTCGGGCGCAAAAAGAATTTTATGAGGGTGACGACGACGGGAACGACTATGACGGCATCCTCCTGAAGGGGCGGGAGAGTTCATGGGTGCTGGCCCGGAAGTCCAACCAGCTTAAATCCGCCACAAACAATCGGGGCACCTACGACGCTGCTGATTCGGATATTACCTTCTCCCTGTCCAACCTGGCTGCCGTTCATAGTCTGAATACGGAAAAGCTGGCGGCGGCGGACAAGCTGGGCGGCCTGCCGCTGCCCTCCCTGGCCGTGACCCGTCTGGACAGGCCCTATACGTGGGGTGATGATGATAATGTTTATCTTGTCGGTTCTCCGGCTCTGGCCGATCCGGCCCGTGGCGTGGAAATTTATGACCGGGACATGTGGAGCGGCCACTTCCCTGAATTGCGCTGGAACAGGCGGGAGGAACAGGAGAGGGAGGAATTTTACCGGAAGGCGGAGCAAGCGGCTCTCCGGTATTATGGAGGTGCGGATATTTCTACGCTCCGTTTCCTGAAAGATGCTCTGGACGGGGATCACCGGGGCGCACTGGAAAGCAAGCTGCGGACAAACGATCTCTCTCTGGCTGTTTTTGCCGGGGAACGCGGCTATGCTCCGCGCCCCCTGATGACAAAAATTCCTGGGCGTCTGAATACGGGGGACAGGATTTTCTATTCGGAAATCCGTAAAATGCGCCCGGATAAACATGCCAACTTCCTTGCCGTGGAGCGACAGGAGGAGTTCTGCGCAGCCATGGAGCGGGCCATCGAACGATACCGCACGCAATTTGTCCGGGATTCCCAGGAAAACAAGTCGACCATTTCGCAGACTTTGGTCGGAAAAATCAATCTAAGCGAGATGGAAAAGGAGCTGAAGGAGGCGCGGGAAGACAATTTTGATGTTATTTCACACCTGGCTCTCATCGACGCCTCCCAGTTCGGGAAGACCGTCCCGGACTGGTCGGGTAATTTCAAGCGTTTCGAGAAGTACGCCGCTACGCACAAAAAAGCCTTTGACGCCTGGGTGAAGGACAAGATGGACCGGTGGCTCAATCCTGTCCCGCGCATTAAGGAGAATGGCTTCCCCGCTACGCTGGAGAATGTTACCCGGTATATGCTGGGGAGCAAGGGCAACGGTGCGGAATATAAGGATAGTTTTTTCCCCACGGGGCTTCTCCGGGCCAAAAAGTCCCGGCGGTTTCATTCTCTGGATCAAATCAAGGAGAACCGGGACATACTCGTAACGAGTGATGAATATGATGCCTCGCAGGAAGAAGCACAGGGGCTTATTCAGAAGTTCCAGGAGACCTTGTTCGGAATTGTGAATGATTTTTCCGCATACAACAAAGCGGTGGAAGCTCTTTCCTTGATTGAGGGGGAACCTACGCCGTCAAAGGTCCTCTCCGCTCTTTCCCGTTTGTACCGGGGTTCCTCCTACCGGAGCCGTATGGCAAGGAACAGTGGTAATCTGCTGGGGCTGGGGGCTGCCGCCCTGCACGCCATGAAGTCGGAATTGCGCGACTATTATGAGGCGGTGCCCCAGAGAGCGGTCCAGCTTCAGGAGTTTTCCCATGCGGTGATGCCTGCCTCTCTGCGGAAAAACAAGCAGATCAGGGACATTCTCAAGCGCCATGGCATTCGGCCTCTTTATCATGATGGTACGCTGGAGGGGCGTACCCGCGCCATGGCTTCGCTTATGGGGTCTGCCGCGTCCTTTTCTCTTACTTCGGGGGGGGATTCCGGGGGGACTTCGGAGGCTTTTTCTGATTCTTCCCGGTTCCGGTTCCCTGCTTCGGATTTCATGGTTTCTCTTTCGGAGGAAGAACGGGATCTCTCGGAAAAGGCTCTTGCCTCCGGTACGTGGCTGAAGGCCCCCAATGGAGAGGATTCCCGCCTGACGCCGCGCCAGTGGGTACAGGTCCGCACGGCGGCGTTCCGTGACTGGTTCGGGGACTGGCTGGATGATCCGGGCCATGCCTCCCAGGTAGTTGATGAAAACGGGGAGCCGCGCGTCGTTTACCACGGGACGCCTGTTCCTTATGATCCGCGCTACGGCTGGGTGGACGCAGTTACTTATCGTCACATGCCCGCTCCTTTTTCGGTCTTCGGAGAGGGCAACTGGCATGGGGCCAAATTCTTTTTTGACGATTACAACAGTGCAAGGTATTTCGCGTCCAACAAGGCGTTGGACATGGAAATAAGCGAAGAGGCTTATACGTTTGAGTGTTTTCTGAATGCCCGGAAACTTTTTAACATAAGGGACAAGGAGGCTGTCATTCGGATCATCGACTCTTTCCCGGATTCCGTTCCTGTAATACCTCCCCAGTTTGGAAGCGTGGAACATGTGAGCCGGGAAGCCGCCTCCGGTCTTGTGAAAACGTTCCAGAGCTGGATTTTAACGGAAACCAAAGAGTTCCAGCAGAAGCTTCAGGAACTGGGCTATGATGGTTTTGTCGCGGCTGACCACGAATATTATACGGCGGTTTTCAAGTCCAGCCAGATCAAATCCGCTACAGAGAATGTCGGCTCCTTTGATCCGGCGTCGCCGGATATTACTTTTTCTGTGATCGGCCCGAATGCCGCTACATGGAAACGGTACAAGGAGAACGTGTTTAGCGGAAGGGACGATGGCAAAATGCGGGCGGAGATTGACGCCTCGCAAGCGGTACTTAAAGACCGTTCCGCTTCGTATCTGGAACCGCTGCGCCGGGAGCTGGCCGCCCTTCGCCGATCTGTGTCCGGGGAGATGAAAAAAAAGATCACCCGGTTTCTTGAGCTCCACGGGAAATTTTACCGGAACGAAAAGGATATTGAAGCGGAGGACTACCCGGATTTATGGAGGGAATATCTCTCTCTGGACCGGGAGAGGGAGGGATGGAGCCAACTTCTTACGAAGGCCCTTCTGCGTACCGGCCTGTATCGTCAGCAGCCTGCCGGTGCCGCCGTTCAGGCGCAACTGACCTCTTCTCTGGAATTCCTGCTGGAGGAAGACGATGAGCAAATCCGTGCTCTGGCAAGCAGGGGCGCGGACAATACGGTCATGACGCTGGGTGAGTGGCTGGACTATCCGGAGTTGTTCGCGGCTTATCCGAAACTGCGTTCCATGCCTGTTATTTTCCGATACCTGGAGGAGGGTGTTCGTGGGCAGTTCTCTCCGGCGGAATGGACTATTTCTCTCGACCGCAATACGAGCGATCCGCAGAATATCCGCTCTACCCTCCTGCACGAAATACAGCACGCCATCCAGCAGATTGAGGGCTTTGCCAAAGGCGGCTCGCCGGAGGCTGCCCGGCAGTTTTATGAGTTCATGCGAAGGGACGCGAAGGAAGCCTATGAGCAGTCCGACCGGTTCGTAAGCTGGCTTAACGCGAGGGACGGCATGATTTCCACGCTGGAATACATGCTCTCCCTGGCGCGCAACCCGCACCGTGTTTTACGCACTGCCTACCTGTATTCCTATGATAATGTCCTGCGCAGACTGGAAGGGGAGGAACGTATTCTGGATATGGTGCGTTATGCGCTGGGGGATATGTCCGGTCTGCTGGAAAAATTTTATCAGGAGGACTGGAACCGTGACGCGAAATTCGATCTCCCGTGGCCCGACGATTATGCACTGAATACTCCTGCCGGGATCAAGGAATGTTTGGAGGCGGCCAAAGCCACACCAAGCCGCCGTCTGGCCTACCGCAGGACTCCCAAGCCAGATTTAGGCTCTCTCTACCGGAACTTTCTCAAATATGAGAAGCTTTCCGGTCTTTCTTCCCATGAGCTTTACAGCCGTCTGGCCGGGGAAATTGAGGCCCGCAATGTCCAGTTCCGCCATGACTGGTCGGCAGATTTCCGTGAGGATGTCCCGTTTAATGATTCTCTGGAGTATCCGGGGGAGGCTCTGGTGTCTTTCTCCCTGTCTCTGACTGAAAACCGTCCGTCAGAAGATTTCCTTTCTTCTCTTTCGGAGGAGGAACGCGTGCTGGCGGAGAGGTCATGGGAGGATGGAACCTGGCTGCTGGCCCCCAATGGGGAGGCCTCCCGCCTCACTTCCCGGCAGTGGCTGCAAGTGCGGACGGCGGCCTTTAAACGCTGGTTTGGCGACTGGGAGCATGACCCGCTGGAGGCGTCCCGTGTCGTGGACGACAACGGGGAGCCGCTGGTGGTGTATCATGGTGCCCGTCATGCCGGGTTTACTGTCTTTGATTCGGAACAGGCGGAAAGGTGGAGCCAGTTCGGAACCCCGGAAGGCTGTTTTTTCTTTTCAGATAACAGGCAGGTAGCTGCTTCCTATTCCAACCCGGCTGTGAAAGGAAAATGGACTTCTTCTGCCGTTTCTTCCCCGGAGGATTCCTTTCCTGCCGTTTATGCCTGTTTCCTGAATATCCGTGTTTCTTATGGGGCAGATTTTCAAAGCACCTATTGGGATAGCAGGAAGGAGGCGGGAGAGGCCGGTAATTGGACAGCTCCAACCACCAACACAATAGCCCTGGAAGCCAGTGAACAGGGGTACGATGGCGCGATACTTCTCAATGTCATTGACATGGGGGACAATGCGCCGTTCTTCCAGCCTTCCACCGTTTATGCCGTTTTTCAGCCGGAATTTATTAAATCCGCTACGCAGAACCGGGGCACGTTCGATCCGCGAAATCCGGACATTACTTTTTCTCTGGCCGGGTCTCTGGCTGTCCAGCGGGCCACCAGCGGCACGGAACCGGCCATGGACGATTCCAGCGGGACATGGAATGTCCGCACGTTCCGGATTGTGAGGGAGAAGTTTGGCGGGTGGAGGAAGGATTCCGTCAACATCGACCTGGGAAGCGGCAGGCGTGGTGAGTTCTCGAATGCTCTGGAAGGAGCGGGAGTCGCTTGTTATGCGTATGATCCTTTCGGTAGCCATGCGTCTCATGAGGCCCCGGTTCTGCGGGAGCTGCGGACGGGGGCTCTCCAGGGGGATACTGTCACCTGCAATGATGTTCTCAATCTGATCCCGAACCGAACGGCCCGTTTCCATGTCATTCATCAGGCGGCCCGGTCGCTGAAGCCGGACGGCACCGCGTTTTTCAGCATTGATGAGGGGGACGGCAACGGTCAGGGCCGCATCGTCAAAACGCTTTCCGGTCTGGCTGCCTGCTGGCAGGAAAACCGCAAGGCGGAATCCTACCTGGGTGAAGTCCGTTCTTTCTTTGAAGATGTAAAATTGAAGGACGGCCTGATTGTCGCCCGTTCTCCGCGCCGCACGTCCCCTCCAGCTCTCTGGCGTCAGGGGCGGGAAATGCAGGTACTTCCCCAAATCAGTGTGGCCGCCCTTCAAAAGGAGGGCTATTTCCCGCAGGGTGTTCTCAAGACGGCAAATGCGGTTATCACGGAACCCGGCGCGGTCTTTTCCCCTGCGGTGCAGCAGGAGCTTTCTTTTTCTATTACGGCGGAACATGCCAGTCCGAGTTCCTTCCGGAAATTCAGGGAGGAAGCCAAGGAAGAGGAAAGAAGGGCTCTTAATTACGGATGGGGGCTTTATTTTACGGAAGACCCTCTAAAATCCAGGGCCTATGAAAAAGATTTCCGCAGTACGGACGATGAGAAGGAAGCTTTCTATCTCATTGATGGAGAAAGGAATCATTCTTCTGCATTCTCTCCTGACGAACGGGATATTCTGGATGAAATTTTTACCAATGGCTGGGATAATATTAACTCCTACGTAGAGCGAAACCGGGATGTGATGGAGCTTTACGGCGTTTACCGCACCGCTTTAGACAAGTACCGGGGGAAAACGGTGGAGCGGGTGTGGAAAAGCCTTCCTTCGTCCACTGTATCTTCCTACCGGGTGGAACTTAATGTGGGGGAAGCGGACCTGCTGACCTGGGAGGATGATGTTCCTCCGGTCTTGCTGGACACAGCACTTACCTTTCTGAAGGAGGCGCACCCTGAATTTCATGCAGAAATCATTGAATATCAGTCAAGTTCGCTCGAAAGCGGAGGGCGTGTACCTGTCCGTCTCTTTTGTCCGCGCTTACAGGAAAACATGGGAAAGAAAGAGGCCAGCAAGTGGCTTGTATCCCAGGGGATCAAGGGGCTGCGTTATTACAATGGGGAACGGACGCCGGGGAAAAAGTACGATTACGTTATTTTTGACGAGGACGACATCAAGATCACCGGCGTGCGCGACGCCTCTACTAACTGGAAGAATTTTTCTCCCTATCATGATTCTTCCGCTTCGTTCAGCGTGATTGGCCCCCGTGCAGAGACGTGGAGGGATTATGGGGAGCGCGCTTTCGTGGGCCGTGATGACGGCAAAATGCGGGCGGAGATTGACGCGTCGCAGGCACGCCTGGACATGGAAAGCATCTATGAGCGGGATTACTCGGAGCTGGATGACATGACGGGCATGTTTACCGCTACGTCTGACATCAAGCCGCTGATCGGCACAAGGGCCGCCCGTTTTTACAGTGAGGCGCGGGAGGTCAGCCAGGCCTACCGTGCCGGGAAAATAAGTGATGAAGAGTTGAATGGCCGCTACCGCCAGCTTCTCCATAAGTGGGGCTTTCAGCAGGAGGCGGCCTTGGTTGACTCTGATGAATTTCACAACGCCCTCCAGGAGGTGGTTGCTCCGGTTATTCAGGCTGTCCATGATGTATGGGACTTTTTCATCAAACATTTCTTGACGGCGAATGCCGCCTATGTGATCGACTGGAAGCGAGAGAGCCGGTCTGCCGCTTTCAACAATCTGGTTTTTTTCATGGCGACTGGGGATTACCGCTTTATCCACGCCATTTTTCCGAAAGCGGGGCCTTACAAGACGTGGATGCTTGGTGAGGTGCTGGACTACCCGGAGCTTTTCAAGGCTTACCCTGTCCTGAAGGGGATCAAGGTAGACTTCCGGGAGATGCAGATAAAGGAGGTAGTGGGCGAACTCAACTCTTTTGAAAACCGTCTTTCCCTCTCTATTTACGCGTTGGAGAATAAATCTGCGGATGAGATTAGATCGTATCTCCTGCACGAGGTTCAACATGCCATTCAGGATATTGAGGGATTTGCCAGTGGAGGCAATTTCATTACGGCCCCTCGCGTTTTCTTTGAGGAGATTGACAGGACAAGGAGTGTGTTGAATCTCTATCTGGTTCATTTAAAATCCGGAATATCTCATCTTGAAGAAGCGTTCAGAATAGCCAGGGACCCGGCAGAACGAGCGGAGGGGACGCTTCTTTACAAGCAGTATCTCCTTGAGGGGAGGACGATGACTGACGAGAGGAAACGCAGTCTGGCAGCTCATTTCCTGGACAAAACCGTGTCCAGGGCACGGGAAGATCTGAATAGTGATGTGCCGGAAGGGGTGCCGCTCTCTCTGCGTTTTCCTGCGGAACAGATTACTTTGCCGACGGCGCAGGAAGCCATGGAGGACAAGGGGAAATCTCTGCACAAGGTGATTGCCCAGGCGGAGGCTCTGCTGGACCCTCTTTATTTCGCGGCCCTGAAAGCGGAAGAGCGGTACATGGAGAGGGAGCAGCGGTTTGAGGAAATAGGGGGAAACGTCGGTGCCTATCTGCGGCTGGGCGGGGAGATCGAGTCCCGCAATGTGGAGCACCGCAAGGACTGGTCGGCGGAGCGACGCGCCGCAGAACCATTCAACGACACTCTGGAATATCCGGGGGAAGCTCTGGTGTCTTTCTCTCTGGGGGATGGGCTCTCTCCAGCTCCCGAATCTCACTCTCTGCCGGGCAGCTCTCCTTTACAGGATGTTTCTCAAAATGCTTCACAAGATTCACAAAATTCACAAGATTCTTTACAAAATGAATACGAAACCGAACAATCTATCCATGCCTCATCAGGACGCGCCAGCTTCACCGAACGTACCCTTCTCCCCCGAACTGGAGAAGGCCATCCGGGACGCGGCCATTCGGATGAATCAGCCGGAAGCGAAAATCCGGGAGCTGGTGAAGGAAGCCCAACCGGAAACGCTCAGGCTGGCTCTGCGCTCTCTGGCCAGGAAGCCAGCGGAGAAACAAACGCTGCTCATTCTGGACAATTTGATCCGGCAGTGGGAGTGCTGGGAATAAAGGCCTATTCCCTGTCTCCCCATCTTACAGAGCTGGCCGTCCGGAATAATTTTTATACCGGCGACATTATAGAGATTGAAAACAGTGCGGAGGGGGCAGCCCATTTCCGCCGCTGTCTGGAGGAGGCCAAGTCCAGCCAGGTCTATGGAGAATGCGTCTATACCTACGACGCGGAAGAATACGAGCACATGCGCCTGTTCCTGCTTCCCAGCGGGAAAGCGGGCTTTGCCCTGAAGGATGGGGATATGGTATCCGTCTTTTCCCACAAGCGGCACGGTCATGTGGGCAAGCCTTCGTATGCCCTTGTTGCCCTGGCGGTGCAGATGGGGGCGATCAAGGGGGACTGCTACGGAACCATCCTGCCTGACCTGTACGCCCAATTCGGTTTTCGCGCGGTGGCGCGGGACCGGTTCAACGCGGAATTTGCTCCGGAGTCCATGCAGGAGCCGGCCCACATGGAACGCTGGTACAGTGACCAGGGAGGCAAGCCCGATGTGGTGTACCTGGTTTACAAGGGAAACCGTGCGCGTGTCGTGGAGGAATTCGATCCGGAGGCGGAGAGCGGTTTTGAATCACTGCCTTATTCGGATTTTGACGCCTGTCTGGAGATTCAGTCCCGTGCCGTCGAGACCCAGAGGAACAGGGAGGCGGCGGACTCGGTGTCTTTCTCCATTTCTTCTCCGGAGAGGTACAAGGACGGTGACGGCAAGATCATCCGGCACTGGTCTCTGGGAGCACCGTCAAATGATCCGCTTTTGAAACGGAAGCCGCTCAAGGGGGGCGAGTTCTGCCGGGTGGAGCGTATCTTCCGCAAGTCGGGAGCCTTTGAATTTTCTTCCCGCAACCGGGTGGAAAGTACGGCGGACATTGCCTATATCTTCCGCCAACTGGAAAACGCCAGTGTGGAAAACGTCTTTGCCGTTTACATCAAGGACGGCCAGCCCATCGTCCAGCATATCAGCATGGGCGGCATTGATTCTTGCATCGTAGAATATAATGGCATCGTCGCTGCCATGGGCCGTCTCAAGCCGGAGGCGTTTTATCTGGTTCACAACCATCCGTCAGGCAGTCTTAAAGCCTCGGCGGCGGACATCAATACTCACCAGCGGATGCGCCGCATGTTCGGTGATATTGTAGAAGAGGGCATTATCATCGACACGACTTCGGGATATTTCGCGGTTTTTGATTCCGCCAGTCCCAGGGAACGTTCCACCAGTCCCATGCCGGGTCAGAGCGACAAGGAACAGCCTGTGTCTCTTTATGCGTTTGACCGCGCTGTTTTTGCCCCGGACTGGAATCCGTCAAAAATAGCCCGCATCTCCGGCCCAAAGGATATTGCCGCCTTTATCTCCGGGCACCGTCTGGGAAAGCGTAAAAAAATAAGTTTACTCATCTTCAACAACCAGCTTCAGATTGTCGCCAACATCCACACGCGCTATACGTCGCTGTCCAGTCCGGGGCTGCCAAAACATATCGCGGAATGTACTGCTGTGTATGGAGGCTGGCAGGTTGCCGTGTACGGTGACTTTACGGATCAGGCTGCCTCTCTTTCCGTTTCTCCGCAGGAGGGATTTAACGAGTTGCAGTCACGGCTTCAGCCTTTTTATGAATCTGCCAACCTGGTGGACGCTATTCAGGTGAATGGAAACCATTACAGTTCTCTAGTCTCTTCCTATTCTTCGTATGTGAAGAACGGGGAACGTGATATTTCTTCCTTTTCCCTTTCTTCCGGATATGGGGAGTCTGCCGTCCCGGCTGCCCCAGATACGCAGATCTCCCCGGATTCTACCTTTTCTCTGACTTCCATCCAGAAGGTTGTTTCTTCTCTGACGGCTCCGTCCATGCAGGCTACGCGCGCGGCGGAGCTGGTCAAGGACTGCGACAAGGCGGCGGAGAACTGGCGGAGGATCATGTCAGGCAAGGCGGAAAGGCCCTCCGCTCGGGTGGGGGCGGAGCTGTTCGGCATGGTGGGGGCGTTTTTGTCCGCCGCCCGGTATGTGCTGCCGGAGGGCTACCGGTCCAATGTGGACATGCAGATGCAGTGGGCCTCTGTCTATGCGGCCATGGCAGAGTCCGGGCAAATCCCTCCCAAGGGAACGCTGCGCTCCGGGGAGGCCATTTATAAAAAGTTCGAGGAGAGCATGATCAACAACACGACTACGGCGGCAAATGCGGAGGAAGTCAGGGACATTCTGGCGGCCATCGGCAGCCAGCGTCTGGACCGGGTGATGGGAAAAATACTGGACCGGGTGCGCGGCCAGCTCATCCGCTTTGCCAAGGATGAGCTGTACCTGAATACGATGAAGCGTGTGGAGGTAATCTACCCGAAGAAGGAAATCGGTAAAAAGTCTCCCCGTGGGCGCATGGAGGCGCAGGCGTACCGCGCTGTAGCCCGCTACCGGGAGATGCTGGGCGCGGCGGCGGAGGTCAAGGCGGAGGCCATGGAAGCGCTGGAAGCCAAGTACAACACGGAGGAGGACGAGGAAAAGCGGCTGGAGCATGAAGAGGATATTATCGCCTGGAAAACCTACGGCGACTACAAGGGAATGAGTCTGCCGCAGGCGCAGGCGGCCATGGAGAAGCTGCTGGAGTTTGTCATGGCGGGGCGCAATTCCTGGGCGGACAAGTTAAGGAAGGAGGGGGGGCGCACCAAATACGCGGCACGGCAAATCCAGAAGAACCTCCCTGCCGTGAATTCTGGTTCCAGCCGGGCGGGAGCCAAGATCGAACATCGTACCAAACTGCGCAAGCTGCTGGCTTCTCTCCCGTACAGTTTTATGAGTTATGCCCAGCTCATGCTAGCCTTGGAGCCGGTACTGGGGCAGCGTTTTTCCCGTGCCCGGATTAAGGAGATCTCGGACGCGAACGCCTCGCTGCTCAATGCGTCCAATGACCGTTCCGCGTGGCTGTTTGACACGATCTGCTGCGTTGCGGGGGTGAAGTCGGAGAGCGAGGCGGAGCAGTGGCTGGTGAAGTTCAACACGCCGGAAAAGACGGACATTCCCATTGCGCCGGTCATTCCTGTGAAGGTGACTCTCTCCATTGAGGACGCGGAAGAATGGCTGTCTCTGTCTAAAGAGGAACGGGACGCACGGAGGAAGGAAATCCGGGAGAATGACAAACGCACGGAAACCGTAACGGAAAACGTGCCGGAGGAAGAGGACATTCTGCTGCTGCGGCAGGCTCTGGACGAATATGAGAAGAAGTCGCCGGAACAGCGGCAGTATCAGAAAAACGTTACATCCCGGAGGGAGGTCCCCAATGAGGATGCCACCGGCATTCTGACCTGCTCCCGTGACTGCGCCCTGTACGCGATCCTGCTGCATGAGCAGCCGGACTATGCGGACATGTACGACGAGGAGGGCAATATGATCCGCAAGGGGTTCCTGCGCCGGGAGGGGCTGGATGACGCGGGAATCTCCGCTCTTTATGATTTCGTCGGTACGGAGGGGATGGAATACGGGTACGCGCTGCGCAAGAGGCTCCAGGAAACGGGCAAGACGCTGGCGAAGGTGTATGAGGAAAGGATGGGGGTTCCGTTTACTTTCAAGGAGAATTACTTCCGGGCCACATTCGACAGGAACTCGACGAAGGAGAAGGACGCGCTGACGGAGCCGAAAACGGGGTCCATCGGCGGGGGGAAGTACGGGCTGCTGATCGACCGGATCATTCACTCGGAGAATCTGGACTTTTCCAAGGCGGGGACGCTGGTCTTTCTGGCGGCAGCGGCGGAGCAGGATAATTACATTTACACGTCCCACATCACCACCGCCTGGCGGGCGTTGCTGAAAAACAAGGTGCTGGAACAAAAACTGAAACAGTACATGGGTGAGGACATGATGGGCAAGCTGTCTGCCTGGATGGACCTTATTGACGGGGCGAGTCTGGAGAACAACCGGGCGTTTCTGAACCTTTCCCGGATGCAGGGGATGCTCCAAAAGGCTTTTGCGGTTTCCGTGCTGGCCGGGAACGGGTATGTGCTGCTGAAGCAGTCCTCGGCCATTTTGCACGGGTTCTTCGCCGGGTGGGTGCCGAGTGACGTTCTTGAGAGGGCGGACGGCACGCGGGAGCTGGCCCACAGGCACATTTCCTTTGCGGATTATCTTTTCCACCTGGCGGCCTCAAAAATGGGGCTGGGGGACATAGGTCTGAAGGAGGTCATGGCGACGCCGTACTTCCAGGCCCGCGTGAGGGGGAAAGGGGCCATGCTGGCCCAGATCGGCAATCAGATGCCGGGACAGCGGTACTCCCGCATGGAGAAACTGCCGGAAAAGGCCATGGATCTGATCGAATGGGTGGATGTGAAGGCTAACCTGCTGGCGATGCACGCGCTGGCTAATGCCTATTACGCGAAGGCGAAGGCTCTCAATGAGACCAATGGCTCTCCCTTCACGGACGAGCAATTACGGAAAGCGGCTCTGGAACAGGTGGGCATGTCTCTGGAACTGGGGGCCCAGCCGCTGACCAAGACGCAGAAGAGTATGAACCAGGCGGCGGGAGGCATCCTGTCCAAGCTGGCCTTTGTGATGAAGTCCGAGCAGCTTAACAAGCTGGGCATGATGGCGGCGGAGTGGAAGACGGGCTCCGCCCGGAACCGTGTCTGTGCCGTGCAGAGCTGGCTGGCCCTGGGCGTCACGTCCTCTCTGCTGGCGTGGCTGATCGCCTGGATCAAGGGGCTGGATGATGATGACGACAAGGAAAAGAAGTGGAAAAAGTACGGAACGACTGCCCTGCTGGGCGACCTGACGACTATCCCCCTGGCCGGGGAGGGGGTGAACTATCTGGCAAGCCTGATCACGGGGGAACGTGTCTTTGCGGATTCGTACGCGCGTACTCTGGTGGATGTGCAGGGGATCGCCCGGACTGTGAAGAAGGAGTATGAGCATGTGGCGGACAAAAAAGAGATGGACTGGGATACGCATTTCAACAATCTGACGGCCCTGGTCCGAGCGGCGGGGGTGGGCGGGGCCTTCTCCCGCAGCAGCTCCGCCGTGGTGTCCGGCTACGGGGCACTGTCCCTGGCCGCCGCGACCGGGGCCAACATCTCCCGGACAAGCAAGGATCTGCTCTCCGCTCTTTTCCGGGATGAGGATGATGAGGAGGAGCGGAAGAAGAAAAAGAAGGGGAAGAGGAAAAAGGAGAAGAAGAAGTCCAAATCGTCAAGTGACTAAAAAACAAGGATTTTTGCGTCATATTTCTTGCATGAAAGAGAGTTTTTAGTACCATTATTCCATGGGAGTGCGGTCAACAAGTCTTTCCGAAAGGGGCATCCTTTCTTCTTTTTCAGGAAGAAACGAGAGATGCAATGAGGCGGGATTGTATAGTCGTATCCATTTTGATGAAAATGGATACCCTATTCCCATGTCCTCTCCCTGCCAAAGAGATGAGTCTTGGTGGGATTGTTTATCCTCTTATTTAAGAGGGGACATGGCTTATCCTTGCAAAGTCAAAATAGATCCCTTTATTTGCCTCCATCCTCTTTTACCGTTCGTGCATTCCTCCTATCCGGAAGATACGGAGGAAGATCTGGATGCTCTGATGGAAGGCTTCAGCGACGCCATTGAGGAAAATGACGCCAAGCTGGACAAGGAGGAATATCAGCGTCTTCTTGAAGAAGAAGCCCGCAATATGTGGTCTTGAAAAAGTCCTCCATCCATTCCTCTTAATTCCATTTGTTGACGAAAGATGCCAGTGCAGCCAAGACTCCTTATTCTTGCCGGACCCAACGGTTCCGGAAAATCCACTTTAACCAAGGCATTGGTTAAACATGAATGGGGGAAGGGCTGCCGCTCCATCAATGCGGATGAAATGGCCCAGGAGCTTGGCAGTTGGAATGATCCCGAATGCGTCAAACAGGCCCAGAGTAAAACAGTCGATACGCTCCATAAAGCGATTGAGGACGGAGAGGAGATTATCTACGAAACTGTCTTTTCTCATCCTTCCAAGATAGAGCTGATATGGAAGGCGAAACAGAAAGGGTATTTCATCCGGTTTTTCTTTGTGGGAACCCGTTCCCCGCTGATCAACTGCAAACGGGTTCTTAAAAGGGTGGCCTCAAAAGGGCACAAAGTCCCCAGGGAAAAAATTCTGGGCCGCTACACCCGTTCCTACGTCAACAGCGTCATGGCGATGAGGCTGGCTGACAGGGGGTATCTTTACGACAACTCGGAGGAAAAGACGTCAGACTGCAAATGGCCGCTCAAGTTGTTGTTCCGGACTGAAAAAGGTTCCGTTGCAAAGGAGCATGGAGAGGAATGCTGGAATCCCATCTACAGTTATTTTCTGGGGACGTTCTGCGAGAACCAGGTTTACTGTTGGAATAGGTTTCCCCTTTCCTATTTACCGGAATGGGCACGGGGAAATATGCTTCAATAGAACGTGTCTTTGCGGATTCCCCACGTGCGTACTCCGGTGGATGTGCAGGGGATCGCCCGGACTGTGAAGAAGGAGTATGAGCATGTGGCGGACAAAAAAGAGATGGACTGGGATACGCATTTCAGCAACTTGACGGCCCTGGTCCGTGCGGCGAGTGTGGGCGGGGCGAACATCTCCCGGATCGGCAAGGATCTGCTCTCCGCTCTTTTTCGGAACGAGGATAAGGAGGAACGGAAGAAGAAAAAGAAGAGGGAGAAAAAGAAATCTGAAAGGGATTAAAAAATTATCCTTAAATTATTTACCCGGTCCTGCGCACCCCATTATCAACCCCAGAAGGTCCATGATATGATCCAGAATGTCCTTGGAGTTTTTATTTGCATCAATTTCCTTAATCCAGGCATCTTTCAATTTCAATAATTGAACTCTTCTTTTTTCCAATTTTGAATTGGAAGACAAATGACTGTAGAGCGCTCTGTAAAAAGGAGTTGTTTTCTTGATTCTATAATCAAGAAAGTCAATAAATGAGCTGACATTGCTGTCAAAAGTATCTTTTATCCTTTCCAGGCATTTTGCAAAAACCTTCGATTTCTGCAATCGAGCTTCCCTTAACTTTTCTATTGCGTCGGAAAGAAACTTTATATAGTCCTCAGCTATTTTGTCTCTATAAAGAACAAATTCGTTGATGTCCCTACATTTCCAGAACATATGCAAACAAATTTTACTATCGTGGCTAGGTATGTAAACATTAGCTCCCGGAATGGAATAAAATCTGTCTTCAATCACGCCCTCATAATAATGCCAATGATTTTGCCTTCCGTATTTGTAGTATTTGCGGCGAAGAAGAAATTTACTTTGGCATTCTTTATAGAATACTTTTTGGAAAAAAGAATTTTCTATAAGTGGCTCTTAAGGGGGGAGAAGAATTTTTCCCTTCTGATGAAGTTCTCCACCGCATCGACAAGGACTTCATGAAGAATTTTCTACAGGACGCAGAGGAAGAGTTCAAAGAGGCTGGCATTCCCGAACCGACCAGCGGCAGGCACCCGTTCCATGACAGGCTGGATCAACTGAAGGCGAGAGTGGAGAAGATGAAATAGGAGAAGCCCCCTCCTAATGTGTGAATGGCTTTTCTCCATTCCGGCTATCCTCTTCTTCTTTATCCAGACGATAGTAATATATGCAATTAGGCCGTTCATAGAGAAACTGATGGCTGACGCGGGTTTTGTCTTTGTCTGCCATCAAGGTAATTTCAAATCCCTGGGGAGAAAAACGGATGTTTTTTTCATCCCAGTATCCATAACGGGAAAAAACTTCGTAAACGCCTATTTCCTTGAAACTGCCATCTTTCTCGCGCTGGAAGGCTTTAAAGATATAAAGATTGAAATTGGCTCCTCGGGGAGTATGCCATGCCAGGGCTATCTTATGGTCCGCCTGCCAGATTATTCTGCTATCGGTATTTTCCGTGAACCGTTCATCCATGAACGCCATCTCCTGTTCGTGTAAATGGAGAGCGGCAGCATCTACCGGAGGATGATCAACAAACGGAACGGCTGCGCCTGATTCCGCAAAAAGGGGAACCGTGCAGCAATAGAGAAGAATCATTTTAAGGGAGGCCTTCATTCTTTTTTTGAAAAAGGTTTCCCTTCATAATTCCAACAATCATAAGGAACACTGTATTTGAACTGGTGTTCATGCTTTCCTTCTCCATCGGTCAAAATCACTTGGAGGCCATCAGGAAGAAAAGTTATATGTTTTTCAATGGCAGAAAGATTATTAGGAGTTCCCAATTCACCGAACCGGCTTGTGACTGAGTACTCGGCTATATGTTCATAGGAGCCATCCTCCTGCTGCCTGAAAACATACAAATACCATGTACAGGCCCCTGTCGCCACATGTCTGTACATAACGAGATATTGATTATCTGCACTTTTAATAACAGGATAAGGCATATCATTTTTAATGTCAGCCCACTTGTCCCTGATTTCCCAAAACCGGGAATTCCGCGCCATGTCCAACTTATCCTTGAGACTAATACCGGGATGTTTCATTTTGGCGCAAAAATCAACATAAGTTACGGCCTGCCCCTGTTCATCTCCATGGACAATACAACATCCACAGAAAACAAACAGAAACAGGCCGATACCAATACTGGATTTATTCATACTCTCTATGCTATGCAAAACATAAAGAGCAGTCAATGTCCGTTAATGTACTTCAGATTCCTTGGGCATTTTCTCCCATCCTTCGGGCTTGGCACACGAAGAAAAATCATGAGCGATCTTATAATCGTTGGCACCAATCGTCACCCATTCCTTGGGATCATGGGCGGAACTCTTCGTTCTAAAGGCATCGTAATCCACTGTAGGACCGCCTGCCAATACGGCCAGAAGAGCCTCCAGAGCCTCATCCAGGCACTCGCATTCAGCCTTGACAAGCTCTTCGTATTTCTTGCCTTCCGTATTCAGATACTTGGGACGCGTCAAACCATCGAACTGAGTTGGGTCCAGAGATTCTGCGACTGTTTTAACTGCCGAGTGATTAGCTCTAGCCGGGTTCCGGCCATGTCCCCACCGATTCATAAAGACGGATGCAACTGCGCTATAATCCGCTTTATCATGGGCTTGCCCTTCGGCGTAAATGACTCTGGCAACCTGATTAACTTCCTGTGCTGTCAGGGACTCAATTTTGCCGTTTGCCTTTTTACAGGTAACGTATTTGTTTTGTGCTGTATCGAACTGACGGCTTGTTTCATACCATTCAATGGGAGTGCCAAGAGCCACTGGTTTTGTCGGCCAGTCAATACGGCATCCTTTGCCCAGCTTCAGGAGCTTCATGGGAGTACCTGAAGCAAGCTCGGACTTGGTGGTGTCGTTCTTGACATACTTGCCTTCCGGGGGCATTTCCGTGGTGCTCATGATGGCAATGCAGCCCTCATAGGACTTGGCTTCCGGCTTGTAGGCCTTGTTATTGTAGGTCAGTTCACAATAGTGGAAGCCGCGTTCCAGATTGGCTTCCGCCGTCTGGGTGGTGAGGGAACCGCCTCCGGTCGTAATGTCAATGTCGACATGGGGGATTTTGAGGGTTAGCACGTCATCTCCATCAATACGGAAATAGTGCATGCCTGCCTTCTCCACCTTGATATAACCCTTCCAGGTCTCGTTACGCTCATTGACGTTTTGCTTAATGGGGATCAGCACGGGATCAGTCTCGATCGGATTACCCGCTTCATCTTCATGAACGAAATAGCCCGGTTCCGGCTTGTTTTTCTTCTCTTTCATTTTAATGAAAGGAACGGTAATGGATTCAACTGTGGTTGCCATAATATGAGTTTATTCTATGGTTTGGTTTGCAACATGGGGCGTCTTTCCCATCCCACGGCGGAATGCGGAATGCGGAATGCCCTGTTACGGAATTACTTTCCCCCTATTCCGTCAAAAGGGGAACGTCTCATGGTATGAATTCATACCATGAGAGAAGGGGGGAAGACTTTCCTTTTGAAGTCCGATGTTGCCACCAGTTCCCCGTGGGGATATATTGGAGGAATGCCGAGTCAGAGCGAGTTTCCCAACAATGATCACATTATCAATTTTCTGGATTATTATACCGGACTGACCTCCCCTCCCCATTACGCTGTTTTACTGACGGGGGACTGGGGGATAGGGAAAACCTTTTTCATTCTCGACTACATGAAGAAGGTGGAAGAGAGGCATGCCGGAAAAAAGAGGAGTGAACAGGGACAATCTTCTATTTTCCGCAGAGCTTTAAATTGGTTAAAATGGAAATTGAGTAGACGAATAAAAGCAGAGAAAGATGATTTCAAGGCTATTATCAAGGTCAGTCTGAACGGGGTGCAGTCAAAGGATGAAATCGACAAGATACTCCGCACAAAATTGTATCCTATATGGCAACATAGATATTCCTGTCTCATAGCTAAAACAGGAGCTGGTATAGCAGAGAAAGTTATACCAGTTGATTTTAGCAAGATAGAACTATCCGGTTTTTTTAATGTATATCATCCAGAAACTATTTATGTATTTGATGATTTGGAACGATGCTGCATGCCCATAGAATCAATACTCGGCTATATCAATTCCTTTGTGGAGCAAGAAGGATGCAAGGTCATTATCATTGGAAATGAAGAAGAAATTTGCCAAAGCAAAGATGAACAGAAGAATAAAAGCTATGACATAATCCGGGAAAAGGTAATAGGAAAGGTATTGAAAATGATGCCGGAAACAGAAAAAGCCCACAATTATTTTCTGGAACAAATTACAGATACCGGATGCAGGAATTTTCTTAAATCACAGCAGAAAGGATTTATAAAAATTTATGAAGTTTCCGAATTGAACAATTTGCGAATTTTACAGCAAACGATCAGTGATTTTGAACGACTTTACAAGTGCCTTGAAGACAAGCATAAAAATCATGAGGCGTTCATGCAAGACCTTGTTTATTTGTTCTTTTCCCTTTCTTTTGAAATTAAATCAGGGCACGGAACATGCAAGGAGCTGAAGGACTGGAAAGATAATGATTCTACAAATTATTGGAGTGAGTTTTTTGAAAAAAAATCCCCAAGTGTAAAGGATGAATATATTCATTTTTCAAAGTATAAAGAACTTTTCCCGCTCATCTCACATCGTAAAATATTTTCAGATACCACTCTATCCCATATTCTTGAAGCTGGATATTTTCTCAAAGAGGAAATATCTGATGATCTGAATCATCTTCCCTATTTTCGGGAGAAAAAAGTATGGGAGAAGATAAAAGCGTGGCACGACGAAGAACCAGAGGACTGGGGCTCTCTTCTGCAACAATTTGAAGATTATTTCGTTAGCAGAATACATGAAGACATATACGAGGTATTGTCTATTTTTGAAACGAAATTATTTTTGTCAAAAAACGGAATCATTGCAGATGATATTTCCAAGGTAATGTCGGATTGCAGAGCGTATATTGAGGATATTCGCACCAAACTTCCGGAACTTTCTGAAAACTCCAATTTTTTAGTAGATCATGGTCCCTGTCGATCAGAGTCAAAAAAGGAATTGAAAGAATTAAATGATTTAATTATATCAACATCATTAGAGAAATCAAAAGGAGAATTGATTAAGTCAATTAAAGAAAACTTTCTTTCATCAGAAGGCATATCGCGGGAGCAAGTTGATAAACTCAATTCCTGTCAATTCAAAGACATCGCCATCCTTGACCTGTTTTCTGTCGATAAAATCTGCAATTTCATAATGGACAATACTTTCAGGAATACCTATTTGATTTTTGACACGATAAGTCATAGAAATTATTCTAATGTTGCCGCAACGAGGGAAAAGGAACTGGAAAAAGTTAAGGAAATAAAAAATCACTTGGTAGAGATTCAGAAAAATTTAGACCAGAAAGAAGCGAAGAACAGATTCAAAAAAATGCAAATAGGATACCATTTAGGATATCTTGAAAATACTCTCATCCCCTTATTATCCGGCAACGAGGTAAAGCCTGATGAGGCTGTCCTTAATCTCTCCGAAGTGCCTTGCCAAACGGGGAATCCGGTCTAAACTGAAAAGGTATTTTATCGTTTTTCCCCTTATGTCCTTTCCTGATGACTTTGATAATGGCTGGCCGGAACCGGAAGAACTGGAAGCGGCAATGCGCAGCATGGAGACGCTGGACAGGGCTTTTTCCTGGCTGGTGTACGGGCAGGAGCAGAATAAACCGGATGACGAGTAACTGCGCTCTCTGGACAGGGAAGATCTGCGGCGCTTTTTACAGACGGCTCCCTCTTCCTTTGAAGATGCGGAGTTTCCGGTACAGCCCGGCGTGACGGACCAGTTTTATGTCCGCTTGGAACAGTTGCGGAAACGTGCGGCTACCCTTGAATGAGGTCTCTTTTTACAAATTTTTCCTGTAAGGAAATCTGAATTTTTGCCATTGTAAATACGAATTAAATAGAGCCAGCAGCATGAACTTACGAAAAGCCTTTTATGATCTGAAAAACTGGCGGTACGATGCCGTCCACAAAGGGGGGAAGAATACGCTGGAGATTTTTCCAGAGAAGGAACTTGCGGCTGCGCTGGCCGGGGAGAATTTTCCGAATGTCCGCCTTTTTGTGGAATTGCTGGCTACGGGGTGGAATCCGGTCGATCCCGGAGAAGAGGATAATGTGCCGGGGGATGTGGTGGTGGAGTTGCTCGACGGGGACGAGGATGACGAGCTGGCGTTTGAAGATGAGCTGGCACGCCTCTTCTACTCCGTGGAGCTGATGAGAAGGAAGCCTGCCAGCACTCTGGTAACCTACAAGAGCAAGGAAGACTGGGTGTGTGAGCCGGGAGACCGGGAAGCGGACTTCAAAAAGGTGCAGCAGCTCCATGAGGCCGTCCTTTTCCACCTGAAGCGTCTAGGCTGCTCTCCTGTGGAATGTCCCTTTGACAAAGCGGCCTATACTGCATTCCGGGAGAAGATGGGCCTGGACGATTCCCGGCAGACAAGGGCTCTCTGGGCGTCCCACTGGGGCGTACAGTCAAAAGAACCTAAAGAACGTGATTAGCGTCTTTCCTCGCATGGTCTTTCCTGCTACTGTAGGGGATGATGTACAGGATTCTCATCGTCAGTCTGCCCGGCTCTCCGAAACGCGAGGTCATGGCCGGGCGTCTCTCTGCCCAGGGGCTGGCCTGGGACTGGGTGGACGGGGTGCGCATCGCGTCCATGGATGACATCCCCTGGGAGGAACGCAATGAGCTGGAGGCCTACTGCATACCCCGTCTGAAAGAGGCCCCGGAGTATGTGTGCCGGGCCACCGGCTGCAAGCGGGCCATGCTCCGTGCCATAGACAAGGCGGCCACCTGTGCGGAGGACTGGGTGCTCATCCTACAGGATGACGCGGTACTGGCGGCGGACTTTGACGGCAAGCTAAGTGAACTGCTGGGGCGCGTACCCTATGAAGCGGGGTGCGTAATGCTGCACCGCGCAGGGGGCGGGGTGAAGGAGGTGGACGGCTGGACGCGGGTAACGGGTGATGTGCGCAGCATGACGGCCTTTGCCCTGCGGCCCTCATTCGCCCTGGTGATGTCCGAGGCCCTGCGGCAATGGGGCGGTGAGGAGGACCGTATCTGGGAAAGGCTGGCCCGGCAGGGGGAAATCATTCTCTCTCCGTCTCCGCAACTCGTCTCATGCACCCAGCGGGGAAGCGACATCATAGGCGGCATCCCGGAACTGCGGGGATACTGGAAGTAGTACCGGAAGCAGCACCGGCGAAGGTGCGGGCGTAGGCAGACGCAGACAAACGCACGACCCCGGTCCTGAAAAATATCTTCTCATTCCCGGCAGATTTTTGGAATATCCTTTCCATCCCATCCGCAAGGCATGCTCTCTACTTTCAACCACTATACAATCACCACGGGCGGTAATGCCGTACGGCCTCTTAACGCAGTAAACCCGGAAATAGTGAAGAGGGTACAAAGCAGCATCAGATACACTGGGAGATACGGAACCCTGCGCCCTCTTCCCCGGACTGGACCCCGATACCCGCTTCCTGATGAAAGAACTCCCCGGCGGCAACCTGCAATGCCTGGTATACTACAAGGAGAATCTGCAACTGGGCTTTCTGATAGCCCGCAAGGACGGGAAAGAACTGCATGATCAGCTTATCAATCTGATGAAGGAAACGGGCCTGCCCCAAACAAGACCCGCCTCACCAAAATACCCCCGGCCCCTCTCTGTGCCGTCGCCCTCTCTCCTAAGGCAGTGTACTGTCCCAGCCTGTCATGGATGGCGGACTTTGAACGGTGCGCGGCTGTCGCCTGGCTCCGCGAGGGAGGGCCACGCAGTAGGCGACAATCTCTCCTTTTCTTTTCAAGATCAGGAGATGATCTTCTACAGTTTTCAAAATGATAAATTTATTTCTATTTTCCATTAATTATTTTCATAATTTCTTCTTCTCTTATACTTCCAGATCCTATTCTTGATGATAATTTTTTTTGCCAAGAGAAATCCATTTTTTCGCGTATGGATTTTATATTATTGAATTCATCATCATTTTTTTGCGGAACTTTTAAATTATAATTTGTTTTTAGAATAATATCTTCTGAAATGAAAGTGAGTAATAAATTATGATCTCCGGTAGATATTTCTGCATCAATATTCAATTCAAAATCTAGTTTTTTTCCTGCTTCTAAAGAAATAGTGGATGAAGTCACTACGCCTGATAAGGGGAAAGAAAAAGATGATTTTTTTGAAGTTGTATCTACAATGTCAAAATTTGTACCGCGATCAATATCGCCAATTTTGAGTGTATATGCTTTATTTCCATTATTTATTATCCTACAAAAAATTACTAAAGAATCGTTTTCTTTAATTATTTTTATTGCACTAAAATCTAAATCATTTTTCCTATGATTTTTTTTATTGCTATTGCAGCAATTTATCAAACAAAATAAAGACATGATAATATAGATTGCTTTAAGGGGAAGCATAACAACATAATTCTAATTTCGAGGTTTTTTGCAACATTTTTCCATGAGTTTTTGTTCTTCAGGAAAATAGCCATGACCGGTGGTTGTAGTACGAACCTTTACCTTTTGTGAATTCTTCGATCCATTCTGGCCAACATAATCCCAAGATTCGACAGTTCCATCTTTCTTTTTACAGTTTCTTCTAATTCCATGCAAATCTAAATAATTAGCATCGGTACTACCTTGAGTACCTGATCCCCAATAGTCCGGAGAAGTCCAAGGATTTTTTCCTGACTTTTTAAGAGCATCTTTAATAATGTGAAAGCATTCATTTTGTTGTTTATCTGTAATATTTTTTATAAGTTTTATATAAACATAAACCGTCATTGCTTTTTCTGTTTTGCAGTCACACGAACAACTTCCATCTTTATCAACGTCAGAACATGACCATCCCAATGCCTTAAACATATCTTCTACGGCAGTGCTATTTGGTTGTAAACTACCTCCCACTTCAGCGGCATGACCAATACAATTAATATTATCTGTATTTATAGTTGCAGTAGTTCCTGGGACCTTTATTATTTCCAGTCCAATAATATCTTGCAACATAATAGGGAAATTTTGAACAAAATCATACAAATTAAATATAAGTATAGGATCTCTTTGTGTCCATCTTCCATCCCACGTATTCAGATACCGATAATTATAGTACACCATTCCGAGAGTTTCATCCCGTACTTCACTGCTCCACTGTAAAGGATTCACCGACGCCTGTTCTCCACTGGCCGAAACAGCCCCATACGGAGAATAATCATAGGAAGCGACACGTTGCCCCTGATCGTCCAGCAGTTCAGTCACGTTCTTGTTAAAATCGAATCCGTACATGTACATGCTCCCTCCCGCCAGCAACGCCAGCGGGCGGGTAGCCACTGATTCCGACGGGTCCCACAGAACCGCGTGCCTGACAGCGGCATTCTGCAACATGTCCAGGGCGGCGATTTGCAGGTAGCCCCAGTAGAGGTAACATTCATGTGACATCACCACTCCGCCCTGCGTGACTTTTTTGAACCATCTGCGGCCCATGTAGTCGTACCCGCATTCAATTTCCGTCCGATCTCCCCGCGTGAACTTCACGGGACGGTTCGCGGCATTGTACGTCACCTCCCAAACGCCCGTTTCCGTGTGGATCAAGGTCTGATTCCCGTCCGCGTCGAATTCGGGCGGGAAGGGTTCACCGCTCCCTTCCGTGATGGCCGTGTAATGGTTCAGGTTATTGGCAGCATAAGTGATGTCCATAGTGACTTCCTGCGCCGTCTTCCGGTTGCCTATGTTGTCATAGTCATAGGCGTAGTCCCGCACTCCGAGACTGGCCGCCGTCAGCTCGCTCCGGTCATTGTAGGTGAAGGCGTCATTGCGCACGGCTTCCGTCCCCCGCTGCTGGCTGCGGGTGATGGGCCTGCCGAGGGCGTCATAGGTCTGTGTCCTGGCCGCTATGTTGGTGCCATCTTTTTTGTAAGAAATATGCGTCGGCAAATCCCTGTGTTCTTCATAGACCAGCTCCCGGCTGACGCCGCCCGGCATGGTCAGGGTGCCCGGAAGGTGGGTACCGGACAAATAGGAGTAAGCGAATGTTTGCATTCCTGCCGCTGTCTGCATCCCTGCGGTAGCGAGGCGGCCATCCGTTCCGTAACCCTGTACCGCATGAAGAAGGGACGTGTCGCTTCCTCTGGTCAGCTCATATCCGGAGCTTCGTCCGTAGGAGTCGTAATTTGCCTTCAGGCTGTACTCTATCCCGCCAATAGTCACCTTTTCGGTATCCGGTTTGCCGTAGGAATCATAAGTGATCTCCCTGGTGCCGGAGCCGTCTTCCACTTCCACCAGACTTCCCAAATGGTTATAGGTATAGAAGATGTCCGGCGTCCCCTCATCAGAGAACAGTTGGGATTTCAACAACCCGGTAGCGGAGTCGTAGGTGTAGGTGATCACCTGTCCCTTCGCATCCGTCACGGAGGCCACCCGGTTCATGTCCCCGTACTGTGTCGTCACTGTACTGCCGTCCGCGTAGGTCTTTTTAAGCACCAGCTTTTCCTGCCAGGCGTATTCCCATTCAGTGACATCCCCATCTGTGTGGGAAGAGGGATCGGTCGTGATGGTCTGCCCGTCACTGCGGAAGGTCGTCAGGCGGATCAAATTGCTGGCCTCATCATAGGCGAAGCAGGCAGGCTGAATGGCCGTGCCGTATTCCGCTGTCTTACGCCCGCATGTGTCGTACTTGTAGCAGGTCGTCTTGCCCAAGGCATCCGTGAGGACGGAAACCTGCCCGGTAGGCTGGTCGTAGGCTATGGATGTAGTATGCCCTGCGGCATCCGTCACCTGAAGGGTGCGCTCTGCAATGTCCTTCTTCTCCGTCACGGCATTGCCGCGCCCATCCGTCTGAATGACTGTGCTGCCGGTGGCCGTCCAGGCACGGCTCCAGGTGGTGGTGACTCCGGCATGATCCTTTTGTGAAACGGTAAAGCCGTCCGTCACCAGTGTCTCCGCCGTAAGGTCGGAGGTGGGAAGGGTGCGCTGTACCTTTCTCCCGGTCGCGCCGTTGTATTCCGTCCATGTGGTCGTGACTTTGCCGTAGATGTCCGTGGCAATCGTCTTGCTTTCCAGCGTAGCACTTAACTCGGAAACCAGTTCCTCCTGCATGCTCGTGAGGGGGTAGCCCTGTGCGTTGTAGTCGGTCACGGTTGTCTTCCTGTACACTCCGTCCGTCTTTGCCTCATATTCATAGGAGTATTCCCTGTAGGGGGAGTTGTAGGGCGTGGGGGATGGGGACAGGGGGCGGATTTCCGTACACAGTTCGCCCATGAGGTCGTATGCGTAGGTTGTCCTTACGCCGCGTTCCGTGCGATCGGTCATTTGCCCCTTGCCGTTGTAGTATACAGACTCTTTCCAAAAGGAAGTGGGACCGGTTTCTTTTATAGAGGAAAGAAAAACGTCTGTCAGGCGGTCAAACATATCGTACTTTTCTGACCGTATCAGTTGGCTCGTCCCGGCAATTTTGATATTAACTTTGGGGCCGCCTGGTTCCAGTTTGTTGGAATAGGCAAGCGGGTATGCCCCCGGCATGGACTGGGTGTGCAGGGAGCCGTCGTAGTTGCGCTCCGTGACCTGCTGCGCTCCGGTGGGCAATGTGACCGTTTCCTTCAACCCTCTGTCGGCATAGGCAAAGGTGGTCACGCGGCCCAGCTCGTCCGTTTTACTTACAATCCGGCCCAGTCTGTCGTAGACAGAGACCGCCTGCCGGTGCATGGAGCCGATGTCTGTCCCCTGTGTGAGGACGCGGCCTGCCGCATCCCGTGTAAAGTTGGTGATGGTCTCCGGCGTGGTGTCTGTCTCGGAACGAATGGTCTCTACCAACTGGCGGGCGGTATTATACCCGTATGAGGTCAGCACTCCGTCCTCGTCCACCTCGCGCAGGGGGCCGCAGCACATCCATTCCGTAGTGCTCACCCGTCCGTTGCCGCGTGTGGTCTTTGTCAGGCGGCGCTGATTGTCGTATTCGTAGGCGGCTGTGGCAATGAGGCTCCAATCCTCTCCTGTGTGCACGTAGCTTTCCTCCCGGGTCACTGTGTCTTCCAGCGTAATGTACTGAACTGTTCTTTCACTTCTGCCGGGCACGATGACGCCGTTCACGCGGGTTTCCCGCACGGACTTGTTGGCGGCTCCGTAGAGGGTCGTCTCTTCATAGGTCCAGACCTGCTGCACGCCATTTTCTTCCTGACTCATTTTCACACGGCCCCGCGCATAGGAAGGAGTGGCCCCGTCTCCGTAAAATTCCCTGATGGTGGTTTCTGACGCATCGAATGCTGAGTCGCGTAGAATGGTCGTACGGCGCACCTGGGGGGTGTCTTCATACGTATATGTCGTGGTGATTTTAATGTCTTCCGAACCGTTGGCGTAGAGGTAGACATCTCTCACCTGGGCGGGGCGGTAGTCGTTGAAATTCAGATCGGAATACGTTGTCCTTTTCCCGGCTTCCGTCGTGGTCTCCGTCCACGGGGAGGCCTCCAGAGTCACGCGGCCCTTCTCATCGTATTCATACCGTGTATAGCCTCCGTCCGGCTTGACCTCCAGGGAAACGCGGTACTGGTCATTATAGGTGTAGGTGGTAGTCGCCGCCTCCGGGCTGCCGTAGCCGTCCGTCCGGCTCAAGACGAGCCAGCCGCCTTCCGTGTTCTTCTTGATCGTGCGGGTGCAGGAAGCGGGGGTACTGTCATTGATGCCCCTGACGGTTTTGATTTCCTCCAACTTGGCTCCCGTCAGGTAGTTTCTTACGTAGGTGGTGATAATCCGCTCGTCTCCCGTGCCCTCGGTAATGGTGATGTTGTTCCCCTCTATTCGGCGCTCGATACGGAGAGTGGTCTGGCCGTTCTGCTGGTTAATGATGGTCATCATCTTCACCTCGCCTTCTCTCCGGCAGGTGTAGGAATAGCTTTTTTGCGGCGGTCCCTGGGGCGTCCATCCGCTCTGCGCGTTGCCGGAGAACTCACCCGGCGCATACCATCCGATAGCCAGATAATTGGTATAACGCTCCAGCAGGAGCAATCCCTGGGTGGCGCTCCAAATGCTGGTGATCTCCCCGGAACTGTCCCGCGTCACTTGTACACGGCTGCCATACGTCTCGGCAGACTGGGTGGCCCCTGTCTTTGTCGTGATTTCCACTACTGCGCCCGTCGCTACGGAAAACCGCTGGGCGGAGCCGTCCTGCTGCACTACTTTGATATAGGCGGGGGTACCCTCCGTGCATGGCGTCAGGTCCTCATTCAGGTATTGAGCCAAAGAGTCTCCCTTGCGGGTCATCCACTGGCGTTCTCCCGTGGCGGAACCAGGTAATGCCTTATAATACTGTGCACGTCCGGACGGGCGCGTGACAACAGCCTGTCTGGTGTTCTCATCATAGGCCAGCTTCCATTCCATCGGGTTGTCATAACGGAAGCCTATGCCACAATGTACCGCCACGCCTGCCGCCCGCTGGCGGGAACGTCTGGTGGGAGGAGTATCGTCCGGGTCCGGGTCTCCGCTGACATCACCGCTCCCCTCGCAACCGCCGGATTCCTGACCGCCGCCGAAGGGTATGCGCTGACCGCTGGAGATGTCGCCCTGGTCACAGTTGTCGTCACAGTCGCCGCAAGTCGGGCACTCTGGCTCGTCCTGGGGGGGATCACTGGATTCTGCGCTGGACTCTCCGCTGGATTCTCCGGAAGGTACGGAACCGGAAGACTCCGAACTAAGAGAGGATGAGCTGGAGCTGGATACGGAAGAGGATGGAGGGGCGCTGGACTCACTGGAACTCACCGGAGGCGGAGGAATGGGGCCGGAGGACTCTGAAGAAGAGGAGGAACCACTGGAGGACGGCGGCGCGGAACTCTCCTCGGAAGAGCTGGAAGAGGAAGATGAACTGGAAGAGCTGGAAGAGGAAGATGAACTGGAAGAGCTGGAAGAGCTGGAAGAGCTGGAAGAGCTGGAAGAGGACGGGGCGGCGGAGGAAGACGGGCCGGGCCACCAGCCGGAGGAGCTGCCGGGGGTGCCGCTGCTGCTGGATGAATCATCCGGATCTTCCTTTTTGGCAGAGGAGGAGGAAGAGGAACTGTCAAAGCCCCATTCCGGGTCCTCTCTGCTGTCAGAGGAGGAAGAGCTGTCGCCGGGGGCGAGCTCCTGGATGTAGAGTCTTTTCAGGATCATTCCCGCGCCTGTCGCCAGACGGGAGGACGCGGTATTCCCCGTTATGTAGGTCCCTGCCGTGGGATAGCCGGAAGTGGACATCAGGGCTACGCACCCTTCATACAGGTAGCCCATGGAGGCATAGTGACCGTGGGAAATCTCGCAATAGTAATATCCCTTGTCCAAAATGATCTGCCCTGTCTTTGTGTTCAGGGTGCCTGCCGATTTGGTGATCGTGAAGTTTTTCGCCGGGATGGAAAGGGTGATGGTCGTATCCGCGTCTATGCGGAAGTAGTATGTGCCCGGTACGGTGACCTCAATATAGCCTCTCCAAATGTGAAAGGTGTCCTGTGGCTGGCGCATGATCTCCACGCGGGCCGGAGCATTGTCGGCTCCAATGTATATGTCATCGGCGGCGGGGACGTTCCCCACTCCCATGGGGATGAAAGGAATAGCGAGGGGGTCTGTGGGGTTTTCAGGTTCAGTTTTCATAGAAGAAGGTATTCAGGATGCCGGTTTACAGATAGGTGGTAGTCATTGATTAAGAGATAAAATGCTCTTGAATCATCTTTCATATTGTCCCCATCCTTTCCGTAGTCAAGTGAAAAAAGAAAAGTTTCCTGATTTTCCCTTTTTTCTCCTGTTGGAAATCAACAGGACTCTTTTTTATTCAGAGCATAAGGCCTTTATCAATGAAGGCCCGTTACGGAGTGCCTGCGGCCATTCTGCCACTGTCGCCGGGAGGTACGGGGACTTTCTTACACGGGGGTATCTCCCGGTGAAAACGGATGAAGGGGCGCTGTCCCTTTACAGTCTGATCCAGCCGGGCCGGTAGATGTCCTCGTAGTCGCGGACCTCGCTGACGAACCATTTTTTCTGCACCATGATTTTTTCCTGATTGCCCAGCCATGCGGCCCACCAGGAGAAGGTGGAGCAGGAGATGACAAGCTCCTGCATGCTGCTCATGGCACGGAGGGCGGGCAGAACACCTTCTTCATTCAAGACCAGCTCGAACCGGGCGGCTCCGGGGACGGAGGACACGAGGTCAAGGGCCAGTTGGGGGGAGTCGGAAAAGATGTGGAGAGTTTTAATGTTATCTGAAATTCTGCTGAAGGCCTCTTCCAGGAACCCGGCATCCGGCGTCTGGAACTTGTGGAGAAGTTTCAGGTAGTCTCCCATGCGCACATGGACGCCTGCCTCGCCCTCGCGGCGGGGGGCGGCCAGCCGGGAGAAGAGGGTGCGGATTTCTTTCTCCTGTCCGGCAAAATATTTTTCGGTCTGGAAGTAGCCGGAGATGCGTCCCTGCGTGATGGAGGCGGGAATGGGATCATAGCTGAAGCGTTTCTCATGATAGGAGACGGGACCGTCGTATCCGCCATTGGGACAGACGGCGGCCTCCGGCCCCAGCATCTCATAGAGGCGGCTTGTCAATTCCTCATACCGCCACGGGATACGGCACTCCAGCCCGTGCCGCAGGGCGTGGGCGTACACGGCGGCGATCTGGAAGAGGCGGTTGCCCGTGCGGGGGCCTGAATAGAAGTGGGGGGAAACGAAGGGGCCCGTATCCTCCGCCATGTGGCGGGGGGCTGTGGAAGAGGGCTGTGCGGCGACGAAGGGGGCGGCAGTGGCGGCTTTTCTGGAGGGAGCGGCGGGACAGGCCAGCGGAGGGGCGTCTTCCGGTTTTTGGGCTTCCAGGCAGCATCTGCCCATCAGCTCGAAGGGGAATTCCGGGCGGGCTTCTTCCCGTTCCAGTCCTCGCAGTTTCTCGGTGGGGGACTGGCCCGGCTCGTGGCAGGTGACGGTGAAGCCTGCCAGCGTCAGGAGTCCGGCCAGGGAGTCCGACGACCAGAAGGAGCGCTGGCCCTCGCGGCTCATCAGGGCCTCCAGCCCGACGCCCGGAAGCGGGAACAGGCCGGTGAGGTCCTGCATGAAGCGCCGCCATGCGGCGGGGGCCTCTGCGGCCAGTCGCCCGGTGTCTGTGAATGCGAGGCGAAGGACGCCGCCGGGTGCCAGCACGCGCCAGGCTTCCTTAAGAAAGTCCGCCATTTCTACCGGCGTCAGGCACTCTGCGACTCGCTCCAGGAAGAGGGCTTTCACTGTGCCATTAGTCCACGGGAGGGGGGCGGTCAGGTCGTAGTGGGGAAGATCTACATTCAGCCAGCCTTCCAGAAAGCGGTCTCCGCACCCGGCATGGATGTATTCTGTCTGCGCGGGGGGCGTGCCGTGCCGGGTTCCGGTATGTCCTGTTTCGTCTGTTGGGAGGTCTCCGGCGCGCTCATTTGCCGTTTCGTGCGTTTCGTTTTCCGGCAGCAGTTCCCAGAGGGAGGGCATGCCTTTCATGCGTTCGAGACGAACCGAGGAACCGACAAAGGCGTCTTCTCTCCAGGCCAGTTGTTCGGGGTTCCACATTTTCCAGCGCAGAACCAGCACGTCGTCCGCGCCCAGGTGCCACCAGCCGTAACAACTGGTGCGGCGTCTGCGGAAAACTCCATCGGGGTAGAACAGTAGCTCGTCCTGCCAGTATTTATGCGTGCCCCGGTAGGCGGTGGCCGGTACGCCATGGCGCAGGGTCTCCAGCGCGCGCAGAAGCTCCGGCCCGCACCAGTGGGCGGAGATGGTATCGTTCTCCGGCGCGGGGTAGCGGGTATTGGACATGAAGAGGCGGGGGGTGGAGTACGGGGCGGCTCCGGCTTCCAGGGCAAGCTTGCCGAAAATCAGGTCTTCCGCGCCGGAGTGGGGGACGCGTCCGGCAAAGGCGGGCGATACCAGCCTCTCCACGGTCTGACGGGAAAGCATATAGCCCGCCCCGCCGCTGGGGGCCAGTCTGCGTGCCAGCAGCTCGTCCCCGATGATGCCGTAGCGGTCATCGGCCAGCTCCGGCAGGCGGGACAGGTCTAAATAGGTGTCGTCGTCACACTTGAACAGCCAGTCGAAGTCGTGGTGATCCAGGGCGTAGCGGAAGAAGGAGAGGATCTTTTGCGGTAGGGCGTTGTAGCTGTCCGGGGCGTCCAGTCTCACGGTGTCGGCGCGCTCGCGCTCCGGCACGGTACCGCCCAGAAAGAAGAGGCATTTCACGTCCGGGTGGGGGTGGGAAAGCCAGGTGGCGCGCACGGCGTCCCGGCGTGCCGAGTAGCCCTGCGAGGTGCAGATGCCGACCAGTATTTTCTTTTTAGTGGTTTTCCCCGGAGTGGAAGAGATTTGTTCCCGGTAGGGAAAGTCTTCCAGGGAGGGGAGCAAAACGGTATGGCCCATGCCTTGATGGGAGGTGCCCTTGATGGAAGAGTCGTACACGGCGGCCAGCTTCCCATAGGTGTTGTCCAGCATGTAGGTTTCCTTGCCCAGGAGCCGGGCGCAGACCGCGCCGTGGAGGCGGTCGGTCAGGATGATGTCTGCCTGGTCGAGCCCGGCCAGAAAGAGGGTGGAGAGGAAGCGGGTGCGCTGGGGGTCATGGGTGGGCTCATTGGAGTAGCCGGAGAGGTCGAAGGTCTTATACCTGCGGCGGATGTTCGCCCCCTCCTGCCGGGATTCCGCGTCCTCCCGCAGCATGAGCAGGATTTTCCTGCCGTCCTCCGCCGTGTACAGGCTCTGCCGGAGCCGGTGAAGTGTGTCCCGGAATGCGGGGTCGGCGGTGATGGTGGCCGGGGCGCTATCCAGCAGTGCTCTTGCGTCCAGGGTGAAAGCCATGTCGTCGGCCAGCAGGAGACGCGCCCGGCTGCCGAGGCCGGTCAGGTAGCGCAAGCTGCGCTGCTCCCGGCAGAAGACGGTGAACCGCTCGTCAAAGGTTTGTGCTACCTCTCCGCACTGGTAGAAGGAACTCGGCAGGATGACAACGCGCCGGATGAGGGGATGGCCCAGCAGGCGCATGATCTGCGGCACCATGCCGTAGTAGGGGACGAAGGGGCCGCCTCCGCCGTAGACGAGGGTAAATGGCTCTCCCTTTTCCAAAACTTCCATGTCAAAGTCATGGGCTGGGAGGCGGTGCCGGATGAAGTATTCTCTGGTGGCCTGGGTGAGTACCTGGTCGCCCAGATTGCCGGGATTGGGCTGGTAATAGAAGGGGCCAAGCTCCCGGAGGGTTTGTAAAAGCTGGTCGTTGTGTTTCATGACAGTTGGGCGGTGGATGGGTGGGGGGTGTTTTCCGGGGGAGTATGTGGGGAGGGATTAGTCGGGAAGCTGGCTGATGGTCTCAAAGACTTCTTCCCAGCTTGCGCGGGAGGCCTGCTCTCCGCCCAGTTCCAGGCCGCGCTGGCGCGCCGCCTCCGCCATGTCGTCGCGCAGGTGGGGCTCGTAGGCCATTTTGGAGGCGTAGTAGATGAAATCCCGCTCGTGGTCGCAGAGCCAGCCGGTCTTGCCGTGCTCGACCATCTGTCGCCAGCCGCCCCGGTTGTCCACGATGAGGACGCTGCCGGAGGCCATGGCCTCGAAGCCGATGCGAGGCCAGTTCTCGGTGGTGTCGGTGGGCTGGAGGATGATCTTGCAGTGGCGGTAAAAGTCCTGCTGGGAGACCTCTGTCTGGTCGCGTGCGGTGTGTATCCAGTCGTAGGGGGTGCCGATTTTGGCCCGGCTCTTGTCCCCCCAGCCGAGGAAGAGGCCGCGCTTGAAGGCGGGGGCTACAAAGTATTCGTAGATGTGGAGGGTGTTTTTGGCGAATTTATCGGCGTCCTGCCGGGAAATGCGTCCGCAGCCGAACCACTCATCCGTGCGGTCGGTGATGTAGGGGAAGGAGTCGTTATGGAAGTAGGGCTTGAAGGTCATGAAACGGATGGCGGGGTCTCCGTTCAGGGCTTGGAGGATGGGCATGTTTTTCTGCCGGACTTCTTCGTTCTGGTAGAGGAAGAGAGCGATCTGGCCGTCTTTCATGAGTTCTTTTTCCTTCGGAAAGAGCCAGGTCATGCAGTTGATGAAGACGGTTTTTTTTGTCCGCTTGCGGATCTCCGGCAGGTTCTCCAAAAATTCGGCGTTGCAGAAGCCCAGGATGGCGTCATCAGGCTCCAGCACGGTCCAGTCGCCGGAGGCGTGGATGATGACGCCCAGCTTTACCATTTCCAGGTAGAGGCGTTCGTTGCGGTAGCCGTCGCCGGTGGGGATGAGGTGGACTTCCACTCCCATTTTTCTCCAAAGGAGGATTTGATGGTGGAGTTCGGTTCCGGCTCCGCCGTACAGGGAGGGGAAGCCGTTGACAAAAAGGCGTTTCAGGGAGGTATTCATGGCAAGTCAGGAGAAAACTGATTTTTTCTTTATAGCACACTCTTTTATTTGGACAATGAGAATTATATTCCCCTCCCCCGCATTCGTGCCTCTTTCCTTTTTCGTTGCCTTTCAATCGTTTCTTTCTTAGTCATTCCCAAATCCTCAAAAATCTTTCCCGGTTGCATTCCGGGGGGCTTTGTTTTAGGATGCAGGATAGTTCTCAAATCATCTCATGAATATGCCCAATTCCCTTCCTGTCTCCGGTTCTCCTGCCGTGTCTGCGGATTCGTCCGCTGGTGCCTTGCGCTGTGTCTTTCTTCTGACTTCCGGGGAGGCTCTGGTAGCGGAACGTGAGCTGGAATGCCAGGGGTATGCGGTGGAAGGATACCCCTGCACGCAGGACGTTTCCACTCTGCGGGACTGTGTGCCTGTCAAGGAACTTGATTTTTTCATGCCGCGCTGGCGTGACCTCAATACGCCTTATGTCCGCTCGCTGCGCTGTTCGTATGCGCGGATGCTGATGGACCCGCGCTGGGAGGGGGATGATTTTATTATTTTCGGCGAGAGTGACGCGGCGGCGGTGACGGAGGCCGCCGTACTCCGAAAGGCTCTGGAACGGGAGATGGAGGAGCACCCGGAGACTGATGTCTTCCGGCTCCATCATCATGTGACTCTTGCTGCGGGTGAAAAGCCCGGCAGGCCGGAGCAGTTTCTTTTTTCTCCGTACCAGACGGCCAGCCGGACGAAGGCATCTCTGTATGTGTGGGGGATGCACGCTCTGGTGATCCCAGCCGCCAGCCGGGCGAAGGTGGCGAAGGTATTCCTGGACAACATGCTGCCCATTGACAATGCGCTGGAGATGGCGTCCTCGCGGGGGGAACTGAATGTGAGGGTGGCGGACCACAATCACTTCTACCAGCAGCACCGCCTCTATCCTGATGACAGAACGGTCTCCTGCGCCTGGAGGAAGGAAAGACCGGAAACGGCTCCGGTGGCTCCGGGAGCTCCGCAGAAAGCGGCAGAAGCGGCAGAAGCGGCAGTGACGGAGGAATGCGGAGGCGGGAAGTGTGAAAAGGCTCTGCCTCCCCTGCCGGTATTATCCGGAGTGCGCCGGGGCGTCTGCACGCTGGCCCGGCAGGGGGACTCGCCGGAGGGGCTGCGGGTCTGGATCACGAACCAGCTAAAGGCCGGGGCGTCTGTGGTGGCGGTGTTTGTACCGGAAGGGGGGACGCCAGGTGGCACGGAAGCCGGGAGCGAACAGACGGAAGGGGAAATGAGGGTGTATCTGGACGATGTGGCACAGAAGTACGGAAGGGAACGTGTGTGGGTGCGCCTGTGGAGGCCGCTGTCTCTCCGGGGCCGTGATCTGGCGGCCATGCTGGAAGACAGGATGAAGCGGGAGGATGAGGGGCTGGAGGAATGTGTCTTTCTGGAACGGGGGTAATTGAGCAAAAGGTTGTCTGTTTGTTTTTATCCTGCCGTGACAGACGTATGAACATGTTGTCATAATGTATTGACAAAGACTTGCGGTATGGTACATTGATGTCACGTTACGTCCCCTCCCGCTTAGTTCCCATTGTGGAAATGCGCATCTGGAGGGGACATCTGTTTATATCCCGATGGACTATTTAAAGCAGCATCTCTCTCTGTCTCAACAAGCCGACCGCCTGATTAAAAGAGGGCTGGTGGCAAACAAGAGCGAGCTGGAACAGCGGCTGGCTGATGTCAGCTATTACAGGCTTAGTTCCTACTGGTATCCGTTCCGGCTGGTTGATCCTGTGACTTTCAAGCGGGAAGATGATTTGCGGCCCGGTACTTCATTGGACTTGATTTGGGATCATTATATTTTTGACAGGCAGTTGCGGTTCCTGCTCATGGACGCCATCGAGCGCATTGAGGTGTCGATCCGAAGCCGTCTTGTTTATTTCCTGACGGAAACCGACGGGCCGTTTGGTTATACTTCTGCAAGTATTTTCTCCGATCCGTTGCTGCACCAAAAATGGATCAAGAGGGTACGTTGTTGTGTGGACAGAGCGAGGAAGTCTTCTCCCTGTGTGAAGCATTTTTTTAAAACATACGGTGACAGGCATGTAGATCCTCCCTTGTGGATTACGGCGGAAGTGCTGGACTTTGGGGGAATGTCCAATTTCTTTTCCGGTGTCAGGAAGGACATCCGCAACAAGGCGGTGAAGTCGCTCGGCATTTCCGCAGCCGTGCTGGATTCTTGGCTTACATGCCTGAACGCTGTCCGCAATTCCTGCGCGCACCATGAATATATCTGGTGCCGGGTCTGGATCAATAAACCCATGTTTCCGAAAGCTGACGCCTTGTGGAAGAGTTCTATTTCCCAGGTTCTGTCCGCAACGGATTTTTACCGGTCCGGTACGGGTACCATTTTAGTCATGTGCCGTTACCTGCTCCGTATCATAGCCCCTACATCGGAATGGCACCGCCGCGCTGAAGCCTTGTTTGCCCGTTTCTCCGGCAAGGGCATTGATTATTCCAGGATGGGACTGCCGCAGGCGTGGCAGAGTCATCCGTTGTGGAAATAGGGGGGGCGCTCAAGCTTTTCTGGCGGTCTCTATCCCTGCAAGGCCAGGAGGTGAAGCGGTCTGTCTCCGTGCACGCGCAGTCCGACGACGGTTTCAAAGTCCCAGTGGCCGGAGGTGATGAGGGTGTGCCAGCCGGGGGGGAGGGTGAGGTCGTTGCGGTCGAGCTTGTCCCAGCGCACGCCGTCGCAGGAGATTTCCACGCCCTCCACAAGGGTTTCTTCCGCAAGGTAGATTTGCACGGCGGCTATGGGGGTTTTCTGCGCCCTGGCCTCTACGGTGGTCAGGGCGTTGGTGACGAGGCGGGATTCGTAGTCATAGCGGTCATGGTCCATGTAGACTTCCTCATCTCGTATGACTTCAATGTATCGTTTGCGTTCCGTGCCGTTTTCTCCTTCTTCTTCCCGTTCGACGATGAGGAAGAGGGCGTCCGGGCGTGTCTCCCGGGGGAGGGAGGTCACGGACTGGACTTGCCCCGCTGTCTCGTAACGGTGCCAGCAGTGAATCTCGTGCATGGAGTTATAGGTCATCAGGGCCAGGGTGCCGTCCCGGAGGGTGAAGACGGCGCGGGTCTCCGGCTTGCGCAGGATGGTGCCCCCGGTCACTCCGCCGCCCTGCTCCAGTATGTGATCCGCAAAGACGGTGAGGTCGCGGGAAACGTAGGAGTCTGACTGGAAGTCATATCCGTACTGGTACAGTCTGCCCCCGCCGCGCTCGCAGTAGAGCACTTTATCTACGGCCATGATGGCGGGAAGCGGGGAGCTGCCCACGTAGCCGTGGTTCTCTACCCGGACGGTGGCGCTGGTCAGGGCGGCGGCATTCCCGGAGGAGAGCACGTATTCCGCATCCGCCGTGCCTAACAGGAGGCGGGAGGAGTGGGCCATCATCCAGCAGAGGCCGTTCTGGGCGGTGGTGGAGAGGGTCAGCGACAGGGCGCTGTCGTCCTGGGGGCTGATGTCGAAGTTATTCAGGTCGTCCGCCTTTGACATCCAGACGGTCTGCGGCTGGGCATCCGTCCCGGCGAAGACGAGCCGCTGGCAGTACACGTCGCACAGGAGGGGGAAGCCGTACGCGGGGCGGAAGGCGGCCCAGCTCCAGTCTACGGCCTGCCGCCGTCCGGTGAAGGGGATCTTGATCAGGGTGACTTCCGTCCAGGTGGAGGCGGTCACGTCTCCGGTATCTTCGTCCACTGTTTCGGTATATTTCAGGAGGAGGTCATGTTTGTAGGCGGAGACGATGAGCTTATTGGAACAGACATCATCCGGGAAGCCGTTGTTAAGATTGCTGTCTACGTATTTGCTCCGTGTGAGGAAGAGGCGGACGTGGCATTCCTCTCCGCTTTCCGTCCCGGTCAGGAGGGTATTGCTGGAGGCGGCAAGCCGTGAGAAGGAGGTGCCGCGTGTTTCCCATTCTCTTTCCAGGCCGGGGCTATCGTAGGAACGGCGTACTTCGTAGGAGCCGTACCAGCCTCCGGAACAGTAGAACTCCCAGTTCCCCTTGCAGGGGAGGGCGTCTCCCACGGCCAGCCCCCGGAGGAAGTGGCCGGGGTAGTCTGTGGGGGAAACGGCCCCATCTACGTAGTCCGCCGCGCCGGAAAAGGTGCGGATACAGGTATAGTATTCCCAGTAGCCGGAGAGGAGGACGATTTTTTCGTTCCGGGTGTATTTGCGCTCGGAGAGGCCGGAGATGGGGGTGATGGTTTCAAAGCCGTCCGTGCTTTCGGCTTTGAGGAAGTTGTCGGGGTAGTTTTCCGGGGAGTTGAGTCCATTGACAAAGCTCCCGACGTCGAGGTCTTTGGTACAGACGTAGTAGGCAAGGGAGGTATCGCCGCGCCGGGCGAGCCGTGCTCCTACGGCGAAGGAGGAAGAGGGGGAGAGTACGTCGAAGGTCTGCACTCCGGCCAGAAGGGAGGCGCGGTAGGCGAAGGCTTCCTGCTGCTCGGTGTAGAAGGAGGCGCGCAGCACGTCTCCGGCTTCCATGCTCCGCTCCGCCTCCGGGAGGGTATCGGGGAAGATGACGGAATAGCTGCCGTCTCCGGTGCCGATAAGAAGGATGTCTTCATCTCTGTAGCCGGTATGCCGCCAGGGGTGGACCTTGAAGGTAAAGGGCTCAAACTTCCACTGGCCGTTTTCCCGTTTGAGTACGCAGGGGGCGCAGCGGGGGTGGGTGAAAAAAAGGAGGTTGTTGACTTGTTTCCACCGGAGGGTATCGACTTCTCCGAATTCGGTGTCAAACCGGGCCTGTTCTTCTCCGGTGTCCGGGAGCAGGACGCGCAGGGTCTGGCCGGAGACTTCTATCAGGAAGCTTTCTCCTGCCGCGTTGGAGTAAACGTAGGGCACGAGGCGGGAACGTTCCAGAGCGTCTGTCAACGGGAGCATGCCGCGTCTGCGGCGCAGGCTGCCTGTCTGGGAGATCTCCCAGTTCACCAGCACGCGTGCGCCCCGGTGGTAGGCGTCCAGGTCCGCCCGCTGGGAGAGCTGCGGGCTTAGTTCGCCGCCGTTTAAGGAAATCCGTTTCATGGGGTCATATTAAGCGGGTCCGTGTGAGGTGGGAACGTCTCATGGTATGAGAAAGGAAAGAGCGCCCCTCGTATTCATACCATGAGAGGGTTTTCTCATTCCATGAGACGTTCTCCCCGGCCGGAAATGGGCCTAGCATGGCTCCATGCTCAATTTTCTGGGAATCACGGAAAACTTCGCGGTCATTGAAAACGTCCCGTATTCGATGACCTGGCTGTTTTCTGACACATGGACAGGTGCCCCCGTGTCTCTGGACGGCGTGACTTTCTCCGGAAAAGTCTACGTAGGCGCAGACCGGGCGGAAGTGGAGATGGACATCTCCAAGGGGGAAGAACCGCACGCTCTGGTCGTCGGCTACGTGGGCCTGCCGGAGGGCCGCTGGCCCTATGAGGTTTTTTGCACTTGTGATGAGGGGGTGAAGGAAAGAATGCTCTCCGGCTACATCGGCGTGATCGGCTCCCTGCAAGTCCAGGCCATCCGGGACGGCCTGCCGCTGGCGGACCGCACTCTCTCTGTCCGTCTCCCCGGAGACACCGCCCGCGCCCTCCGTCTGGAATGGCTCTCTACCTCCGCAGCCCAGGCTGCCGCCGCCTCCGCTTGGGAGGCCTGTAAAAAGACGCAGGCCACAGCGGACAAACTAATCCAGGCGGAGGACAGGCTGGATGACCTCACCCGGAAGACGGACGCCGCCCTGGGGGAACTGGACAAGGTAGACGGCCTGATGGAAGAAATTCAAGAGGAAGTGAAAAACGCCCACGAAGCCGCCCGGAAGGCGCAAGACCTGTTAAACAGCGGCGTCCTCCAGGGGGAAAAAGGAGATACCCCCGTCATCGGGGACAATGGTCACTGGTGGATTTCCGGAGAGGACACCGGCATTCAGGCAGAGGGAACGGACGGCATCACCCCCCACATCGGGGAGAACGGTCACTGGTATATAGGGGAGACTGATACGCAGGTGCAGGCGGAGGGGACGGACGGCATGGATGCCGACTTCATTCAAAGGATTTACATTGCCTCCACGGAGGAACTGCCGGAGACCGGGAACAAGGGCGTCTACTACTATATCCCCCACCCGGACGGCGGGTATGAAGTCTATGCGTGGGTGGACTTCCCGGATGGGGAAGCCGCCTGGACGCCGATTTCGGAATCTACTCTCCAGCAGGCCACTGTCCGCGCCCACGGCACAGTGAGATTAAGTACGGGCACTACTCTGACGGAGGGCGGCATCATCGGGGTGAATGCAGACGGCCAGCTTCTGGCCCGCGCGGCCTCCGCCACCGTACCCGGCACGGTGAAGCTGTCCACGTCCAGTCCCTCCCTGATCGCCCCCGGCCTGGTGGGAGTCAATGCCAGCGGCCAGCTCATCGTGCCGGAGGCCACCATCAACCAGGCGGGTGCCATCAAGGTCAACAACACAAAATTCGTGGAACGCGGCGCACAGGTTCAAACAAATAAAAACAACGTCGCCATGGTCCCCGTCGCCGGGAACCGCAGCTACGGCGTGGTCGCCACCGGAACGCAGTTCCCCGTCATCCCGCATGACCGTCCCTATATCGTCTCTCTGCCCATTGCCAGCGACGATACCCGGCTCAACTCCGCCGCTCTGTACGGTACGCTGACCATCAATCTGCACCGCAGGGGATTTCTGCGCTACACCACCGGGGCCAATGCGGAGAACGGCCTGGACTACGCCACAGGCCGCTATCTCTCCTTTGACTATGGAACCGGGCTGGTGGCGGAGGAATACACCTCCACCATTGAGGGGCTGACGGACACCCGCTGCCGTCTCGCCGTTCAGCGTTACGAAGACATTGTTTTCCATGACTCCTACGCCAGTCCGGCCAGGGGCGGGGCCGTCAAGGTAGGAGCGTCCCTGACCATCTCCGGGGAGGGGGTACTTAACTTGAAACCTGCTTCTCCTGCCTCCCTCGGCGGCATCCGCGTGGGTACTACTCTCACGATAACGGAAGAGGGCATTCTGGACATTTGTCTGGACACGGAGACTTTTGACGAGTCCAGCCCCCGGCCTGCTGCCTCCGCCTCCATTGCCGCGTGGCTGCGGGGGAAGAACTACATCTCCCAATCAGACTTGCAGGGAAAGGGCCTGGTCTCGGAAAACCGGGTAAAGGAACTCCTGCGCGGCTGCCAGCCCCGCATGGGCATAGACAACCTCCTGCCCCTGACGCAGGAGCAGTATGAAGCCCTGTCCACCCGCGACGCGGGTACCCTCTACGTGATCTATTAACGCCGTCCATCCCTTCCTCTCTGAATCTCCGAACCCTCAACTCTTCACTCTCAACCCTTCACTCTCCCTTCCCACAACAATGAAAATCTCTTATAACAACGCTTCCGGCAAACAGGTCTATGATGCCCGCCTGGGTGAGCGGAAAGTACAGAAAATCTACCGGGGAGAGGAACAAATCTACCCGGATAACTCCGCCCGCATCCGCCAGCTCCGGCTGGACATCTCCGGCTGGGCTGGCACCCCGGAAGGCTCCTGCTGGGAGCAAGCTATTGAGGCTGTTTCCGTCCACGCGGACGCCACCCGCTACATCCGTCTCACCGTGGGGCGCACCTACCTGGTCGCCAACACGTACGGCACTTATCCCCTTGCTTCCTATCTCAGCGGCGGCTTGTTTGAGTTCGCCGCAGGGGAGGGCCCCCTGGTGCAGAACCTCCGCCTGGGGGATACCGCTGCCCTGCAAATCCGCCTCCCCCAGCTCAAGAGTTTTTCCATTGGGGGGGACCAGGAACATAACCAGCCCGTCAGCCGCCTGTACCCCTCGTGCCCCTCCGGAACGGAAGTGCGGGGCTACTTTGGGAAGGGGCAAAAGCGCGTTTCCACAGGTGTGCGCATTGTCGTGGAGAGTCTGCCGTCCGGGAAAATCCTCATGAACCGCCACCAACAGCAGGACGGCCACTGCCGGGGTGACTACAACTGGTCTTACGGCTGGTGCGGCCCTGTTTCCGGCGATACGCAGGTACGCCTCACCGTCTACCCACACCAGCCGCGCGGCGGCTGGGGAGGCTACTTCATTTACCCCTCCGCCACCCGCACCCTTACCGCCCGCATCATCCAGATCATCAAGGAAGACTGATTCGTCAACTCTCTCATTAGCTATTGGCTATTAACTCTTATCTAAAATGAGAATCCCCACCACTCCCGGAGAAACCTATGCCGTCACAGTCACGGTGCCCTGCACGGTCTCCGCCGTCATGTCCAAATCCACCCCCCTCCTCTTAATTACCATAGAGGAACCGGGACAGTACCTCGTCGTGGCCCCCACCGCCGAACTTTACATTACGGATGACTCTGCCCTCGTCACTCGTTCTTTTAGGTCCGCCCCCGTCTGCATGTCCCTGCGTTCCGCCGCAGGCGGGGGCGTTGACGCTACAGAAGAGACAGAACAAACTCTGGGCAGGGACGGCAGGGAAGACAATCTCAACTCCGCTGGATTTTCGTTCGTTGCCGCACAATCCGGCAGCCTGAAGACTGTTTCCATTCAGGGCCGCTCCTCCATGGAATTCCATCACAATCCGGTGTGGCTGAAGGTCTGGAAAAAGACGGAAGCCGGGCAGACCATCCTCGGACTCTCGGCAAACAGCGCCGTACAGGAAAACAACCGGGCCAATGTGTGGACCATGCCGGAAAACGTCTACATCCCGGCAGGAGCCGTCATCACCATCACCACTCATGGAGAAGATACAAAGGACGAGGAAACCTACCTGATGGGAGGTGAGGAAGGCCGCCTGCTGGCGCGGGTGGCGGCCATCACTCCGCAGGAGGGGACAGGCTGCCTGAACGACGGCGGCCTGCCACTCTGGAACTATCTGCCGGTCTGCACCCTCTCCTTTATCCAGAAAGTAAGCCTCTCCCAGTATGCCCGCATCCTCCCCGTCAGCCCGGAGGCATTCGCGGCTCTCTCCCCCAAGCGGCCCCAGACTTTGTACTTCATCATGGAGTCTGCCCCCGCTCCGGAATCCGCCCCTCTTTAACCAGTCCTGAAATAAAATAATCAGAAACAAAACAACCGGAAAACCAACATGTCTGCATCCACAACCACCAAGATATTCCTCGGGTCTACCCTATTGCTGGACCTGACCGGCCTTGCCACCGCGCAAAGCCTCACCACGCACACGACTGATGCCGTACTTCACCTGACGGCAGCGGAGCGCACCGCGTGGAATGCCAAACTTGGCCCCTCCGCCCTGGATGGCTACGCCCAGCAGGCCTGGGTCACAGCCCAGCTCTCTTCCCTCGTCACCACGGACGCCCTGACAGCCCAGCTCGCCGGGTATGTGACGACAGTCTCCCAGACTGCCACTCTCGCCTCCTACGCCACGCAGAACTGGGTGACGCAGCAGATTGCCGCCAAGCACCACATCCAGATCATTCCCACAGACTCCCTGCCGGTGACGGGTCTGCCGGATGTCATCTACCTGGTTCCCAAAGGCTGGGATCACCCGGAAACGGCGGATAACTCCATCCGGGAACAGTATGTGTGGATTGACGAAGCCTGGGTAAAGGTAGGGGACACCTCCGTTTCCCTGGCTGGCTACGCGCAGGAAACATGGGTCACAACCCAGCTAAACAGCTACGTCACCGCCGCCGCCCTGGCCGAAAGCCATTACACGAAGGCCCAGACGGACACCGCCCTCACTGACGCGAAAGCCGCCGTCCTCCAGGACGCGAAGACCTACGCGGACCAGCAAATCGCCGCCAGCGATGGAGACAGTCTGCATTTCGACACGCTCACCCAGGTGGAATACGACGCGCTGGGAGACAAGGACGCCAACCGCCTCTACGTCATCCAGGGCTGACGCGTCCCCTCCCTATTACCTGTTCACTATTAACTATTCCTTCCAGAATGCCCTCCCCCCTTCAGCTCCGCCTCGGCTCGCAGGAACTTCTGCGCCTCGCCTCCGCCGTCTCCGCCTCGGAGCCGGGGCTGGTGACGGGGGCGCAGGTGGCCGCCTTCATCCGGGAATGCCTGCAAAATCTGACTCCGCAACATATCGCGCTGGACGCCACGGACTACAACGAGGTTCTGCGTGTGAATGCCGCCAAGGGAGCCAGCCTTACCATTGAGGGAGGCGACGCCACAATCTCTCTCAACCTTGACTGTTGTACCTTGTTCGTTGGCGAAGCAACGGCCAATTCCAGCAAAATCTGGCTCGACATTCCCATTTGTTTTAATGGCGGCTTCGACATATTCGGGGGCACTCCCGGTCAGGTACTCACAAAAACAAAGCTCAATGCGGTCTGGGCAGATCCTCCCGCCTCCGCCTCCAGTCAGACCTACTACGAGCTAAGCACCACGCCTGCCATGCACGTCACCCGCACCACTCTTCCAACTGGCTGGTACAAAGTGGAACTGCTTCTTTATTCGTTCGATGGGGCAAATTGTAACGCTGTTTTTAATCCAGACTCCATCACCGGAGGACAAGTCATGAACGTCATGGGCATGGCTTATGGCGGAACGAGCAACGGCTCATGCCCCTATATTACCATTGACGGAATAAACTGGCTGAACCAGACCGGAGAATCTCTCTCCTATACCAGGGCCTCCTCCCTTAACGTGAGCTTTTTGTATCATCACACCGGCATTTCCTTGACGTGGCCTGCCGAAAGCCTGGCGGACACCGGCAGAGGGTGGGGCACCGGCTCCTTCCGTTACACGGCCATATCACCTCCGCAGACCTTAAACCCTTGACCCCTTTTCTCTGGAATCTCAACCCCCGCAAGACCACATGCAAGTATCCACCATACCCGGCCACGTCTATGCCGTCACCGCCACTTCCTCCTGTACTGTTTCCGCTGTGTCGGAGGACGGCACGCTGACGCCCGTTCTTTTCATTCCTGATTCCGGCCAGTACCCCGTTGTCGCCCCCTCCGTCCGGCTGGATGTAGGGGACAGCCACGCCCTGGTTACGCCCATGAAGGGACGTATCGGCGTCATCGGCGGCGCTGCGATGGCCTCCCTGAACAAGCTAAATACCCATGCAAAGGACTCCTTCATCCATGTCAACCGGGGAGACAGGAACAGATGGGACGATCAGATCAGCAGCCAGCAATTTGCTGATCACAAATATGACATGAGCCTTCACCTTATGTCTGATGAACATGCCTCGCTGAAAGAACTTCTCGCCCGCAAGGACGACCTGCTGGCCCTTCTCAATCCGCCGCAGGATCAGACCGCATAAACGCTCCATTTTTTCTCATTCCCCCCCAACTGACCGCCACCAATCACCACCAACCCAAACCAACAAAAAAGACATGAACACTACATGCAATCATACCGATGAAATTGCCAAGGCAATTTACAACCAGCACAACGCGGAACTCCACCCCGGCCTCCCCGCTGACTGGGAAGCCCTGCCTGAAGAAGAAAAACAGGCCTGGCGCAAGGTCGCCGGGAACCTCCTGCCCACGCTGGGGGAACACGCCCTGAACGACCTGCTGGCCTACGCCAAAAGGAAACTCAAGGAATCCTCCCCCACTTGGCAGAAGGTCCTCTGGGGCCTCGCCGCTGCCGCCATTCTGGCGGCACTTAGCTGGCTGGCCTCGCTGGGGCTGACCGGCTGCGGTCATACCGTGGACATTACCCAGGAGGGGGCTTCCATTTGTAAGGACGGAGCCTGCCTGGTCATCAAGGACGGCCACATCTACTACACCCCGGCGCAGAAGGCCGCCCCGGCAGCCCCGGCAGCCGCCCCCGTCCGGCAGGAAAAGTAATCCCATCTGCCCCATTCCGTCAGCACCCGCAACTATTCCCCTCATGTGCCAGCCATACGATACCATTCTCCGCCTTGTCAATACGCTCAAGGTTGTTTTTGCCACCAAGGACGGCGTGTTTGCCGTTCTGATTGCGGTGATGCTCGCCTCCATGATCATCCTCTATCACGACATGAGGGAATACATGACCGAGCAAACAAAAGCGCAGGTGGAAACCGTGCGGGTGCTGACGGAGCTGAAAGCGGAAATCTCCGCTCTCAAACAAACTTCCGGCAAATAAACACATTCACCTCCTGACTCTCACACTTCCTCTCTTAACCCTCCACTCTTAAATCAATGAACACTTTGGAAAAAAACATGGCCGCCCGCATCCTCCGCTTTGAGGATGACAGGGCTACCGGCCCCGCCTCCCTCCGCGTCCGCCGCCTGCCCGCTGCGGACAAGGGCGGAAACTATGAAATCTGCGGCATCTGTGACGGAATAGAACCGGCCACCTACAAACGTATCAAAACCCTCCTTGACTCCGGCCAGCGGCAGGAAGCCTGGGACGCCTGCCTGGAATACATGTGGAAGAACACCCGCGCGGTCCGGGACTGGACAGGCAGTGATACCCACCCCGCCACGGAATTCTACCTGCGGGATCACTACTTTAACAGCGGCAGTAAAAACACGCTAAAAATCCTCCAGCGTGCTCTCAATGACAGCGGAGCTCACCTGACGGTGGACGGCCTGATCGGTCCCAAAACCAGAGCGGCCCTCCGGGACCGCCTCGTCCAGGGAGACGAACGGGCCTTTTTGTCAGACCTCCGCACCCGCCGCAAGGCCTTCTACATGTCTTGTACCCAGTTTCCCACTTTCGGGAAAGGATGGCTGTCCCGGACGGATGAAGCGTTTGACTACGCTCTCACCCTAATCTGACCGCTCCATCCTCTCATCTATTAACTATTATCTTCCCATGGCAACAGGAGCACTCATAGCCGGGGCGCTGGCCTCTATCGGTTCCAGCTACTACCAACAAAAAAAGGGGGCGAAGGAACAGAAACGCGCAGCGGCAGCCATGGCCTCCGCCATGGAAAAACAGCCCACCGTCCAGGCGGCGGACGTGGCCGCCCAGCAGACGCAGGACACGCAGGCCAGCGAGCAGACCGTCAACACGGCGGCCAGGCGCCGCTTTGCCTTGAGTCGCACGGTCAATCCCTCCGCCGGTGCCATTTCCTCCTTCCCCGGCACCCGCAAGACTCTCTGACTGACTCCCTCCAAAAGTCATTCTCTCCCCCATTTTTACCTCTTACCTCTCAACTATTAACTCTTACCTTCTCCCTTTCCCATGGTCCGCCCCAACACACGTTCTCTTCAATACATCGACACGGCAGACGCCCTGCTGGCCGACATGTGCGGCTGGAGCGGCGACTGGGACTGGCTGCGCAAGCACATCATGCCGCGTACCCAGGCGGGAGCGGACAGGGAGGAACGCCCCTCCGCCAGCGCCAGGCGGCTGCACTCCACGGTCGCCATCAAGTCTCTGCGCATCCTGACGGGAGCGCATATCATGTACATTACTCCCAGCAATCAGCGCTGGTTCAGTTTCCAGAGCGGTTTACGGGGGAAGGACAAACTCTCACGCGTAGATGAATGGTTCGCGGAATCCACTGAAATCACCTTCGGCGAATTGAGCCGGTCGAATTTTTATACGGAAATCCATGAGACCTTCCTGGACAGGTGTCTGACCGGAACCGGCTGCCTTTTTTGTGACACTATGCCGGATGGCAGGCTCAACTTCCGCCATATTCCCTCCGGCACCTATGCCATTGCGGAAGGGGACAACGGGCAGGTGGATACTCTGGTGCGCAAATTCAAGCTTACTCCCCATCAGGCAATATCCAAATTTGGATATAAAACCCTTCCGGAGAAAATACGGACCGCCTGGGAAGATCCCAAAAAGCGCTACACGGATCGGCATGAATACCTTCACCTGGTACTGCCTCGTCTCAATTACACCTTCGGGCATGATCTCATCAACAGTAAAAGGATGAAGTGGGCCTCCGTCTACATGACGGCGGATGGAGAGAGACACGTTATCCGGGAGGAAGGTTATCCCGAATTTCCCTACCTCGTCACCCGTTTTCTCCGTTATGGGGAGGGGCCCTACGGCTATGCCCCTGGCCTGGATGTCATGGAAGAAATCATGGCTACCCTGAAACTGGAACGCGTGATGGACGTACTGGGAGAAGTCGCCGCCTTCCCCCGCATCCTTCAGCTCGCGGAACAGGTGGGGGAAATCGACCTCCGCGCCGGGGGCGTAACTACCATCAAATCCGCCGCAGCAGCCGCCAAACTCCCCAGGGAATGGGCTACCGCTGGCCGGTACGATGTAGGCAAGGACCGGATTTTGGATAAGGAACAAAAAATCAGGGAAGCCTTTTTTGTGGATATGCTCATGCCTCTTTCCAATATTGACCGTCAGATGACGGCGACCGAGATCAACGCCCGCCAGGAAGAGCGCGTCTTGTCCTTCTCTCCGTCGTTGACCCTCTTCGTATCGGACTGCAACGTCCTGATGCACCGTATCTTCTCCATCCTCTTCCGGCAGGGCAAATTCCCGCAGGATGACGTACCCAAAGAACTTATCGTCCCGGACCGGGGAGGCAGTGAAAACTTCGAGATTGAGCTGCCCAACGTCCAATACCTTGGACGCATTTCCCAGGCGATCGCCAACGCCCAGCAGCAGGGACTCGAATACTTCATGAGCGTAGCCCTCAACTACACGCAGGCCACGGGCGACACCTCAATGATTGAGTACGTCAATCCCCGCAAATTCGCCCAGTTCCTCTATGAACGCACCGGCGCTCCCACCAGCTGCCGCCGCACCGCCCGAGAGCTGGCGGAGCTGGACAAGCAAAAGGAACGGGAAGCCGAAATGCAGCGCAAACTCGCCGCCACCCAGGGCCTCAAGAACGCCGCAGGAGCGCAAAAGGACCTCGCCGCCGCCGAGGCCGTCTGATCAGGCCCCCCCGCCTGACCCTCGCTATAAACACTCAACCTTCCAAACATTTTCTTTATGACCGAAAACAACAAGACAGAAAACAATAAGCCATCCTCCGTCCCGCTGGACGAATACACCCGGCAAGGGGAGGACGAACAGCAGTACGGCTCTCCCTCTTTCGGGGAAGGCTCCCCGGACGAACAGGCGCAGGCCTACCGTGACTATGTAGCCCGCCGCAGAGAATGCCTGGCCGCCCACGTCACACCGGAAGTCCTGGCCTACCTCGACGAGGAATTCCAGACCAGCCTTCCGTGCTTCCAAACGCGCGATCCGCTCACCGGCCAGTCCATGAAACCAAATCCGCTGGCAGCCGCCCTCCGGGACGGCCAAAGGGAAGTCATTCTCTTTCTCAAGCATGAAATCGCCATGCACAAAAAACAAAAAAACGCCACCCCCCTGTAACAATGCCGCCCGTTTTTGTACAAAACGCCTCTCCTGTAAAGGCCGTGGACATCCCTCTCCGGAACAAGCGCAGATTCCTTTCCGTCTGCTCCGGCATTGAGGCCGTCTCCGTCGCCTGGGACCCGCTCGACTTTGAGCCGGTCGCGTATTCCGAAATCGAACCTTTCCCCTCCGCAGTGCTCGCCCATCACTACCCGGACGTCCCCAACCTGGGCGACATGACTCAATATGCCAACTGGACACTCCCATCAATCGACCTCCTCGCAGGCGGAACCCCCTGCCAATCCTTCAGCGTCGCTGGAAAGCGCGGCTCCCTTAATGACGACAGGGGCAACCTCTGCCTCACCTTCTACGAAATTGCAGACAAATTCGACCCCGAATGGATTCTCTGGGAAAACGTTCCCGGCGTCGTTTACGTCATCCAGGGGGAAATTGCGAATGGCCGCCGCCAGCAGCAAAACGGCATGGGAATTACGGAAAACACCTCCTACACCCTGACCGCCTCCACCGTTCACGGTATTTCGGCACGCGGATTTGTCCGCCGCCTGATGCCCGTGGAATGCGAACGCCTTCAGGGCTTCCCGGACGACTGGACAAGGGTAGAAAAGAAGCCCGGCACAGACTACTCGGACAGTTACCGCTACAAGGCCATCGGAAACTCCATGGCCGTGCCCGTCATCCGCTGGATCGGCCAGCAAATCCTGAAAGCAACCGCCCATGCCTGACCCGTTACGCACTTCTTCAACCCTTTTCTCTCACAACCAAACCAAACATAAATAATGAATACAACCACACTATTCAACCCATTCCGCCACATCTGCCGCGCTCCGGAAGAAGAACTTCCGACCGGCGGAACTGCCACACCTCCGGCACAGGAGCCACCTCCCGCCGCCGTTCCGCCAGCGGAGCCGCCGACAAATGAGCCGCCCGCAGACAATATACCTCCGGCCACACCGCCTGCCGGGGCCACGCCCCCGCCCGCCCCGGAAGACGCCGTAGACTTTTCTTTGGACAAGGAGCCTCCCCCGGCCGGGGAAGAAACGCCTGGCAGCAAACAGGAAGAAAAGCCCGGTGACGGAAAGGAAAAAGAAAAGGAGCCGGAATACGTTTTGGAGCTTCCGGACGATTTGGAAATAACGGACGACTTTAAAAACATCCTGAAGGATCAGGCCAAAGGCTCCGGTCTGGACGGGAAAGCGGCAGGGAAATACGTTTCCGGCGTTATCAAAGCCATGGAAGAGGCGGAGCGCGTCAACATGGCCAAAGACACCAGGCAACTCCGGGAAGATTGGGGAGCTAATTTCAATGCCAATATGGACAGCGTAAAGGCTTTTGCCTTCAAACTGCGGGAAAAATCCGGCCTCACTCCGGAAGACATGGGGCCTCTCCAGTCAGCCAAGGGATACAGGCTCCTCTTTGCCGTGAAACAGCTTGTCGAAGAAGATACCTTCGTAGGCGGAAAGACGGAGCAGATCAACGATCCTCAAAAGGAAGCTCACCGTATGCTGACCGATCCCAGTCATAAATACTATGACGCCATGCGCGACCAGACCAACCCCCTGTTCCTGGAAGCCAACCGCATCTACAACAACCTTGTCAGCACTGCGCCCTGACGCCCAAACGTCCCAAGACACCTCAAATACCCTGGCACATTGCGCCGCATGGCCCTTTCCGGAAAGAACCGGAAAGGGCCTTTTCGTACCGGAGGACAGCCCCCGCACGCAAAAAAGGGATGACCTTTTGTGAAACCAGAGTAACATCCTGCACATGATTTTTAACGTCTCTTCTGATTCCTTCGGAGAAGGTAAAAATGATCCTTTTGAAAGAGAAGTTGAGCTGATCATGGAAGCCTTCGATACCCATTTCAAGGAGACGCTGGAACACCAGCATCCGGAATGGCGGGCCATGGCGGAAAAAGTCAGAACAGCCACCGGCATACTGAAAGAGTACGAAGGCCATGCCAACTATAATGTGCTGGGCCCCATCGAATATGCTGACTGGTGCTTCTATCCCGAACCGGATCATACTATTTCAAACTTGGCTATCTACGCGGATCTCATGCCTGCCAGAACCGAACGTGACCGGAAAACGCAGGAACAAATCATCAGGCAAACGGAAGACGCTCTCCAGCCGCTCCAATTTTCGAGCATCATCCGAGGCAGCATCCTCACTATTCTGATCCCCCTCGCGGACAACAAGCTTTAAACGGGTTCCGCGCAACCCGGTGCCGATAAAAAAGACCGGAAGCGCAAAGCCTCCGGTCTTTTATGATCCCGTCTGAAGAGCAAGTTATATTCCTCAAAGGTCTTCTTCCAGACCTTGCGCAAGAAAGCCTACAGCTTTGTTGACCTCTTCGTCCTGCGGGCGGAAATAAACTTTTTCGATTTCTTCCGAATCATGTCCGACAATGAAACGGCAAAGGTCCGCAGGCACTCCGGCCAGACGGAGAACAGTCACCGCAGTGGCACGCAAGCTGTGAAAACTCTTTTCCGCCAGTTCCCTTCGGTCGCCTTTCTGCTTCTTACTCTTGCTGATGAATCCGTGTTCCTCCAGAAGATTGGTAAATTCCAGAGAAAGCTTGCTGGATTTGCCACCTCCCTGAGAATGCTTCATGGCAGCAATAGGAAACACATACTTGCTGATAGAAACTTCCTTGCGTCTCTGAAGCACTCTCTCCAGAGGCTTGATAATCGGCTTGTTCATGCTCAATTTTGATTTTTGAGTCGTCATCCGCAACCTACCATCCTCAAGGTCAATTTGCGCCCAGGTAAGCTTGGCAACATCACCCAGCCGCTGACCTCCCGTATAAAGACAAACGCGAATCATGTCCGGCCATTCATCCGGCATTATTTTCAAAAGCTGTTTCACCTCATCCATGGTAAAAGCCTTCCGTTCCTGTTTATCTTTCTGCTCCAGCGTAGACGGGAGAATTCCCTTGAATGGATTGGAAAATATCAATTTTTTTTCAACTGCCCGGTTAAACGCGCAGGACAGGGAAGTCAGGTAACGCTTCACCGTTCCGCTGGCAACACGTTCCAGTTCCTTTTCCATAAAGGCGCGTGCATGGTAAGTTGTCACACGGGTAAGTTCCATGCCATCCTGTTTTCCCAGAAACGCCAGGAACTGTTTGACTGCCTTCCCGTCACGTTCAATGGCTCCAATACGATTTGCACGTGACTTGAGCCAGGATTCCAGATAGGGACGCATTTGAGTGGACACAGTACCGGATTGTTCGGCAAAGAATCGCAGCCCTTGGGAACCCAGCAAGGATTCCACCAACTTATAATCCGGACTCTCTCCGCGCAGAAGCTTCTCTAGCTCATCAGCGAGCAACCGGGCATGGGTTTTATTTTGAGAGGCGGCTTTTTGCAGTGATTCCTTTGGCTTCAGACTAACGGGAAGTACCGGAATTTTAGTAGAACGGCGAATTTCTCGTCCATCGGGAGTACGCATGACAGCAACCCATTTTTTATTTCGTTCAATAAGACCAGCCATAGTAGTTCGACAGGGGTATGATGATTTTTTTTTCGTTTGAGACACGTTCAAACACGTACAGTAAAACCGGATATTACGTACAGTAAAACGTACAGTAGAACCATAGTATTCAGGGCAATACCCTACAATCAAAAAAAGTCAAAAATCCTGATTTTCAGGGAGTTGCAACGCTATGCAACAATAGGAAATGGCGGAGAGAGTGGGATTCGAACCCACGGTGGGTTTCCCCACGGCGGTTTTCAAGACCGCTGCATTAAACCGCTCTGCCATCTCTCCATGCAAAAAAGCGTGGGCGTAAAGTATCTTGAAAATTTTTTGCTGTAAAGCCTGTTTTATGTTCCACATGAGTTCAAAGCGGCAGGGAAAGAGGTGCCCCAGCACCCGTGAACGGGATAAGAACGGATTTGCAGCGGTTTGAGGGGAAGGAGGCAGGGACGGTTTTTCCGCGAAAGGTTCCCGAATCGCGACAGGATTGAAAACGAGTGATGGCGGAACGGATTCCATAAAAGGCATCATGGAGACAAAAGATGTTCGTTTACAGCTTGCAGGGAAGGCCGTGTATATGGGAATATAAGGCATGGCCTCGTCTCCGGATTTTGTAGAGTATGTTTGTTTCCAGCTCCGGCATGCAGAGGAGATTTCCTTCAAAAAAATGTTTGGAGAATACGGTCTGTACTGTGACCGGAAATATTTCGGTCTGGTATGCGACAACCAGTTGTTTGTAAAGGTGACGGTTCCGGGGCTGGAGATGCTTCCGGAACAAGAGCAGGGCAGTCCCTATCCTGGAGCCAAACCACATTTCCTGATGATGGAACTGGACGATGACCAGGCGCTTTCCTCTTTTGTCCGGAAAACTTGTTCGGTTCTTTCGGCTCCCGACGTTTTATCCGGCGGTAAGAAGAATAAAACTTTCGGATCAAAAAGAAACAGGCGTTCGTGAACGCCTGTTTGTATTGGAAATCGGACTGTCCGGCGGAAGAGTTATTTCTCGTCAGAGGTGGGAGTAGCCAGAGCTGAAAGAGATTTTTTCAGGCTGGATGCCACGGTCTGCGTGGCTTCGTTGTCGGACTCCGTGAATTTGTCCACGGCCTGCGTCAGGGATTTAAGGTCCGCTTCCGCTATTTTGCGCCCTTTGGCCTTGCGCTGCTCCAGGGCAGAGATCTTTTTATTGATATCCGCCAGCTTGGGCAGATCCTTGTTGGCTTTCAGCGTTGCCAGGGCTTCATCGAATTCCTTGACGGATGGCACGGCGGTTTTCAGGCGCGTGATGGCAGAGACCGCTTCCAGAGGGTTGGTGCTGATTTGGGCCTGCACCATGTCCTTGGCATCCCCCAGCCAGTCGTCAAAGGCGGCGCACACGGCCTGTGCTTCCTCGTCGTCCGTCTTTTTTCGGAGGGGAGTGATTTTGGATTCGATGTTGTTGCCGTTGGAGACGACCGTTTTTGCCAGTGATTTGTACTTGTTCAGCTCCACGTCTTCCAGAATGGGAAGACCGCGCTCCGCCTTGAGCACTTCCTTTTTTACCAGGTCGTAAAGTTCGGGCGGGTATCCCTTGGCAACGACTTTTCCATTGGCCCCGATCAAGACGGCATGGGGCAGTCCGCCCGGGCAGGAGGCCGCCGGAATATCCAGCCCCTGGTAAACGGGGAAGGAAATATTCTTTTCTTCCAGAAACTGCTTCACCCTGGGGGAAAGTCCCTGCCTGTGGCTTCCAACGACGGTGAACCCCTTGGATTGGTATTTATCCTGGAGTTCCTGAAGGTGCGGCATGCTGGCGATGCACGGCGGGCAGTTGATGCCCCAGTATTCAAAAAAGACGACTTTCCCTTTCAGGCTGGAAGCCGTGATTTTCGGGCCGTGGATGTACTTGCTGTCGTCAAAGGCGGGGTAGGTGACCTTGGCACCCTTGGCGGTTTCCGCCGCATGGATGTATGCCGGCGCCGTAACGGCGGCCAGGGTTCCGGCAAGAAAAAGAGTGGTCAGGGTTCTCATATGAAAGAATGATGGAACATTTTCCATTGAGAGTCAAGCAGGGAACATGCATCCGTCCAGAAGTGCGGGTTTCCTGTGCCGGAGTACTCAGGCAATGTCCAGACCCATGATATAGTCCGTCATGTAATAGCCGTGGCCGATGTGGAAGTCTCCGCGCTCCACTTCCTTCATTCCCATACGGTTGTAAAATTCGACGGCTCTGGTGTTGTATCTGTTGACGTTCAGGCGCATCTGGCAGGGCGCGGGATGGATGCTCCTGATGTAGCTGACTGCCTGGCGGAACAGATAGCTGCCGATGTGCTTTCCCTGGAAGCCGGGCAGCACGTAAATCTTCTGCAGGTGGAAGACGCCCGGTCCCTCCGGCTGCACGGAAAGGTAGCCGCAGTATTCCCCTTCGTGGGTGGCGATGAAGTACACGTGCCCTTCCTCCATCTGCTTGAGCAGGTTGGCGGGGGAATACATCCAGTCCATCATGAATTCCATCTGGTCCCGGGAAAGGAGGTCCCGGTAGGTGGCGGGAAAAGCCTGCTGTGCCAGTTCGTGGATGAGCATGATGTCGTCTTTGGTGGCTTGGCGGAGTGTCGGCATGGTTGCGGATGTTACATGGAAAGGCTTTTTATGAAAAGTGCGGCTTCCGTCCGCCGCCGGAATTTTCCGGCAATGGCTGACTTTTTTCTCCATGTTTCCGGACCGTGGCCTTACGATGAATGACGCAGGCTTTTTTGACGGAAACCGTGGGGGAATCCTGTCTGTAATGTGAGCACCGTATGCACATCCGATCATGAGAGAACCCTATCCCATACAACAATGGCTGCCCGCGGGGCCGCTGAGGGACATGGGGGAAAGATATGTGAGCCAGCTTCCCGACGTGGAGCAGAATCCCATACGGCCGGAATCCCTCGTGCATCATTCGGACCATTCCTGGTCGGAGTACCTGGTGGCGTATTCCCTCCTGTATCCCGGGGTGGTGATTCTCCTGGCCATTCTGGGCGGCGCGGGCATGTGGGCCATGTTCCATTTCTGCAAGAGAAGGGAATACAGGCACCGCATCGTGTGTCCGGAATGCGGTACCGTGATGTATCCCTGCGGCCTCCACTGTCCCAAATGCGGAGCGCCGAATCCCTTTCCCCGCGCCCTGAACTGGCTCGGGTATTCCCGTCTCCGGAAAGTGGTGCCGGAATCCGGAAGAATCAGGCATGAAGAAGCCCTGCGTAGCTTCCGCAGGTGCTTTTACTGCGGGGAGCCGCTGAAGGAACCCACCCTGTTGCAGAAATGCCCGGCGTGCGGGAAGGCCGTGCTCCAGGGGGAACGGTCCGTGGACATTTATGACACCTACATTTCCCGGCGTACCTGGTGGACCTTCGGGGCCGTGGTGTTTCTGGGGATCATCCCCATTCTGGGGCCTCTCCTGGCCTCATCCCTGTACAAGCGGACACTCATTGACCCCTATTCCCTGTACATGACCGTATTCCGGGAAAGCTTCCTGATGGTATTCCTCTTTCTGTGCCGCCACCTGTTCCGGCTGCTGCCCTTCATCGGCATCATCGGGATGCCGATTCTTTGCCTGACGGAATACCATGTGTACCGCAGGATGTTCCTCTGGAAGACGGAAAAGTACGAATTCGGGGAAAATTAGACCGTCCCGGCAGCGGCTCGGCATTTCCTGCCTTTCCGCTGTCCGGGGAGATGTTGTTGAGAATGGCTGCGCGGGTGATTGACTTGGCGGCGGGACGGCGTACCGTTGCCGTCATGAGAAATCTTTACGCGGTTCTTCCATGCGTGGCCGCCGCCGGCCTGGTGCTGGCGGCCTGTTCCGTGACTTACGGGAACAAGGCGGTGGCTTCCGCTTCAAACTATGAAGGACTGAAGCCGGGCAGGGCCGCCAAGACCGACGTTTACGAGGCACTGGGGCAGCCTTCCGACGTGCTGGAGATGGAAAAGGGAGTGCTGTGGACGTACCGCTACCGGAAGGCGAAAAACAATCTGGTGGGCAATATCCCCCTGTTTGGCGTGGGGCTGATCGCCGGAGGCAAAAATGGAGACGTTTATACCGTTCTGGTCCTCTTTGACCGGAAGGGCGTTCTCCAGTCCCGTACGGCGGACCGCCGGAAGCTTTACACGTCCAACCTGGCTTCCCTGAAGCGTTCCCTGGACGACATGATGGAGGGCAATTCGTCACACCGGAGGGTGGAAGCGGAAATGAAAAAGATAGGCAAGCCGTTCAGCAAGGAGATCGCCAGGGAAAGCCGTCTGCTGGAATCATCTCTTGATTAGCGGTTGTTATTCTTCTCCTGCTTATCGTCATAAGTATGACAAAAGAAGGAATTTTTTCTATTGCTGTAAATGTATCTTGTACAGTAAGTAGGCGCCATTCCCCGCGGGAACGGTGCGGTTCCTCACTGAACGGTCTCTGTTCCGAGGGGTTCAAACCTGATAGAAAAACATGATGAACGTAAAAAACAAACTGGCATGGGTTCTGGCAAGGGCCTTTTCGCCGAAGGCCGCGCCGGAAGGCAACGTGAACAGGGAGGCAAAGGCCTCCAAAAAACTGGAGGACTGGCTGAAATCTTCCAGAATGAGGTCCTTTTAAAAGGATCTGAGAAAACAGGCTGGTTTGGACGTTTCATGCCCGGATCGGCCGGATGGCGGGGGCGAGTGCCGCGACGTGTTGTTTTTACTGGAAAAGATATGTCTTGATGACAGTTGCGCCTTGACTATGGAGGTGGAATGTCCGTTCATCTGAGCAGACATGACCATACCCGGAATACTTGAAGAAAAGTTATCGGCCGCATTGAAGGCGGTATTGGGGGCGGACCTTCCCGCCGATTTTCGCGCCACCGTGGCCCCGTCCGCGGACTTGCGCTTCGGGGACTACCAGAGCAACGCCGCCATGGTTCTGGCCAAGCAGTGCCGAACGAATCCCCGCGCGCTCGCCCAGCAGGTGGTCGACCAGGCGGGGGAGGACGATGTCTGCTCCCTGGAAATCGCCGGACCGGGCTTCATCAATTTCCGCATCAAGCCGGAATTTTACGCCTCGCGGCTGCTTGCCATGCTGGCGGACGAACGGCTGGGCGTGGAGCAGGTGCAGAATCCCAAAACGATCGTGATCGACTTTTCCGCGCCCAACGTCGCCAAGCCGATGCACGTGGGCCACATCCGTTCCACCATCATCGGCGACGCCCTCTCCCGCGTAGCCCGCTTTGTAGGCCACAAGGTCATTACGGACAACCACATCGGCGACTGGGGAACCCAGTTCGGCATGATCTTGTGGGGCTGGAAAAACATTCTGGATGAACAGGCCCTGGCCGCCAACCCCATTGACGAACTGCTCCGCGTGTACAAGGACGTGAACCTGATGTGCAAGGAACAGCCGGAACTGCTGGACACCTGCAAGGCGGAACTGGTGAAGCTCCAGGCCGGGGACGAAGAAAACCTCGCCATCTGGAAACGCTGCGTGGAAGTATCCAAATCCGGCCTTTCCAGGATTTACGACCAGCTTGACATTCACTTTGACTACTGGCTGGGGGAAAGTTTTTACAACGATGCGCTGGCTCCGCTGGTGGACGGTATGATCGCCGCCGGACTCGCCCGCGAAAGCGACGGAGCCATCTGCGTATTTTCCGACGGTTCCGTTCCGCCGAATGAAGACCCTTTCCTGGTTCAGGAAAAGGGTGAATGGCGTGCCAACCCCTGCATTATCCGGAAGGCGGACGGCGGTTTCCTTTACGCCACTACGGACCTGGCCACGCTGGACCACCGGATCAGGACCTGGGGCGCGGACTCCATCTGGTACGTGGTAGGCGCTCCGCAGGCGCTTCATTTCCGCCAGATCTTCTCCGCCCAGCGCCGCCGCGGCATGGACGGGGATTACCGCCACATTGCGTTCGGCTCCATTCTCGGCGACGACCGCAAGCCCTTCAAGACGCGGTCTGGGGATACCGTTTCCCTTCAGGACGTGCTGGATGAAGCCATTGAACGGGCCGCCCGCGTGGTGGAGGAAAAAAGCCCGGACATGCCGGAAGAGGAAAAGAAGCGCGTTTCGGAAATCGTCGGCATCGGTGCCGTGAAATTTGCGGAACTCTCCCAGAACCGGATGACGGACTACGTATTCAATTGGGATAAAATGCTGGCCCTCCAGGGGGACACGGCCCCCTACCTTCAGAACTCCTACGTGCGCGTCCGCTCCATTTTCAGGAAGCTGGACGGCGCTCTGTTGGACTGGACTGCCCCCGTGGAGCTCTCCCGGGACGCGGAAATCCACTTGGCAAGACTTCTCGCCCGTTATGGGGAAGTCGTTCCGCAAGTGCTGGACGACTGCCGTCCGAACGTCCTGGCCGCCTACCTGTTCGATCTGGCCCGCGCCTTCCATTCTTTCTATGAAGCCTGCCCGGTCCTGAAATCGGAAGGCGTCGTCCGCCATTCCCGGTTGGCCCTGTGCGAGCTGACCGCCCGAACGCTGGAACACGGGCTGGGGCTGCTTGGCATCCGTGTGCCGGACAGAATGTAACCAACACCGCCTTATCCCATGCAGCTTCCCTTCAACCGTATTTTTCTGGCTGCCGCGTGCGGCTTGTGTGCGGCTCTTTCCGCAAATGCTGCTTCCTGGCTGGACCGTCCCGTCCTGAATGCATGGAAGAAGGAGGCCGCTGCCGTTCGTCCGGCTCAGGCCCCGCCGCTGCCTCCCGGTGTGGAAATGATGGCCGTCTGCACCTCTTGCCCCGCGGCCCAGCCGCTGGTGCTGGAGGGGATGACGCACCTGCTCACCTTCGGCGACATGAAGGCGTACCGGAAATTTTCCGCCGCCCTGAAGCTGGACCCCGACTGCCTGATGGCGCATTGGGGCGTATGCATGAGCCTCATGGCGGCAGGGCCGGAATTCCAGAAGGAACGCGTGGAATCCATGAAAAGCATGAAGGAGCTGGCGCTTCATCCCGCCTTCCCGGAACATGAACGGGCCTATGCGGACGCCCTGGCCGTGCTGCTCATGGATGGCCCGGAAGAAGCCCGCAAGGCGTGGAAGACCCTGTACGAAACATGGCCGCGCGACCCTTACGCCCCCCTGTTTTACGCCATGCTCCTGCGGGACGGCTTTGATGACCGGGGCAAACCCGGAGAAGGGCAGGAGGAAGCTGTCCGCATCGTGGATGAAGTGCTGAAAAAGCGTCCCGGCTCCCAGGCGGCCCTGTTCATGCGCGCCCTGCTGGATGAAGTGGCTCCCGTCATCCCCCCGGAAACGGTGGAAACCGCCCGCAGGGCCGTGGCCGCCAACCCGCAGTCTTCTTCCGCCCATCACCTGCTGGGCCATTTCCTGTTCCGCACGGGGGATTACCGGGGCGCCTCGACCGCCTTTAAAAAATCGGAGGACCTGTGCGTAAACTGGGAAAAATCGGAAAAAGTACCCCGCGCCCTCAATGACGCCTACTTCCGTTCCGCCATTTACCGCGCGGTTTCCGAATTCTGCGCGGGCCGTTACAAGGAGGCGGACAGGATAGCCTCCGCCGTCGCCTCCGTTCCTCTGGACAGGGAATATCCCCTCGCCCCCGGAACGCTCCTGCAAATATGGGAGGCCAGGAACCTTCCCGTGCGCCTCATGCTGGCCAATCCGGACCTTCCCCGGCAGGAATACGTCCTCAAAGCCTCGCCGGCTCCCCTTCCCAAGGGCTTCCCGGACCTGAGCAACGGCATGATGGCCATGCTCACGCAATACATGGGGGCCAAATACTCCTTGCAGCAGGGCGCGGTGTCCGCCGTATCCGCCCGGTTTGACAAGCTCTCCGGCATCATCCGTCTTCTGATGGACGGCGCGGCAACGGCCAGGCAGCAAATGAGCCTTTCCTACTGGGTCCGCTGCCTGCAGCTCGGCAACGCGTACGCTATGGAAATCCGCGCCATGATGTTCCCGGAATCCGCCAACATCTGGCTTTCCAACGCCATCCGGGACCAGCGCTTCGCTTCCCTTCTCCTGCCCCCGGTGCTGCCGTATCCGGAGGAATGGATTCTGGCCCGCGCCTACCTGAAAGCCGGCAAGAGCAAGGAAAGCCTGGAAATGTGCGAGCAGGGTCTGAAACGCTTCCCCAACCACGCCGGAGTGCTGGAAACCATGAAAAAGGCCCGCGCCGCGGCCAAATAATCCTTTTCAATAAAACCCATTAATCGACATGAACCATCCTTATCTGGACCCCTCCTTCCTGGTCTCCTGGTCCCGGCTGACGCCGGAAGCCATCAAGCCGGACATTACGGAAGCCATCTTCCGCGCCAAGACGAACATCCAGGCCATTTGCGACCTGCCTCTGGACTCCCTGACTTATGAAAACACATTCGGCGCCCTGGAAAAAGCCTCCGAGGACCTGAACCGCGGCTGGGGCCGCATCATGCATCTGGACTCCGTGAACGATGAACCCTCCCAGCGCGAAGCCATCGGGGAAATGCTGCCGGAGGTGGTGGCCTTCTCCTCCTCCGTTTCCCTCAACCCCATGCTGTGGAAGGTGCTCAAGGCCGCCGCCGCCTGCGACTGGGTGAAAGACCTCTCTCCCGTGAAGCAGCGCTTCATCCAGGAAACCCTGGCGGACTTCCGCGAAAGCGGAGCGGACCTGCCGGATGAAGTGAAGCCGGAATATGCGGAAATAGAAGCGCAGCTCTCCCTCAAGACCAAGAAATTTGCGGAAAACGTCCTGGACTCCACCAATGCGTGGGAACTGATAGTGACGGATGAGGCGGAGCTTGCCGGCCTGCCGGAATCCGCACGGGAAGCCGCCCGACTGGACGCCCTGGCCAACGGCCACGGTACGGAAGAAAACCCCGAATGGCGCTTCACGCAGAAATTCACCTCCCTCCAGCCGGTTTTGCAATTTGCGGATTCCGACGACTTGCGCCGCAAGGTATGGGAAGGCTCCTGCACCATCGGCAGGGATGGGGAATACGACAACGAAGCCCTTATCGCGGAAATCCTGGACCTTCGCGACCGGAAGGCCCGCCTGCTCGGCTTCGGTACCTTTGCGGACTACACCACCTCCCGCCGGATGGCGGCCAGCGGCGCGAACGCCCTGGACTTCATCAATGACCTGCACGACAAAGTGAAGCCCTCCTTCCTGGCGGATATGGAAGCCGTGCGCCAATACAAGGAGGAAAAAACCGGAAAACCCGTGGAAAAGCTTTCCCCGTGGGAAACCTCCTACTGGGCGGAAAAGCGCCGCCGGGAGCTGTATGCCTTTGACGAGGAAGACCTGCGGCCCTACTACTCCGTGCAGAAGGTCATGGACGGCCTGTTCTCCATTTACTCCGGACTGTACGGAATCACGGTAACGCCCAGAAAAACGGCGGTCGCCAAACCCGGGGAAGAAATGCCGGAAGGCGCGGTGGAAGTCTGGCATCCGGATGTGCTGTTCTATGACCTGCACGACTCGGAAACGGGGGAACACATGGGGTCCTTCTATGCCGACTGGCATCCTCGCGACTCCAAGCGCGGAGGAGCCTGGATGAACTGCCTGAGCGTCGGGGAACCGCCACGCGGCGGCAGCCCGCGGGTGCCCCACCTGGGCCTGATGGTCGGGAACATGACCAAGCCCGTAGGGGACAGGCCGGCCCTGCTGTCCCATATGGAAGTGGAAACCGTCTTCCACGAATTCGGCCACCTGCTGCACCAGCTCCTTTCCGATGTGGAAGTGAAATCCCTGGCGGGAACGAGCGTGGCCTGGGACTTCGTGGAACTGCCCTCCCAGATCAATGAAAACTGGTGCTGGGAACGGGAATCCGTGGACCTCTTTGCCGCCCATTATGAAACCGGTGAAAAAATTCCGGAAGAACTCTTCGCCAAAATGCGCGCCGCGCGCAACTACATGAGCGGCACGGCATTCATGCGCCAGCTCTGCTTCGGCAAGCTGGACCTGGAACTGCATGCCCGCTGGCCCGAATACAAGGGCAGCGCCCTGGAGGAAACGGATGAACGCATTCTGGCGGACTACCGGGTTCCGATGACGCACCGTGGCCCGTCCGTTGCACGCCGCCTGACCCACATCTTTGCGGACCCCACGGGCTATGCCGCGGGTTACTACTCCTACAAATGGGCGGAAGTGCTGGAAGCGGACGCCTTCAGCCGATTCCTGAAGGAAGGGGTGCTGAACCCGCAGACCGGCCGCGACTTCCGCCGCTGCATCCTGAGCAAGGGCAACAGCAAGCCCGCTGCAGAACTCTACCGGGACTTCATGGGGCGTGATCCCGATGCGGAGGCCCTCCTTGTCAAATCCGGCATTCTTTAAACCGTCCGCCTGTCTGCCATACTCATGCCTGAACAAAAAAGACTCTCCCTCGCCGGCATCGGCTGCGGTTCCCGCACCCGGACCTACATGGAGCTGGCCATGGAACGGAAGGACCGTTACCGCATCGCCGCGGCGGCGGACCCCGTGAAGGAACGTGCGGAAGCCGTGCGGGACTTTGCCCCGGAGGAGGAACGCGCCTCCGTCCGCCTGTTTCCGGATGCGGAATCTCTGCTGGCGCAACCGCGCCTGGCGGACGTCGCCATCATCGGCACGCAGGATGACTACCATTACGTCCCTTGTAAAAAGGCCTTGGAACTGGGCTACAACGTCCTGCTGGAAAAACCCATCGCCAAAACGCTGAAAGAAGCACTGGAACTGCGCGACCTGGCGAAACGCCTGGACCGCCGCGTGGCCGTGTGCCACGTCCTGCGCTACACCCAGTTCTACCGCACGCTGAAAAAAATCATCGACAGCGGGGAAATCGGAGACATCGTCACCTTCAACGCCAATGAAGGCGTAGGGGCGTGGCACTTCGCCCACTCCTTCGTTCGCGGCCACTGGGGAAACAGCAAAACCTCCACGCCCATGATCGTAGCCAAATGCTGCCATGACATGGACATCCTCTACTGGCTCATGGGGCGGCGCAAATGCCTGTCCCTCGCCAGCTTCGGGGAACTCTCCTTCTTCACGAGAAAGACGCTCTCATCCCCGCGTCCGGAACGCTGCACGGACTGGACCGCTCCGGTGGGGGAAGATCCCTGGGACGCGCGCAAATACGCCACGGACGACGAATGCAAGCGCTGGCTGGGCATGGTGTACGACCGCGCCCGGGAAGCCACGGCGGAGGAAATCTATGAATGGCTCAAGACCTCCCCGTGGGGCAGGGACTACCTTCAGTGCGACAACGACCAGCCGGACCACCAGGTCTCCATCATGCGCTTTGAAGGCGGCCTGACCGGCACCTTCACCATGACGGCCTTTGAACAGGGGCGCCACATTGAAGTGTACGGCACCAAAGGCAGGATCCGCGCCGGAGCCTTCTACAAGGAAAACGGCCCGGGGGAAATCACCGTGACGCCCCACTTCGGAGGCCGGCCCCGCGTGGTGGAACTGGAAGAACTGGAAGGCGGCTACCAGGGGCACGGCGGAGGCGACTGGGGACTGGTGCAGGCGCTGTATGACGACATACTCACGGTATCCTCCCCGGCAGACATGACAACCTCCATTGAGGAATCCGCCCATTCCCACGTAATGGCCTTTGCCACGGAACACGCCCGCCTGAGCGGGAAGGTGGTGGACGTGGCCGAGTTTGAACGCCGCGTCATGAACGGTGAATTGGCGTATTAAACCATTAACCCGCCATTGTTTTCAAGGGAGCAGGATAGGAAATCCTGCTCCTTTTTTCTATTTTGAATTAAAGTAAATAGTTAATAAGCAAAATGTAGGAATATGGAAAACATCTGCTGCGGATTTCTAATCCGGAAGTCAACGAAAAAATCTGGAGAAAAGTTGATTAGGGATAATAAATATATAAGGATAATAGGAATAACAGGGAGTAGCAAAATCCTCTATCATTCCTATGATCCTTATGCTCCCTGTCATAAGCATTCTTGCGTTGCGGCGTTGATTTATCACGGATTAGAAATCCGGTATCTATAACCAATAAAATATTAATAGCCTCATATGAAGAAAACTCTATATCTCATAGGTTGCCTCGCATTGCTTCCCGCAGCGGAGGCTTCCACCGTGCTGATGGACCTGTCCCCGGTGGATTCCGGAACTACAGGTTTGAACGCGAACGGGATCACTTCCGCGGATGTATGGGGGTATGATCTCATGTCCTGGCATGGCGTTTGGGAGAAGTCGGCTTTGGCGAACCAGGTTGCATTCAGCGCCGGGGCTGTCAGTTTGCAGGTTGGGGGCGCGGCTTCCCAGAACACTGGCGGCAACTTTGCCGGGCTCAAATTTTCTCTGGCCCCTGCCGCTGCTCCTTCTGCCTTGTCCTTTGACATTGCCAAAAGCAGTACGTGGGGTTCCGCTCAGTTTGAATGCACCTACACGTGCGACATTTACGGGTTTGCAGCCGACGGCTCTTCCACGGTTATCGGCACCTGGTCCCTGGCGGATGCGGTTGACAATCTGTCTTCCGATGGCATCCACGTTTCCATCGACCTGAATATGGGTGATGCCTCCTATGATTCCTACGGGCTTATTTTTAACGCCTATAAATCGGGGAGCCAGTCAGGGGGTATGGCCGCGTCGATCACCAATCTTCAGATTTCCGGAGAAATGGTTCCTGAACCGGCTACGGCGTCTCTGGGATTGATAGGCTTGGCCGCCATGCTGATGCGTCGCCGCAGAGGTTGAGTAGAGCTTGAATGGCTTCTGTTTTCTGGGCTGTATGGAATGCCGGAACAAGGGGAGAGAAGTGAATCTTTCCTGTCCGGTGTTCCGGCAGCTTTTTGCTTGTAAAGTGATTCCCATGTTGGATGTTCAATGATCATGTTGAAGAACAACATCTTGCTTGGCCTGATTGCGGCGTTTGCATGCGGGCTGGGTGCTCTGGTGCATGGGGAATCCGCCAGGGAATCCTTTGGTGTTGATTTCGGAAATGCCTCTTCCACCACTCAGGAGGGATGGACCAATGCGTCCTTTACGGCAACCAGGGCCGGAGCGGCCAATACTTTCGTGAATGTCCCGCTGAGCAGGAACGGAGCGGCTTCCTCCTCATCCATCATGGCGGGTAGCTTGTTCGGCAATGCCGTATATCTGTCCGTTTCCGCCAAGGCCAGTGTTGGAAATTTTAATAATCTTCTTTCTTCCAACACACTGTGGACATGGCAGGAAAACTCGGCCAGCCGTGGAACTCACGCAGCGGCCACGCCGGATTCCCCTTCGGCATTTGATTTTCCCAATCATTGCGAGGCATTCAACACCAGCGGACGACTGAGTGCCAACGGTACGCCCGGAGCCACGGCCACGGCGCGCGTATCCCTGTCCGGACTGCTCCCGGGGAAGGAATATACGGTTTCCTTCTTCATGGGGTCCAATAAACCCCAGTACCAGTCCGTTTCCCTGGTTTCCGGGGAATTGAAGGAGGTGAATGCCCTCCAGACTTCTTCGGGAACCTTGAATGGCGCAACCTGGACGGGAGCGGTGAACACGGTGGAAGGAGACATTTACATGGCGGTGGAGTGGAAGGCCTGTGCGGACACTTCCGGCGTTCTGGAATTTGACGTAACCAAGAAGGCGAATGCTTCCGCTTCTGGAAGGATGGAACTGAATGCCCTTACTGTCATGACGGATGGCTCTCCGGCTCCTCCCGCACCGGAGCCGAGGCCCGTCAGCGTGCTGAATAACAGGGCCCTGACTTCCCTTCCTGCCGCGGTCGCGCTGCCTGTGCCGGCGGACACATGGTCCTCTTCCCGTGAAATGACGTGCGAACTCTGGATCAAGCCGGAAGGAGACTCTTCTTCCGGCAGGATTCTGTCTCTGGGAAACATTTCCCTTTCCCTGAACCGCGGAAAACTTCAATTATCCTTCCCGGGGCAGGAAGGGGAAACGGTTCTGGAAGCTTCCGGAGATGTGTTTGCCGCCGGGTCTTGGCATCATGTGGCCGTTTCCCTGGATGCTGAAAACGCCCGCCTGTATGTGGACGGCGCTGCGGCGGGTTCTCTTCCCGGCGCTCCTTTCCTCGCCGCCGCGGAAAAAGCCTGGAACGGCGTGGTGCTGGATGCGGAATTCAGGGGTGCCAGGGATGAAGTGAGGTTCTGGAATGCCTCACTGGGGGATGACATTGACGATTTCTTTCTGACGGGGCCTCTGCCCATGGCGCATCCCAGGTATGACCGGCTGGTCGGACTCTGGAGGCTGGACGGTGATTTCCGGGATGCCAAATGGACGGAATTTGCGGAAAAAACAGGGAGTGCCCTGACCCGTTCCTACCAGGCGGTTGCGCCTGCCGGAGCGGAATTCTCCATCGTGGCGGACAATGCTGTGTTTCGCTACATGCTGGTAACCGGGTATGTGCGTGAAAGCCATATCATGTGGAACTGGCCGAACAGGTCCCACATGATCAATAATTCGGACCTGATTTACATCGGTTCCGCTTCCCCTGCCGCCAATGGAGAAATCAATTTCTCCTACCCGGACAATGATGTGACGGAAAGCAGGGGCGTGCGGCTGCTTCCTTCCGACGGCACGCGGACGAACGTTCTGGAATTCTCCGGGGACGGGGCCTGCATGTACGTAGGCAACGGCCTGGTAACGGGAAACAATGCGAATGCGTTCACGATTGAAATCAACATGGCCCTTTCCGCGGGGGAACAGAACGTCACCCTGTTTGAGAACGACAGCGTGTCCATGACGCTGTCATGGGCGGACGGCCATTACAAGGCCCGTTTGCAGGTGGGCTCCTCCGCCGCCTGGGAGGCGGATTTGCCTGCCATCGCCCTCCATGAATACTTCTGGCTGTCCTTCATCCGGAATTCCGCGGAGGGAACGGGCGTTTTTTACGTGAACGGTTCCGCTGTGGCTACGGCAAAAGCTTCCCCGGGGAATATGAACGGCACGGCGAATGCCGTAGTGGGGCGGGATCTGCAAGGCAGGATTGATGAAATGCGCGTGTGGCATCTGGCCCGGCCGGTGAATCGTCTGGGTACGGAAGTACAGCCCAATTGGAATGACCGCCTCATTGTCGCCCGCTGGGGCAATAGCGATATCTTCGGGCGCGATACCGCTTCCTGGGTGGAACACCTGCGCTGCCTGCGCAAATGGACGGAGGGCGTTTCCGGCATGCGCATCCGCCTCGGCATTGCCGGTGGAGCGTGGTCTTCCATGATTTCCAATGCCGCCGCGCGTCAAAGATTTGCGGACAACATAGCGGAATTGATCAAAAAATACCCGCTGGACGGTGTGGACCTGGACTTTGAATGGATGTATGAGAACACTGCCCAGTGGAACCAGTACGGCATGCTGGCCCAGGCTATCCGCACCGCCTGCCCGGACATGTTCTTCTCCATCTCCCTCCATACGGTTTCCTACAAATTTCCAGCGGCCTACATGCAGTATGTGGACTATTTCACTTTCCAGAACTACGGGCCGTCCATTGACGTGAACACGTACAACAGCATGGTCACGGCATGCGGCAATTTCCGGAAGCAGGGATTCCCGGACAACAAGATCATTCTGAGCGCGCCCTTCCAGGGAACGCCCGGAGGCTCCAGTCCCGGCGCCTATATCAAGGGATACAGGGACATAGCCGCCAATTGCCCGGAAGCGGACAATCCGGACAACGACACGGCGGTTTATACCTACTCCGACGGAACCAGAACACTCCATTACAACGGTGTAACGACCATCAAGAAAAAGGCCAAATACATCAGCGACCAGAAACTGGCCGGATTCATGTACTGGGACCTGGGTCTGGACTTGGCGGACTCCGCTGGTCGGAACAACTATTTTGACCGCCGTTCCCTGTTGCGCGCCGCCAATCGATATGTCTCTTCCACATCGTTCCCCGACACGCCCTCTCCTTTCTCCCTCTCCCGCGTGGGGGCCGTCCTGCCGGCGGAAGGCGGCACGGCGGACGTGGAAGTGCAGATGGAAGAGGAAAATCTGGGATGGATAGTGACCGTCCGTCCGGAATGGTTATCCGTTTCCGCGGATTCCGGCATCGGCCGAACGACGGTGGTTCTGACGGCCGGAGAAAACAAATCCGGAAGGCCGCGTTCCGGAACGGTTGTGTTCCGGGCGTCCGAGGGGCAGGAATGCTCCGTCAGCGTCACGCAGGAAGCACCTGAAACGGCAGGATATGACAAATGGGTACAGGACAAATTCCCCTCCGGAACGGCGGGGGACCAGACGGCCCCGGAGGCCGCACCCTCCGGCGACGGCATCGTCAACCTGATGAAATACGCTACGGGGCTTGATCCTCTCCGGCCCTGCGGAAGCGTCACCAGCGTGACGGCAAAGGAAGGGGAGGATGGGAAAATGCACCTGGTCCTATCGTGGCCCGTCAATCCGGATGCAACGGACGTGAAGCATGAGGTGGAGGCATCCACGGATCTGGAAACCTGGACCCTGCTGGGTGAAGCGGAGACGGTGGGAAAGACCTCGGCGGAGTTTATGGACCCGGAAGCGGTCGGCACAGGGAGGGAACGCCGCTTTCTGCGCCTGAAAGTGACCAGGGAATGATCCCTTGCCGGGTTTCACCAAAATTCCTTCAAACTCCTTCCGGGGAATGGAGGTCCCTGGTCTTTGTCGTCAAGGGGATGCGGACCCTGCGCGGAAAGGAAAATGGGACGGCGCCATGCACTGCCGGACAGGAGCCGCCAGCAGGCTTTCAGCATAAAAGGCGGAGTTCTCCGTTTCCGGCCACGGACGGGGATGGAAAAGACCCCGTTTTTCACTCTGCGGGCATTCCCGCAGGCAGGGATTATTTAACCGCCTTCTTCATCTTCTCCTTGACCCGTTCCACATTGGCCCGGGCGTCTTCATTGCCCAGGGCGGCCGCCTGTTTGTACCATTTTTTGGCTTCGTCCAGGTTTTTAGCCACTCCGTTTCCTCCTTCATACATGGAGCCGAGATTGTTCATGGCCTTGTCGTCTTCCTGTTCCGCACCCTTCATGTAAAACTGGTACGCCAGGGCGGTGTCCCGCTGCGTGCCCAGTCCTTCTTCATGCAGGTAGCCCAGCAGGAAGTACAGCCCGGGAACGGGACGGACCTGGTTCGGCTCCAGCCTGGTCAGAATCTCCAGGGCGGCTTTCGGGTCCGGTTCCATTCCTTCTCCCTTGATCAGCAGCCTGGCCTTTTCCACCAGGGCTTCCGGGTCGTTCGTTTCCGCGGCTTTCAGCACATAATCCCTGTGCAGCTCCTTGTTCGGCTGCACGCCGATTCCTTGCTCGTAATAACGGGCCATGCGCTTGAATCCGCGCACGTCGTTCTTCCTCACCAGTGCGGTGGAAGCGGTCATGGCGGAGGCCTGAAGCTGCTGGCGTTCGGCCGGGTCCTGCACGTTGCGGGCCACGGTTTCGTAATAGGCGGCCAATTCGTCCAGGGCGGTCAGGCTTCCCAGTTCCGCCGCCTGTTCCCAGAACTTCACGGCTTCCGGATTGACGGATGCGGGTTCCGGAACGCTGCGCTCCCTGCCGCTTTCGGTCATCCACGGGGGAACGGCGCCGGGATCGGTTTCATCCCCTCCCGTGGCCGTCTTGTCCGTGCGGGAGGCATCCTTCCTTTCCTCTCCGGCTGCCTGTTCCGTCGCATTCTGGGGATAGGCCGCCTGGTTCGCCAGGAAAAGCAGGGAAGGGATGTGCCCGCGGGAAGCAAGGCCATGCATCATGGCACTGTAGGGCTGAAGGTTCTCGTTGTTGGAGCTCCATATGTCCGCCGCGTCCACATGGCCTTTCAGGGCCGCTCGGAACATCCAGGAATCTCCTTCTGCCATGCGTTTTTCCAGTCCGAACTCATAAATCAGGGCGCGGCCCAGAACGTACATGCCGCAGGGATCGCCCTGTCCGGCGGAAAGACGGGCCCAGGCAAGGGCTTCCGGATAGCCGGACTCCTCGCTCCTGTAGCTGAACAGCATCAGGTAGGCCAGATTGGCCTGGCTGAGGGAATCTCCTTCCCGTGCCTTGTTGCGGAGGGGTTCTATCAGTGTTTCCCACTGTTCCGGCGTGACGTACTCCGCAATGCCTTTCAGCGTGATGAAATCTCCGGTGGCGGCTTTGGCCAGGCAGTCGTTCAGCAGAGTTGCCCCCGGCTCCGAAGCCGGTTTTTCCAGCAGGTCGGGGTCTTCCATCTGGGCCAGGCGCAATTTGGCAAGGGGGTGGCCTTCCTCCGCCGCCATCTTGTACCATGTGCGCATGTTCTCCTGCGCTTCATGGGCTTTTCCCACGGAATCCATCGTATTGGCCAATTCCTCCTTCCACAGCTCGCCGAGCTGGACGCAGGAATCCACGTCCCCCATCTGGGAGGCCAGTTCCAATTCCTTGTGCGTTTTGGCGTAGGGGGGAAGATGGTTGAGCTTTTTCTGCGGAAGCGCGAGCGGTTCTTTCAGGAAGGGCATAGCCCGTTCGTCATGAAGCGCCAGCAGGGCCCGGGCCGCTTCCTGCACTTCCTGTTCCTGCGGAGGCTTGGCCTCGGACAGAAGCTGGGAATACCACGCGCAGGCATTGTTACTGCCCAGTTTCCGGGCTTTGTCGAACATGTCCTGCAGCATCTTTCCGTCCACGGAACCAGTTTTTTCCTTCATGTAGCCGGAAAGTCCGGCCAGCAGGCATTCCAAGTCTCCCCGGGCGCACAGGCTTTTCAGAAATCCCCTGTTTTTTTCCGCATCGGTTCCTTCCGGCATGGCCGCGAGGGTCCGCATGGCCGTGGCATGGCCCTGTTCCGCAGCCCGGGAAAGTGTTTGAACAGCCAAATCCCGCCATTCCTTCCGGCGCGGATCGTTTTGAGGAACGGAATTGCTCAGGGAAAGGGCCAGCTGACCCATGCGCGCCAGCAGGACCGGTTTGGCATTCCTGCCGTGCTTCTGCAGGGTAGCAAGAGTGGCGGCCGGGTCTTCCTTCAGCCAGTCCGTTTTGATGAAGGCAAGCTGGGCCAGGGCGTCCTGGTCCCCCTTGGCTGCCTTCTTTTCCAGCGGCGCCAGATAACGCTTCAAATCTTCCGCGGGAAGATCCGTAACCGTGTACAGGGCCGTCACGGCATCCATATCTCCCTGTTCCGCCAGCTTGCGGCAGTCGGCAAGCCATCCCGCGTGCTCCGGCCGCATGGGGGCGGTTTTGAAAATTCCGAAAATCCCGTAGGGGTCCGTCATCATCAGCTGCGGTGCCGGATGCCCGGACTTCTCCGCCGCTTTCTGGAAAAAGCTCTGCATATGCTCCAGGCAGGCCAGAGGCAGGTCGCCCCGGTTCAGGTAATAAAACCCCATCCAGTACTCCCCTGCCAGCATATTGGCGCGGAAATCGCCCGTCAGGGCCTTGTCGAGAAGTTCTCCGTAAGTCCACCCTCCGTCCATGGGCAGTCGGTCCAGATGCGGTGGCTGAACCTGTCCGGGTTTTCCGGACGCCGTCTCCGTTAATGCCGCAGGAATGTCCTGGGCGTGGGCCAGGGCGGAAAAAATAAAAGGAATAAGCAAAAGACGGGCACGCATGGATTAGTTCTTTTCTAACAGGAAAAACCTATGCCCTACAAGCGTTTTTCACGTGCCCTGATGTTTAAATATTTATTATGTCACGTTCTTTTTCCGGGAGTGGCGGATATGCCTCTGCCCGCACTCCGGAGGGGGAAATGAAAAGCCGCGGAACGGATGCATTCCTAGCAGGGAAAATCCATCCGCTCCCGTTTCTCCGGATGTTGACGCAGCATGGCGCGCAGGGCGATGCGGTCCAGTTTTCCCATGATTGTCAGGGGTATGGGCGTTTCCATGATGGAGCCTATGCGCTGCGGGCCGGGCGCCGTTTCATTCCATTTGCGGGAAGCTTCTTTCAGACGTGCCGCGGAAGGACCGCAGGCCACCAGTTCCGCTCCTGCGCGCGGGTGGGGCACGGCTTCCACCACGGCGCCGGGTGCGCGGTGCCGCAGGGCCTCCTGGACCGCATCCGGATCAACCAGCTCCCCCAGGATTTTGACGAGCCTGTCTGCCCGGCGCAGGAACGTCAGGAAGCGCCCTTCCAGGCGAACCAGGTCGCAGGTGGTCCACCAGTCGCGGGACGGCACGTGTTCCAGCAGGAATTCGCCGTTGTCCTGCGTCAGCAGGCGGCCGCACAGCTTCCCTTCACCCTGGAAGCGTGCACGGCCCAGGGAATCCGCCGCCACCTCCCAGTGCGGGAGGATGGAAAGCCGGTCCGTGTGGTAGGGTTCATTCGGAAAGGCGGTAGCCAGCTGGGAGCCGGACTCCGTCATGCCGTAGCTCTGGACCACGGGCCAGCCGAGCGAGCGGGCGCGCCTGCCTGTCTCCATATCCAGAGCGCCGCCGCCCACGATGATGCACCGGACGGCGGGAGGAGCCTGTATTGCCTCGTTCACCAGGTCGACTACCTGCGTGGGCACCAGGGAGGACCAACAGGCACCGGAAGTTTTCATCAGGTCCGCATAGGCATGGGGATTCCACTTGCCCTCCAGGGTATGTACGGCCGTTCCGGCAAGTCCGGCGCGCAGGTAAATCATGGCTCCCCCCACGTGCCAGACAGGGAGGGGACAGCACCAGTCTCCGCGTTCCGCATGCAGGTGTTCCAGAGCGCCGCGGGCGCAGATGTTCAACGCCTGCCGGGTAAACAAAACGGCCTTGGGCGGGGAGCCGGAAGATCCGGACGTAGCGAATGCGACGAGGTCTTCCACGCCCTGCCGTTCCAGGAAGGCGGCAGCTCGCTGCGCCCATTCGGACAGATGCGGAGGTGCCATCACGCACGGTCCGGCGTTTTTTTCCCAGGGCATGGGTATTCCAGTAGCGGCCATGGCTGCGGAATTACTTGAGGGCTTTCCGGCGCAGGGTATGCCAGCGTTCCTCCATGCGGGGTCTCAAATTCTGTTCAATCCAGGCGTAGGCGGCTTCCAGCCCCTCCGCCTTGAACATGCGGCCTATTTCCGCTTCCACTCCCGTGGCGTTGCCCGTGCGGCGCAGGAAATCATTGCTGGTGAATTCCACGAAGAGCCTGCCGTTGATGGCTCCTTCTTCCGCCAGAATCCATTCCCTTACATAGAGCGCCAGAATGGCGTCGCCCACCCATGCTTCAATGCGGAGGCGTTCCTCGGTAGCCTTGTCGATATGTCGGTTCATGAAAATCTGGCGATGGCTGACTTGCCGCCCAGCGGGTCCTTGATGGGCGGCGGGGCGATGCCGGGCGTCTTGTCTCCGGCCGGAGGCGCGGCAGGGGCCGGTTGTCCGCCGTCTTTGGGAAGCACGGGGAGCTTGTCCGCAGGAGATGCGGCGGGAACGGCCGGCGGCGGGGCTGCGGAACTGGGCTGCACCGGTGCGGTTGCGGGATTGGGGACCGGGACAGGTGCAAGCGGAACGTCCAGAACGGTATCCCCGGCCTGGCGGCGGTTGGCGGCGTCCCTGGCCTCCAGCTTTTTGCGCAGGGCCGTTTCCGACTCCGAATTCCAGTAGCCGGAATCCAGTTCAATATAAATGTTGGAATAGGGAAGTGCCGTTTTTGTCTTGATGACCAGTACATTGAACTGCTTGGAAGCGTCTTCGATCAGGGAATTGATCGTGCGGCTCATCAGTTCAAAATGCTGGCGTCCGGGAAGCATCTTGTTGATATTGTTGCGGTAGCGCTTGATGCCGGGAGCGTAGTCCTCCGTGACGCTGCGCAGCTCGGAGCTGATCATGATGCGGGGCAGCACGTGGGCCTCCTCTTCCAGAATGTCCAGGACCTCAAGAAGAACTTCGTCGGACTTCTTGTCGGAAACCATGGTCCTGATGCCGGGCCCCGTGTAAGCCGGGAAGGAGGCTTCCGCAATGACAATCCAGTTCCTGGCTCCGACAAGGGCCAGATTTTTATACAACTGATCTTTCCATTCCTGCTCTGCCGGATTGGTGTTCTGGCAGCTGCCGAGCAGGCCGATGAAGCATACTGACAGGATGGAGGCGAAACGGATCATGGGGCGGGCCCTGGCTCGCAGGGCGGAAAACGGGGCTAAAACTTGTGTGACCTGGGTTCGCGGCATGTACTGGGGCAGGCGCCCTGTTCCGTGGCGAACGGCGCTCCCTGGGTGGGGGCTGCTTCCGTAAACGCCACTCCGGGCACTTCCGTGGGCAGGCCCTGGACGGGGAAATCCTTCCGGAGCGGGAAATAGGGATAGCCCTCCCACATCAGGATGCGGCGCATGTCCGGATGGCCGGAGAATTTAATGCCCATCAGGTCCCACACTTCGCGTTCGTGCCAGTTGGCGCCCTGGAAAATCCCGGAGACGCTGGGCACTTCCTCGCCGTCGTCCACCTTCGTCTTGAGGCTCAGGTTCACGCCCGTTTCCGCCTGGGTCAGCGTGTAGATGACTTCAAAGCGGGGGCTCTCGCCCATGTTGTCCACGGAGCAGAGGTTCACCAGCATGTCAAACCCGGCGGAATCCCGCAGCCAGCGGACGACTTCCGCCACGGAACTGCGGGCCACGATCAGCGTGGTGTCTCCGCGAAATTCATAACGGTCCGTGATGACGTCCCTGCCGAAGCGGTTCAGGACGCTGTCTGCAGCGGTCTTGATCTGTGATTCTGAAGAAGGCATGGAGAAAAGGAGGTAAAAGGTGGAGGAGGGAAGGTTTATTCGATGGGCATTTCCGTGGAAATCGGCATGGGGGAGTTGGCTTCCCTGGGTTCATCCTTCTTGAAGAAGGTGCGGGCGGGATGCTGGGTGTCCAGCTTCTTGCGGAGGGTGAGCAGACTTTCCAGAATGGCTTCCGGCCGGGGAGGGCACCCGGAAATGTAAACGTCCACAGGCAGAATCTTGTCCACACCCTGCAGCACGGAATAGGAGCGGAACATGCCGCCGGTGGAAGCGCAGGCGCCCATCGCAATGCACCATTTGGGCTCCGGCATCTGGTCCCAGATGCGGCGCACGGCCAGGGCCATCTTGTAGGTCACGGTGCCGGCCACGATCATCACGTCCGCCTGGCGCGGGGAGAAACGCGTCACTTCGGAGCCGAAACGGGAAAGGTCGTACCGGGAGCAGGCCACGGCCATGAACTCGATGGCGCAGCAGGAAAGCCCCATCGGCATGGGCCAGAGGGAATTTTTACGAATCCAGTTGATGGCGGCATCCAGCGTGGTGTAGACGAAATTGCCTTCCGCATTGGGGTCCAATACTCCTGTTTCGTAAATATTCGGTTCGTTTGTGGTGACCATGATGATAGATAAATCTTGCTGAAGCCAGATTAGCGACCTGCCTTCAACTCTCAAGCCTTAATTTGGTTCAATCATGTTTTTCTACGGCCCCGTTCCGCCTGGTCTTTCAAACCATTCGGAGCGGGATGAATAAACCCGCACAGGGTTGCCCCCGTGCGGGTTTTTATCCAACTATATTACCTATGAAACTCAGAACTCCCCATTATGGACGGCGGTCTCTCTACCTCCCGCCACCCGGTTTGTTACTGATGCAGGTTAGAGTCCGCAGGACGGTTTAACGTTCAAAAAAGTTGAAGAAATTATGACAGAAGAGCGGTAGAAATTGCAAATGAACATATTATGTAATTTTTGTCATGAAGGGAGAGTTAACCGCGTTTCTCCCTGTCCTTGGAGGAGCGGATGACAAGATGCACGACCAGCCAGAGGCTCAGGGCAATAGCGGCCACCAGGGCCGGCATGCTTTCCGTAATGTTCCATGAAAACAACACGGCCAAGTCCGCCGCCAGAAGAAGAAGTCCCATGAAACGCCAGTATGGGGATTCCCCTTCATATCGGGAACGTGGAGAAAGCCCCGCCAAAAGGGACGGGACATCCAGCAGAAGGGAAAGAAGGTCGAGCATGGTGTTGGGAAAGGAGGTGGAAACGGAATTTGATGGATGGAACCCGGAATGTCCAGGCTAACTGGCAAGAACCGGAAAATCTCTGTTCCCAAGGCGCGGTCATTAGAAGGGAACGAAAGAAGGAGAATATTTCACATGGTTTGACCTAAGGACGCCTTTTGTTAGCGAAGGTTTGATTCATTTTTATTTGCTTTACGGGCTTTAGGCTGTGCTTTCCGACTAACCGGGCTTGTCCGGTTTTGCAATCTCCGCACAGTTGCGGGATCATTTCAACAGATCTGGAAGAGAACCCTCATGTCCTTTATTTTTCTATTTCCAAGTGGGACGATGCTCAAAATCCTCAGGCGGAAAAATTAAAACGATCTCTCTTGACTTGGATATAATTAAATATACATTGAATAATATTAAAGAGTTTGAGGTATTTTTATGAACATTACGTCAGATTGGTTCACGAATCTTGGGGATGAAGACATAAGTTTCATTAAGAAGTTCATTCTGTCTTCAGGATCATTAAAGGCGGTGGCGCAACAATACGGGGTAACGTATCCCACCGTAAGATTGCGGTTGGACAAGCTGATTAAAAAAATTGAAGCGGCCGATAGCATCATGATGAATGACCCTTTTGTCACGTATATCAAGCAACTTGCCCTGAATGAGAAAATTGATTTGGAAACTGCCAAGTCCCTTATCAACGAATACAATAAAACTAGAAAGGAATAAACACTATGTGGTTCGATCCAATGACGGCAGCGAGGTATGCCTGGATACCAGGTACGGCCATCGGAGTACTTTGTGGCACTCTGGCTCCCATTGCTGCATTTTACGCCCGGAAAGGCAAATGCCGCAGGTTGATCTTGAACACGGCCAAATGTCTTCTTGGTATTAGTTTGTTATTTTTACTCTCCGGGGGTACTGCTTATGTTGTCGGTCAGCCCTATCACGTTTGGTATACGCTGCTGTTGACCGGAGGAGTTACCATGTTTCCCATGTCCACCGTTTACTTTGTTTTCAGGAACGCTTACACGGCAGCGGAATTAAGAAAAATGCAAATTGAGGACATGAATTGACGGAATCAAATAAGTCAGCCCCGATAACCGGACATGCCTCACAGGAAAACATCGGCAGGCAATAGCTGTTTCTTTGTAAAAATACAATAATACAAAAAAGAATCAACATGTGGTTCGATCCGTCGGCGGCAGGCATCGCGGATTTGCATTGAGTGCTTCCATAAAAAACTTGGGGCTGAAGGGGAAGTATGTTCTCCTGCCGTTAAAACGTGTGCTCATTTACAAGCGTTCGTGAATCAGAACCTGGAAATGGCCGCCCGCACCGTATTCGTCGGTCAGGAAGGCGTCCTGGGGCGTTTTTTCCGCGTAGGGAAGCAGGTAGTCCCGCTGGGTGGCCAGGGTGACCCGGTCCCCGATGCAGTTGCGGGAAAGTTCCAGAAGGTCCGTAAAATTGACGTCGCAGGTAATATCCGTCCTGCCGGGGTAGCTGTACAGCTCCTCCCCGCTCAGCACCTGGTGGCTTTTGTAGCCGCGCAGGGAGCCTCTGGGGCGGCGATGGTACAGGTATTCCATTTCTGCTCCGTAGTCGATGACCGTCATGGAGCCCATACTCCACAGGGGAAGCCATCCGGTGAACCACTTGGCGTAGGAATCATGGATTTCAATGCGCTGGCCCGGCTGGGAATCGTACTCCAGCATGTGGGAAAACAGGGGCTTTTGAAGGACGGGGCGCAACTCCTCCCGGACGGCGCCGTCCTTCACGGTCAGACCGACTTCCTGCCAGCCCTGTTCCGTATATTCGAACACCCGCGCGGGAAAGGCGTCCACCAGTTCATTGGAAAAGATGAAGGCCTTTCCGCCGCAGTGCTTCAGTGCTTTTTCCATGCCGGAATAGATTTTTGCCTGGCTGCCCAGCAGAAGGTGCTGGAACTCCCGGAGCCGGGGAGACGTCTCCACAATGACGTAATCCGTGTTCAGCCGGTTCCAGAACCCCAGTTGGTCCATGATCTTGACGGCCAGGGCGCCAGACCCGGCTCCTATCTCCAGCAGAGGCAGCCGCGTGCCGCAGCGGGCGCACGCCTCCTTCCAGCGGGCAATGATGGCTTTGGCCAGAATGGGGGAAAGGGTGGGCGTGGTGGAAAAATCCCCGCGCATCCCGATGTTTTCAATGGCGGTGGAATAATAGCCTTCCTCCGAATGGTACAGGGCCAGCTGCATGAAGGCTTCCAGGGAAAGCCAGCCCCCGGCTGCGGCGATGTGGTCGGAAAGGCGTATCATGTCCGGGAACGGCGGTCAGGATTTGGACTGCTCCAGCATGCGGAGCAGGGGGGCCTCCGCCCGTTTGCGCAGGTCTTCCGGCAATTCCACGGCGGGGGTGAGGTCACGCAGGGCGTGGTACAGTTTTTCCAGCGTGTTCATCTTCATGTACGGGCAGGTGCTGCAGGAGCACTGTTCCGTGGGGGCCGGGATGAACTCCTTGCCCGGCACCAGCTTGCGCAGGCGGTGCAGGATGCCGGATTCAGTCACGATGATGAAGGAGGAGGCGGGGCTCTCCGTGCAGAAGGGAATCATTTTTTCCGTGGAGCAAATGTGGTCCGCCAGCAGGCGCACGGCCTCCGTGCATTCCGGATGGGCCACCACCAGCGCGCCGGGGTGTTTCTCCTTCAGGGCCAGAATCTGGTCCCGCGTGAACTCCATGTGCACGTGGCAGGCTCCGTTCCACAACTCCATCGGGCGGCCGAGCTGGCGGCCTACCCAGGCGCCCAGGTTCTGGTCCGGCACGAACAGGATGGGGCGGTCCTCCGGAGCCTGGGAGACAATGTTGACGGCATTCCCGGAAGTGACGATGACGTCCGCCAGAGCCTTCACGCCTATGGAGCAGTTCACGTACGCCACCACGTAATAATTCCTGTCGGCGTTTTCTTTTAAAAAAGCTCCCAGTTCCCCGGCGTCGCAGGAGGCTTCCAGGGAGCACCCGGCGTCGGCGTCCGGCAGGACGACCGTTTTATCCGGATTGAGAATCTTGGCGGTTTCCGCCATGAAGTGGACGCCGCAGAAGGCGATCACGCGGCAGTCCGTGCTCTGCGCCTTGTAGGCCAGTCCCAGGGAATCCCCCACAAAATCCGCAATATCCTGGATATCCGCCGTCTGGTAGCTGTGCGCCAGGATGACGGCGTTGCGCTCTTTCTTCAAGCGCAGGATTTCCTCTTTCAGGTCAACGGGTGCCATGCGGGAAAAGATGGGACGGAAGCCCCGGCAAGTCAAGCATCATGTCCTGATGCAGGCCGCGCCTGTTGACGGAGGCGGGGAATTGTGGCACAGTCTGGCACACCGCACGATTATGTTTTCACTTTTAGCAGATAAACTGGACAACACGTTCCGGAGGCTGAGGGGCCTGGGAAAGATTTCTGAAAAGAACATTGCGGACGCCATGCGCGACATCCGGCTGGCCCTGCTGGAAGCCGACGTGGAGTTCGGCGTGGCCAGGGACTTCATTGCCCGCGTCAAGGAGCGCGCCATGGGGCAGGAAGTGCTCAAATCCATCAAGCCCGGAGAACAGATCGTCAAAATCTTCCGTGATGAAATCGCCTCCCTGCTGGGCGGCGATGCCGTGGGACTGGATCTGACGGACCCCGCCAGAATCATGGTGGTAGGCCTCAACGGCGCCGGGAAGACCACCACCAGCGCGAAGCTGGCCCTGCGCCTGAAAAACGAAGGGCGGCGCCCCCTGCTGGTAGCCTGCGACCTGGTGCGCCCCGCCGCCATCGACCAGCTGGCTACGCTGGCGGAACAAATCCAGGTGCCCGTGTACAAGCCCGCCCCCGGCAGCCGGGACGTGGTGGCCGTGGCCCGGGAAGCCCTGGAATGGGCCAAGACCCAGAACGGCACCGTCATGATCTTTGACACGGCGGGCCGCCAGGAAGTGGACGAAGCCCTCATTGACGAGCTCCGCCATCTGCATTCCTTCCTTTCTCCGCGTGAAACCCTTCTGGTGGTGGATGCTGCCACGGGGCAGCAGGCCGTGAACGTGGCCCAGACTTTTGACCGGGCCGTAAACGTGACGGGCATCGTCCTTACCAAGCTGGACGGCGACGCCCGCGGCGGCGCGGCCCTCTCCATGCGTTCCGTGACGGGCAAGCCCATCAAATTCTCCGGGGAAGGGGAAAAGCTGGACCAGTTCGGCCCCTTCGTCCCCGGCCGCATGGCGGACCGCATTCTGGGCATGGGGGACATCGTGGGCCTGGTGGAGCATGCCGCCGCCCGCATTGACGAGGAACAGGCGGCCAAGTCCATGAGCCGGATGATGTCCGGCAAATTCGACTTCAATGACTTTCTGGAGCAGATGAAAATGATGCAGAACCTGGGTCCCCTGGAAGGATTGCTGGGACTTCTGCCCGGCTTCGGAAAAATCAAAAAACAGCTCCCGGACGGCGCGCTTGATCCCAAAAGGATGAAGCACATGGAAGCCATCGTCCTTTCCATGACGGCCAGGGAGCGCAGCAACCCCAACCTGCTGAACCCGTCCCGCCGCCGGCGCATCGCTGCCGGTTCGGGACGTTCCCTGATGGAGGTGAACAAGCTCATCAAGAACTTTTCGGAAATGCGCAAGATGATGTCCGGCAAGGGTAAAATGGGCGCCATGATGAAGCAGATGGGGGCCATGAAGGGGAAGGGAGGCAAGATGCCCGGCCTTCCCGGCATGGGCGGCGGACTGGGAGCCCTGAAAGGTCTTGGCGGGCTCGGCGGAGGTTTGGGAGGCCTCTTCGGCGGCCGCAAATAACCGTTTTGAAAAAGGCGCGTGCATCATGCCGCGCCTTTTTTATTTTCCCTGGGTGAAAGGTCTCTGCCCCTGGACACGTAAATCCGGAATGAGGCTGACCAGGGAACGTTTTCACCGGATGAGCGCCTTTCTGGCTCTGGCTGGATGTCTGACGGCCGCGGGAGAGGCTCCCGTCCCTGCGGAAAACATTTTGCTTCCCGCTCCGTCCGAATGCAGGTCTGACGTCTCCGTTCCCGTACGGCTGCCACTGCGCCTGGCCGTTTATGCCCCCGGCAGGGACGCCGGAACGGTGGAGGCCCTGCTTAATATTTTGAATGCCCAGGGCATTGTCACGGGCCTGTCCATGACCGGAGACAGGAACTCGGCGGATGTGCTATGTTCCCTGGAAGGTGAGCCCATGAAAACGGAAGAGGGGTATGAAATGCGCCTGGAAAGCCGGGATGGGGGAAGAGGCGTCCTGCATCTTCGCGCGGCGGCTCCGCAGGGGCTCTTCTACGCATGGCAGAGTGCAGTACAGATACTGAACGCCAACCGGACGGAAGGCGGCTTTTCCGTACCCGCCTTCTCCATCAGGGACGTTCCGCGCTTCGAGTGGCGTGGCATCATGCTGGACGTCTCCCGCCATTTCTTCACGATGGCGGAAGTCAAGCGCATGATAGACACCATGTCCCTGTTCAAGCTCAACCGGCTGCACCTGCACCTGACGGACGGTCCCGGCTGGCGGCTGGAAATCAAAAAATACCCGCTCCTGACGACCATGAGCGCCTGGCGCGTGCCGCTGGCCAACGGGGAATGGAACTGGCAGGAAGTGAAGCTGGCTATTCAGGAGAACGATCCGGAAGCGACGTACGGCGGGTTCTACACACAGGAGCAGATGAAGGAGATCATCGCATACGCCCGGAATCGCCGGGTGACAGTCGTTCCGGAGATAGAATTGCCCGGACATGCGTACGCCGCCATGCACGCCTACGGGGAACTGGTCTGCGACGGTGTCAACTTTCCCGTGGAAGGCAAAAAAGGGCGGGACACCGTTTGCATGGGGCGTCCGGAAACCATGCGGTTCGTGAAAGACGTGGTGGATGAATTGAAGACCATTTTTCCGCCCGGTTCCCCCATTCATCTGGGGCATGATGAAGTTTCCACGGAATCATGGAGAAACTGCAAGTACTGCCAGAGCCGCCTGAAGGGGTTGAATGAAAACAGCCTGAAGGCTCTGGGCAGGGACTTTCTCCGTCAAGTGGCGGCTTATGTGCGGCAGGGCGGGTATGACGCCATCGTCTGGGACGAGGGCGGTGAACTGGAAGCCGACAAGCATATCTTCGTCATGGCGTGGCGCGGCAATGACTTTGCCGCTGCCGCCGCCAGAAAAGGGCACCCCGTCATTCTGGCTCCCAGCTCCCACTTCTACTTTGACTACTACCAGTCCGCCGGTTCCACGGAGCCTAAAGCCATAGGCGGCCTCATTCCGCTCAAGCAGGTGTATGGTTATGAACTGCCGGAACTCTCCCCGGAGGAGGTCGTCAAGGTGCGCGGCCTTCAGGCCAACATCTGGACTGAATACCTGTACAATATGGGGCTGGTGGAATACATGGCGTGGCCTCGCGCCCTCGCGCTGGCGGAGCGCGCCTGGAGCGACTGTGATCCCAGGGATTACCGCTCCTTCCGCGCCCGTGCGGCCATGGCTCTGAAACTCCTGGAAAAACTGGCCGTCAAGTATCGTCCCCTGGGGGAGGACGAATAATTTTTTCTTGACGGTCAACGGCATTGGTGCGAGTAGGGAGACATGGCTGCCCCTTCTGCTTCCATGTCCCTCGCACCGTGCCGGAAGCCCGGTTATCCCACTGGAAAGGAAATATCAAAACTCCTGAGACTGGGCCTTCTCTCCGCTCTGTCCGGCAACCTGATCGCCTGCTCCCAGCAGCAGGGAGTGCACCTGGGGGGCGCACCGCTGCCTCCTCCCGTTAAGATGATCCAGGGTAAGGGAAAGTAAAGGAATGATGAGCGGGAATGTAAAAAAGTCTTTTTCCGGCAGTTATCCCACCCGGGCCGAATTCTCCGGATTGCTGAAAACCGGAGTTCTTCTGACCGCTGCCGGAACCTTGATGTCCTGCGGACTCCAAACTTCATCAGGGGTGAATGCATCCCCGGTTGGCGGTCATGAAAAAGACACGGGATCCTGTCCTGATGACCATTTGCGCCGTACCGGCGGAGAGTTTCCGGCTGCATGGGAGAGGCGATTGGAGAAGTGAGCAACTTGGAATTTCTGTCGTCTTTCACTGGGTAGGTTGAATGTATTGTTTGCATTGATTTTTCCTCTGATACATGGCATCAGCCTGCATTGTGGATGCTGCTGCGCAGGAGGCAAAAGAAATCTGGGGGAGCTTTGGAAGGAAAATGCCATGTCGGTGACTGGGAAAATAATGTTTTTTCTTGACAGTCAAAGTATTTTATAGGAACAGGAAAGCATGACTACCCCCCGCGCCTCCATTCCTCCGCAACCGGAGCGGAAACCCGATTATCCTACCGGAAAGGAAATGTCCAGATTGCTGAAGCTGGGCCTCCTCACCGCCATGTCCGGCAACCTGATCGCCTGCTCCCAGCAACAGGTCTTGGGCGTAGCTCCGTTGCCTCCTCCTATTAAGATTATTCACGTTAAGGGAAAATAAAGGAATGATAGGCGGGAATGCAAAAAAATCTTTTTCCGGCGGTTATCCCACCCGCGCCGAATTTTCCAGGTTGCTGAAAACGGGTGTCCTGCTGACTGCCGCCGGAACCTTGATGTCCTGCCAGCCCCGGGAGGAAGCTCCAGATAATGCCGGAAAAAAGGAAGAGGCGATTCACACAAAAGATGGCTCCGGCTTGTATACCATCACGAGAACTGCGGGCATGGTCGTTGATGTACTTCCGGTGAACGAGGCAGTTTCCGATCAGGATTGCTCTGGAGATTCGGATTTGGAAAAGAAAAAAACGGAACACCCTGAAATTCTATCTCCTGAAAAACGTGCGGATTCCCGTTCCAAGGAATGGAGGAAGCGGCTGCCCGGAGAAACTACGTGGAAGGTGAACGGATAAATCATCTTCTGTTTCGTTGTCCTGACAGGCTGATATTCCCTAAAAACCATGATTTATCTGACCCTGTGCCTGACTCATGACTGCAACCTGCGTTGCGGCTACTGCTATGCAGGCCGTAAAAGGGCGGTTTCCATGAGCCGCAAAACCGCTTTCCGCTCCATTGACTTCGGGCTGCAACAGGCATGCCGGGAAGGGAAGGCGCTGGGGAAAATGCCTGAAATCCAGATAGGCTTTTTTGGCGGGGAACCCCTGCTGGAATGGACTCTTCTTCAGGAATGCCGGGAATATGCGGAAGCAGAGTCCTCCCGCGCCGGAATCAACCTGAAATGGACGCTCACCACCAACATGACCCTGCTGACGGAAGAGCGTGTGGTATGGCTGATGGAAAAAGGATTTCATCTGGGGCTTTCCATGGACGGAAACGCAGCTATGCACGGAGTATGGCGCAATTATCCGGATGGCCGCAGCTCTCATGCAGAGTGCGTGGCCGCGTTGGAATGGTTTAAGGGAAGGGAACACCGGGCGGAGCTGATTTGCGTGGTAAATCCGGCCAATGTGAAGCATTTGGAGGAATCCGTGCGGTGGATGGGGGGGCCTGCGGGCTGGACATCATGCTGAACCCGGACTTTGGCGCTAAATGGACGCCGGAGGCACTGGCAGCCCTTTCCGCTGCCTATGAAAAGGTAGGGGAAGAAGTCGTGCGGCGTTACCGGGCAGGAAATCCGCTGACGCTGAACGTCATTCAGAGCAAGATTGGCGCCTATGTGAAGGGCGGGTATCAGACCTGTGACATGTGTTCCCTGGGGGAACGGGAAATCGCCGTAGCTGTCTCCGGAAACATCTACCCCTGCGCCCGCCTGGTAGGGAATGATGACCTTGAAAACTTGTGCATGGGCAATGTCCTTACCGGAGTGGACCGGGAGAAAAAGCTGAAGCTGGCGGCTGCCCGCGGCAACAGGAACCCCAAATGCCTGGACTGTTCCCTGCGTGCGCGGTGTCTCCAATGGTGCGGCTGCGTCAACTACGTAACCTCCGGCAGGACGGACTGGGTGGGGGAATTCACCTGTTTCCATGAAAAACTCTCCATCCGGGTGGCGGACAGGGTGGCGGAAACCTTGTGGGAGGAACGCAACCCCTGGTTCATCCGGGAATTTTATTCCGGCGTTTCCTCAGGAGACGGAAATACGGCTGCAGAATGTCAGGACTGAGCGGCGTTCCGGAAAGGCGGAAGACTGCACATGGAGGAATGTATTATTTAATGTTTTCATTTCCGGCGGTTTGATTGACACGGAGAACGGGCTCATGTATGAAATGATTCTAGCTGATTGCCTGTTTATGAAAAAATATCGGTTTCTGTTTCTGGCTTCCCTGATGGTGCTCGTTCTGCTTGGCGGCATGGCGGTAGTGGCCTGTTCCAATAACTTCAAGCATGTGCCCCAGACGGGGTTTGTGGAGCATCATGTGAAGAATGAGGACTCCCACATTCCCTTTGATGCGTACTGGAACGCCCCGGATGACAAAATATGGAATGACAGGGTAAACGGCGTCAATGGCGAAAAGGTGATGATGGCTGTTCTTCCGGTGGATACGGTTCACATGGATGTGAGGCCGGAAAGCAAGGAAGGGGTTGACGCCCTGCACAATTTGGCGGCGTACTTCCAGAGGAGCGTGACGGCCAGTATGGAGAAGGAGGTTGCCAAAAACCCGAATTTTGACATGGTTCCCGTCGGAACCAAGGGTGCTTATACGCTGGAACTCGCCATCATCTCCATCACACCCACGAACGCCAAGGCCGGCATCTTTGTCACGGCGTTGAGTGGTATCAAGGGCGGCGGCCTGGTCAAGAGGTTCATCAAGAAGGGTCACATCGCCATGGCGGGCCGCCTGCGTGATGAGAACGGCCGCATCGTTTCCGAATTTGCGGATTATGAGGAAGACCACAGCTCCCTGCTGGGCGTGGATACCAAGGACTTTAAAAAATACGCCCACCATCAGCACACTATTGACGAATGGGCTCGGGAAATTACGGATGTGTATTCCTCCACCTATGGGCACAGGACGAATAAGCACATGATGACGCTAAACCCGTTTTAACAGTGGATCAGGCATTATGACGGGGGCCGGAATGCCCGGTTTTTCCCTCATTCCCCATATTCTGCCCAGGAACTGCTGGTTTCCCAGACGCGTACGCGTTCCAGCGTAACACAATCCCTGACTGGGTATTCCGTAAAAGTTTTCTTGGCCTTTTCCAACGCTTTCCGGGCGTAGGTGAAAATAGTGCGGGCCATCACTTCGCTGGTGGGGTCCTCCCGGTCAAATGGAATGATGCGGTCGCCGTACGCGGCGAGGAAGGTCCTGTAATTCGGATCTTCCGTATTCATGCACAGGGAATGGTCAAACTGCTGGAGAAACTCGCCCATCATCTGCTTGACAGCCTTGAAATCCAGCACCATATCGCTGGCGTCCAGGGAATCCGCGCGGAATACCATCTCCACGGAGCGTGTATGGCCGTGGGGGAATTTGCAGTTGCCCGGATGCTTGGATAAAAGGTGTCCGCTTTCCAGCTCGATTGATTTGCAAATTCGGTATGCCATGCAAGAAGGATAACGTGCCCGGCCATGGGGGGCAATATCAAAGAGGGGCGTTATCTGTCTTGCGGGAGGGGCGTTTCCATATGGCTTCCCCCTTCTGCGGTCGGCTGGACGGACTATTCATATCCCGTCCTGTGCGGCACCATGCCATGACTCTTTCGCCGTTTTCCCCTTTCCGGGAATAAAACAGCAGCTGTTCAAACGGAGTCAGCTTTTTCACAATCTGCCAGTAGGAAATGTCTTCAGGATGGTAAAGGGAGCCGTTCCATTCATTGCGGATATTCTTCTGAATGGCTTCCGGGGTGACTGCAAATGTCCTGGCATGATGCATGAAAATCTTGAACGGAAAAATGCTGCAGAGGGCAATATAGGCAACAAGGAGGAATTTACGATTTCTCCCCCAACATGGGAAAAGCCTGGGTACACAGAATGGCGAGAAAGAAATAGAAAACCCCTGATGTCTTGAAAACAAGCTCATTGTAGCGGACGCCCACGCAAATGAGTGTACAGGCTGCAAAACCGTGAAGCCTGCAAATGTCTTGCCATCCGTGCGTTGATCCTGTATCAGGAGGAAACGGGAAAGAGAAAATCCCGGTATCATCTTATGGCTTATGTTTCATGGACATTCCTGAAAATGGGTGACAGGGCCGATCGCAAAACGGGCCTCGTTTTCCTGTTGATCGCACTGGCGCCGGTCATTCTTGTTTCAGCTTTAGCCTTCATCATCGGCCTGGGGGCGATTGTGTACGGATGGCCCGCCCTTCTGCCGATGCTGGTACCGTTCTATTTGCCCTTTGCGTTGCGCAGGGAGACCGGGAGCGCGATCAAGTCCGGAAACGTTCTTTTTGACAAGGACCCGCTGGTCGTCACTTCCAGACCGGTAGTCCGGAACTGGGTGTATGCCGTTTATGCGGTCATGCCCGCACTCCCGCTGATTCTGTCCGGCTGGCACATGACCCTTGACAGAGGAGGCAATGGCAGCGCCCTGGCGGCGTTCGCCCTAATCTGGATTGCCCTGTATTCCTCCTTTCTGCTGTTGTCGCTTGTGCTGGGAAAAATCGGCTATTTGAAAATCGGCCGTTTTTTTCTCGCCGCCGCAGCCAATATTGTGCTTGTCCTGTGCTATTCCGTGTGGGGGCTGTGAATCCGCCGCCGTTCCACGGGAAAACCGCTTTCCGCGCTTCCCTGGCTTGAGGAAGGGAGTCCTGTGCGAGGTACAGGCCTTATTTCCTGATGAACGGCTGCATCCGGCACATGGTGGCCGTGCGCCACAGCCATTCCAGCGGGCCGTACAGGAAGTGCTTCAGCCACTGGCGGCATACCCATGCCTGAAGGCAGAAGACCGCTACGGCGGAACACAGGCATATCCACGGTCCCATGCTCCGTGCCAGCCCCAGTCCCCAGCCGAAAAACAGGAACGTGAATATCAGCGTTTGCGTCACGTAGCAGGTCAGCGTGCATTTTCCGGTGCTGCTGAGCAGGTCGGAGGGCAGGTGAAGGCCAGGGCGGGAAAACAGCAGGACGGCTCCGGAAACGAAAGCCGCTACATAGGAAAGGTTTTCCCACTGAAGGACAAGGTGCCGGAGGTCGGAACCCGCGGGGGAGGACGTCAGCGGAACAAGGAGCGTTCGCACGGCCAGCAGGGACAGGAATAGCAAGAGGGAAACTGCCAGCAGCCGGAGGAACAGAACACGCTTGCCGGGAGCGTCCGCAAAGAGCCGCCATCTGCCTGCCAGCATGCCCAGGATAAACAGTCCCAGCGTTTGCCAGATGCGGCCGCTGAGCAGGAAAAACTGCCATTTCCCGACCTGTCCCCGGGTGAGGTTCCACCAGGCCGCCTCCCCCCAGGAGCCGCCGGCGTACAGGAATTCCCGGGAAGGCCCCGCCGCCGGGGAATCCGGGAGGAACCAGCCGGAGGAATGGGGCCAGCCCTCCGCCATTCCGGCGCGGGCCAGGGCGTCCATGACGTTGACGGGCTGCATCAGGCACAGCAGGCACAGAATGACCAGAAAGGGAGTGCGGCGCCTGTACAGTAGAACCAGCGCGAATCCAAGGACTCCGAAGATGGTGAGAATGTCCCCGTCGTAAAACAGGGTGTGGACCAGGCCCAGCAGGAATAGCAGAACGAGCCTCCACATGAATCTTTTCCGGAAATCCACGCCTCTTTGCTCCTGTCTGTCCAGCTGGATGAAGAAGCTGAGGCCGAACAGAAAGGAAAAGAGAAGGAACGACTTGCTGACGAAAAGGTGTTCGTAGAGCCAGTCCGCGGCACCGTTGGCCGCCGCCTGCCATCCCGTAGCGGGGAGAACGGGAAGGTACAGGTTGAAATGGTCGTGTGCGTGGACGATGACAATGCCCAGCAGGGCCAGTGCCCTGAGAATGTCAAGAATGGTGATCCGGGGCGCGGGAGCAGGGGCCCCGGAGGAACTCCGGGCTGTCATGAGAGGAGGGGAAATCAGGGGATGGAAGGTATTAGCGCGGCGGCGCGGCTCCTGGCCCAGGCGTCCGCCTCCAGAATGGGGGCCAGGTTTTCGCGGGCGTCCGTGTTCGCATGGTCGTTCATGACGGCTTCCACCAGCTTCCAGATGCCGGTGAAGCGAAGATCGCCGCGGATGAAGGCGTCCACCGCCACTTCATTGGCGGCATTGTACACGGCGGGCATCGTGCCGCAGCATTCTCCGGCCCTGCGCGCCAAGTCCAGGGCGGGGAAGGCGTCCGGCCGCGGGGCCTCGAAAACCAGTTGACCGATCTCCGCGAAATTGAGCTGTTTCAGGGAATTGGGAACGCGGTCGGGCCAGGTGACGGCGTACTGGATGGGAAAGCACATGTCCGAACTGCTCATCTGGGCCAGCACGGTGCCGTCCATGTATTCCACCATGGAATGCACGATGCTCTGCGGGTGCACGATTACGTCCACCTTGTTCATGGGGACGTCGAACAGCCAGCGGGCTTCGATCATTTCCAGCCCCTTGTTGAACAGGGTGGCGGAATCAATGGTGATCTTCCGGCCCATGGTCCATGTGGGGTGCTTGAGCGCCTGTTCCAGAGTGACGTGCTCCAGGTCTTCCTTCTTCCAGGTGCGGAAGGGGCCTCCAGAGGCTGTCAGGATCAGACGGGAGACGGCTTTCGGCCCCCCGTGGTTGCCGTTCAGGCATTGAAAAATGGCGTTGTGTTCGCTGTCCACGGGGAGTACGCGTACTCCGGCCTGCCTCGCTTTTTCCATCACGATCTGTCCGGCCATGACCAGAATTTCCTTGCTGGCGATGGCCAGGTCCTTCCCCGCCTCAATGGCGGCCAGCGCCGGGCGCAGCCCCGCCGTGCCCACGATGGAAATCAGCACCATGTCCGCCTCCGGAAGCTGTGCCAGGCGGCACAGGCCTTCCTCCCCCGTCTCAACCTGCGAGCCGGGAAGGGCGCGGGAGAGTTCCTCCGCCCTGGACGGATCGTAAATGCAGACGTTGTGAACGCCGAATTCCCGTGCCTGGAGGGCCAGGGCCTCCGCATTGCTGCCGGCGGCCAGGCCCACCACTTCCATTCTGTCCGGAATGTCCCGGGCTACTTTCAGGGCGCTGGTTCCGATGGAACCGGTGGAGCCCAGGATAACGACGCGTCGTTTCTGCATAACGGAAAAGAATGATGCAAAAAATATGGTCTCTTGACAAGCCGGGGGATGAAAATCTTGACGGAGCGCGGTGTGGAGGTTTTCCGTCAGGCTTCCGGCCTCATTCCCGTGGGGCGGCTGGAGGGTTTCCAGGCCTTGGTCCCGTAAGTGGCCTCCGCCGTGAGAACAGGAAGGCGGCTGAATGCCTCCTCCTGGTATTTCTGGCGCCATCCCTGCAAATTGAAGGATCTCCAGTTGGAAATCTTATAGTAAAAAATGGACTCTCTAATCATCTGGTATACATTGGCTCCTGCTACGGTGTCTGCTCCCAGCCTTTGGTAAACAGCTGCCGCAAAAGAAAAATTGTCCCGGATTTCAAAGCGCGACAGGTCGCCGTCGCTGAAATACCACTCCGGGTGGCTGTCCATGGTCATCAGGTTGAGGTCCCCGCTCAACTGGGAAGGACTGCGGAACCCCCCCCAGGCACAGGAAAACGAGGGACAAGGCCCCGCAGCGCACCCCGTAGCGTTCCCAGTTGCCGCTGCCGGTCATGTAGGCGAACAGAAGGCCCAGGAAACAGGCGCCCAGGAGCAGGTAAATTCCGGCCGTAACGCGCGTGGGGGAAAAGCCGAAGTCTTCTATCTGGTTGTACAGCCTCACCGCGACGCTGCCGGCGATCAGCCCTGTCTGGACAGCCAGTATAAAGCCGAGGACGGTCCCCGTTTTTGAAGCCCTTACGGCCCCGGAGGAGCGGAACATGACCAACAGGATCAAGCCGGAAAGAATGGCTGCCAGCGTAAGGGAGTCCGCCCCTTCATGCAGGTAGCCTGTCTGGGAAATACCTTCCGGCACCTTCCCGCTCCACAGGAAGGAGATGTCCGTTCCGTTGTTGACCAGGAAAGCCAGGTTGATGAACAGCAGGGAAATGACCGGAAGGGATGGCAGCCACGGCTTCTCCGGCCGGATGGGCCGGTCCTCGCCAAAGGGGGCGCATCTGCGGTGCATGGTCAGAATGCCGAAGGACAGGGAACCCAGTACCCACAGGAGGAAGTGAATAAACATCTCCCTGCTGGGAAGCAGACAGGACAGGTAGCGGACGGCCAGCTCGTTCATGGCGGTCCTGACGGAAGCGACGACCGGATTCCCGTCCGCAAAGATGGAGAGAAAGAAGAGAAACAGGGAGATACCGATGGCGACGCTGGCGGCAAGAGGAAGTTTTCCCCTGAGACCCTGTGCCGCCTTCCGCACCTGATTCATGCGGAAAAATCTGTATTCCAGCCAGGAAACGTACCTTGTTCCGGGAACATAGCCGTTTCCCTCTTTCCGCGGCAGGAAAATGACGGCCAGGGGAAGAAACATGGCGACAAGCAGGTTGTAATGGGAATCCGGGGAAAGGTTGAGGCCGGCGGCGGTGGCATTCAGCACGGCCATGACGCCCAGGAACCACTGTTCCTTGCGGCTGATATCCGTCCGCAGCATGAGGAAGGCCGCGGTGTACAGCAGGATGGCCAGCGCCGTACCGATTCCCAGGCCTTGCAGGGTGCCGAACATGAAATCCGCGGCAAAACCGCTGCATACCAGAGCAAGGAGAGGTATCCTCCACTAGGAAGGAGGGAGTGCCGGGGCTGGAGGGCGGACGGATGTGTCTGCGGGCATTGACGGAAACGCCGGGCGTTCCGGAAAGGGAGAGGGCTGGTCTGTCATAGGAGTTGCCGGGGGAGGGGGAACGGGAAGGTTTCCCTGCACGCAGCGGCACGGGGAACGGTTCCTCTTTAAAGATTTCCGTGAAACTGTCAAGACGGATTCCGATGAAAGGCGGAGGTTCGGCCATGCCGTTTCCAAGGGTGGTCACAAGGTATGATGAAAAAGGATTGTATTTTCCAAAAGAGGGCGTATAGCATGCACGGATGAAGCGCATCGCCGTGTACGCCGGTAGTTTCGACCCCCTGACCAATGGCCACTTGTGGATGATCAGGCAGGGGGCGCGGATGTTTGATGAGCTGATTGTGGCCATTGGCGACAATCCGGAAAAGAACTACACGTTTTCCCATGAAGAGCGCATGGACATGCTCCGGACGGCGCTTTCCGACATGCCGGAAGTGCGCATCGCCGAATTCCACAACCGCTTTCTGGTGGACTTTGCCAAGGAGCATGAGGCCTCCTTCATGCTGCGCGGCATCCGCTCTACACAGGACTATGAATATGAACGCGTGATGCGCCATATCAATGCGGACATGGCTCCCAAGGTTTGCACCGTGTTCCTGATGCCCCCGCGCGATACGGCGGAATTGTCCTCCAGCATGATCAAGGGCCTGATCGGGCCGGAAGGCTGGGAAAGCCAGGTGAGCCGCTACGTTCCCCCGAACGTGTTCGCCCTGCTCAAGATGAAATATAAAACCCTGACGGAGGAAATGCGCCGGCAGGGCGGCCAATAGGGATATTCCCGGCGCCTGTCACATTTCCCTCAACGCATTCCGGAGAGCTTCCTGCGCCTCTTCCTCCGTCCCGGCTGGGGAAAATTCCTCAGAACCTTGACGGCTCAAAATCTCTGCCCTAATGCGTCGTGCCAGAGACATTCAAAAGCACAGTGCCCGTTACAATGAGGACGATGGCAAAAACGCCTGCGGCATTCAGATGCTCCTTGAACAGGAAGACGGACAGGCAGGTGGCGGCTACCATACCGATGCCGGACCAGGAAGCGTACGCGATGCTCAGCTCAATACCCCTGAGGGATTTGGACAGGAAAAGGAAGCAGATAACATAGGCGGCAATGGCCCCTGCCGTCGGCCACGGGCGGGTGAACCCTTCCGCGTATTTCAGGCAGAGCGTTCCTATCAGTTCTCCCGCTATGGACAGCAGCAAATACAAATACGGCATGACAGTCTCCTATGGATGAGCGGCTTTCCGGAAATGGCGGAGGTACGCGCGGCTGTGGCTGATCAATCCGTTGACCTCTTCGGGGCTCATGGCATTGAACGCTTCCGATTCGGCCTCGTAAAGTTCGGTCAGGACGTGTTCCGCGTAATCCCTGCCTTCAGGGGAAAAAATGATGATTTTGCTGCGCCTGTCGGCGCTGTCCGTCTGCTGTGAAACGTAACCACGGCTTTCAAGGTTTTTGAGGATGCTGTTCACCGTCTGCTTGGGAAGCATGAGCATCCTGCATAGGTCCGTCTGGGTGCAGCGTTCGGTATTCCGCACCATGTACAGCACCAGAAGCGTGTTGATCGTGATTCCGTGCTGTTCGGCCCATTGGGAATAAAGCTCGTTGGTTTCAAGCCAGATTTGGTAGTAACGCCTGATCGTGGATTTGAGGTTGAGGTGCATGTAATAAATAGTCTGATTTCGGACTAAAAATATCAGGACATACCGGAAAGTCAATACAGAAACCAGTCCCGTCCGGCAGAACGGGGACTACCGGAAATTGCCCATGGAGCAGGGATACATGCAGCGGCGCGTTCACGGGAATTGCTTACATGTCTTCCGCTGGCGGCCGGGAATGCGCCGAAGAACGCCTTCTGCGCCTGTCCTTCTGTTTGCGCATGCGCTGGATAACGCGGGCTTTTGAGGCGCACTGGCCCGTCTGCTGCCGTTCCACGGCGTCGCACAGTTCCCGGCGCGCCAGAAAGCGGTTGAGCTCCCGGGAACGGTCCACGTGGCACTTGACGGCGATGCCCGTCGGGACATGTTTAAGATAAACGCAATTGTTGGTTTTGTTCACCTTCTGGCCGCCGCGCCCGGCGCCTCTAACAAAACTTTCCTCCAGGTCCTGCTCCCGGATTCCCAGGGATTCCATGCGCTCCTTGAGGGCGGCGAGTTTTTCAGGCCTTACCATAACCGGATTGATGCAGGGAGTTGAGGCGCGCCTGAACGGCATGGACCAGCATGTCCCGGCTGGATGCCGTCAGGGGAGCCATTCCGATGATGGTGTTTGTTCCGTCCGCCAGGCGGAGCGTCAGCCGTGTTCCGTCCCGCTCTGCGGAGCATATCTGCTGCCAGAGGTGCCACCGCATGGTATGGCGCGGACGCACAAAGGGGAGAATTTCCACGCCCAGAGGCGTGACGATGACGGCCGCATGCTTCAGGCAGCGGAGCCCCAGATACAGGAAGAGGACGGCTGGGATCAGGGCCGCAGCCTGCATGGCCCACAAGGGGGCGGGAAGATAGGGCGTGATGGTGCCGTGCTCCGCAAGTTGGAGAAAACCTGCTATGGCAATCAGCAGGAAAGCCGATCCGGTCAGGAAGGTTCCCGCCCGGTTGCGCGTAAAGCGCAATTCCCTCTCCTGTACGGGAATGTGGCGGATATCGTCCACCCCCAGGCCGGTTTTCACCGGACTGGGAAGTGTGTCGGATGATGTATGTTCAGGCTCCGGCATAAATGCCAGGAAAGATTTCCTTCGTTTCTTCCGTGTTATTCTCCATCAGCAGGGTGCCTTGAAGGACGGCCCCATCCTGAAAATGGAAGCGGCCGCGCAGGGTCAGCTTGTCCAGCCCCACCAGGGAAGGCAGGCCGAGGCTGTCCAGGGAATCCACCAGCTTGTACAGGCTGGGGTCCAGGTCCACGATGGGGGCGGCTCCATTCCGTTCCGGAGTCAGGGCCACCTTGCCGTCTGCATCTACGGAAACCGCGTCGGAACGCAGCAAAAGCAGGTCGGAGGTGGTTTTAACGGGGAAAAAGCGGGAGCGCGGCACATTGACGGCGCGCGCGCCGGGGAAGCATTCGATGCCCGCGCCCATGGCCGTTTCCAGCTGGAACACCTTGGCGGACTCCGGGTCCCTGGGGTTCACCGTCTTGCTGTTCCGGATCATGGGGAGGGGAAGTACGCCGCCGTTGGCGTCCAGAATCTGCTTGAGGGAATCCAGGCGGATCCAGAGCGTGTTGGTATTGAAATAACGGTGCTTGGAAATGTTCTGGAATTCGGGGATGTCCGCGTCCGGGCACTGGGCTACCTCCCGCAGGATCAGATGCCCGTCGGATTTTCTGACGGCCAGGTGGCCGCCCTTCTTGTCCGCCTCCGTGCGGCGCGTGACTTCCATGACGAAGGGGGCTCCGCTTTCCGCAAACCAGCGCAGGAAATTCATGTCAAGCTGGGCTCCCAGATTGTCGGAATTGGAGATGAAGGCATACTTGACGCCGTCCTCCAGAAGTCGGTCCAGCCAGCCGGAACCCAGCAGGGCCGGGTACAGGTCCCCGTGGCCGGGAGGGCACCATTCAAGTTCGGGCTGCTGCGGATAGGAGGCTGGTTCCAGCGTATCGGCCAAAATCTTCGGCACGCGGTTCTGCATCAGTTCCACCTGGTGGGCGTCGGCAAAACCGTCCGCCGCATACTTTTCCAGATAGGCCAGCGTGTCCGCGCTGGTGGAGAAGGAATTCATCAGCAGCAGGCGCACCGGGGTTCCGGATATGGTGCGCAGGTGTTTCACCTGCCTGACGATGAGATCGAGAAAAGTGTCCTCCCCCTTCACCTTGAGCAGGCTCTTGGCTTTCTGGAGTCCCATGCTCGTTCCCAGGCCCCCGTTGAGCTTGATGCAGACGCACTGGGAAATCAGGTCCTTTCCGGCCGGGGCCGTGGAATCCGTGATGTTCTTCCAGTCCGCCACCTGGTCCGCCGGACTGATGTCCGTTTCGGGGATCATGCCGGAATGGTTGGAAACGAGAGCTTCGTAACAGCGGGAAAATGCCTTGATGGCTGCGGTGGAGATGCCCGCGGACTCCATCTTTTCTTCAAAAGGAGTGAACGTACTCATTGCCGGGGGTTGTACAAAATGACCGGAGAACTCTCAAGCATTATGCGCGTACCCGGCATGGTAGTTCCGGTAGTTTTCCTTCCTCCCGCGAATGGTCGGATGGAGAAAGGGAAAGAAAGTCCGGTAGTTGTTCCGGGAAGCCTTTTTTGTGCCGAATATCCGGTGCTTCTGCGATAACGCTGAGGCAGAAAGGGAATGTTCCTCACGTGGGAAAGCGGTGCGGAAAATGTCATTTCACGGCTATGACCCGGATGCGCCGGTAGTCGGCCACCCATTGGACTCCGTTCCACAGCTCATTCCGGAGGGCGGACTCCATCTCTTCAAAAATCCGGATGCGGCTGCCTTCCGGCAGCGGGGCCAGATCGGAGGCAAAAAACTGTGCCACCCAGTTGCGCAGGCCGTTCTCCCCGTCCTTCAGCGGCGTGGGGCGGTCGTAATCCATGACCAGTTCCGGGTGCAGTCCGGCCTGTTCCACTAATTTCCGGTATTCCTCCACGGTGGGGAAGTAAAAGGGACTTTCATAATGTCTTTTCTGGCGGCAAAGGATGGATTGAAAGGCTTGCTGAATGCGGTGTATGTTACGGACGGCTCCGAATTCGCAGACCAGCCTGCCTTGCGGTTTCAGCACGCGGAAAATATTTTCCAGCAGGGTCTTTTGATCGGGAATCCAGTGAAAAACGGCGTTGGAAAAAACGACGTCGAACCGGTCGGACCACGGCATCCGGCAGGCGTCCACCACCCGGAAGTCGATGTCCGGGTGAAGCATCCGCGCCTTGCGCACCATGTCTGGAGAAGCGTCCGCCCCGACGACATGGGCGGATTTGGCCAGCAGTTCCTGCGTGAGTGCGCCCGTGCCGCAGCCCAGGTCCAGAATGGCCTGTCCTGGATTGTCCGGAACGTGGGAGAGCAGGTCTTTCCCGTAGTCCGCGACAAAGCCGTGCTTGTCTTCATACAAATCCGCGTTCCACTCCATGACGGCGCCAGCATACAGGTGACGGGCTTTTTCTCCAAGACGAACCCCGCATTATTATGCCATGTCCCGGCGGGGAAACGGCCCCTTGCGCATTTTCCGCATGCGTCCGGGATTCTGCTTGCTTTGGCCGGCGTGGAATGGTTAAGATAAGTTTACTATGAAAGCAACAGCCCTGTTCATGACGGCCGGAGCCCTGGCCGCGGTTTCCGCCGGCGCCTATGACGGATACGGATATGATCCCCGGCCGGCAAGTGCCTACAACGATACGATCAGCGGCGCGGCCAGAATCGGCTACGATTCCCGCTATGCCTACAAGGATCTGGTGGCCTCCTCCCTGCTGAACCGCAGCGGCGTGTTCACCTTTGGCGGGGAAGTGGACTTGAACCTCGTCAAGGACTGGAAGCAGGAAATCGGCGCGGAATACCTGGCTTTCTGCGACGGCCTGCTGAGCGACAAGAACGCTTTTAACGCGGACTGGAAGGCTGTGAAGGAATTGTTCCCGAACCTGACTTTCCGGGGCGGTTATGAGTTCAATTACGGCGGTCTTCCCGGCTATTTGAGCAAATACACGGGCAAGGCCCCCCACTCCGTGGCCCAATCCTTTACCGCCGGGCTGGCGTACGATGATCCGGGGCACGGCTATTTCGGCGCTCTGGATGTCCAGTACGGTTTTTACGGCATGACGGGCTGGCGCATCGATTTGAATGCGGGCAAGCGCTGGAGCGGACTGATTCATGAAAAGGTGGATTTGGAACTGAGCGCTGGTACCAGCTATTCCTCCAGCTACTGGGGCGCCGGCGTGGCCGGATTCGACCAGTTCAACGTCAAGCTGGCGGCTCCCGTGCGCATTTCCGGGGTGGATTCCCGGAGCGGTTTCCGTGTCATTCCCTTCATCCAGTTTGACTGGGCGGGGAACACGCGTTCCGATATTCGCCGCTACGCCGGCATGAGCACTATTGAAGACTTCCGCATCCGCGTGGGCGTGGAAGCCGTTTACAGATTCTGACAACGGCCTCCGGGGGCTTTCTTCCTTCCCAAACGGGAAGGGAAAACGCCTCCTGGAGGCATTTGACGTTTTCGGCTACGGCCGGGGAATAATGCATGATTCATGAAAGATGCCGCCATGTGGAAAACAATTCTTATTCTTGCCCGCCACACCTTCATACGTCTGTTGTGGCTGCTGCTTCCTCTCGGTATCTTTGCCTTTCTGGTGCGGGCCATCCCTCTGAGTCCGCTCCAGGCCCTGTGCGGACTGATTCCAGTCATTGTCTTTGAAGTATGGCTGGTGGTCAAGTACCTGCTTCCGGGCATGAGCGACGTGGTCACGAAAACCCTGTATGCGTCCAACATCTCCACGGATGAAGAAGTGCTGGTGGATGCGGCCCGGCGCATGCTGGGGGCCGGAGATGCGGCGGGCGCCCTGGAGCTTCTGGAACGCAACCGCAGGGAGAATCCCGGAATGGTGCGTCCCTGGCTGATGGAATCCGGTCTGCTGAACGACATGCGCAGGTATGCGGAATCCGTTGAACTTTTACAGGAAGGACTGGCGTCCAGAAGATGGAGGAAGGAGGACCGGGCCCTTTTCCTGTATAAAATAGGGGGAATTTATTCCTCCCTGCTCAATAATTCGGAAAAGGCCCTGAAATACTGGCAGGAGGCCGCCAGCAAGTACCCGAACACGGCTTATGGCCGTGCCGCCAAGGATAAGCTGTAGGAAACTGACTAGTAATGTTTACGCTATTCGTGCCGGGGACCATGGTTTATCCTGCCTTGTTCCTTAAGGAACAAGGCAGTGGATGGAGATGCGTTCCGAAGGAGTAAAACGCTTCTGCTTCTGTATCTGTTCAATGGACGCGAATTTATTATTGACACGGAATGGTGACTAATATAGACCCCGCTAGCTCCATGAAGCTTTTATCCTCTTTTAAAGCCTTGTTGCAGCATAACGGCAGGGCGCTCTTGTTGCTGTTGCTTCTTTCATTTATTTTTTCATGTGCATTTAATGTATATGCATATGATGTGATGGAAAAATTCGGTCCTGGAATGGGGATTGTCGGATTTGTCTCAGGGTGGGGAATGTGCTTTGCCTTTCTGGTATTGATGTATTCCCTTCACTGGGTGTGTCTGATGCTGTATTTGTGGGGTTCTTCCCTGTTTTTGTTCATGATTACGTGGTTTCTGAGGACTTCTGGACTGGAGCTTAACGACGAGGTAGTCGCCAGCGTCATGGAGACGAAGCCTCAGGAGATATTCATTTATCTCAACGCGGTGTCCATCCCCCTGGCGTTGGCTACCGGGGCGGTTTGTTATGTGCTTGCAAGGTGGATAGCCGGAACGTATTCTGTCCCCCGCCGGGAAAGGGCCGCGCTGTTTGCCCTGGCCGCGGCGGCGGTGGTCTGCCTGAATATCGTCTGGTACAGGGGGTTGCCTTATAATGTTTTGCTTCCCGCGGCCATGCAGGAGGAAGTGTTCAGCCAGGCTTCCAAATTCCCCATGCATTCCTACAAGAAAGTGGGAACAATGATTAAAGATTATTATGAAATAACTACCCGTGTTCTCCAGGAACTCGACGGATTGAAGGATCCTGCGGAGCTTGCCTCCACCTGTGGGGAAGCGGAGCCGGTCACGCTCCTGATCCATTTCGGGGAGGCGCTCCGGGCGGATCATCTTCCCTTTAACGGGTATGAACGCAACACAATGCCGCTCCTCTCCCGTCTTCCGGGAATCATTTCTTTCCCGAAGGTGGCTTCCTACGCCACCGCTACCCGTGAGAGTACCCTGGGCGCTTTGTCCGATGCCACGGTGGAGGGACGCAAACTGCATTATTCCGGGTTCATGTCCCTTTTTAACAAGCACGGGTTTTCCACAAATGCCGTCTTGCTTCCTTCCGGATCCGTTCACGACATGCCGGCCTACCGGTTGTTGAAGGATACCCGGAATATCGTGCAGATTCCTGAAGACGAGATTTATGATGTGATGAACTCCCTGCCTTATATTTTCAACATCCTGGAGCAGGGGCGGGATCAGAGGCTGGTGCTTTACGTCAACAACCTGGGGAGCCATCCTGCCTATTATTACCGTGAGAAGAACAAGGTGTTCCTGCCCGATGAGCGCAACATGGTCTTTCCCACCATGTTCCCGAAGCAAAACATCGTGAACGCCTATGACAATACCATCCTGCAGAATGATGAATTCATTTATTCCATTATTGAAAAATTAAAAGACCGGAATGCCGTTTATTTTTATTGTTCCGATCATGGGCAGTCCCTGGGGGAACGGGGCAATTATACCCAGAACGGTTCCATGGATATCCCGGAACAGCGTTATGTAGCCTGTTTCGTCTGGTTTTCCGATCTGTTCAGGAAGACGCATCCGGATATGGTCAGAAACCTGGAAGCTAATGCAGAAAGGCTGCCGATGATATCCCATGATTATTTTTTCCATACGGTGATTGCACTGGGGAGCATTTCCTCCCAGGTGGTTGATCCCGGCCTGAATTTATGCTCTCCCTGCGTGCGACCTTTCACGGGAGACGTTCCGGCTTTCCCTGAGTATGACCGCCAGTTGGAAGAGATGAGAAAACGCCTTTCAACGAAGGATGAAATGCCCGTAGCCGGAAAATGAATGATGTGCGTGATGGAAGAGAGCAGGGGAAGAAGACCCGGAACCCGGATGGGCTTGTTTGAAGCATGAACAGGATTTCCAATTCAATTCCTGCGGCGGCTTCCCGCAAGCCGGCGCTCGACTTCATCCGCATCGTCTTTTGCCTGATGGTGGTGTGCGAGCATTACCTAGTGCCCGCACCGCCCAGCGGAGCGATTGCCGTGATAGGCTTTTGCGTGATGTCCGGTTTCTGGATAGGTCCGCTTTTGGAAAGGAAGGAGCTGGATGTCGTCTCCTTTTACCGGGGGAAGGCCCGGCGTCTGCTGCCTTTGCTGGGGCTGGCCCTGCTGTCCGGTTTTGTTCTGGCGGTGGTGTTTTCTTATCATGTCCGCAATATGGCGCATTGGAACGTGTTTTCCCATACCGATTTTTCCATCCTGAAAATCATGTATTTTTATGACGTTCCGGCATGGTACATGAATTGCGAGCTGATGTTCCTTCTGCTCGTGCCGTTTTTCTATGCGTTGTGCAGGGCGAATATTCTGTGGTATGCGGCCGTACTGGCGTTTCTGTTTTTGACGGCTTTTGCCCTGTATTCCCATGTTCCCGAAGGCATTCCGCGGGGAGGCGGTCTGTATTACAGCCCTTTGGCGCGCATGTGGCAGTTTATGGCGGGGGTGCTGGCGTATCGCATGATACGCTGGAAAGTCCTTGCGGGCGCCTTTCCCGTGCTGTTCCTTGTTTTTCTGGTAGGGAGCGCCATTTCTGTTTGCCTTTCCCAGCAGGAGCTTCATTATTATGAAGACTCCTTTCCATTCCAGGTGATGGCAGCCTTGTTTTACATGGCGCTGCTTCCGTCCGCCTATTTCTTTTCCTTCCGTGAAGGCAACAGGATGTTCCGCGTGGAGAAATGGCTGGCCTATGGCTCCTCCCTGACTTATGGAATATTTTTATTTCATGTGCCCGTGTTGAATGCCTGTTATATGGGACTTCTGTATCTTGGAGTGATCAGCCGGGAACAGACACGCTCATGGGCCGTCTCCTGTCTCCTGTTGTTGTCTTTCAGCGCGACGATTGTCCTGGTGGGTGTTTTAATGTGGTTGTTAAAGAAGGGAAAAAGGGTTTTCGGGAATGCCTCTTCATCTCCATCTGCGGGATAAAAGCTGTTTTTCAAATTTTTCGCGGGAAGGGGTGCATATTACAGGAAGCGCTGAAAACGGCGTTTTTCCCGGTATTCCGGCAGTTGGTGGCTGTGGCGGGGAGTGGCGTCATCAGTTCCGTCAAGGCGGTGGACGCCTCGTTCACCAAGCTGATTGAGGAAGATTCAAGCGGGAATACGATCCTATGCAGGCGGGGGAGCCTGGACGGAGCCTGATGCCTATCCCGTTTTTGTCATAGGAAAATTGCTGGGCACGGAACCCCGCAACATTCTCTTTGCAACTTGCAGGAAGCCGCAGACGGGCGTGGATGTGTTTACCCGCGCCGAAGTTCTTTATTCCCATGCGGTGACCGCCGCTACGGCGGTAATCGGCGCCAAGCAGGAGGGGGATTTGTGCATCACCGACTTATGTGCCTGCTCCGTGGTGGAAGACAGGACTGTTTGAAGTGCACTTTGAAGATCCGCAGTTCAATAAAAAATATCGGAACTATTTACTTTAGTCTTGTATCAGTCGTTTTGGCTGCCTCTCCCGCCAATTTATTACTGAATATCAGCGTTAGCAACAATGCAATATTCTAACAAGGTTATTTACATAATTCCGAAAAATATTTTATTAAATTTGGGGGCGATGGCTTGCGGAGCTTGGGGCGTTTTTACATCTGATTCACGGCTGCCGTCATTAGATTCCCCTCATGTCCCGGAATGATTCCCTGTTCATGGCTGACGTGACCCGGCAATTCCGGGCTGGCCGGGATGTTGAGGAAATCAGCTGAGACGGCAATTCCTCTTCAGCCATTTTGCGGCAGGCATGTCTACCTGCATGCTGGCTTTCCGTACGGCGCGGGATATTCGGCTTCCGAGCATTCTTGAGTTCTTCCTGTTTTTCATCCGGGGAAACAGTGACCGCACCGTGAGTGTTGACTGGTCGCGGGTCTTGACGAATTGCCAATCCGTTGCAAATTAAATGAATGAAAAAATGCAAATAATATATTCATTGTCAATTGTTTGAAATAATTATACAAATATTTGTTGATCATGATCCCCACCCCTTTTCTAACCTCTAAAAAACTCAATCCATTTATTTTCAATTTTTTCCATTGACAACGGATTGGCAATACTTATGGTTTTTTCAACCTTAATTCTAACAACTTGTGATTCGAAAACTTCACTATTGCTGGTTTGGAGGACCCATTCCCGAAGCGGTTCTGTCCAATGTGGAGAGATGGAAGTCGCTTAATCCGGATTTCGAAATTATCGAATGGAACGAAGACAATATTGATGTGTCAGGGTTTGAATTTGGCAGGAGGTGCCTGGAACAAAAGAAATGGGGATTTCTGGGGGATGTGGTTCGCCTGCAGGCTTTAGTCGAACAGGGAGGATTTTATCTGGATTGCGACATAGAATTGTTCAAACCTTTATCCCTGCTTTCCGTAGATCATCGTTTTGCATTGGGATACATGTATGATTGCGCCTTGGGCACCGCCTTTCTCTATGCCCCTTCACGTCATCCTATTTGTATGGAATTGTTGAATTTATACAATGAAATCAAGGAAGAGTACTGGCCTGTTTCCAATAGCATTTATACAGATTATTTCATTAATGAAGTTCCGGGGTTCCTGCTGAACGGCAAGGCGTGGAAAAATGACCTGGTGGAACTTTATCCCAAAGAGTTTTTCGAGCAGCCTGCCTTCATTCGCTCCCATGGCTTCTCCATTCACCACTGCTGCGGTTCCTGGAAACCGGGCAATAGCCATTCCTTTTCCTTGGACATGGATGCCAACCACCAGGTGAAATGGCTCAAGCGCAAGATCAATACCGCCCTGGCCCTGCGAAGGAACGAGTTTTATACCTGTTACTGCGCCGCCCTCAAAGGGGTCTCCCTAAAAAAGGAATACGAATGGCGTCAAGAGAGATAGCCAGAATCGTTTTGTTTCCGTATGGAGAATTAAAATGAAAGGCTTTTTTGTCCGAAAACGTTGGGAATGGTTGTCCAGTATTTTCGACCTTCCACTACTTGAGAGAAGGAAGAAAACTTCCAGGCTTTCTCCTTGACCCTGCTGATTACGGCGGAGTATCATTGAATAATGAGAAGACCCCCGATTCCCGGCCTGGTGATGGCCGACGGATGGCTGCAGCCGTATGCTCGCCAGATCCGCGACCGCCAGCGTTTGTTTGATCTGAAAATGAAGCGGATCATCCAGCGTTCCGGGACCTTGGAAAGGCATGCGGAAGGATACCGCTATTACGGATTCAACCGGGACCCGGAGACGGGGGCATGGACATACCGGGAATGGGCGCCCGCCGCGCGCGGATTATTCCTGACGGGGGATTTCAACGGCTGGGACCGCAGGAGCCATCCGCTGGTGCGGAATGAACGCGGCGTGTGGGAAATCAACCTTCCTCCGGATTCCCTCGCCCACGGCCAGAAGGTGAAAGTCCACGTGGTGGGGGCGGACGGCACGGGCAAGGACCGGATTCCCGCCTGGATTACCAGGACGGTCCAGGACCCTTTCACCTATGATTTTGCCGGGGAAATATGGATGCCGGAACGTCCTTACGAATGGAGGAACTCCGGGTTTGATCCTTCCCGGGTAGACGTGCCGTTCATTTATGAGGCGCATGTAGGCATGGCCGGGGAAGAGGGGCGCGTGCATACATACCGCGAGTTTGCGGACGAGGTGCTTCCCCGCATCGCGGCCCTGGGGTACAACACTGTCCAGCTGATGGCCGTGCAGGAGCATCCCTATTACGGCTCCTTCGGCTACCACGTTTCCTCCTTTTTTGCTCCTTCCTCCCGTTTCGGCACGCCGGAGGACCTGAAATACCTGATTGACCAGGCGCACGGCCTGAACATTGCCGTGTTGCTGGACGTGGTGCATTCCCACGCCGTGAAGAACGAGGCCGAGGGGCTGAACGACTTCGACGGTTCTGGCGGCATGTATTTTCTGCCCGGGGAGCGCGGCCGCCATCCGGACTGGGATTCCTGCTGCTTTGACTACGGCCGGGACGAGGTGATCGAATTCCTGCTTTCCAACGTCCGGTGGTGGCTGGAAGAGTTCCGGTTCGACGGCTTCCGCTTTGACGGCGTAACGTCCATGCTGTACTTCCACAGGGGACATGAGCCGTTCGGGGAGCTGGGCGCGTACTTCGGCTCCTCCGTTGATCCGGATGCCGTCGCCTACCTGCAGCTGGCTTCCACGCTGATCCAGCGGGTGAAGCCGGGCGCCGTTGCGATTGCGGAAGACATGTCCGGCATGCCGGGGCTGTGCCGTCCGGTGGATGAAGGCGGCATCGGTTTTTCACACAGGCTGGCCATGGGCATTCCGGATTACTGGATTAAGCTGCTCAAGGAGAGGAAGGACGAGGAATGGAGCATGGGGGACATGTGGTACACGCTGACAAACAGGCGTTACGGAGAACCGCACGTGGCCTACTGCGAGAGCCATGACCAGGCCCTGGTAGGGGACAAGACCCTGGCGTTCCGGTTGATGGATGAGGAAATGTACTGGAAGATGGCCGTGGACCAGCAAAGCCTGATCGTTGACCGCGGGATGGCGCTGCACAAGATGATCCGCCTGGTGACTCTGGCCGCGGGCGGGGAAGGCTGGCTGAACTTCATGGGCAACGAATTCGGGCATCCGGAATGGATTGATTTTCCGCGGGAGGGCAACGGCTGGTCCTACAGCCATTGCCGCCGCCAGTGGTCTCTGGTGGACAACCCCGGATTGAGGTTCAAGTTCCTGAACGCTTTTGACCATGCCATGGTGCAGCTGGCCCTGGAGGCGCGTCTGCTGAATAATCCCCCTCCGTTCCCGCTGAATATTGACGAGGAAAACCAGATCATGGCATTCCATCGCGGGGGGCTTGTCTTCGTATTCAACTGGTCCGGGGACCGGGCGATCATGGACTACACGCTGCCCGCACCCCAGAAAGGGGAATGGAAGGTGGTGCTGGATACGGACAATGCCCGGTTTGGCGGATTCGGGCGGCAGGACGGAGCCGTGCACCATTTTACGGATGAAGAGAGCAGGCTCTCCCTGTACCTGCTTCCCCGCACGGCCCTGGTGTTGAAAAGAGTGGGGTCCGCCGTGATGGCCCGTCCCGCTGAACCGGATGCGTAGCGAATGCCGTAATCGCCGCCCTGTCCGGTGAAAGGAATGCGCCTACATCTTTTCCGGATTCCCTGAAGATGCGGATTGGGGAAATGGCGGACGGTTTTGCCGTTTTACAAAAGAAGGGGAGGGCACTCTCCTGATGTCCGGTGAAGCCTGAAGCCGGGAGAAATCCGGGCGTTGCGGTCCCTGATGGAAAAAGGATGGCCGTTGCCTCTCTGAATGGCTGTGGATGAATCAACTTTTCCGGCCCGTGCGCTTACTAAAGCTTATGGCCTTGCTCCCATGCCGGAGGCAGTTTCTCCAGCGGGGGCGCTTCGGAATTCCTCTTTTTGAGACGGATGGTCAGGGTATCGGTCTTGAAGTTTTTAGACTTCTCGTTGTTGAGTCCCCATAGAATGGCCCCTCCCGTGGTCATTTCCGGGTGGAAGGTTTTTTCCGCGGAGTAGTAGCCCGGCTTGTCCGCCGCCACGTGAATGGGTTTGTGCCTGTTCAGGGAGAGGGTGGCGGGAGCCTGCCCCACATACTCCCCGTTGACGCGCAGGCTGGCCCCGGAAGGAATGCTGCGTATTGTCATGTCTCCGGAAGTGCTGCTGCATGAGATGCAGGAACAGGCCGCGGCGGCCAGAAGGGCCAGATGGGGAAGGAGTCTGGAGAACATCGGGGAAGGGACGGTTACTTGTTTTCAACCATGCGCATGGCGGCCTGCTTGATTTGGGCTGCCATGGAGTTGAGGGCGTTGGCCCTGGTGGGCGCCAGGTGGTCCTTGAGTCCGGTCTTGTCCAGCTTGGACATGTCCGCTTTCAGGATTTCTTCCGGCGGCAGGCCGGAGAGCAGGCGTACGAATACGGCGATGAGACCCTTGGTAATCAGGGAATCGCTGTCCGCGTAGAGTTTCAGAAGGCCGTTGTTATCCTGTTCCGTATGCACCCACACCCTGGACTGACAGCCCTTGATGAGGGACTCGTCCGTCTTGTACGCCTCCTCCAGCGGAGGAAGCTTCTTGCCCAGGCTGATGATGTATTCGTAGCGTTCCGTCCAGTCCTGGAACAGGTCCAGTTCGTCCAGCAGGTCTTGCAGGCGTTCTTCGTAATTCATGGCGGGGGGAATGGAAAGGTTATGCCTTGCTGGCTTCGGCAAGCGTGGCGAGAACGGCTTTCTGGGCATGCACGCGGTTTTCCGCCTCCTGGAAGATGACCGGGGCGAAGCGTTCCAGCACGTCTTCCGTGATTTCCTTCCCGCGGTAGGCGGGCAGGCAGTGGAACACGGAATGGCTGGGGGCCGCGTGGGTCAGCAGTTCCTCGTTCACCTGGTAGGGGTAGAAATGCTTTTCCTTGGACTGGCCTTCCGCCTCCTGGCCCATGGAGAGCCAGACGTCCGTGTTGATGACGGAGGCGTCCCGGACGGCTTCCTCGGGGTTTGTGGTAAAGATGACGTTGTCGCAGTCCAGATGCCTGCGGAAGTCTTCCAGAGGCAGGTAATTGGTGGGCGCGCCGATAGCGAGCGTGAAGCCCAGTCGCTTGGCCGCCCACATCCAGGAGCGGGACATGTTGTTGTCCCCGTCTCCGACGAAGGCGATTTTCATGTCCTTCCAGGAGCCGGGGCCGTAAAGCTCTTCAATGGTCAGCAGGTCCGCCAGGATTTGGCAGGGGTGTTCCTCGTCCGTCAGCGCGTTGATGGTGGGAATGCCGGAGAAGGAGGCGAATTCCTCCACTTCCTGCTGTCCGTAGGTGCGGATGGCTGCGCCGTGGATCATGCGGCCCAGCACGCGGGCGGTGTCCTTGATGGGTTCTCCCCGCCCCAGCTGGATGTCATGGACGGAAAGGAACATGGGGCGCCCCCCCAGCTCGCTGATGCCCACTTCAAAGGAAACGCGGGTGCGGGTGGAGGATTTGGAAAAGATCAGCGCCCAGGTCTGGCCTTTCAGGGGAAGGTGTTCATGGTGGCCGCGTTCCGCCTTGAGCTTGTGGCCCAGGGCCAGCAGGTCCCTGATTTCGTCTCCGGTGAGCTGTTCTATGGAAAGGAGGTTTTTCATATGTTGGAAAGGGAATAAAAACAGGAAAGCCGCACCATACTCCCGGTTCCTTTAAAAGAAAAGGGAATAATGCGGCTTTCCGGGGAGGGGAGCAAATGCCTTTAAAGCCTGGCGGCGGCCTGGTCCGGCCACGGCACGGGCGAGCCTTCGCGGGCCCCCGCGGGGTTGTTCTTCTTGTAGGTGGGCATCTGGGCCTTGCGGTCCTTGAGCAGGGCGGTCATGACCTTGGCCATGGCTTTCACCCGTTCGGGGTGCTTGTCCGCCAGGTTGTTTTCTTCGCTGATATCTTCCTTGAGGTTGAACAGTTCGAACTTCTGGGTGGGGTGCCAGTAAATCAGCTTCCAGTCGCCCTGGCGCATGGCGGTGCTGGGGGAATAAAGGGGACTGTTGCCGTTTCCTTCTCCCCACACGTTGGGCGTGTGGAAGAGCAGGGGGCGGTTGGCGGATATCTTGCCGCCTTTCAGCAGAGGAACGAAGCTCTTGCCGTCCACTACCTGGGGCGTTTTTACTTTTCTGGCTCCCGCCATTTCCAGAATGGAGGGGAAGAAGTCTTCAATGATGACGGGCGTGGTGCAGACGCTTCCCTCCTTGGTGACACCGGGCCAATACACGATCATCGGCTCGCGGATGCCTCCCTCGCGGTTGGACCCCTTGCCGAAACTGAGGGGATAGTTGGATTCCTTGTTGCCCATGCGTCCGCTGATGGCCAGGCCGCCGTTGTCCGCCATGAAAATGATGATGGTGTTTTTATCCAGATTGTTCTTTTTCAGGTATTCCCGGATATCGCCCAGGCTCTTGTCCATCCCTTCGATCAAGCCGGAATACCTCTTCTCGTTATCGGACCATTTGTGGCCGTCATTGGGATTGGAATAGTTTTCCGCAAAACGCTTGTCATAGCCGTTCATGTTGAAAGGGGCGTGGATGGCGTAATGGGACATGTAAAGGTAGAAAGGCTTGTTGGCCTCCCTGGGGTCCTTGCGGATGGCGTCCAGGCGTTTGAGAGCTTCCAGGGTAAGCGCTTCCGTCAGGAAAGTGTCGTTTTCGTAATAATTGTTCTCATCCAGGCCCCGGACGTGGAAATTGCCGGTGCCGTATTTCTGGGAGCCCCGGTAATCCGCAGGACCTCCTATTTCCGTACCGGCGATATTGTAGTCGAACCCGAAGAGCTTGGGGTTGGCTCCTGGAGTTTCCTTGCTGCCGAAGTGGGCCTTTCCGCAGTGAATGGTCGTGTATCCCTGTTTCTTGAGCAGGGCAGGGAGAGCCAGGACGGGAGTGAAGGGTTTGTCCATTTTGTACCGGATTTCCTGTTCCGTCAGCGGCAGACGGGTGGTGCCGGAAGATTTGGTGCCTGCCGGCTGAATGCCGTTGACGCTCCAGTCCGGAGGCGCTTGCAGCACCTTGTGGCTTGCATCCGTGGTTTTGTCCCGCAGAAGCGTCCAGTTCGTCACGCGGTGCCGGGCGGAGTTCATTCCGGACATGAGGCTGCATCGGCTGGGGGAGCAGATGGGCTGGGCATAGGCATCCGTAAAGACCATGCCCTGTTTGCCCAGGGCCTCCATGTTCGGTGTGCGGTAGCGTTTGTTCAGGAAGGTGGGTTTGGGCGTGCCGTCGGCTTCCCTCCAGAAAGGCAGGGAGGTATCCTGCCAGCCCATGTCGTCCACCAGGAAGAAAATGATGTTGGGGCGTTTCTGGGCGGCCGGGGCAGTTGCCGCCGGAGTCGCTGCGGAGGCGGAAAAGGCAGTGCCGAGCAGGCACAGGGCGAGAGAGGCGGCGGTTTTGGAATATCTCATGGTGAAAATGCTGATAATAATATAACGCACGTGACGCGTGAATCTGTCAAGATTGCATGTCTGCCCAGCCATGTTTTTTGCCGGATGCGGGATAGAACGGTTTCCCGGCCGTGCTCCGGTTTTATTCGAACAGGGCCGGATAGGATTCCCGGGCCAGGGCCAGGCTCAAATTGACAATGGTCCGGCTGTTGGGAGCGCAGAGGGCTTTCCCGGCCATCTCCCGGCACTGGCCGTAGTCCAGATTGCGGATGGCGTAGCGGATGATGGGAACCAGGTGGACGCCCACGGACATGGAGGTGGCCCCCAGCCCCACCAGCAGGGGCAGCAGGGTGATGTCACCCGCCATTTCCCCGCAGATGGCCGTCGGGATGCCTTCCTTGTCACCGGCGGCAATCGTCATGCCGATGATGCGCACCACGGCCGGGTGCGTGGGGCGGAACATGTTGGCCACACGGTTGTTGACCCTGTCCACGGCAATTGTGTACTGTGTCAGGTCGTTGGTTCCCACGGAAAAGAAGTCCACTTCCTTCGCAAGCACGTCCGTCATGATGGCGGCGCTGGGGACTTCAATCATGATGCCCACTTTCAAGTCCCGCGCGTAGGGGATTTTTTCCCGTTCCAGCTCTTCCCTGCATTCCTGGAGGATGTGCTTGGCGGTGATTACTTCCGTATAGCCGGAAATCATCGGGAACATGATGCCGCAGCCGGGCGTGTCCGCGCAGGCGCGCAGAATGGCGCGGAGCTGCTGCTTGAACAGTTCCGGACGGCTCAGGGAAACGCGGATGCCGCGCCAGCCCAGGAAGGGGTTCGGTTCCGGAGTGTCGAGCCGTTCGCAGGGCAGCTTGTCGCCTCCGGAATCCAGCGTGCGGAAGATGACGCCGTGAGGGGCGCAGCCTTCCGCCAGTTTTTTGTAATAGTGCATCTGCTCCTCTTCATCCGGCATGCCGGATGGATTGCCCAGCAGGAAGAACTCCGTGCGGAACAGCCCTACGCCTTCCGCGCCCACCTCCTTGATGCCGGAGTATTCATGGGGGAATTCCACGTTGACGGAGAGCCGGATGCTGCGGCCGTCCCGGGTGACGGTGGGCAGGTCCCGCAGGGCTTCCAGGGCCTTGTACGCCTTTTCCTTCTCCACCTGGAGCCGCTTGTAGTATTCTACGGTCTCCGTGGAAGGCTTGAGGATGAGGACGCCCTTGTAGCCGTCCAGAATGGCCGGAGCGTGGCTTTCCACATTCAGCAGCGCCTGCTCCAGCCCCACCACGGCGGGAATGCCCATGGAACGCGCAAGAATGGCCGTATGGGAAACGGAGGACCCTATTTCCGTGGCGAATCCGTGAATCTGGCTGGCGTCCACCGCGGCGGTGTCGGAAGGCGTCAGGTCGTACGCCACGAGGATTTCGGGCTCTTCCCCGTCCTCCTCGTCTTCCTCCGGCGGTTCCGTGCTGCGCAGGTTGTCGATCACCCGCTGCATGATGTCCTCCATGTCCGCGGTCTTGGCCCGCAGGTAGGGGTCGTCCACGCGGCGCAGGACTTCCATGTAGTTCTGCATGACCACGTAGAAGATATGCTCCACGTTCTGGAGGCGCCTGGCCAGTTCCGTGCGGACTTGGTCGAGGATGATCTTGTCCTGGAGGAGGAGAATGTGGGCGTCAAAAATGGCGGCTTCCTTTTCCCCGGAAATTTGGATCATGCGCTCGCGCAGGGCCCTGATCTGCACCGCGGTCGTCTGAAGGGCGCGGTGAAAGCGCACCAATTCGGAATCCACCTCGTCCGGCTCAATGTCGTAGGCGACCGGTTCCTTGGACCCCTTGATCTGGATCCTGATTTTACCGAGGGCGATGCCGGGAGAAACAGGAATGCCCTGGAGATGTATTTCTTCCGTGGAAATGGGTTCCTGAATCATCTGCGGGCTTTCTGGCCCGGACTCATGGCCATGAGCCGGAATATGTTCAATCTTCTTCGAATTTGCGGGCGACCAAGTCTTCCAGCGCGTCGAGCGCCTGCTGCTCGTCCTTCCCTTCAGCCGTGACGGTGATCTTGGAACCGTGTCCCACGGCCAGCATCATGAGGCCCAGAATGCTCTTTCCGTCAACTTCTTCGCCATCCTTTTCCACGACGATGTCTGCATCAAAGCTGCTGGCCAGTTTGACGAATTGAGCAGCCGGGCGGGCATGAATGCCGAGTTTGTTGATGATGGTGAGTTCCTTGGTAACCATGGAAATAGAAGTAAGGGGTGAAGCGGTTGCTAAAACGGTAAGTACACTAATAAGAGCTTTTTTCCAAGAGTTTTTTGTCAGTCGTCGCTTTCCGGGGCCGGGAAGTTTGACATGAGGCGGCGGTTGAACTCTCCGGCCATATCGATGCCCATGTCCTTGAGATGGTAGTCCATGGCGGCCACTTCCACCAGGCGCGCTATATCCCTGCCGGGGGCCACGGAAAGTTGGACGTGCAATACTTTTTCTCCCAGAACTTCAAGACCTTCCCTCTCCAGACCCAGCCTGTCCAGCTGTTCCTGGTCCCTGGCGGGAATGAGCGTGACGATGAGGTCCAGCCGCTTGTTGTGGCGCAGGGACTTCAGCCCGAACAGGGTAGTGATGTTGACGATGCCCAGGCCGCGCACTTCCATGAAGCCGCGGCTCATCTCCGGCGCACTTGCCACTAGTTCTCCGCCCACGTTGCGCACGTAAACCATGTCGTCCGCCACGAGAGCCGCCCCGCGTTCGATCAGGCCCAGGGCCGTTTCACTCTTCCCCACGCCGCTCTTGCCGCGTATCAGCACCCCCACGCCGCGCACGTCCACCATGCAGCCGTGCAAGGTCATGCTTTCCGCAAATTCATTTTCCAGAATAATGGTGGCGGAGTTGACGAATTTCATGGTAACCAGGCTGGTGCGGAAGACGCAGACCCCGGCCTCGTCAGCCAGTTCCACGATCTCCTGGGGAGGGTCCTGGTCCCGGGAAAAAACGATGCCCGGCACCTCGCACCGGAACATGCGCTGGATGCGGGATTTGCGCATGCCTTCCGGCAGTTTCTGGAGGTAGGCCAGCTCCGCGGAGCCGAATACCTGGATGCGCTTGTTGGCGAAGTAGGAGTAAAACCCGGCAATGGCCAGGCCGGGACGGTTGAGCGCCGGTTCGCAAATGTGGCGGGTGAGGCCCGCCGGGCTGTTGATCAGCTCAAGCTGGAGGGCTTCCTTGTATTTGCCGTAAAATTTGGACAGGGTGACGAAATCCACTTTTTTTACTTTGGATTTACTGAACATAGGCTTATTAAAGGGACAAACGACGCTTCAGGGCAATCAAATATATTCCCGGACTGCCCCGATGGCCCATTTTTTTGAAAAAAGCCCCGTTCCGGAAGGGAATGCCACACTTTACCTGTTGATTTGAGAGCCCAGGCATGGTCTCATGGTGCCATGAACAGACTGGATCAATTGGCTACGTTGTTAAGGTTTCCCAGCATCTCCGCGCAGAAGGAGCATGCCCGGGACGTGAGCGACTGCGCGGACTGGCTGGTGGACAAGCTCTCCGGCATGGGATTTGAAGCCGTGGCGCACAAGACGCACCGGCATCCCGTCGTGGTGGGGCGCAGCCCCCGGGAAGAAGGCAGGCCGACCGTGCTGATTTACGGCCATTATGACGTGCAGCCCGTGGATCCGGTGGAGCTGTGGGAGTCCGACCCCTTTGAACCGGAAGTGCGCGACGGCAAAATTTACGCCCGCGGAGCCACGGACAACAAAGGCCAGCTGTTCGCCCACATTCTGGGCGTGGAGGAACTCCAGCGCCAGAACGGCGGGCATCTGCCCGTGAACGTGATCTTCCTGCTGGAAGGGGAGGAGGAAGTCGGCAGCGGCAGTCTTTCCCTCTTCCTGAAGGAGCACAGGGATGAACTGGCCTGCGACGTCATCGTTGTCTCCGATACCGGCATGGCCGCTCCGGACGCTCCCACCTTTTCCTACGGCCTGCGCGGTCTGGCGGGCGCGGAAATCATCGTGAAGGGACCGTCCGCCGACCTGCATTCCGGCGTGTTCGGCGGGGCGGTAGCCAACCCCGTCACTGCTCTGGCGGAAATCATCGCTTCCTTTCATGATTCGGAAGGCCGCGTGGCCGTGAGGGGATTTTATGACGGCGTGGAACCCATCGCCACCTGGGAACGCAGCATGTGGGCCACGGTGCCCGGCATGAGCAATGAAGAACTGGCGAAGCTGACGGGAGTGGATACCGTGGTGACGGAAGCCGGATTCACCGGGGCGGAATGCATTTACGCGCGACCCACGCTGGAGCTCAACGGCATCGGCGGCGGCTACCAGGGAGAGGGCAGCAAGACGATCATTCCCAGCCGCGCCTTTGCCAAAATATCCTGCCGCCTGGTGCCGGGACAGGATCCGGGACGGATCGAATCCCTGTTGGAAGAGCACGTGAAAACGCATACGCCCAGGGGAGTGTCCGTGGAATTCAAGCGGGAGCACAGCGGCAGGGCCTATGTCTGCGATCCCAACTCCGAATTCGGCCTCGCCGCGCAGCAGGCCCTGGAGGAAGCCTTCGGGCGCAAGCCGGTGCTGGTGCGTGAAGGCGGCAGTATCCCGATCATTGAGGAAATGAAAAACGTGCTGGGAGCGGATGCGCTGATGCTGGGCATGTGCCTGCCGGATGCACGCATCCATTCCCCCAATGAAAACTTCTCCGTGGAACTGTTCACCAAGGGAATAGAAATGAGCCAGATACTTCTGCGCCGCCTGGGGCAGATCAAACGGTAATCCCCCCCTTTTATGGACCAGCCTGCCGCCGCTGAAATAGTCAACCTGCACAAGACCTTCAAGACGGGTCTGGGCAAGCCCGTGGTGCACGCCGTGCGCGGGGTGGACATGAGCATCCGGCAGGGGGAGGTGTACGGCCTCATCGGTCCCAACGGATCCGGAAAATCCACGCTGATGAAGGCCCTGCTGGGGCTGGTGAGGCCCACGCAGGGCTCCTGCTCCATCTTCGGCAAATCCAGCCTGTCCCCGGACAGCAGGGAGGAAGTGGGCTTTCTGCCGGAAAACCCGTACTTCTACAAATTCCTGACCGGGGCGGAAACCGTGGCTTTTTACGGAAAGTTGTGCGGACTCAGTGGCAGAAGCCTGAAGGAAAAAGTAAGGGAACTGCTGGACCTGGTGGGACTGTCGGACGCCGCGGACCGCCGTCTGGGCGGCTATTCCAAGGGAATGCTCCAGCGCATCGGCATGGCCCAGGCCCTGGTGCAGTCCCCCCGCCTGGTGGTGCTGGACGAACCGACCGCCGGGGTGGACCCCCTCGGTTCCCGGGACATCCGGAACATCATTGAAAATCTCAAGAACCGCGGCATGACCGTATTCCTGTGCTCCCACCTTCTGGAGCAGGTTCAGGAAGTGTGCGACCGGGTGGGCATCATCTTCAAGGGCCTTCTCATTGCGGAAGGCTCCATGAACGAACTGACGAGGGACTCCGACAAGCAGGAAATCCTGCTGGAACACGCCTCCCCCCGCCTTCTGGAGGAATTGAAAAAAATGGTACGGGAAGACGGGCGCGCCGTGTGGCTGGAGAACGGGCACCCCCGCAATTCACTGGAAAGCGTATTTCTTAAAAGCCTGCTGGAATGGAAAGCGAAGCACCCCAATCCGGAACAATAGGAGGACTGCCGGCCGCCAAGCGGGAACTGCGCCGCATGATCCGCGGGAGGATTGCGGAACTGGACGCCGCCGCCCGGCAGGCCGTGTCCCTGGACATCTGCCGGAAATTGGCGGCCCTGGCACGGGAAAAGGACTATCGGCGCGTGGCCGTCTTTGCCGCCAGACCGGGGGAGGTGAACCTGCTGCCCCTGCTGGACATGATGCCGGAACGGGAATGGTATTTTCCTTTGGTGCATGAAGGGCGCCGGTTGAGTTTTCACCGCGTGTGCCATGGCGGGGAATTCGTCACGGGCAGCTGGGACATCCGGGAACCCGGTCCGGCATGTCCGGAACTGCACGCGGGGGAACTGGACCTGATTGTTCTGCCGGGAGCCGCCTTCACGCGGGATGGAAGAAGGCTGGGCTACGGAAGGGGGTTTTACGATACCCTGCTGGCCGGTCCGGCGCGAGGCGTTCCACTGGTCGGCGTCTGCTTTCCCTGCCAGCTTCTGGACGACCTGCCTGTGGAACCGCACGACAAAAAGGTGGACATGGTCGTCATCCCCGGCATGGAGTAATGCGCATAGCTGCGTATTCCGCAATATTCCGCAAAAGCCCGTTTGCGGAAGTGCGAATGGAAGGGAAAACGGAAATTCCCCGGAGCGGGCAGGGCGCCTGGAAAAGTAGGGGGGTTAAATGCGGAACCGGTGCTTCTGCACGGTCAGCTTGTAGAACAGGTCATAGCGTGCATTGAGCAGGGGCGTCAGGTGCTCCACGCCTCCGGCCACCTGGCCGCGGATATCCGCGTACAGTTTGCGGTAATCTGAAAGGCCGCTGATCATGGCTTCATACAGAGGAGTGCGCAGGCCGCAGTCAATCGCAATGCTCATTTCAGACGCCGCGGAGACGATCTGCTTGGACAGCCGGTACTGCATCCAGGCCAGTCCCAGATTGCTCCCCAGCCACAGGACCAGAGCCACGCCCAGGCAGGCGAATCCCGCCCCGTGTTCCCCGAAGCTGCCCAGCAACGCGCCCAGAATGACCATGACGAGCATCAGCTTAAGTTCCGTCCGCATCACGTCTTCCTGGTCCAGGAACAGCTTGCTGAGGCACGGCTTGATGCCGAAATCCTTCAGCGGCATGTACACGGAGCGTCCCAGCCGTTCCTTGTACACCTCCAGGTCCGCCTGGAGCCGGGCTGCCGGGAATTCCCCGATGTCGCAATCCCACTGCTCCCTGACGCGCGGGCGCACGTGGTTCCAGTGTGTCTGGCAGATGTTGAGAAACTCCTTGTTGTAGTAGGCGTGCCGTTCTTCGATGCCCGACTTGACCAGTTCATAAAACCATTCGTCGATGACGGGGGGAAGCTTGTGCAGGATCATCGTCCTTCTGATGGAAAGGAAGCGTCCCAGCTGCCGGGCGGACTTTTTACCCAGCCGCGGCACGCAATCCTGGACGTATTGCGCGTATGCCTTCAGCCTTGCGGGCATTTCCTCCTCCATTTGAAGCTGGATGCGGTCGATTTCCCGGTCAATGGAAGTCAGGAAGCCGGAATCCAGCTTGGAAAGGCGGTGCAGTTCATTGAGTACCTTCCCCTGTTCCTCCAGCAGGCGGTCCGTGGCCAGCAGCAGGCGTTCCACGCGCCTGTCCGTCAGGGGGCTCCGTTTCAGAACCTCCTGCACGCAGGTTCTCAGGGCTTCCACTCCCTCGCCCGCGCGCTCCCCGGCGGGAGTGATGGGGTACAGGGGAAGCTGAACGCCCAGATGTTCCCGGGAGACGGAGCGCATCTCCTCCTTCAGCGCCTGAAGCTGTTCAAAAGGCAGAAGCTCCGCGTGGGTGATGACCAGCACCATGCGGGAATGGAGCCGTTCCTCCAGCGTTTTCAAATACTCCCAGATGGCGGGTTCATTGCCGTCTTTGGCGGAAATGACGACCAGCACGGCGTCCGACTTGGGGACGATGTGTTTCAGCCGCTGGGGGGCGGCGGGCTGTTCCAGGCCGATGGTGTCCCAGAACTCCAGATTCAGCAGGGAATCCGACGGGTAGAAGCGGTCCTCCACCCATTCATGGGTGTGCGGGGCGGGGTTGGGCTTGTATTGCCAGCGTATCAGGGTGGCTTCGCTGGAAACGCGGGAGCAGAAATATTCCCCCGCCAGGGCGTCCAGCGTGGAGGACTTGCCGGACCCCGTCAGGCCGATGACGGTGACATTCTGCGGAGTGCAGCATTCCTCCAGCGCTTCCTCCACATCCTTCTGGGAATCGAAATGCCTGTCCGGACCAATGCGAGCGGAAAATGCCGCGGCGGCATCCGCTACGTCCCGCACCGCATGCGGAATCACATTTTTCCCTCCTGTCAGCATGGGCTATGAAATCAAAAAAACCGTCCGGGGCTTTCCCTCCCTCTTCAGCAACCCTACACGCCGCAATTCCTTCTGTCCAATTAAAATGACGGCGCCGGGGCATACGTCCTGCCTCCGAAAATGGCCGTGCCCACGCGGACGAGGGTAGCTCCTTCCTCCACGGCGGTTTCAAAGTCATGGCTCATGCCCATGGACAGCTCCGGAAGCGGCATTCCGCTTTTGGCGGCCAGGGAATCCCTCAGCTCCCGCAGGCGGCGGAAATAGGGCCGAGCCTCTTCCGGGTCATCCACGGGAGGGGGAATGCACATCAGGCCGGCGATCTCGATATGGCCGAGCCGTGCCAGTTCTTCCCACTTCTGTTCCAGAAGCTCCGGGGAGAACCCGAATTTGCTGTCTTCCGCCCCGACATTGACTTCCAGCAGGATGCGGGGGCGTTTGCCCGTCTCCTGCGCTACCGTGTCCAGGAAATGCGCCAGGCGCAGGGAATCCACGGCATGGATCAGCGTGAAATGTTCCAGGGCCTTGCGCACCTTGTTGCGCTGGAGGGGGCCGATAAGGTGCCATTCCGTGTCCGGAGGCAGGGCGGGAATCTTTTCCAGGGCTTCCTGAACCCTGTTTTCTCCGAAGACGCGCTGTCCCGCATCATAGCAGGTCCGGATGTCGCAGGCCGGAAACGTTTTGCTGACGGCTACCAGGCTGGCGGACCCTTCCGGGCGTCCGGCGCGTGCTTCCGCGGCGCGGATGCGGGAGATAATGTGTTCCAGGTTTTGTTGGATGCTCATGACGGGTGGTATCAGTTCAAGGAAGGCTGTGCGGGCGCGTGGCTCATGATCTGGTGCAGCGGGGACAGGCGGCGCATGGCCATGGCCCACACCTTGGAATAATCCGGCTCCAGGCAAAGGTCCGGAACCATGGGGGAAACGTACCACGCGCGGTCGTTCAGCTCCCTGCGCAGCTGGGGCAGCGTCCATCCGCTGTGCCCCACATAGGCGCGCAGCATGACATGGGGGTCTTCCGCATATTCCAGCGCCTGCTCCTCCTGAAGGTGGAACTGGACGCGCAATTTTTCCTCCGTACGGGAAAAGGCGGCGAAAATGAGCTGGTTGCGCTCCACCGGACCGCCCTTGAAGATGGGGACGGAATAAAGGGACGCAGGAATGTCCGTGCTGGGAGCTACGTCTCCTACGGTCATGTTGGCCGGATGGTTCAGGATGTAGCCGATGACGAATTCCTCCTCCACCCGGCTCAGGAAAATGACGGAATGGTGGAATCCACCGCCTTCCAGGTAGGGAGCGGCCACCAGCAGATGCCCGGCCAGATTAGCGTTGCTGATATCTTCGTGTTCCATCATCTCCATATGCGCATGTTAACAAATGTGACGAAGGCGCGCAACCGCGCGTTCAAACAGCCGTGTCAGGCATGCCGGGAGAGGAAGGAAGCCGGGCGGAGAAAAATCAGCCGCGGCGGGACCGCGATGTTTTGGAGGAGCGGGACGCGGACTTGCCGCTTTTCGCCTTGCGGGACTGTATGGTTTGAGTCCGGGAGGCGGCCTTCTTTTTGGCGGTGGTCTGCTTGTGCGTCAGGGCCACGGCAGGGGGGCGGGAAGACCGGTGGCGGTAGGAAACCAGGGAAGCCGTATTGTGGGGCTCTGCGGCTGCCGGGGCGGGGGCCATGACCAGAAGGGGGGTGTTCTGCATTCTTTCCGCCTCTTCCAGCGCTTTCAGGGAGGCGCTGATGGAGCAGCGTTCAATCACCACGGGGTCTCCAGTATTGACCAGGTTGAAAGCTTCATACACGTCGTCGCTCTTCATGCGGATGCAACCGTAGGAGGCGGGAGTGCCGATGGTGCGTTCCTCCGCCGTTCCGTGAATGTAGATCAGGCGGGAATAGGCGTTCCGGTTGCGGGATTCCACGCCCTTCAGCCACATGATGCGCGTGACGATAGGGTCGCGGCCGGGAGAATTCGGCGCCACGCATTCCCCGGTGGGCTTCCGGCTTTTAAACACCATGCCCTTGGGCTGGTTTGTCCCTATCTTGGCGGCAATCCGGTGCGCGCCCAGCGGAGTACGGCAACTTCCCTTGCCGTCCCCGAGTCCGAATTTGGATGTGCTGACCGGGTAGGTCTTTACGACCTTGCCGCCGCGCATGACGGCCATTTTCTGGTCCCGGACGCTGACGACCACGCCGTCCTTGACGATGGCAGTAGGCTGGTAGTCCCTGCCGGTGCAGGAAACGAGGGCACCGAGCACCGCAACAGCGGTAACGGTCAGTTGAATCAGGCGTGCTTGCGAGAGAGGCGCAGGCATGGGAGGCGGCTAGTTCTTGGCTTTGGCGGTTTGCCGGGCGGGCATCAGATTGGAAATCATGCGGCCCAGGGAGCAGAACCCGGTGTAATAGAATCCCAGGAAGGGAATCATCAGGATGGGGGAAATATAGTGGCCCTGGCGTATCATCAGGATGATCAGGTTCAGGAAGAAAGTGCCGCAGGCGATTTCAAGCACGGGAATGACGACGGATTTAATCGCCTTGTACCCGTTGCGCTTGAGCTGGGAGACATGCTGCCTGTTTTCCTTCTGTTCCACGCCGTACTTGGGCGTGCGGACAAAGGCGGACTGGTGGCCGAAAATGGCTTCCAGAACGGCCTTGGCGTTGTTGACCGCCATGCCCACGCTCAGGGTGAGCAGAAGAGGCAGGTAGGGAAGTTCCTTCCACCAGGACTTGGGACGCACCACGATCTGGGCGCTCATGTAAAAGATGCAGACGGCCACGCTGGTCAGGAAAAACAGAGCCACGTTCACGAACCACATGACCACCGTTTCATTTTCCGGGATGCGCTGCGTGCAGATGGGGTACACCAGGAAGCAGAGCAGGGCCAGAAGAAGGTAGGAATAATTGCAGGTAAGATGGGTGGTGGCCTCCACCTTGGCTTTCAGCGGAGCCTTGGAACGCCAGATGTCCAGCAGTATCTTCTGGCAGACCTGAATGGAGCCCTTTGTCCAGCGGTGCTGCTGGGACTTGAAGCCGTCCATGTCCACAGGAAGTTCCGCGGGGGTTACCACGTCGTTCAGGTAAATGAAGCGCCATCCCTTGAGCTGGACGCGGTAGGAAAGGTCCATGTCCTCCGTCAGCGTATCGTGGGACCAGCCGCCTGCGTCGCCGATCACGCATTTGCGCCAGATGCCGGCAGTGCCGTTGAACGTGAAAAAGCGTCCGGAACGGTTGCGGGCCGTCTGTTCCATGGCGAAGTGGCCGTCCAGGTACATGCCCTGGACGCGGGTAAGAAGGTTGTATTCCCGGTTGATATGGCCCCAGCGGGTCTGGACGAGGCCGACGCCTTCATCCGTGAAATAATGAATGGTCTTTTGCAGAAGGTCGGGTTCCGGGACGAAGTCGGCGTCCAGGATCAGCAGGAATTCTCCCTTGGCAACCTTGGTGGCCGCTTCCAGCGCTCCGGCCTTGAAACCGGTGCGGTCCGTGCGGTGAATGCAGACGGCGTCAAAGCCGCGGGACTTCAATTCCTCCACCTTCCGGTAGCACTGTTCCGTCGTATCGTCCGTGGAATCGTCCAGAATCTGGATTTCCAGCTTGTCCTTGGGGTAATCCAGGGCGGCGACGGATTCCAGAAGGCGGTCCACAACGAACTTTTCATTGAACATGGGAAGCTGGACCGTGACCACGGGAAGCTCCCGGAAGCGGGATTTGGGCTGCGGCTTGTTGTTGCGGTTCTTCCAGTAAAGGTAAACGATGGTGAGGCGGTGAAAACCGTAGCCGGCGAGGCCTACGAGGACCAGAAGATAGCACAAGAGCCAGATAAAATTGTAGTTCATGCAGGGCGGATGGGTTGTTCAATATCCTTTTTGCGTCAGACGCAAGGGATTTCCTTGACGCGACGCCCGTATAAGACACCATAAGCCGAGAGTCAAGACATATTCAGTTTTGCCTAACCTTTTTGAATATTGTTATGAAGAGATTTTATCTGCTGGCCGCGGCCGTATCCGTGACGGGGGGAATGGCATTTGCCGATCCCGGGGAAGAAGCACCTGAAAGGGACGGCGCCGTGCTGGACATCCAGCTTCCGCAGCCTGACAGGCAGTCCCAGCCGGCCATTCCGGAGCGCCTTCTGGACGACTCCCATATGAATGAGGAATTGGGAATCAACGAATTTACCGCCCCGTCCATCCGCAAGATTTTTGAAGACCTGGAGGGACTGCCGGAAATCCCGGAAAACGCGGCCCTGCGTCCGCGTCCGGAACGGCCGCCGATGGACCGCTGCTCACTGGCTCTTCAACTGGGAGGAATGATGGCGGACGGCTTTGTCATCGTGCAGTGCGGCAAGATGAACGAAGTGAAGCCCATTGCGCTGGACCTCTCCAACTACGCGAAGGCGATAGGAGCGGGAGAGCGCGTAAACCGCCACGCCGCCAGCCTGCTGAAAAATGCGGAGGACGGCGATTTGGGCAGTTTCAAGAACAACCTGGCCCTGATCCAGTCCGACGTGGAGCAGGAGCTTGCCTCCCTGCGTGATTCCGACATGGCTAACCTGATCGGCCTGGGCGGCTGGATTCGGGCGCTGGATGCCGCTACGGCGGCCCTGGACAACAAATTCTCCGAAGACAAGGCCAAAGTCATTTTTCAGCCGGACGTGCCGGAATACTTCCATTACATTCTGGACGGAGTGGAGCCGGAAATGAAGGAACGCCGGGACATCGGCAAAATCATGAACCTACTGACCACGTTGCAGGAGCAGATGACGCTGGCTCCAGGAGCCAAGCCTACGAAGGCGGGAGTGGAAGCCCTGCGCAAGACGACGCTGGAGCTGATGAAGGCGGCGCTGGCGCCCGCGGAATCATAACTCTCCCTGTTCCTTATGGTGCTTCCCCTCTTGACGAGCCTGGACGTGCGTCTTTCTCCGCGCAATCTGTATTCCCAGGATCAGGAATTGCAGCAAATGGCGGGCGACGACGGGCGCATCCCCGTGCCCTACAATGTGAGCATCCGCAACATGGGGGACGGGGCCGTGCGCATCATCGGCAAAAAATGGACCGTCCGTTCCCACCAGGACGGCACGCAGGTCATTGAGGGAGATGAACTCTTCGGTTCCCGCCCCCTGCTGTGCCAGGGGCAGATTTTCGCCTTCAACGGCCTTCAGATGCTTCGCCTTCCCGCGCGCATCCAGCTCACGCTTCTTGTCCGGGACGAGGGCGGCATGCTCTACCATACGGACCCCGTCAGCCTGACTTGGTGATGCTGCCTGGCGAATGGACATTTCAGCGGCCATGCCGCTGAAACAGTGCCAAAACCGATGATGAAAAAAGGGCGGGAATAGGAATCCTGCCCTTTTTCTGGTCTTTCATCATGGACCACTGCCATCCGGCAGTGCCGGACGGCTTAACCTTCCTCGTCGTCCCCGTGGTTGAGGATAAAGTTCAGGTCGTCAATGCCGAGGCTGGACGTGAAGCCTTCGTCTCCAAGCACGTTGGCAACCAGCTGGTTCTTCTGGTGCTGGAGGATGCGGATTTTCTCTTCCACGGAATCCTTCGTCAGAAGACGATAGGCGATTACCTTGTTCTTCTGGCCGATGCGGTGCGTACGGTCGATGGCCTGGCTTTCCACAGCCGGGTTCCACCACGGATCGTACAGAATGACGTAGGAGGCGGAAGTCAGGTTGAGGCCGGCGCCCCCGGCTTTCAGGGAAAGAAGGAAGACGGACGGGTCCTTGGTCGTCTGGAACTTTTCGATTTCCCCGCGGCGGTCCTTGGTCTGGCCCGTGAGGTAGTTGAGCGGACGGTTCTCCGCTTCCAGGCGATTCTTGATGATTTCCAGCATGGAAACGAACTGGGAAAAGACGAGCACCTTGTGCCCTTCCTCCCGGAGCTGGTCCAGCAGGTAGAACAGGGCGGTCATCTTGGCGCTGTCCTCCTTGGCGTACTTCGGGTCCACCAGGCCGGGATGGCAGCAAATCTGGCGCAGGCGCATGAGGCCCTGAAGAATGGCAAAGCTGTTCTTCTTCACGGATTCGTCCGAATCCAGGCCGAGCAGAGCCTGTTGAATGCGGCGCAGTTCCGCCTTGTAAAGCTGGCTCTGGATGCCTTCCATCTTGGCGTACACTTCCTCTTCCGTTCTGGGCGGCAGGTCTTTTGCCACCTGGGACTTGGTACGGCGCAACAGGAAAGGCTTCAGGCGGGCGGCCAGGCGGTTCTGGCTCTGCGGGTCCTTGCGCTTGTCGAACCTTTTCTTGAAGTAGGAACGGGAGCCGAGCACGCCGGGCATGGCGAAAGCCATGAGGGACCACATGTCCAGCAGGCGGTTTTCAATAGGCGTGCCGGAGAGGACGAGGCGGTTGTAGGAAACGATGTCCCGCGCGGCCTTGGCGGCCTTGGAATCCGGGTTCTTGATCTGCTGGCCTTCGTCCAGAATGACCGTGAGCCATTTGATCTGGTTCAGGGTTTCTCCGCAGACGCGGAGCTGGGCGTAGTTGACCACGACCATGTCGTAATTCTTGTTGATGTCCTCCAGATTGGCCTGGTCCTTGCTGCGGATGACGAGAACGCGCACGCCGGGGGCGAATTTCTCCGTTTCCCCCGCCCATACGTCCAGCACGGATTTGGGGCACACGATGAGTACCGGAGGAACGGCGAGCTTTTTCCTGGACTTGTTCTTGCGTGCGTATTCCTCGCGCAGCCACAGAACGTAGGTAATGGACTGAATGGTTTTGCCCAAGCCCATGTCGTCCGCCAGAATGCCGCCGAACCCGTTCGTGGCCAGGTAGGCCAGGAAGTGGAAGCCGTCGATCTGGTAGGGGCGCAGGGTGGCCTGAAGCTGGCTGGGAACGTCCGGCTTGACGTCGATCTGGATTTCCGCGGTACGGTCCTTGATGCGTTTCCATGCCTTCGGGTCGAACACTTCCGCGGCCTTGGGGTCCGCGAGCTGCATGGCGTGCATGCGGTGGGTTTCCCCGGAAAGGTCGAAGGGGTCCAGGCCCAGGCGGGTAACGGCGTCGCGCTGGTCGTTGTCCAGCTTGATTTCCAGGCGCATCCAGCCGCCGTCGTCCATGCGGACGTAGCCGCCTCTGGCGGCCACCAGGGCGCGGATCTGTTCCTTGGAAAGCTGGACGCCCTCCACGTCAATGACGATGCGGAGGTCGAACCAGTCGATCTCCTGGTTGACTACCTCGAACCGGACGGCCGCCGCCACCGGGTCCGCCAGCAGCGTCTTGAGCTTTTCATCCATGTTCACGGTCAGTTCTTCGGGCAGGTGCTTGGCCCATTCCGCAAACTTTTCAGGGAACTGGCGCGTGACGCGCGCCTTGAAAGCCCCTACCTGGGGATCGTAGGAAAAGCCCATCTCCTCCAGCAGGCCGGGGATGGGGTAAAGGTGTTCGCGGATGAAGCGCAGGAGCGCCTTGTTGCGCATGGGTTCCTGATGAGCCACTTCCCAGCCGTCCTTGCCGAGTTTTTCCGTGCGGTAGCCGGAAGCGTCCGTGGCGGTCACTTCGCACAGCACGTGTTCCGTTTCTGCGGAGGTGAGGCCGCGCACGATCTTCATGTCAAAGCTGCCGCGCAGGTCGATGTCCACCACGCGGTCCTCCATGCTGGGGGGCAGGGTGGCTCCGATCTTGCGGAGGAATTCCACGCCTTCCAGGCTGTCGATGACCTGCTTGGGGATGGAATAGCGGGGTTCCACTTCCGTGCTCTCCAGCCAGCGGGGAGGGCCGGGGAAAACGGTTTCGTCGGACTGGTACAATTCCTGCTGGCCGGGAAGCTGCCTGACGGAGTGGGAAACGTTGATGCCGGAGGAAGTGACGAGCTGAAGCGCGTAGCAGTCCGGCTCAATGGGATCGTCCTGGCAGACCCACTTGAGCGGTTCGTCCACCACCTTGAAATAATTCTCATCCAGATTCACCAGATATCCCTTCAGTGCGGGCTGGTGGAAAAGCTTGTTCATCAGGGCGCAGGCGGCCTCCTGGTCCAGGTCCAGCGTCAGGGCGTCTTCCTCATGGGCGTAATCGGCCAGGGACACCAGCAGGATTTCCGTCTGGGCGTCCATGCGCACGGCGGCGCGTTCATGCAGGTTTTCCAGATGTTCCAGGTCCTGTTTTTCCCGGACGGGAATCCAGTCCTGCTTCAGGGAATGGCGGTATTCGAAGTGCCCTTCGTTGATGGTGGAGACGAGCCGCATGAACAACTCGCCGCGCGGAGGCTGGGGCGGCCGTTCGTTGACGGACTGGATGCGGTCGTACCAGGTGCCTACCTCCCGTGAGCGTTCCCACTCGTGAATCTTGTGCTGCACCTTTTCCAGGTCCGTGATGCTCTCCATGAACTCCGGATAGGGCAAGCGCCTCTTGTTGAAGGCATAGGCAATGTAATTCCAGAATTCCAGAATATTCGTCGGCGGGACCGGCCACAGCTCCAGCGGATCATAGGTGGTGATTTCCCACCGTGGATTCAGGCGTACCATGTCGTGGTCATGGATTTCCTGCTCAATGGCGAAACGGCGGTAGCGCTTTTCCAGCTTGCCTACGTAATCAGCCTCCTTGTCGTCCAGCTCGCGGCCCAGCTTCTCTTCCAGAATGTCCAGCAGGGGAACGTCGTTCAGTTCGTTGGGGGATTCCGGAAGGTCCTGGCCGCGGTACATGCGTTCCAGCATGGTGGCATACATGGCCGCGCCCGCCAGATCTTCGTCTTCCGTGGAACATGCTCCGAACCACCTGTTCCCCTGAAGGCGGAGATTTACCCGGTGGACGCCGTGCGCGTCTTCCACACGGCCCTGAATATATAAATGATTGCCGAAAATTTGTGTAACTGCTCCGTCTTTTTGCAGCTTTTCACCGCGCAGCCGGATTTCTTCCGGGAAGGCATTGAGAAAGTTCAGGGTAGCCCTGTCAGGATTAAGTGCCATACTCATAATGTCAAACTGTCATATAAAAATTGGTGTCCAGCGTTCCCCGGAAAAAGGACGCTATAGGTCTATGCACTTTATTATGGCACAAAAGGCGGATTAGGGCAACTATTCTCTGAAATTAATTCTAACGAATGTTTGAAACACTTCTTATTATGTTGATAGCAATGACCTTCCTTTTTTACAGGCATGATCCCCTCTTCAAATGACGAACTTGAATAAAATGGTAGGGGATAGTGTGATGTCATCCTTACGGAATATGTATCCTTGACACGCCCGCTTCAAAAGAGTCTTTTATCTCTGAAAATTTATGTCCTCCGCACCTCTTTTACAGTTATTGGCGACTCAAGCGCGCTTGAGCGATGGCGAATTGGCCGAACGTCTTGACATGACTGAAGAAGCCGTGCGGGCCCAGCGCGAGCAATGGGAACGGGAAAGGCTGATCGTGGGCTACCAGGCCGTGGTGAACGAGGAATACGAACACGATAACAAGGTGGCGGCGTTCATTGAAGTGAAGATGACTCCGGAACGCGACGGCGGATTCGACCGCCTGGCGATGCGCATCTCCCGCTTTGACGAAGTATCCTCCTGCTATCTGGCGAGCGGCGGATTTGACCTGCTCGTCCTGGTGGAAGGCAAAAGCATGCGGGACATTGCCCGGTTTGTAGCGGAAAAACTCTCCACGCTGGAAGGGGTGCTCTCCACCTCCACGCACTTCCATCTGAGAACCTACAAGAAAAACGGCTGTATCTTTGAAGCGCCCGCGCAGACGGAGCGCCTCGTCGTTGCGCCGTAAGTCCCTGCCGTCAAGAAAGGAAACACTATGAACTGGCAGAATAAAATTGCGGAGCAGGTAGGCTCCATACCCCGTTCCGGCATCCGTGAATTCTTTGACCTGGTCACGGGCAGGTCGGACATCATCTCCCTGGGCGTCGGGGAGCCGGACTTTGTTACGCCGTGGAACATCCGGGAAGCCGCCATTTACTCTCTGGAAAAAGGCCATACCTCCTACACCTCCAATTACGGCCTGGAATCCCTGCGCCGGGCCATTGTCAAATACGTCCGCGGTTTCTTCCATGTGGACTACAACCCGCTGAACGAAGTGCTGGTGACAGTGGGCGTCAGTGAAGCCATTGACCTGGCTCTCCGCGCCGTCCTGAATCCGGGGGATGAAGTGCTGTACCACGAACCCTGCTACGTCTCCTACGCGCCCAGCGTCAGGATGGCTTACGGAGTGGCTACCGCCGTGCCTACGAGCAAGCAGGATCTCTTCGCCCTCAATCCTGCCGTGCTGGAAGCCGCCATCACCCCCAGAACCAAGGTGCTGATGCTCAACTTCCCCACGAACCCGACCGGGGCCGTGGCTCCGGTGGAAACCCTCCAGGAAATCGCGCGCATCTGCATCAAGCACGATCTCATTGTGCTGACGGATGAAATCTACAGCGAACTGCGCTACGACGGCAAGCCGCATGTCTCCATCGCCGCGCTGCCGGGCATGAGGGAACGCACGCTGCTGCTGCACGGCGTCTCCAAGGCCTTTGCGATGACAGGATTCCGCCTTGGTTACGCTTGCGGGCCGGAACCCCTCATCTCCGCCATGATGAAAATCCACCAGTACTCCATGCTTTGCGCGCCCATCACCTCTCAGGAAGCGGCCATTGAGGCATTGGAAAACGGTACGAATGCCATGCTCAAGATGCGGGAAAGCTACCGCCAGCGGCGTGACTACCTGGTGAAGCGCTTCAATGAAATAGGAATGGACTGCCATATGCCCGGCGGTGCGTTCTACGTCTTCCCGGATATCTCCAAATTCGGACTCAGCAGCAAGGAATTCGCTACACGTCTCCTGATGGAGGAACAAGTGGCGGCCGTGCCGGGTACCGCCTTCGGGAAAAGCGGGGAAGGCTTCCTGCGCTGCTGCTATGCCACGGCCTACGATCAAATCAAGGAAGCCTGCAACCGCATGGAGCGCTTCGTCAAGACACTCTCCTGACCCGGTCTTCTCATGAACTCCGACCTGGAGTACCAGAAAACGAAGGCGTATGTGGCGCCGTTCGCGGTATTCATGGGATTCACCCTCCTTTGGCAATTCGGCGCCCCCCTTCTGGAATGGGACCATCCGGTTGCCGCGTGGTGGAGAAGGGCTCCCGGGCAATGGCTCTACCCGCTCCAGGCCGTTGTCTGCTTCATTCTGGTCCTCTGGTGGAGAAAATCCGTGGATTGGGACTGGAAAGGAAAGCCTGCGGCGTGGGGAATCCTCTTCGGCGTGCTGGGTATCCTGTGCTGGTTGGCCCCTACCATGGCGGCGGACCGCCTGCCGGGCGGCCCCGATGCGTGGTTCGGTCATCCGGAATGGCCCTGGTACCGTTATCTGCTGGGAATCGACGCCCGGCCGGAGGGATTTGATCCTTCGGCAGTATTTGCTCCGGGATCCTGGAGCTGGCTGACGGCTCTGGCGTTGCGGTTCTTCCGCGCCGTCATCGTGGTGGCCGTGGTGGAGGAACTCTTCTGGCGCGGATACCTCATGCGCTTCCTGGTCAATCCGGACCATCCGTGGAAAGTCCCGTTCGGCACGCACTCCTGGAAAGCGTACTGGATCACTACGCTCTGCTTCATGGCCGTGCATCAGCCCGTGGACTACTGCGGCGCCTTCATCTACGGCTCGCTGGCGTATCTGCTCGCTGTCTGGCAGAAAAACCTGTGCGCCGTCATCGTGATGCACGCCGTGGCCAATGCTCTGCTGGGCTGGGCCGCACTGGAATGGGGCAAATGCGGACTGTGGTGAATCCGTCATTTACAGAGAGACCAATCTTGAGTACACAGGCGCGATGACTCCGGATGAAGCCATAGAAATCTTGTGGAATTACCATCACGTCGGGCAGGAGCTCCACCCGGCTGACCTCATCTTCGTGCTTGGCAGCAATGACGTACGCGTGGCGGAATATGCGGCGGAGCTCTATAAGCGGCATTTAGCTCCGGTCATCCTTTTTTCCGGCGGCATGGGGCGCTTTACGGGAGGCTGGGCCGTCCCGGAGGCGGAACTCTTTGCCGAGGCGGCCATTAAAGCGGGCGTTCCGGAAAACTGCATCCTGATAGAAAACAAATCCACCAACACCGGGGAAAATGTCCGCTTCTCACGGGAAGTGCTGAAACGGGCGGGAATCGGGGAGCCTGTCAGCCTCATTGCCCTGCAAAAGCCCTACATGGAACGGCGGACGCTGGCCACGCTCCAGGCCCAGTGGCCGGAAGCGCGGGTGGCGGTCAGCTCCCCTCCCGTCACTTTTCGGGGATATCTGACCGCAGAACTGCCGCAGGAGCTGGTTGTCTCCGCCATGGTGGGGGACTTCCAGAGAATCCTGGAATACCCGCGGCAGGGATTCTCCACGGAACAGCCCGTAACTCCGGAAGCGATGGAAGCCTTCCGCACGCTCGTGGAAGCGGGCTATGACTCCCAGCTGCTCAGGAACATTCCCCTCCCCTGGAATTCTTGAGAAGACACGCTTTTTGCTTTCACTGCCCTCCGTTTGAGGTCATCAATACCCCCGCACAGCCAACCCAACCTATATTCAATCATGGCAGACAGAACCAATACAGATCCCGCCCGAATGGAGAAAATTGTAAGCCTTTGCAAAAGGCGAGGTTTCATTTTCCAGGCAGCCGAAATCTACGGCGGTCTGAATGGTTGCTGGGACTACGGTCCCATGGGGGTGGAGCTTAAGCGCAACCTCAAGGAATACTGGTGGCGCAAAACCGTCCAGGAACGTGACGACGTGGTGGGCATGGACGGCTCCATCCTGACCCACAACTCCGTGCTGGTGGCCTCCGGCCACGTGGGCGGTTTCTCTGACCCGATGTGCGACTGCCTGCTGACCAAGGAACGCCTGCGCGCCGACCAGGTGCCGGCCCAGAGCGGCATGGGATTCTTCTACACGGGAGCCGCAAAAAAGGACGGTTCCTGGAGCATGGAAAAGGAATACTCCGTGCTGGTGGAAACTGAAAAACAGGCGGACAAGGCCCGCAAAACCGCGGCCCAGTACTACGCGCAACTGGCCGGCAAGGACGTATCCCACAAGGAAATCGAGCTCCGGGGGGAGCGTATGGAACCCGTCACGGACTCCACCATGTACAACCCCGCCAACGGCTCCCTGCTGACGGAAGCCCGCGAATTCAACCTTATGTTCAAGACGACCATCGGGGCCACCTCCGATGAAAACGATCCCAACGCCACCGGATGGCTGCGGCCGGAAACGGCTCAATCCATCTTCTGCCAGTACAAAAACATTCTGGACAGTTCCCGCGTGAAACTGCCGTTCGGGATCGCCCAGATCGGCAAATCCTTCCGCAATGAAATCAATCCGCGCAACTTCACCTTCCGCTCCCGTGAATTCGAGCAGATGGAAATCGAATACTTCTGCCGTCCGGAAGACGGCCTGAGGCTGGTGGACGAATGGCTGGAAAAGCGTCTCAGTTTCTACGACGAAGTGGGGGTTCCCCGTGAACACATCCACATTCTGGACGTACCGGATGACGAACGCGCCTTCTACTCCAAAAAAACCTATGACCTGGAATACGAATTCCCCTTCGGCATCCAGGAACTGGAAGGCATCGCCTACCGTACGGACTACGACCTGACCTGCCACCAGAAAGGCTCCGGCCGTCCCCTGGAATACTTCGACGAAGAAACGCGGGAAAAATTCATTCCCCATGTCGTGGAACCCTCCGCCGGATGCGACCGGACCGTGCTTGCCATCATCTGTGAAGCCTACGATGAAGAAGAGCTTGTGGATGACAAGGGCAAAAAGGACGTGCGCACGGTGCTGCGCTTTGTCCCCCGTATCGCCCCCATCAAGGCCGCCATCTTCCCGCTCCTCAAGAAAAACGAGGAACAGGTACGCATTGCCCGGGAAATTGAAAAGACCCTCCAGCCCTGGATGACCGTCTTCTACGATGAAGCGGGCGCCGTTGGCCGCCGCTACCGCCGCCAGGATGAAGTGGGCACCCCCTTCTGCATCACGGTGGACTTCGAAACCCTCGGAGAAAACGATCCTTCCCTCAAAGACACGGTGACCATCCGCCACCGCGACTCCATGGAACAAGAACGCGTCGCCGTTAAGGACCTGTTGCACTGGCTCATTGCCCGTGTGCGGTAATATGTTCCTTAGCGGAATTAAATATTGTAAATACTCCAAGGCCGTTCCGCTCATGGCGGAACGGCCTTCTGTTTTCCAGAACTTGTAATGAAAGGAAAAGTTGCTGGACGGCGCATGAATGAATGTCTAGCATTCAGGAGATGCAGGTTGTACAGGCAGGCGGAAAACAATGATCTCAACACTTGTTGAAAATCTACTGTTCTTTTTGCGCCAACCCCAAGCTCACAGGAATTCCCCGGAAGTTCGGCGATTGCTGTAAGTCATTGGAAAACGAAGTTTGACATATCCAATTACAAAATTTAAGTCGTGCGGAATATCGTGATGGAGAGAAGTTGGCGCAAAAAGCCTTCTGCGCTGTTCTCTCTTAATGGATATTTCCTCACGCTGTCGCACCCTCACGGGTGCGTGGATTGAAACGTTTACACCATTATTTGTGATTAAAGCTCATGAAGTCGCACCCTCACGGGTGCGTGGATTGAAACTTTAGTTTAGGTATTGTTATTGAGGTAGTTCCTCGGTCGCACCCTCACGGGTGCGTGGATTGAAACAACTACTTGCATTGCTCCCTGAAAAAACTGGTTGGTCGCACCCTCACGGGTGCGTGGATTGAAACAAAATTTTTATCACTGGCGAATATCAAATCACCGGTCGCACCCTCACGGGTGCGTGGATTGAAACCGGTATATTGATGCTATCAATCCCGATTATATCCGTCGCACCCTCACGGGTGCGTGGATTGAAACAGATAGATCATTCAAGCGATCTTAACATAGCAAGGTCGCACCCTCACGGGTGCGTGGATTGAAACCATGTGCACAGTGATAACATATTTACTTATACATGTCGCACCCTCACGGGTGCGTGGATTGAAACAAGGGTGGCGATTTGATATTTGCCAGTGACAAAAAGTCGCACCCTCACGGGTGCGTGGATTGAAACTGATGCCCTCCATATCCTCGGGCCCCTGGATAGGGTCGCACCCTCACGGGTGCGTGGATTGAAACCGGCTTTAAATCCGAGTCCCACGGCATGCCGCAAGTCGCACCCTCACGGGTGCGTGGATTGAAACAAAACGCGGTGGAAACTTTGGCGCGCCGCTGGAGTCGCACCCTCACGGGTGCGTGGATTGAAACCCTTTTAAGTAAAGCTCTTGTGAAGTTTCATGGAGTCGCACCCTCACGGGTGCGCGAATTGAAAGGCCTACGAAATAGGCAACGCAGCCAGGGCGCTGGTCGCACCCTCACGGGTGCGCGAATTGAAAGTCAAAAAAGGCTTCCAGGATCAAAAAGCTGGACAGTCGCATCCTCACGGGATGTATTTATATAACAAGACAGAAAGAATCTAAAATGCTATTAAAACAATGAGTCCCCTCAATAGAATTTTCTAAAAACGGAAGTGTTTAGTAAAAAGTATTGAATTGTTCTGGAAAGAGTGGGTGACTCATTTACCATATCATAGTATGAAGAAATAAATATTGCCCCAATTTTATTTAGAGGGGTCAGTTTACAAGGGAAAGGTAAAGTCTAAATTATAAGTAAATTCAAAGCCCGGCCTATTTTCAATGAAAATAGGCCGGACAGGAGAGATTAAAATCCGTCAATTTCTTCTGGGGTCAATCCCTGAAGTTCTTTCAATTCATAGGTACCATCATTATTGACAATGAGGCTTCTATGGACTTTTCCAGAAGAATATTGACCTGCAGGGCAGGAATGTTTCCACCAGATCACTTTCTTCACTTCCATGCTTCCTTCAGGCCGGGAGGAAGAGGCATCCCCTTCAAACATAAAAGGAAGAGTATTTTTTAATAATTCTGCATCTTCATCACTAAAACCTGTCAGGGAGGCAAGCTGTGGAGAAATGGCCCCGTAGAATACATAAACTCCTTGATCTACACGGTGTTTCATCCCCATGGTATCAGATGCTTTTTTGCTTCCATCCCCCTCCCCGCTTACACTTTTCGTGATTTGGGTGCTGGTGATTTCCACAGGTTCCACGCTGAAAGCTGCCTGAACGGTGACGGGGCCGCGAATCCCGAGAGAAACGCCGTCGTTCTTTTTTTCCCCGGTACCTTTGTAAGCAAACAGTTGGCCGAAAGCGCGTACGTCAAACCAGGTCTGGCAGGCCAGCTTTGTTTGTTCCTCTTTGGTTTTCTTTCCTTCCAGAAGGATGGAAGCCCTGTCTTTTAATGTTTTGCATTCATCCACCTTGTGATCGTCTGATTGAACAAATATAGGCACTCCCGAATCAAGAAGCCTGTTGCGGATTTTACGTTTCAAGCAGACATCGGAAAGTTCTCCATTCCCGTCAAGCGTGGTGCGCGGACGGTTGCCATTTAACGGATCTCCGTTGGGATTTGCATTTTTTACGGTGAAAATCACCGCAAAGTCTATCTTATGTTGTAGTGACATAATGTTTATTCTTTAGGTTGGGAATTTTCCTTTTCTTTTTCAGAAAATTTTTTAGGGAACATTTCTGATTTTTGACAGTAGTATCCAAGAAGAAATTCTCCTGACACCTTGCTGTCGTCGATGAAGTCGTTTCGATCGAAAAGGGCATGGATACTTGCTAATTCCCTATCATAGTAGAATTTTAATCCAGGTTCATTTTTGGTCAGAATTTGAAGATAGGGGTCCAATGCTTTGCGCAGTATTTCCCACGTTGAATGGGGGTGAATGCTGAAGCGCTGCATCAGTTTTTCCGCATTCGTGGGACGTTCCGTGTCGGAGGAAGTTTTCTGGGCGGTTTTTTCCAGCAATTCCGCTACGGCGAGCAGCCTTCCGTATAAATATCCCCGTTCTGTAATGGTTTTATCCAGACTCATAGTATAATGGTATTGTTTTTTAGTTGAGTTAAATCGGTATCGAAATAGAGCGCACGCTGTATTGACGGCAACATTCCATTCCCAAGATTCCAGGCCGTTTCTGTTACACGCCCGATGGATGCAAGCTTCCACAAGATCAGAGGGGACGGGGCGTTTTTCAATAATACAGGGAAGTAAGCGTGCTACTGTTTGCCTGCGCAATTTTTCATCTGAAGATTTTCCATAAGCCACTTCCGCGATAGTTCGGGGAGAGGGTGCTCCAACGTACCACAATTTGTTTTTGTTATTCCATTGCCACCACACACATTCGGTATGCCAGTGTTCAATGTTGTTCCAGTATTCCACAGAATCCATCTCATTGAAGAAGGTTATGGAGAGCCGCCCTGGTGTGGCTGAATCCAGGCCCATAATAAAAATGTGGCTGGTGTTGGCCACTTCCGCTTTGTAACCGGAGATTTTTTCTCTAATTTTCCGTCCCGTTTCTTCAGCCGTATACGGGACAGTTTCATGTTCTTCATCAGGGTCCAAATCCAGCAGCCCTTCAGTGTCGGTTAACGGATTCGGTATCAAAAAACTGTTGGATGACCAAGCTACGATCGCCTGGGAATCATCCCTCCATCCCTGGTTGGAAATAAGCCATCTCAACGCACTGTGAGCTTTCTGGGAGACTTTTCTTCCAACTCCGCAAACCTCGGTTGAATCATCAAATTTGCCTCTGAACGTAAACCCGGAAGAATCATTGGAAGAGATGATCTTGGCTCCGTCTCCAGCGTTTCTGATCCGGGCTGGATGTTGTATTGCCAAATTGGTTATTTCACCTGTTACATAGCAAAGGCCTGCATTTTGTTCCTGTGACTCTTGAAATCTGATCCAGGAATCCCACATTTCCTTGTTTTTCCATACATCCGGGATAAGGTTTCCGGGAATTTCCACACGCCATCTGATCAGGATGGCATCCATGCCAACGACGCCGAGAGCCGCATAAATCTCCGGTGCGTCATTTTTTTCTCCCATCCATTTTTTCATCAAGGTACCGGAAGCTTCATTCACGGGAAGAACTCCTGATTTGACGAGGTCTTCCAAAAGACAGCCTTTGGATACATACAAAAAGATGGAAGAAAGCGTTGCATTGGAAGGATCAAAATCTTTCCAACGCTCCAGTTGGTTGAGATATTCTTTGTACCCGGTTTTTGTATTACCTGTCCATTTAGTGAAATCTCCCGCCACATATTGCAGTTTGTCGCAAAGGGGGTGGGGACACAATCCGCTGGTTCTGCCTCCCGACTTTTCAGTAACGGGAATGATTGTCTGCTGGTTCCCGGCAGGGACTACCTCCGCTCGTCTGAATGCACCGGAACCATCCAGTACAACTGTTACCTGGGCATTTTGGCTGCCATGATAAAGCGGAAATAACGGGGTGATTGTTCGGTTTTTTGAATTTTTCTCTTCCGAAGAATTCAAGCCTGCCCGTTGGGCATTATCTTCATATGTCTTATATAAAGCTTCCATCCAGTTCATTGTTTACCTCACTTTCTATTCTTCTAAAGATAAATCATTTACACCACATGATCGTGGAGGGTTAGCTTTCATCTTGCGGACAGCTCTGGTTATTTTGCACTCTTCGGGACGAATGAATTTAACAATCCCATTCTTCATGACAGGTTTCCAGAACCGTACTCCCAATTCTTCTCTTCCTGTTTCATCCGGATAATCAAATCCATGGAACATAACGCCAAAGGCTAATTCCGGAATATCATCATACGCTCCCGGGCCTTCTCCAAACCGGCACGGTTCCACATAAGCCTGGCATTCGCGCGCACCCAGGCAGATATCGCGTCTTCCGCCCTTTTCCAGCGTGCGCTGGATAATGGCGGAATGCTTGCCTTCAATTCGGTCCGCCTTCATATCATCGCGAAGCAAATTCCACTCGTAATGTGCCCGTACCTGATAGGAAACGTCTGTTAAATAGGTATATACGGATAATTCGGCGCCGCTTTCATGATACTTGATCAGTTTCATGTTTTTTGCGAAAGTACGGACAGGATTCATGACGCGTACTTCATCAATGACCCAATTAATGGTGGGTTTCCAGTAGACGGATTTGGTCACCCCTTTTAATGCTTCATAGGTGGGGATATGGTAAGAGCATTTTTCACCGCCCATGCGGGTAAGGGGATCAGTGAATAAGGCTAATTTCCCTGATACCAGATATTCTATGTTATTTCCCATGATAATGGTAAGTTAAACGGTAAGGCCGTTCGGATTTTTAGCATATGGTTCCGACTTTGACCATGAAAAACCAGTTTTTTCATCATAATGATGTTTTGAAAGTATATAGACAGGATAATCCGTGGGCAATAAGGCAATGATGCCGCTTGCAAGCATGGCATTGATATCCTTCTCTGTATAGTTTAAGGAGAGAGTATATTCCATGGCTTCCTTGAGCAACTTCCGGACTGCTTCCCATTCTTCCTTGGAGTGGGGATGTGCCAAGGCCCGCAGATGCTCAGTGATTTCTGCACCTTTTCCTTTACTTACAATGACGGGGGTTGATAAACCTTCCAGGACTTGATAATTTTTTGCTGCCTCCTGGAAGGACTGGTGCAGAAGCATAAAGGAGTAATCGGTCTGGATCCGTTGAGCCTCCATTTTGATGGTACTGTTCGTCGAAAGAAGGTCCATCATAGTGTAACTGTTGGTTTTCAACGGATAATACAGCCTGCTCTTATTTTCGGAATAATAATATTGATAAAATGAGTTCAAGGCGTTCTCTTCCATGAGTAAGTTGGTATTGCCTTGCACATCAGGGAGAATCGTTTTTAAAAGAGTCTTGCCTATGTTGATTTCTTCCAGTTTGTTTATATTTTCCAATTTCTCAGATGGGAAAACGACAAAAATTTCTCCTTTATCCAGTTGAGCATCTCTGTTGCAACGGCCTCCGGCTTGGACAAGAGAATCCAACCCGGCTGCACTGCGAATAACCACATCAAAGTCTACATCCACCCCCGCTTCAATCAATTGCGTACTAAAGCACAAAACGGGCTTTTTTATCCTTTTAGCCGTTTTAAGAGATTGCTTGTCTATTCTATTGGTGATGATATTTGAGCGATCCTGTGGAATCATGTTCGTACTCAAATGGTAGATTTGCACGTCCGGTACGTCTCCACACGCCTCATATAAATTGCGGGCAAATGTTTTGGTATTAACAACCATTAAGGTATTTCTCCCGCTTTGAGCTTGTTTTAGAGCAAAATCGGCAAATTGCTGCAGCTTCCATTTTTCGGATTCTTCAATTATATTCACAGCGATCCGGCGGTTGGAATAAAACAATTCAAAGTACCGTTGATAGTCGGGAATGATATGAGGATCCGGATTTAATCTTAAGTGCCAGTTTTCGTCTTCCAATTGGCTCCATATAGGTTGCGTGGCCGTGCATAAAACAAGACTGCATCCCATGACTTCTTCCATGAAATTTAATGCAGACGTCAACAGGTAGGTCGATTTTAACGGAAGTGCTTGTACTTCATCAAAAATGATCACGGAACTGGCCAAACTGTTCATACGGCGCACATAGCTGCTACCCTTGGAAAACAGAGTCTGTAGAAACTGTACTGCCGTTGTCAGGATGACGGGAGATTTCCACGTACATTCTGCTTTATAACGGCGTTTTTCCTCCTGGTAGAGTTCTTCTTCAGATAGATCGTTTTTTGGATCCACCAGCACATTGGCATGATGAACCAGAATAAGGTCGGCAAACTCATTTCCCAATGCCTCGCGGATAGTGGCTGCATTCTGATCAATAATAGAAGTGTAGGGAATGACATAAATTAGCCGGTCCAGCTGGTGCTTCAGGGCATGAGTCAATGCAAATCTCAGGCTTGCCAAAGTTTTTCCGGCTCCTGTGGGGAGTGTCATCAAAAACTTGCCTTGAGGACGGTCAGCGGCGGTGAAACTGCGTTGGGAAATTTCTGCCCGCAAATCATCAATCATTCCTCGTGAGGCAAGGCGCGCCAGATATCTGTCCAGATTTGCCAACATTTTATCCCATGGAGGAGTAGGTACGGCTTCAATCGGTTCGCCCCCCGCACTGGAATGATCGGCATCTACAAGACAACTCAGTAAAAAGCGAGATAAAAGGCCATATCGGTATTTTATTTCCCTGGAGGAAAGTTTTTTTTCACCTTTCCGGAGTAGGGCGTCAAACGAACGCCATTCTTCCCTTAATGCCGGGTCTGAAAGCAATTCCTGCATCCGGGCCTTTTCTTCTGCCGGTATATTTTTCCAGGCTTCTTCATAATAGGATTGCCGGACGTCTTTGGTAATGCGTGCCTTGAAATGATTTGTTCCCTCTGTCTTTAAGTTATCAATCAGGCACCCTTCATGATGGGAAAGACAGCAGAGGGCTATTATTTGGACCCAATATCTTTCAAAGGGCTCTATTGCTTGCCGTCCATCTGTGAAATAACGCCATAAATGTTGTGCTCCTGCCGTAGAATGATCGACGGAGCCCTTCCGAGTACGATTTTTCCCCGAGGCAATAGCTTCCATATAGTCATAAAAGGCATCACTCCATTTTCCAAAATCATGGAACGCTCCAATCAGAGCAGCCGTCCTTGCCAAACCTATTCTTGAGGCATTGAGTGAAGCTCCTACAGTACACTCATGTGTGTGTTGTTCTATTGTCTGTCCGGGCCGTGCTAGCATGTGCCATGTATCCTTTCCAGTTGGGTACGGAAAATCAGAATAGTCTTTTCCGTGGGATTTTCAAGGTATGAATTGATTTTTTTATTATTTTATGCAATAGTAACATTTTCAAACAAATTTATCGGATGCTACCTTCTCTCTTTTCCGTTCCCCTGGCGGCATTGCAGCATTATCTGTACTGTCCCAGGCAGTGCGCGCTGATTCATCTGGAATGTGTGTGGGCTGACAACCAGTTTACGGCGGAGGGGAATGTATTTCATGAACGGGCGGATTCCGGCATGACGGAAAACCGCGGACGAAAGAAAATTCTGCGTTCCCTGCATGTTTCCTCCCTCCAATGGGGAATTCACGGCATTGCGGATGTTGTGGAGGCTGTTTATGCTGAAAAAGGCGGCGTTCCCATATCCATGACTCCGGTGGAATACAAGGTAGGCAAGCCAAAACCGCATCGCGCGGACGAAGTGCAGGTATGCGCCCAGGCCTTGTGCCTGGAGGAAATGTTCGGAACGGCCATTCCTGCGGGGTTTTTATTTTACGGGAAAACCCAGAGGAGGCATGAGGTGGCGTTTGATGATGAATTGCGTTCCCTGACGGTTCGGATTATTCGGGAAACCAGGGATATCCTGATCGGAGTGGTAACGCCTTTGCCCCAATATTCCAAAGCCTGTAAATCCTGTTCTCTGGTCAACGACTGCCTTCCGGACGTATGCCGGGAACGCAGGCAGGGAATGAAGGACCGTGTGGACGAAGTATTTGAGGAAAGTCTGAATATGTGGGAGGCTGATGATTTATGAAGAAGCATTTAAATACATTGTTCGTGACGCTGGAAGGATGCTGGCTGTCCAAGGACGGAGATACTGTAAAAGTAAATTCGGAAGGTCAGTGCCTGCTGCGGGTCCCTCTTCATAATCTGGAAGGAATCGTCACGCTGGGGTGGGATATCGGCGTGTCTCCGTATTTGATGGGGGCCTGTGCGGAAAAAGGAATTACACTGTCGTTCTGCAATCCTTACGGTAAATTCCTGGCTGGCGTGCAGGGATTCATGAAAGGAAACATCCTGTTGCGCCGGGAACAGTACCGCTGGGCCGATGAAGAAGCAAAATGGGTTGTAGTGGCGCGGGAAATGATTGCCGCAAAAATCGCCAATTGCCGCAACTTGCTGTTGAGGGCACAGAGGACTTACGGGAAAAATCTTTCGGAAGAAGTGAACCGGCTGGCTGCTTTTTGCCGCATGGTCCGCGGGTGCGTTTCCGGAGACATTCTGCGGGGAATTGAAGGCTCCGCCGCGGAAACGTATTTTTCCTGCCTGTCCCACTGCCAGCGCACGGAAGATCCGGAACTGGTATTTGAAGGCCGCAACAGACGACCGCCAAAGGACTGTTTCAACGCGTTGCTTTCCTTTTTGTACAGTTTGTTGTGCCATGATGCCAGGTCCGCCTTGGAAAGCTCCGGGATTGACGCGGCTGCAGGGTTTCTGCACCGCGATCGTCCGGGACGCCCCGGCATGGCATTGGACCTTATGGAAGAATTCCGGGCTCCTTTGGCGGACCGTCTGGCCTTGACTCTGATTAACCGCAAGCAGATATCTTCAGACGACTTTGACAGGGAAGAATCCGGAGCCGTCTTTTTGAAGGAGGATTCCCGTAAAAAAGTTCTGACCGCATGGCAGGAACGCAAGAAAACCGTTCTGGTTCATCCCTTCCTCCAGGAGAAAACCACGCTGGGACTGCTGATCCATATTCAGGCGCTGTTGCTGGCACGCCATCTGCGCGGAGATATGGATTGTTATCCTCCGTTTATTGGCAAATAAATGCTTTCTCTCCATGTATATTCTCATCACCTACGATGTTGTTACGGAAGACAAGGCCGGCCAGCGCCGCCTGAGGCGGGTTGCCCGTGCTTGTGAAAACATCGGGCAGAGAGTACAGAATTCCGTGTTTGAATGCGAGGTTTCTCCGGCCCAATTGGTTGAAATCAGGAGCAAGTTGCTTAAAATTATTGATCAGGACAGTGACAGCCTCCGGATTTACCACATGGGGTCCAATTGGCATCATAAAATCGAACAATTAGGCAAGGAAAAGAGCTATGACATTTCCGGGCCGTTGATCATTTGAGTGCTGTTTGACATGGCCTTTGCGCCAACCCCAAGCTTACATCAAATTGCCGGGAAGTCGGCGATTCTTGTAAGACATTGGAAAACGCAGATTGACAACCAAGTATGATGAAGAGAAGACGGTATGTGATGTACCGTCTTCGTGAAGTTGGCGCAAAGCCCCGCTTGCATGATTGATTAACAACATGTACCGTTGGGGCAGTCGCTCTCCGCAAGGAGGGCGTGGATTGAAACACTTTTTATACGCTTGTATAAAAAGTGGCGGGGGTCGCTCTCCGCAAGGAGGGCGTGGATTGAAACAGCCTTGGTCTTGACCTCTTGGATGTAGGGAATCGTCGCTCTCCGCAAGGAGGGCGTGGATTGAAACGTGCGGCATCCGGGCGTATCCGTCACTGTCATACGTCGCTCTCCGCAAGGAGGGCGTGGATTGAAACGACCTCTAAACATGGACGCCATCACACGCGCACAGTCGCTCTCCGCAAGGAGGGCGTGGATTGAAACTATTTATTTTTAATTTCAAGTCTGGCCCCCGGGAGTCGCTCTCCGCAAGGAGGGCGTGGATTGAAACTGCTAAAAAATCTCGCTTGCGGTTTGTGGGGCGGGTCGCTCTCCGCAAGGAGGGCGTGGATTGAAACTCTATGGCCAGGACGATGAAGCAGTCTGGAAAAGTCGCTCTCCGCAAGGAGGGCGTGGATTGAAACCTATGTCAACGGCCAGACCGTCTGGATAGAGGGAGGTCGCTCTCCGCAAGGAGGGCGTGGATTGAAACCCGCTGGAACGTAGTGGATTATAACGATTGTTCCTGTCGCTCTCCGCAAGGAGGGCGTGGATTGAAACCGGCTTGGCCTTGGCGGTAATGATGACCTGCTCGTCGCTCTCCGCAAGGAGGGCGTGGATTGAAACGTATTTGCTTCCGCCCCCTGGACGCGGGAGCCATTTTGTCGCTCTCCGCAAGGAGGGCGTGGATTGAAACCCCCGTAGAGCCCCGTGAAGTTGACGCCGTTGACGTCGCTCTCCGCAAGGAGGGCGTGGATTGAAACTGAGGGTGCGACCTTGCTATGTTAAGATCGCTTGTCGCTCTCCGCAAGGAGGGCGTGGATTGAAACATGAGAGGGCAATATGGATGAAGGCGCTTCGTCTGTCGCTCTCCGCAAGGAGGCCGGCTGACTTGTACGATGATTAAAAAGCACCCCGGACCAGATAAGTCCGGGGTGCTTTTTTGTTTTCTGCCGAAGGAGTCAGGGAATGGGTCGATCTTTCGGGTTGAGTTCGGCGGGCGGCAGGGAACGGAGCAGGGCCAGCAGGGGGTCCTGCACTGCGGTTCCTGTTTCACTCTGGCGTTTGAATTCCTCTTCTTCCTGCTGGAGGGCGGCCAGTTTGGTGTCTTCCACCAGGGCTTTGAATTTGTCCGCCTGGGAGTATTCTCCGTCCGTATCCCGGAAGACACGGGCAAGCCAGCGGCGTTTTTCTTCCGTGCTGAGCAGGGGATCGTTCATGAGTCCGGCTGTGTTTGTTTGTCCAGCAGGTTTCCGGCCAGTTGCCTGCCTCTCTCCGTAGAGCGGTAGACATAGGGACGGCAGTCCCCGAAGCGCTCCACGTAACCCTGCGCGATGAGGTCCTGCAAAATGTTTGTAACGGTGTTGGGGTGCAGCCGCGTCGCTTCCGTGATGGTGCTGTGACGCCGGTACCCGGCAATGATGGCCAGAATGACTTGCGCGCTGCTGAGGCGGAAGTCCATCCTGCGTACGTTGGAAGCGAATATTTGGATGAAGTCCAAGGCTTTCATGAATTTTTATTCACAGGTTTTTTAGATATTATTCACTTGTTATTTTCAAGTTATTCACAATCTTCCGGATTGTGGGGGGCCCTCATTTTTCTCAAGAGGTCCAACAGAGGGTGAGAGTCATTGGAGAAGGATTGGACGGCGTTGACCGTGGCGGCCTGCGGAAGGATGATCTTGTGGAATTCCTGATGAAGGTTCTGGCGCAGGCTCTGGTTCCCTGTCATGGGCATGGCCAGTTTTTCCGCCAGGCGCGTCGCCAGGGCGTCCATGAAGAGGGGATCGAATTGTTCCGCGTCTTCAATGTCCGCGATGTAGCTCATCCGCAGCGGCGCCCGGGAGGCAAGGATGCGGCGCCCCTGCATTTTCCATTCCGTACATTCCACGTCCAGGACGCGCAGGCAGTCTTTCGGCAGGGTGAATTGATAGGGCGTCAGGGAATTGGGGGCCTGGGCGGAAACGGAGTCCAACGTGATTTGTACGGTGGCGAACGTCCACCGGGCCATGCAGAGGGTCTCCCTGCGGGCCGGATGGTAATGCAGGACGCAAAGGCGTGACGCTGTAGATTCATTGGCAATCAGGGCGTCCAGCGGAGCCTCCCCGATTTTGGATAGTGCGGCATTGCATATATCCAGTGCGGACGGTGTGTCCGGCTGAAGAGTGGATTCATTTGTCATAGCGCCCCATGATTGACGGAAAATTTTTCCTGGTGCATCATGTTTGGCTGGCGCCTCTTTTGTGCCATCGGTGGCAGGTATGTGTTCCGGGCTTCCCCGGATGCATTTTATATGAATTCCGTTATTGGATAGGGACGTGCGCCGGTCGGGACCGTCCGGCAGGCGACATAGCGTTCCTTCCGGATGCGGGGAACGGGATGTTTTCAAGGGCAGGTCGTTTTACGGCCTGCCGGACGGAATGTCCCGCAGTCGGCCCAGACCGTCCTGTCATGACCGGAACGGTAAATAACAAAATACAGAAAAAGAAGATATTATGGGATTCATGAAACCATTCACGCCTTCCACTCCCGCTCCCGTTCAGACCATCCCGGTCAAGGCGGAGAGCGTGGGTGCGGAAGTGGGAGAAGATTATCAGGCCAGGGAACGCCAGAGGCAGGGAATGATTTCCACCATTCTGGCGCGGCGCGGTACCGCCGGAGGGCAGGAGGATGTCAACCCGAAGACCCTGCTGAGAAAAACACTGGGATAACCACTGCCATGGAAGAACGAATTGCGGAACTAACTTCCGTGTATAAGGCCCTGGCCGCCCAGCGCGCGCCCTGGGAGACCTGGTGGGACCGGCTCCGGGATTATGTACTGCCCAGGCGCCTGAACCGGGAAGGGGAGGTTTCCCTCCCCAGCCGGGACGCCATGGACCGCATGACGGACACGACCGCCGTGGAGGCCTGCCAGAAGCTGGCCAGCGGCCATATGTCCTACATCACCCCCAGCCATGACGTGTGGTTCAAGTGGTCCGCTCCGGATGACCAGGGCGGGGACGAGGCGGAGGCGTGGTACAACCAGTGCTCGGAAGTCGCCTTGAAGGAACTCTCCGTATCCAATTTCTACACGGAGATTCACGAATGCTTCCTGGACCGCGTGGCTCTGGGAACGGGCAGCCTCTTTACCGGAACGTCCGTGGACGGACGGCTGCTGTTTACGAACATCCCCTGCGGGCAATTCGCCTGCGCGGAGAATGCGGAGGGCAGGGTGGACACCTACGTCAGGGAATTCACGTTCACGGCTCATCAGGCACGCAGCATGTTCGGGCTCAAGGCCCTCGGCCCTCGGGCGCGGGAAGTGCTGGAACGCGGCGGCAATCCGTATGCCACTTCCCTGAGGTTTCTTCACGTGGTGCGTCCGCGCACCCGGCGCAGCCGCCGCAGGGTGCAGGCGTCCCACATGCCGTTTGAAAGCGTTTACCTGTCTCTGGACGACCAGGTGATCGTGGAGGAAGGGGGATACATGGAATTTCCGTACCTGGTCACCCGGTTCCTGAAATGGGGAAACGGCCCGTACGGGCTGGCTCCCGGCAGGCTGGTTTTTCCCGCCATCCAGCAGGCGCAGTTCCTGAACCGCATTCTGGACACGCTGGGAGAGGTAGCCGCCTTCCCCCGCATTCTGGAACTGGCCAGTCAGATCGGGGAGGTGGACCTGAGGGCTGGCGGCAGAACGGTGATTACGCCGGAGGCCGCCTCCCTCCATCTGCCGCGGGAATGGGCCACGCAGGGCAGGTACGACATAGGGATGGACCGCCTGGCCCAGAAGCAGGAGGCCATCAAGCGGGCCTACTATCTGCCCATGCTGGAGCTGTGGGGCGGCCATCACGGCAGCATGACAGCCACGGAAGTGATGGCCCGGGAAAACGAGCGCGTGCTCATGTTTTCCCCGTCTTTCACCCTGTTCGTGAGCGACCTGTATTCCACCATGGCGCGCATCTTTTCTCTCCTGTTCCGCATGGGTAAATTCCCCAGGCCGCCCCGCGCCGTTCTGAGGCAGGGGCGGGACGGCACCATGCAGGTGGGCGAACCCAGGGTGGTTTACCAGTCAAAAATAGCCCTGGTGTTGCGGCGTTTGCAGAACGAAGGCATGGACCGCAGCCTGCAGCGCCTGAACATGATGATGCAGGCGGCTCCGGAGCTGGCGGACCACGTGGACTGGGACGCCTGCTTCCGCCTGTCCGCACGGGTGGAAGGTGCGCCGGAAAGCATGCTGAAACCCTGGGCGGACGTTCAGGCCGTGCGGCGCCAGCGCCAGGCGCTACAGCAGTCCGGAGAGCAGGAACCTGCCGGGGGGGAAGACCCTTACGCCTCCCTTGATCCGTTGCTCAGCCAATTAACAGCCATTCAGGAATGAACCAGGATACCATCTTGCGGCAGGAGGCCTCCCTGAAGGAGGCCCGCCTTAAAAGGCGGCAGCTCCTCCGCGTGTTTGACACGCCGGACGGCCGCGACGCCCTCTCCTTTCTGGAAGCCCGCTTCCAGACTGATTTACCCGTTTTTCAAGGCAGTCCGGGGAATTACGACCCCCTGGACGCCATGAGGCGCGATGCGTACAGGGAGGTATTCCTGTATATCCGCCGCCAGCTCCAGCTAGCCCTTAAAGAATCCACAACAGAAAATAAAAATGATTGATTCCATAGACACCAATGCCGCCGCACCCGCCGGGGATGCGGATTTTTCCTCAGCCGCGCCCCTTGAGGCGGAATCCTCTGCCGACTCCATTTCTGCTACCCCCACTTCGTCCGGCCTGCTGGGGGAAGACGGTTCCTTTGTTCCGGAATGGTATTCCCGGTTTGAGGAATTGAAAGGCACGGAAAAATCCCTGGCCAAATTCAAGACTCCGGAAGCCCTGGCCCGGAGCTACACGGAATTGGAACGCCTGCGGCGTTATCCCGGGGTGGATAATGAAGAACAAATGGCGCGTTTCCGCCAAATGGCCGGCCTGCCTGACTCCGAAGAAGACTACCGTCTGGAACGTCCGGAAACCATGCCGGAAGAGGAATGGAACCCTGAACTGGCGGAACGCATGGCCCGCGCCGCCTATCGCTACGGTGTTCCTCCGGAAGCCATGAACGCCCTGCAGGACACGATGGCGCAGGCCTACCAGGAGGCCAGGGAAAAGGTGCAGGAACAGCAGATGGAACAGGAAACCCAGGCGGAACAGTCCCTGCAGAACGAATGGGGCGGCAGCTACGAGCGCAACATGGGCAGGGCCACGGCGGCCCTTCAGCGCCTGGCCTCGGAAACGGGTGTGGATGCGGATGCCCTTCTGGACAACCGGGCCCTGGGTTCCAATCCGGACGTCATCCGCCTGCTGTATCAGGTCTCCCGCCTGCTGGATGAGGCGCCCCTCCATCAGGAGGGAGCAGCCGCTCCCTCCCCGGCTGAAGAAGCCATGCGGATGGAGTCGGACCCCTCCCATCCTCTCTATGAGGCATACATGAGCGTGAACCATCCCAATCACAAGTACGCCAATGAATTGTATGACCGCCTGACTTCCCGGTAACGGCCCCGGCCCGTGGAACGCCGGAGCCGGATAAAACAAGCCCGGCGGAAGGGGAACTTCCGCCGGGCTTAATGTCAGTTTTTCATCAGGGGAAGGTTTCAAGGGCTGGGGCCTTCTTTTTCCTTCCTACCATTAGCGTCCTGAGAGGGGGCTTATGTTCAAAAAAAGTTGAAAAAAGATTTTTGAGCATCAGAAATTACGATGTGGAAAAGCGTTCTTCTTATCGTATCGGAACACGTCATTTAAGTTTTGTTGCCCATTCCCTGCGTGCGCTCTGTTCCCGGAAACGGCGCCATAAAAAATCCCGTCCGGGAAGGGACGGGATTTTAAGGGGAAGTGGTACGCGGTATAGGATTTGAACCTACGACCTCCACCATGTCAAGGTGTTGCTCTACCACTGAGCTAACCGCGCGTTTGGAAGTGCGGGCGGATTATTACCCGATTAAGACGGAAAGAGCAATACTTTTTTTGAATCCTGCCCATTTTATGGAAGATCCGGAAAGATTCCGGACTTGGGAAAGACGCTGATTTTTCTTTCTATCCGGCCTGTTTCTGATAGGTTGAAAAAAACATTTCAAAAGTGCGATGAACAGACATTTGATTTTTGCATTATGCGCCGCAGTAGGATTCAGCGTTTCCGGGGGTTCTCTGGCTCAGGATGCCCCGGCGGACAAGGAAGCCGCCGCCAAAGCGGCCAAGGCTGCCAAGGTGAAATTCCGCTGGGGAAAGAGCCTGAAGAGCGCCCAGAAGCAGTCGGAAGAAACGGGGCTTCCCATCGTTCTTCTTTTCACGGGAACGTCCTGGTGCGGCTACTGCGTCAAACTGGAAAAGGAAGTCCTTTCCAAGAAGGAATTCAAACAGGGCATGGACGGCGTGGCCATAGGCGTCAAATTCGAATTCAGCAGTTCGGATTTCAGCAAGTCGAAGGAGGCCAAGACATATAAAGTCACGGGTGTTCCCGCCATGGTCGTGGTGGATGCGGAAGGCAAGGAACTGGGGCGCACGGGTTATATTCCCGGACGCACTCCCGTCCAGTACGTTGAATTTTTCAAGAAGTACGCGCCCAAAACCTCAGAGGTCAAATAGAACTGGTGTTCTGACCGAGGTATTTCAGGCAGGAGCGGCGGCTGAAGACCGCCGCTCCTGCTGTTTGTTATTAAAGGGTGCGGAAGAATTTTTTACCGGAATCTTTTCTGTGACAAAAACACATTGAATGAAGCTGCCTTCCATCCGGTCTTACCTGCATGCCTGAATTTACAAATGCATTTAGCGGATTGAAGGAAGACCGTATGCTCACTCACAATGAACTGGTGAGGGCCATCCGGTTCATGATCGCGGCGGAATATGAATCCATTCAGATTTATACCCAGCTTGCGGAATCCACGGACAACAAACTGGCTCAGGAAGTTCTTCTGGACATCACCAATGAAGAAAAGGAACACGCCGGCGAATTTCTCCGTCTCCTTCAGGTACTGGCCCCGGATGAACAGGGCTTCTACGACGAAGGGATGGGTGAAACCAATGAAAAAATTGAAAAATTGAAAGGGTCCTGCAAAGACGGCCAGTGTGCCGCCGGCAAGGACGCCCATTGACGGAGACTCCCCGCCGTTCATGGTTGAAATGCCCGGTTTTCCCCCAGGGAGGCCGGGCGTTTAAATATAGCGCTTTCTGCCTGGACTGCCTGCCGTATATGGAAGACGGCGCAGCCGCCGGAGCGCCCAATGAAATTCGGCGGCTTGATTCCTCCTGGCCGGAGAAAAGTCCGGAGATGCGGAATTACCCGTGTCCTGCCGTGTTCTTGTGAATGCGAAGGCCGGGAAACCTGGGCGCACGGATGATATCCATTTCAATGCCTGTCTGCTCTTCCGTAGTCTGGGAATATGTTTCACAAAAAAATGTCGAAGGGGAAGGAAGTTTCATTAGACCAGTTTTCGTAGCGAAAGTTCAAAGAATGTCACGGAAAAATTATGACAAAACCATATTGAATGAAAGAGTAGCATATTAAGTCATACCCAATATGCCTGAATTTACAAATGCATTTAGCGGATTGAAGGAAGACCGGATGCTCACTCACAATGAACTGGTGAGGGCCATCCGGTTCATGATCGCGGCGGAATATGAATCCATTCAGATTTATACCCAGCTTGCGGAATCCACGGACAACAAACTGGCTCAGGAAGTTCTTCTGGACATCACCAATGAAGAAAAGGAACACGCCGGCGAATTTCTCCGTCTCCTTCAGGTTCTGGCCCCGGATGAACAGGGCTTCTACGACGAAGGGATGGGCGAAACCAATGAAAAAATTGAAAAACTGAAAGGTTCCTGCAAGAGCGGCCAGTGCTCCTCCGGCAAGGACGCCCATTGACGAGGATTTCCCTTCGTTCATGGTTGAAACGCCCGGTTTTCCTCAGGGAGGCCCGGGCGTTTTAATGTGCCGGAGTGCCGGCTTCCAGATCCGCCGCCAAGTGTGCGCAGAAGGCGATGCAGCGTTCACACGGGCGGGATGCATAATAGGCCGCCGTCCTGTCGCCGGGGCGCGCCGTTTCCCCCGCCAGTTGTTCCGGGGTCAGGCCCAGCAGTTCCCGACAGTACAGGGTGCCGAATTCTTTCTTGAAATCCGCGGCCAGGGACTGCACCAGGGAAAAGATTTTTTCCTTTTCCCCGGTATCCGGGGAGGTATTGCCGTGCAGACTGCCGGCTACCATGCTCAACCCGCAGAACGCGCCGCAGACTTCCCGCATGCGGCCGATGCCCGCCCCCAGCGGGGAAGAGAGCCTGAGAGCCGTCTCTTCCGACAGTCCGCAGACATCCGCAAAGGCCGTGAACACGGACTGGGAACAATTGTAGCCCTGGTGAAAGTAGTCCAGCGCGCGGGCTGCGCGGTATTCCCCGGAAATGGTCATGGGCGGCTGTCTATTCGTCTGTTTCCGGAGAAGCGCTTTCCGTTCCTTCCTCCGCCTTTTTCTTGTCTGTCAGCCGCAGCATGATGATGTAGCAGACGGCCAGGACGAGTACGGCCAGAATGAGGGGCAGGCTTTCGCTCTTCACGGTGCGGATCAGTTCTTCAGGTGACTTGAGCAACTCCGGATGCCGTTCGCCGATCCGGTGCCCGTACCAGGCGAGCACGGCGCACCAGGCGAAGGCGCCGAGCGTGGTGACCAGGGAAAATACGCCGAATCCCATGCGGACGATGCCGGCCGGGATGGAGATCAGGTGGCGGATGACGGGAAGAAGACGCGCGAAAAAGACGCCGGACACTTCATAGCGCTGAAGGAAAAGTTCCGCCTTCTCCACCTTGTGGGGCGGCATGAAAAAGAATTTGCCCCAGCGCATGATGACCGGGCGTCCGACGACTCTGGCCACCACATAAGTGATGGCGGATCCCACCCAGGAACCGAAGGTCCCGGCAAGAACGACGCCCCAGAAGCTCATGGGGGCGTTCGGTTGGGCGGAAAGAATGGCCGCGGGAGGAATGACCACCTCGCTGGGCACGGGAAAAATGGAGCTTTCCATGGCCATGAGAATGATGACGCCCGCATATCCCCAGTCCTGGACCCAGGACATCCAAAGTGTGATCAGCTCATGCATACCGCGCGTATATTGCATTAAAATCCTTGAAAGAAAAGTCTTTTATTGCCTCGCTGGAGGGGAGCGGGTAAAATCCGCAGGCGTACGGCGCGCGTCGTTCCAGAGTATTATGAATCTTTACATTATAGCGGGTGAGAAGAGCGGGGATATTCACGGAGCCTTGTTGCTGAAAAACCTGCTGCGTCTCATGCCCGGCCTGAAGGTCCGGGGGCTGGGCGGCGGCGGCATGCATGCGCTGTGCCCGGAGGTGGAAGACTGGGCGGATGAAGCGGCGGTGATCGGCTTTGTGGAGGTGGCTAAAAAATACGGCTGGTTCAGGAAGCGCTTCCTGGCCCTGCTGGAGCAGATCCGCCGTGACCAGCCGGACTGCCTGGTCCTGATTGACTATCCGGGATTCAACCTGCGCATGGCGGAGAAAGTCCGCAAATACTGCCCCCATACCAAAATCGTTTACTTCATTTCTCCGCAGGTCTGGGCCTGGCACCGCGGACGCATTCCCAAAATGGTTCGCACGCTGGACCTGATGATGTGCATTTTCCCCTTTGAAGCCCCCCTGTTCCGGGAGGCCGGATTGAAATCGGAATTTGTGGGGCATCCCCTGGTGGACGAAATCGCCGCCATCCGGAAGGAAGGCGTGCGGGAATCTTCCCTGGTCGGCCTCTTTCCCGGCAGCCGGAACCGGGAGATAGACAGGCATTTCCCTGTATTCGCGGAAGTTATCCGCCGCCTCTCCCGGACGAGGCCAGACCTGAAATTTGAGACCGCCGCCTCCAATGAGGCCCTGGCGGAAAGAATGCGCGGCATGGCGCGGAAGGCCGGAATGTCTCCGGATATCTTCAATATCACCGTAGGGCGTTACCATGAACTCATGGACCGCGCCGCGGTGGGCGTGGTGGCCTCCGGCACCGCCACGATGGAAGCCGCCCTCCACCGCCTCCCGTACATGCTCGTGTACAAGGTCCCCCTGCTGACGTACTGGATGGCCCGCATGCTCATTAAAATCCGCTTCATCGGCATGGTGAACATTCTGGCGGAAAAGCCCGTGGTGAAGGAACTGGTTCAGTTTGATTTCACCCCGGACAAGGTCATAGAAGAAATTGAGCGGCTGCTCGTTCCGGAAAACAGGGATGCGCTGCTGGCGGAAATGAAGCGGGCCTCGGACAGGCTGGGGCAGGGCGGAGCCGCGGAACATGCGGCGCAGGCCGTCTGCCGCCTGCTGAGCGAATAACGAATAGGAGCCTTCATTCATCCGGTCCTGCCTGTGCCGTGACGGAGACTGCCGCAGAGTGGCATTTCCCCGCGGACCCTTGCCAAAACCGTGTGTTTTCTCTAAAATTACGGCACGTTTTTTAGCTCTTATGGCCGGGAAAAAGGAAAGGGATGTCAAAACCAATGCCATGCGGCTGCTGGACGCGCTCCATGTCCCGTACAGGCATTATGCGTATGAATGTACGGAATTTGTGGATGCGCGGCACACGGCGGCGGCCCTGGGACTGCCGCCGGAAAGGATGTACAAGACTCTGGTGACGGAGGGGGCTCCCCGCCAATACTACGTATTCGTTATTCCCATTGATTCGGAACTCTCCCTGAAAAAGGCCGCCAGGGCCGTGGGAACCAAATCCCTGTCCATGATCCCTGTGAAGGATATTACCGCGGTGACGGGTTATGTCCGCGGCGGCTGTACGGCCCTGGGCATGAAGAAAAAATATCCCACCGTGATTGACTCCGGCGCAGAAGCCCTGCCGGAAATCGTGGTGAGCGGGGGACGTCTGGGATGCCAGATCGAACTTGCCCCCGTGGATTTGCTTCAGGCGGCGGACGCTTCCTTTGCGGATGTAGCGGAACCGAGCGGCCGCCCATGACGGCTGCTATTCCGGAAATGCGGATTTTCTCCGGAAAAAGCCTTTCCGTTAATTCGTTTTGTCCTCCATGAGCTTCATGGATTGGCACTGCCGGATTTCTTCCCCGGACCATGCGTATTCGACCGTTGCGAGGCTGATCTTTCCATCTCTGGTTTCACAGGTAAAAATAATGCACCGATCATCCTGAGAGAGAGCTGCACCGCCGGGAGTGGAAGATATGTTCCCGGCATCCAGCAGGATGTCTGTTCCCTTGACGTTCAGAATCAGGGGCAGGATGCTTCTATGGGCAAACACCACGATTTGATCGCCGTTTCTGATCCCTTTTAAATTTCCTTTCCCTCTAACAAGGGCCGTTCTGACGACATACTTGCCATGATAGAAACATCCGACCGGATTCAGGAGTTTCTGTAGCAGCGTATTGTCCCTTTCGACGGAAATGCAGCCTTCCACGGGTATTCCGTGCTGATTGTGCATGCCAACGGCCCATGGTTCTTTTCCGTGCAGATCCGGAGAAAAAACAAAAAACAGGATAAGCATGGCTCCGGGAAGGAGCCATATGCTGATTTTTAGCAAGGTATTCTTTACTCTCTTTGGCATCCCGGTTCGCTTCGTATTTCTGCTGATGAAAAATTCTTAAATGGATATCCTTATCTGCACCATGTATTAAATTATCTTCTAACATTTTTAACGTTTGGTTTCCAGATTTTTTATCCTCGGCGGCTGACTGCCGATGCGTACGGATCATGCTGCCATGCTGGACATTTTGGCGGAGAGCGGGCCGCCCTGCGTCATTTCAGCCATTCCGGAAAAGCCCGCTTTTCCCGGTAAAAAGCTTTCCCGGCAGACTGTTTTTTTGTATTCCTGTCGGAGCCAGTCCTTCCGGTTCCATGAACGGCCATCCTCTTTTCCATACATGCCGGCCCCCGATGAATGGGGGGCTTTTCCTCCGCTTCCCGTCGTCGTTCCCTGCGCTGGAATGCTTCTCTTTCCGTGCGGAAAAATCAATGAATACTGTCAGGTGATGAGAAGAAAAGACAGGGAAGTCCGCCGGAGGGAGGACCTGCTGGCCATGATCTCGCAGTGCAAGGTGTGCCGCCTTGGCCTGTGGGACGGGGAGGAAGTGTATGTCGTCCCCCTGAATTTCGGGTATGAGGAACGGGCCGGAGCCCTGCATCTGTTTTTCCACTGCGCCAGGGAGGGACGGAAGCTGGACATTCTGCGGAATAACCCGAAAGCCGCTTTTGAAATGGACGGGAATCATCTGCTGGTGGAGGGGAATACGCCCTGCCAGTACGGCTATTCCTATTGCAGCGTCATGGGGCGTGGGATGGTGGAAATTCTTGAAAAAGACGCGGAAAAGATTCATGCCCTGAACCGCATCATGCTGCATCAGACCGGACGGGAAGCGGTCTTGACGCCGTCCATGGCGCGCACCGTCTGCGTCCTGCGCCTGAAAGCGGAATCCGTCAGCGGAAAACTCCGTGCGCGGCCGGATGTTCCCCCCGGTCCCGTCGATTGTTGATATTCCTGGTGATTTATGAATGACGACGTTTCGCCCTTGTTCATCCGCTGGAGCCTGGCCCACTGGGCGGCGCTCGGGGCGGTGGCGCTGGCCGCTGCAGTCCTGCTGTGGGGCGGCCGCCGTCTCCGGATGGAAAAGCGGATACTGGTGGGCAAGGTGTTGGGGGCCGTCTTTTTGCTGACTTTTCTGGCGGAAACGTTCGGGCGTATCGTCCGGGAGCACTGGGAGCCGTGGCAGGACAGGCTTCCCCTGCATTTTTGCAGTCTGATGACGCTGGTATGCTTCATTGCCCTTTGGTACCGCAGGCCCTGGGCATGTGCCGCAGCCTATTTCGGAGTGTTGACGGCCAGCATCCAGGGGCTGATCACCCCCATGCTGTATGAAGGTTTTCCTTCCGCCGCCTTTTTCGCTTTCTTTGTGGGGCACGGTCTTCTGCTTGTTTCCGCCCTTTATCTCCCGCTGGTGCTGGGATGGCGCTCCCGCCCGTGGGACGACATAAAAACCCTGCTTCTGTGCGACGCCTATCTTCTCCTGATCATTCCCGTGAACATTTGGCTGGGAACGAACTACGGATTTACCCGGTACGCTCCGGAGGGAAGCATTCTGGAATACTTCGGTCCTGCGCCCTGGTATTTGCTGACGCTTCAGATCCCGGCTCTGGCTGTGCTGAGGCTGCTGTATCTGACCGTGCGGCCCCGGAAAAAGGGGGGCAGGGAAGGGACGGCTGCCATTGAAAAAAATCCTGGACAATAGTGTGAATTTTCTTGCGTACCGGTATGCGGGAGCTAATGAGGATTTGCTAGGGAAGAAATTCCGTCGCATCTTTTGAAAATCTCTCGTTCTGAATGGGAACAGCCCGTTTGAAATGATTTCCAAAGACGGAACGCATCTGGTTTTTCAAGAAATGAAGGCGCGTCCATTGCCCTGAAATATCCGTGAAATCCTGGATTTGAAACGCCGTACCGACAGCGGAAAAATAATGTACCCCTTCAGTGAATATAAAAACTACCGGTTTTTTTGACTACTCCTGCACCATTCCGCGTAAATATCATACTTTCTTCTTCGGAGATGGAGGTGACGTCTTCCTGCTTGGAAAATCCCAGGGACCAGTGCTCCCTTCTTGGAAATACATCATCATTTCAGAAAACTGCATATCCGTAAATGCCGTCTCGATGCTCGCAAGGGAAAACTACCGGTGTTTTACTACCGTGGAAACGGGAGGCTGCGCGGGTATCAACCGCTCTTGATGGCAGTGACGGGGCGTCCAAGCGGTTTCTCGGCGTCTACATCGTCAGATGGCTTGCAATGGCAGGGGTACGTAAAGCGCCTGTATCCGGCTCTTGATATCCGTTGCTGCCGGCGGTCTGGGCTCATGAAGTTATCGGGGGAATATTCCTGACGCATGCCGCCCCGTGTTTTTTCTGGAGGAACCGTTTTTCAGCTCAGGGACTGGAGGGCCTCCTTTGTGAACTGGCGGATTTCCTTTTCCCGTGAATGGTGGACTTTCTGCGCCCACTCCGCATCCGCCAGCAGGGCGCGCCCCACGGCAATGAGGTCGAACTCGCCTGCCTGCATCCGTTCCACAAGAGGGTCGATGCTGGCGGCTTCCGCCTCCGGGCCGCCGTCGAAAACATTCGTGAATTCCCGGTTAAGCCCCACAGAGCCGACGGAAATGGCCGGCTTGCCCGTAAGCTTCTTGGTCCAGCCTGCCAGATTAAGGCGGGAGCCTTCAAACTCCGGTTCCCAGAACCGGCGGGTGGAACAGTCGAAGATGTCCACGCCCGCTTCCGTCAGGGGCGTCAGGAAATCTTCCAGTTCCACGGGCGTGCGCGCCAGCTTGGCGTCGTAATGCCCGGTTTTCCATTGGGAGAAGCGGAAAATAATGGGGAACTGGCTGCCTACCGCCTTGCGGACGGCATGGATGATACGGCTGGCAAAGCGGGTGCGCCCTACCAGGTCTCCTCCGTACTCGTCCATTCTTTTGTTGGTTTCCTTCCAGAAAAACTGGTCGATCAGGTAGCCGTGGGCTCCGTGAATCTCCACACCGTCGAATCCCAGTCTTTTGGCGTCCGCGGCCGCACGGGCAAAGGCATCTATCACCTCTTCTATCTTGGCGGCGCTCATGGGGTCCGTCGTCTGCTGGAGCGTATTCACGTCAATGCCGGAAGGCCCGATGGGCGGAAGTTCCGGGTTGGGAAGGTTCTCTCCCTTGAATGGCCGCGCCATGCCCACGTGCCAGAGCTGTGGGGCTATCTTGCAATCCGTCGTGTGGACGGCTTCCAGCACTTTTTTCCAGCCCCGGAGCGGCGCGCCGCCGAAAAAATTGGGATAGTTGGAGGAAGGGGAGGCGCTCGGCTCGTCAATAAACGTACCTTCCGTGATGATGAGGCCCACTTCATGTTTGGCCCGGCGCTGGTAGTAGGCGGCCACCTCGTCCGTGGGCACGCCGCCGGGGGAAAATCCCCGGGTCATGGCCGGCAGGACGATGCGCGTGGGGGTGTCAAGCTTGCGTGAATGGAAGGGCTGGAACAGAATTTCCATGTCCCTGATCTTGAGTTCATCCTGTGTATTCATGAAAAGGAGGCTGTGGTGGATGGGCCGGACTGCGGAGTGCGCCGGACATGTACAGGAATGAGACAACTCCCGGCGCGCTCCTGTTCATCCCCGTTCCGGGCATGGGGGAATTCCCGTGTACGCTGCCTTCCCTCCTTTATTTCTGAGAAAGCGCCAGAAAATTGCGCAGCATGAGGCTTCCGGACGGAGTCAGGATGGATTCCGGATGAAACTGGATGCCGTACAGGGGGCGGGTCCGGTGCCGGATGGCCTGGATATGGCCCCGGCCGTCCTCCGCCGTGACAATCAGCTCATCCGGCCAGGACTCCCGTGACAGGCGCCAGGAATGGTACAGGCCCGCGGGGAACTCCTCCGGAAGCCCGGCAAAAAGGGGAGACGGGCCGGAGCGGCGTATCTGCGCCCGCGCTCCGTGGAGCGGGCTGGGGAGTTGTTCCAGAGCGGCTCCGAAGCAGACGCCTAGGATCTGATGTCCCAGGCAGACCCCCAGCACCGGAATATCCGGCGGCAGGCGGCGCAGCAGGCGGAAGGTAGCCCGGTGGCAGAAATCGTGTACCACGCCCGGACCGGGGGAGAGGATGACTTTTTCCCCCTTCCGCACCGCTTCTTCCAGGCCGGGAAAATCATTGGGAACTACGCGCGGAACGGCCATGCCTGTAGTTGCGGCCAGTTCCGCGAGGTTCCAGGTGAAGGAATCCCGGTGATCGATGATCCAGACGTTCGGTTGACTCATGACGCGCACATGATAAAGTAAATCCCGCCAATGTACACACGGGAAGAAACCATCCGCCGCATGAATGTTCTGGGCCGGTCCGGCACTCCCTTTTTTTTCGTGATTTCCTATGATTTGGAGCACAATCTCCTGTTTGAAAAGGAAGGTGCGGGGCACGGCCGCTCTGCGGCTTTTTCCCTTCCGCTGGGGGAATATGGAGCATGGGGAAACAGCCCTCCCCTCCCGGAGCAAATCCGGTTTGAGCCCGTTCCCTGTCCCGTGGACTGGTATGTTTCGGCTTTCTCTTCCGTGCGTGCCCACCTGCTGCGCGGCGATTCTTATTTGCTCAACCTGTGCGTGGCCACTCCGGTGAAGACGAATTTGACGCTTTCCCACCTGTTCCGGTTCGCCCAGGCTCCGTACAGGATGTTTCTGGGGCCGGACGCCTCCGCTGCCGGAGTGCATGGCCGCGCCTGCTCCTGCTTTTCCCCAGAACCGTTTGTGAGGGTGCGGGGGCGGGAAATCTCCACGTTTCCCATGAAGGGAACGGCAGATGCCGCCACTCTGGAAGCCCGGCGCTGGCTGGAGGAGGATGAAAAGGAAAATCGTGAATCCGCCACCATTGTGGACCTGATGCGGAACGACCTTTCCATGGTGGCTTCCCGGGTGCAGGTGAAACGCTACCGCTATATCAGCCCCGTGGAAACGCGTGGAGGGACGATTCTGCAATGCAGTTCCGAAATCGGCGGCGTTTTGCCGGAAAACTGGCCTTCCCGCCTGGGGGAGATCATAATGGCGTTGCTCCCCGCCGGAAGCGTGACGGGCGCGCCGAAGGAAGCCACCTGCCGCGCCATTGCGGAGGCGGAAGACATGGAGCGCGGATTTTATACGGGAATATTCGGCTTTTTCAACGGAAGGGACCTGGACTCCGCCGTAGCCATCCGCTTCATGGAGGAGGACGGGGCGAACCTTGTCTATAAAAGCGGAGGGGGCATCACCGTGATGAGCCGGATGGAAGATGAATACCGGGAAGCAATTGCCAAAGTCTATGTGCCGTTTGATCTTTGAAACCGTGAAGTGGGCGGACGGAGCGCCCCGCCTGCTTCCCTGGCATCAGGCAAGGGTGGAGAGGGCGATGAGCCTGTACGGCGTGGCAGGCGCGCCCGTGCCGGATTTGGCGGCCGTGCTGGCTTCCTGTCCAGGCCCCGGCAGCGGCATCTATAAATGCCACATTACCTACGACACTCAGGGACGGGTGAAAGCCCCCGTATTTGCACCCTACCGCCCCCGCAGGGTGAAAAAACTGGTGTGTGTGGAAGCTCCGCACCTGGATTACTCCTGCAAGTGGGAGGACAGGACGGCACTGGAGGCCGTGGGTGCGGGATTGGGCGGGGATGAGGAAGCCCTCATTCTCCGGAACGGCTTGGTGACGGATACCCGCTACAGCAACGTCGCATTCGGGAACGGCTCCCACTGGGTGGCTCCGGAGACCTTCCTGCTGCCGGGCACCAAGCGCGCGTTCCTGCTGGAACGGGGGAGGATGGAATGCCGCCCCCTGAAAGCGGAGGACGTGAAAAAGTTCCACTTTTGTTCTTTGGTCAACGCCATGCTGGACCCCGGCGATGTGGTGGTGCGTACGGAAGACATTCTTCTTCCCTGAGCGATCCTTGTCATTGTTGAAAACGCCGTTCCCGGTCAGGGGACGGGCGGCATGAAGCCGGAACAATCCCCGCCGGAGGACGGCCTTTTCCGGATAAAAACGGCTGTCCTGGGATAACAGGACAGCCGTTTGAATAGGGGGAACTTTTATTTTTCCGTCAAATGGCGCCGCAGTAGTGAGCGCAGCACCACATGGCGCGGGGATGGTGGAAGAAGGACTTCCAGAGACTGCCCTTAAGGGTGTTCGCTCTGGAGCCGTCCTTGTTCAGATAGCCGAACCAGTCGCCGTGCTGCACGTCCTGGAAATGGGAGAAAGCCCAGTTGTGCACCATGTTGTGCCGGATGGCGTAGCGCTCTTCTCCGGTAAGCTTGTAGGCGAGCGTCATGGCGATGAGCGCTTCGTCGTGCGGCCACCAGAACTTCATGTTGTGCCAGTATTCCTGAACGGGCTTGCCGTACACGTCCGTGTAGTAGAGCAGGCCGCCGTTTTCCCGGTCCCAGCCTCGTTCAAAGGCCCAGTCGATCATGTCGCAGCCCACTTTGATCAATTCCGGATCATGGCCGCGGTAGCGGGCTTCCTCCAGAACGAACCAGCCTCCCTCGATGGTATGGCCGGGGTTCAATGTACGCTCGTCGAAGTGGTCAATGATGGAGCCGTCCGTTCCCACCACTTCCATCACGGCCTTGATGTCCGGCTTCATGAACAGGGTGCGCAGGTCGTGGATGCAGCGGTCGATCCACCCGGTGTAGAATCCGTCCTCGTCGCCCAGGTATTTGCGCATTTCCTGGGCGGTGGCCAACGTAATCATGCGCGTTCCCAGCCCGGTCGTGGGGCGGTTCCCGGTGAATTTTGGAGCCATTTTGCCGGGAGTGAAACACATGTCCGTGAAAATGTCGAACCAGTGCCGGGCCGCTTTGGCGGATTCCTCGCTGTCCACGGCTTTCGCATGGGCCGCAAAGGCGATGGCAGCAAAGGATTCGCTGTACGCGTAGCGGCGCTTGCGGATGGGAGTACCGTCCGCCGCCACATGGAAGTACATGCGGCCGTCGGAAGGGTCCACGCATTTGGTGGACAGGAAGGTCAGGGCGCTTTCCGCCCACTTGAGCCAGTCCGGATTTTTCTCCACGCTGTTGTACATGGTCAGCAGCATCCAGGCCATGCGGCCCTGGGCCCAGACGGACTTGTCCGTGTCTACCAGGGCACCGTCCGCGTCAAAGCAGTGGTAAAGGCCGCCGTTCTTCTCGTCGCAGGCGCGGGGGAACCAGAAGGGAAGCACGTCTTCCAAAAGCTGGCGGCGGTAGAATGCGCCCAGTGCGGGCATGTCAAGCGTTGCAGCCATAAGAAAAGGCAGTTCAGTTCATGGCCCACTGGAAGAAGCCGATGGCTTCCAGCTCGGAGCGGAGTTCCTTGAGCTGGTCCGCGGTCGGATTGCCTTGCGGCAGCCGCGCCGGACCCAGGTCCACGCCCAGCCAGCCCATCAGGGCCTTGGCGCATCCCATATAGCCCTTGGAGGCCAGGATGTTGATCATTTGCACGGACTTCCACTGGCAGTCCTTTGCCGTTTCCATGTCTCCCTTTTCAAAAGCCTTGATCAGGTTTTGGTACAGGGCCGGAGCAAAGTTGAAGGAACTGCCTACCGCTCCCTTGGCGCCGACGGACAGGGCCCCCGTGAACCATTCGTCCACTCCCCATGGAATATCCACGTTTTCGTCGTAATTCAGGGTGGTCTGGTACAGGGCCAGGTCCGGATTGGTGAATTTGATGCCTGCAAAATTCGGAATCTGCTCCTTGGCCAGCTTGATGAAATCGACCGGATTGAAGCGTACGCCCGTCAGCACGGGAATATCATAATAGTAATAAGGCAGGTCCGGAGCGCCGGAAGCGGCAAAGGCGCAGCATTCCACCAGGCGCTGAACCGTGGCGGGCTTGTAGTAGGAGGGGGCCAGGGAGCTGGTGGCTACAAATCCGCATTCCTGGGCGAAAGCGGCCAGTTCCCTGGCGTCCCAGACGCTGTTGGACCCGGTATGGGCGATCACCTGAACACCATGCTTGGCGGAGGCTTCCTTCCATGCGGAATAGATTTCCTTGCGTTCCGCAAGCTGCATGGAGGAGGACTCACCGGTGCTGCCGGTAATGAAAGCGAGCTTGATGCCCTGGGAGGCAAGCAGTTTGGCCTGGGCGTCTACACTGGAAGCGTTCAAAGAACCATCTGCCTTGAACGGTGTATGTACGGCGGCCACCAGGCCGTGAAGTTTCAGTGAGGTATTCATGTAGTATGAAAAGGTTCAAGCGGATGATGCCAGAGCATGTTTATGATGACAATCCCGGAATTTACAGACCACAAAAAAGACCACATGAAAAAACGGGCGTTTCCCCGAAAAAAACGCCCGTTTGGAGAAAATACGCCTTTAACGGTTAGCGGACAGCCTGTTGCTTGATGACGCCGAACATGGCCTTTGCCAGGGATTTGACGTGCGTCAGCAGCAGATCGCCGTCATAACACCAGATCATCACGCCGCCCAGCTTCTGGTTTTTTACGTATTGGCATTTTTTCTTGATCGTGGTGATGCCGTTGAAGTAGTGCTGCTGCCCGTCGATGATGCAGGTATCTGTTCCGGGCGCTATGTTGGGATAGAGCTGGATGACGGTGGAATAGCCTTTCTGGGCGTCCCAGTTGCGGTTGGAGCGCGTTTCATTCGTGTAAAACGGCAGTCCCATCACGATTTTGCAGTCCGGCACGTTTTTATTCCGCATAGTGTTCACGTCCGTCACCATGTCCGGATAGGTGGAATGCTGGCCGGCACGGTCATAGCTCATGACGTTGACGAAGTCCAGCAGGTCCATCATTTCCGAGGTAGGCGCCAGGTAATACGGATTGATGGCGGAACTCAGGGACATGCCGTTGGCACCCATGGCGGAACGGACTTCCCCCAGGAACAGGGAGAAATAATACCATTGGGTATCGTTGTCGGGATATTCCCAATCGATGTCAATGCCGTCAAAGCCCTTTTCCTTGGCAAAGGAAACCAGCTGACGGGCGAATTTGATCCGTTTTTCCGGATCGGCCGTTATGGCCGTCATGCCCGCATCGCAGTGGGCTACACCCAGAATGATCTTGCTGCCCGCAGTGCCGCGCAGGTTCTTGAGCTTGTCCAGTCCGTTCAGGAATTGTTCGTTGTTCTGTCCGGTCAGGTTCCCGTCAGTGTCACAGCCCACATTAAAGTAAATAAGGTCCGTGAAGGACTTGAAGTGCTGGGCATTCAATTGGTCGCGGTTCCATTGCATCAGGTTGGTGTGGCGGTAGTAGGGAACCACCCGGAACTGGTAGGGGTAAACCTGGGCGCAGCCTTCCGGGGAGGGATTGGAAACGGCGATGTTGGAGTCTTCCAGCAGGGCGACTCCGGTACAGGCGGCGTCCACCTTGTTCAGGCCGCGCGCCCTGGGGATAAGGTCCACGCACAGCCAGAAATAGTTGTCTCCGGGGGAGAGGGGATGGCTTCCTTCAAACTGGAGGGTTTTCGCGCCCTTGGAAATGGTGTTGAGGATGGGGACGGCGCGGCGGTTGGCCTGGCCCGAATTCGGGGAAAAGTACGGAGTGGTTCCGGATGCGAATATCTGCGCCTTGGCAATGTCGGCAACGGAGGTGGTTCCCGCCATGGAAAAGGTCATGCCTTTCAATATCTGGCTGGTTTCCGGGGCGGTTATCTTGATTTTCATGATGGCCTGGCTGACGCCCCCCGCGTACAGGACGGAGTGTGTCTGCTCGCAGGAGGCCGTGGCTGACGCCGCGCAAAGAGGGGCCGCGCCGCAAACGCCCAGGGCCAGGGCGCACAATGTCGGTTTAATGATGCTGTTCATGGTGGAAGGAAGTAAATGTTTTTAATGGAAACGCTTTCTTCTGGCAAGCATGCTCCCGGCCGCCAGAAGAAGCAGGATGGCGGTTGAAGGTTCCGGGACGCTGAGTCCGGTGGAAATCCAGTCCAGGTACAGGGCGTGGTTTTCATCCCAGCGCAGCTCCCAGCGGCCCAGTTCCAGTGAGGGGTCATAGCCTTCCAGCCCCAGATCGCCTACCGTGACCGTGGAGGAGTTGGAGAGGCCGGAAAGAGCCCCGGAAAATTCACCGTCTGTCCGTGTGACGCCGTCCGAATCCATGACCAGCCAGGACTGGTCGGTCTGCCATGGGCGGGCGGTGTAATCCACAGCGTTGTCATCAAGAGCCAGGCTGCCTCCCAGGGTCAGCATATCCGCATGCAGGACGAGTCCTACCTGTGCACCCTGTGAAAGGTCAATCGTGATGCCGTTGGACATATCAATGGCGGCGGCGGTAATGGAGAAGCTGCCTGTCCCCGCGCCGATGATGGAAACGTCGTTGCCCAGGGTCAGCGTGTCCGCGTTCAGGCTGCCGGTTCCCGTGATGGAAAACCGCGTGCCGTCCGCAAAGCTCACGTCCGCCGCATTCAAGGAGGATTGTTCGCCTATGTGAAGCGTTCCGCCGTTGACCGTGAAGGAAGTGCGCGAATCTTCCGCGATCCAGTCGGAAGACTGGTAGCCGTAGGAAGCCCCGTTGATGACGGAGAATGTGCCTCCGTGTACCGTGGTATTGGCCTTGATGCCGGACTGGCTGTCCACTCCGGACATGGAAACATCGCCTTCGGCCCCCGCTTCTTCGTTCACATTGATTTCTACAACGGAATCTTCCAGTGAGCTGATGCCGTCTTCAAAAAGAATCCGGTGCCCGGCTCCGGCATTGAAGGAGGTTGTGGCGCTGTCGTTAAAGTGAATCGCATTGCGTACGCTTCCATTCTGGGCCGTATTGCCGCGGAAAACGATGTCCGCATGGTCCGCCGCCAGTGTCAGGGTACCGCCGTTTTGCAGGTTGACGGCTCCTCCGTTGTCCTCCGCGCTATTGTTCTCGAACAGGACCGTATCCGTATTTCCGGAAATGGTGACGTTGCAGGCATCCAGGGCTCCCCCGTCATAGCCGGCGGTATTGCCGGAAAAGGTGACCTTTCCGGAATCGGAAACGGTGATGTCGTTATAGGCGGAAATGGCCCCTCCGTAGGTGGAGGCATGGTTACCTGAGAAGATGATGCTGTCCACGCTGGAGAAGGAAACGCTGCCGTCTGCGTAAATTCCGCCTCCACCTCCGTCCCCTGCCTGGTTGTCCGTTACGGTGAAGGAGACGGCCGTATCCACCGTCATGTCCATGCCGGTCCAGATTGCGCCTCCGGCACCCGCCTCCGCGTTGTTGGAGATGAAGGAAACGTTGCCGACGCTGGACCATTCCACGGTCTCAAAATCGTTGTTGATGGCCCCTCCGTTTTCTCCCGCCGTATTGCCGGAGAAGGAAATGTTTTCCGTGATGTTGGAAAATGCCAGGCTGCCCGTGGTGCCTCCCGCATGGATGGCGCCTCCGTGCGTCATGGCGGTGTTGCCCGCAAAGCTGATAGCGCCGGTATTGGTGAACAGAGCTCCTCCGGAAGCATAAATGGCCCCTCCGGATGCGGCGGAATCTCCCCGGACGCTATTGCCGCTGAACGTAAGGGCTCCCGTGCCACTGAACGTAACCGTGTCATTGGCCGCAATGGCGCCTGCTCCGTAAAGGGCGTCCGTATTCGTCATATCCGCCGCATTGTTAGAGAAAGTCAGATCACCGGTATTCTGGAAGGTGACGTTTTCCGAAAGAATGACCGCCCATTTGGCCCCGTAATTGTCAATGTTGATGCCGTGTCCTCCCGTGAAGGAAATGCTTTGACGCGTGTTGTTGTTTCCCCTGCCTCCTATCCAGCAGTTGACAGCGGTTCCCAGTGAGTCCAGATTCTGGTCCGCAGTCAGCGTAAAGACGGTATCCGTGTCCGTGACTATGCTTCCGGCTCTGGATTTGGCCCCCAGTTCCAGTTCCGTGTGGGTCATGATGTTGAGCGTGCCCTTGTTGTTCTCCGTGTTCAGGAGAATGCCGCCTTCATGCCAGTTGATCAGTCTGGCGTAGGAACTGCCCCCCATGTCCAGCGTGGCTCCGGAAACCACCTCAATGGTGTTGTTCAGCCTGTGCCCGTCCATGGAAAGCATGGCTCCGGAGGCGATATTCACGCCGCCCAGGCCGGACCCCGAGCCGAAGGCGTTGTCCACGTCCAGCGTCAGTTTGCCTGCATCCACCCGTACCACGCGGCCGGAGGAAATCGTATTGGCCCGTTTGATGACCAGTTCCCCGCTGCCGGATTTAATCAGGCTCAGGCCGGAAAAATTGGAGGTGGTCGGCGCCCCGTATTCGTTGGCCGTGTTCTTGTTGGCGAACTTCTGGTCGAAATTGAACACGGAATTTTCCCCGACGTCCAATTGCAGGGCACTTCCCGCGCCGGACTCGCAGACGATGGAATCAAAATTCTGTCCGTTGGAAGAACTCCAGGTAAATGTCTGGTTGGCTCCCAGTTCAATCACGGCGGTGGTGCCCCAGCCGGCAATGTAAATACCCCGGCTGCCCGTGCCTCCGGACTCGTAGCCCTGGGAGATAACGACGCGGCTGGTGGTGCCGGAGGAGAATTTAAGGGCGTAAAAATTATTCTGCAAACATCCCAGTGAGGCGGAATTATAACCGAACTGGTTCAGCTTAAGTGTTCCGCCGTTCAAGGTGATGGTAGGCTGCTCCCAATTGGATGCGTAGTTGGCGGCATGGAACAGGCGTCCTCCGCTGGCATCCAGAACCGCGCCGGAGGCAATGTTGATCTGCCCCCCCCCCGTAATATCCCGTGTACCTGTAAATACGAGGGTTCCTTCATTGATGTTCCAGGCTCCGTTCGCCGTATGCGTTCCGGATAAGGCAACCGTTCCGTTTCCCGTTTTGGTGAGCGTGGAGGAACCGCTCAGGCTGGTATCCCGGACAGTCCACCCATCTTCCTGATTGGTGGAGTTCAGGGTCAGCGCCGTTCCGGAGAGGGTGGCGGAACCTCCGTTGCTGCCGGAAGCGCTCCCGGCCAGAGTCAGGGAACCTCCGTTCAGCGTGACGGCCGCTCCCTCGTAAAGGAGGCCGGAGGCGCTGATGCCGCTGCCCACGGTAAGGGTGGAGCCGGTTCGGAACAGGGCGGTGTTGCCGTTAATCCAATCCGCGGAGCTGCCGTCCAGCAGCCACGCTCCGGAGTCCGTCCAGGAAGCGTTGCCGCCGTTCCAAGTATAGTCGGCGGCACAGGCAAAGGGAACAGAAATGCAGCCGGCGAAGATTCCGAACAGAAGCGAGATAATTTTCATGAAAAATGTATAAGAGGATGTTGTCAGACAAACAAAACGGGAAAACAAACCTGTTTTCCCGTAAAAAAAATAATTGCCATGTGGGGCCGGTATTCAGGCTCTGCGGCGGCAGCTCAGGGCAGCCAATCCCAGCATGCCTAAGGCGGCCGTTGCTGGTTCCGGTACGGGGAGGGCTGGATTGGCGGCCAGGGCGGCAATTTCATCGTGATTCAAGACGCCGGAATACAACTGGAGGTCATCCATGATAGTATCGGCCGTGGAAGCCAGTTTCAGAGATTGGGCATCCCCGGTGAAATTGACGCCGGAAGCGCTGATCCTGCGCTGTCCATCCAGATAAATGTTCAGCTCTCCAGCCTGGAAGGTAATGATGATATTGGAGAAGGAATCCCTGGAGATGGTCATGTTGGCCCAATTGCCCACGTTGCCGCCGCAATAGGCGGCCCATTCTCCGGCGCTGGAGGCGTCTCCGGAGTCCTTTTGAAGATACATGGTTTGCCCGCTTCCGGAAGTGAAGGTCAGCAGCCCTTTCCAAAGAGCGGTGGATTGGGAATGGCCGGGGGAGAAGTCCTTGACGGCAATGGAAAGGCTGAATCCATCCTCCGTATTCAGGCCCAGGCCGTTGTCGGCGGACCCCAATGTAAGCTGGCCACCGTCCGAACGGCTGTCGTATCCCTTTCCTTCATAACCGTCCGCATAATTGATCCAGCCACCGCCGCTGAATACGGCGGCGCCTGCCGTTTCTCCCGCCAGATTGTTGTCGTTCAGGGAAGACAGGTTGCCGTTGAGTTTGTTGAAATCATAATAATATTTAAGAGTGGCGGCCTGTACGTCCAGCCCGGAATAAAGCAGAGTGGCTGCAATAAATAAGGATTTTTTCATTTTTAATTCAGATTGTTAAAACCAAACAAAAAGATATTCGGATTTATAATCCGGAATATTTTTCAATGGGAGGAATCATGCTTTTCCCGTCGAATAGAAATTTCATATTCCGGGGAATCAACAAATTCACCTTGCTTTGAAACGGAAAATAAACTTATGACAGTGAGTCTATTCCATCATGTTCAAAACTCTGGATGACAAAAAAGAAAGAAGAAATCCTCATGTAAAGCACTTTTGGAATCTTTTGTTTACGCGATCCGAAATGCTTCTGTCCCCGGGAATACAGCTTTTGTTCATCAAGAGAGCTTTTAAACGCAACCTGTTTTATGTTAAAAATGTGGCTTGACTTCCGGATTATAAATCCGGTGCAGTCTGAAAAATATTGAAAATAAAAGGACTGCTCCGCCTGGATGACGGCGGAGCAGTCCTGAAGATAGGAAAAGGGATATTTCCCCGGATGGGTTATTTGACGGCAATCGTCTGCTCGCGGTCGGGTCCCACACCTACGGTGGTGACGGGGCAGCCGATGAGTTCGCTCATGCGTTTGACGAACTTTTTGGCGTTTTCCGGAATCTCTTCCCAGGAGCGGCAGGAGGAAATGTCCTGGAGCCAGCCCGGCATGGTTTCATAGACGGGCTTGCAGCGTTCCCATTCGTCCACCGTGGCAGGCGGATAGGCCAGGATTTCCCCGTCCAGGTCATACCCTGTGCAGATTTTGATTTCCGGGCACTTGTCGTAGCCGTCCAGGTTGGTCATGGCCATTTCGTCAAAACCGTTGAACATGGCGGAGAAGTGGAGCAGCACGCCATCCGCCCAGCCGCAGCGGCGGGGGCGCCCGGTCGTAGCGCCGAATTCGCGGCCCATGCTGTGCAGGTGGTTGGAAATGTCCTCATCTTCCGTGACAAAGGGACCGGCTCCCACGCGGGTGGTATAGGCCTTGCAGACGCCAATGATGCGGTCGATCTTGTGGGGGGGGACTCCGGTGCCGGTGCAGGCCCCGGCAGAGGAAGTGTTGGAAGAGGTCACGAACGGATAGGTGCCGAAGTCCACATCCAGATAAGCTCCCTGGGCGCCTTCAAAGAGGATGCTCTTTCCGGAGGCAATGGCCTCATTCATGACTGGGATGGTGTTGGTGATATGCGGGCGCAGCACATCCGCGGCGGCGCTGACTTCCTTCACCATTTCTTCCTCGTCCATGGCGGGAAGGCCCATGCGTTCCATTTCCGCGTTCGCCATTCTGATGCGGCGGCGCAATACTTCGTCAAAAATGGACGGATCACGCATGTCCGCCATGCGCACTCCGATGCGGCGGGCCTTGTCCGCGTACGTCGGTCCGATGCCGCGCTTGGTGGTGCCGATGGCTTTTTTGCCGAGGGCGGATTCCTGGGCAGCATCCATTTCCTTGTGGAAGGGGAGGACCACGTGGGCGCGGTCGGAGATGAGAAGGTTTTCACTGGTGATGGAAACGCCCTGGCCGCGGAGTTCGTTGATTTCCTCCACCAGGCCTACGGGGTCCAGTACGACGCCATTACCAATGACGCAGAGCTTGCCCGGCCACAGGATGCCGGAGGGGACAAGGTGCAGAATATACTTCTTCCCGTTGGCGATAACGGTATGGCCGGCATTGTTGCCGCCCTGGCCGCGGGCTACCACGTCGGCCGATTCCGTTAAGAAATCAATCATTTTGCCTTTGCCTTCGTCGCCCCATTGGGAGCCGATAATAATGGTATTCATGATAAAAATGGAACTCGAAGACCTTAATGATTTTCCTGCCGCATGGCAAGACAATCTTGTTAAGTTTTCCTGATTAAAGGAATAGGAATGCAGCCACGCGGGCGTTAGCGGAAGTGCAGGGCGGAGCGGTGCGCCTCCGCCGGGACCAGGGTTTTCCAGATGTCCTCATCCGCGGCGATCATGCGCTGGATGTCTCGCGGCGTGTGGCGCAGCAGGTATTCGTTGAAGAAGGGGACGTCCACCACCAGTCCGTTGGCCAGGAAGTGCTGGTAAAGGTGCACGTACTGCTCCGGGGCGCGGAAGGTTCTGGCCGTGACGAATTCACCGGATTTGCGGTTGAGCCAGGGGGAGACGTACAGGCGCGTCTTGTTCTGGAAGGTGCGGCCGAAGGATTCCAGAATGCCGCCGGGAATGTCTTCCGTCCATTTTTCCTTGAACAGTTCGTTGAGCAGGCCAATGGAAAGGGCGATGGCGATGGGTTCCTTCGTGTAGCGGGCGAGCAGTTCCGACAGGTTGTCGAAACGCGGCATCTTGGTGATCAGCACATTTTTGCCCAGCGCCTTCAGGCTGTCCGCGCGGTCCAGGAATTCCAGATGGTCCACGTCTCCGCCGCGCAGCAGGTTGTTCATGGAAATCTCGCAGATTTCCATGCACCGGTCCGCCTGCGTCTCATTAATGTGGGTGAGGAAACATTTTTTCACCTGCGACATGACTTCCAGGTGCAAGTTGCAGACGGGGTTGAAACTGCCCCTCATCAGCACGATGGGGCGCTTGTACAGCACGTCCGCCGCCTGCGCCACCTGTCCGTTGGCCAGGAACAGGGTGGCCGGAGTCAGGCCGGACTTCACCAATTGCAAGGCAAAGAGGCGGTTGTCCACCATGGAGAAGCCGTGGCCTTCAAAGCGGACGACGTCTATTTCCACCAGCCGGGGGTCCAGGTTGTCCACCAGCGCTTCAATGAATTCCTCCAGCCGGTCCCTCTTGAAAAAGACGGCGTGCAGGATATTGACGCCCAGAATGCCCAGGTCCTTCATCTGGCTGTCGTGGTCAGGATCATTCAGACGCACGTGGATGATCAGGTCTGAGGGTTCGGCTTCCGGCTTCAACTGGAAGCGTACGCCTATCCAGCCGTTCCACGGGCCGTTGTCCCGGTAGCCTTTCACCTTTACCGTATTGCAGAAGGCAAAGAAACGGGTGTCCTTCCCGCGCTTGGGGCCCAGGCGGTTGATGAGCTGGGAGAATTCATAGTCCAGCATTCCCTTCAGGCGTTCCTCGGAAACGTAGCGCTTGACGGGGCCGTACAGCGTGTCGCTGACGGTCATGTCATAGGCGGAGATGGTCTTTGCCACAGTTCCGGCGGCGCCGGAAGCCCGGAAAAACCAGTTGGCAGTTTCCTGCCCGGCGCCGATTTCCGCAAAGGTCCCGTAAATGGAGGTCGCCAGATTGAGCTGGAGGGCCTTGTCCTGTGTTTGCGCTAATGCCTTGGAACTCATGAGAAACAGGTAATCCGGTTAATATTGTCGGTCGTTTTTGGGAAGAAGCTTCCGGGTAGTGTCGCTCATCCAGCCGGGAAACTCCACCCTGTCTATGATGACGGATTGGCTGCCGGGGAGGTCTGCCGGATAATGAATGGAGATGCAGGCACGCACGGCGCCGTTGTAAAGCAATTTGGTCAGTTCCAGCGCCAGCGGAGAATATCTGTCCACATAGGCGTTAAGGCGTTCTCCGTTAGGGAATTCCAGCGTAAAGGCAATGTAGGCGCTATTGCGGTAGCTTTCCGGGGCGGATTCTTCCAGGAACGGAGCTGCGTAATGGCTGGACATGCTGATGGTCACCCTCACCGGAACAGGAGAAGAAGGGCGCTTTTCCTTCAATTCATCCGGGAAAAGGGGGGAATAGCCTTCCCACGCCTCCCAGTCCAGCTTCCATTTTTTGGAGTCGTGGTCATACAGGAATACGGCCGGGCGCATCGTATTGTCGTCCATCAGCACGGGAATCTGGAGCAGGTCGCCATTCTTGGAGCTCTTTCCCGGTTCGTGGGGCAGGTAATCCTTGTAATGGGCGTACTTGGCCCAGTGCGCCATCTTTGGACGCGTGGCGGCGGGAGAGATAACATGGTTGAGCCGTTCTTCGTCGGATCCTGCCATGCAGTACAGGGCCAGTTCATTCATGGCGGCCGTGATGTGTCTGGCTACGGATTCAGCTTCGCGGTCCTCCTCCCTGCGGTGTCGGAAAGCCATTTGATATTGTTCCGCCTTTTCTTTCAGGGCCTGCATCATGGCGTCATCCGCTTCAGTAGAGAAATCAGCCTCATGATCCACGAATTTTTCCGAGATGTTCAGAATCTTGCCGTCTTCCGCCTCCAGGTCATTACCTCGGAGGAACATGAAGACGCCCAGAACGGCGAGAACCAGTCCGGAGATAAACAGCCAGATATGCCAGGTGGTTTTGCGCTTCTCCCCGGCAGTTCCGCCTGAGGGGGAATTGTATTCGGGCAATTCTTGCGCCAGGGCGGAGGTGCCTGCCGTGGCGATGGCCGGGGATTCTTCTTTCCGTTCCCCACGCTTGCGGATTTTCGTGGTGTTCCGTTCCGGTGCGGAAGGCGCTTTTCTGGACCGGGGGATGTTCCGCACATCCGTCTTCTTTTGCGGTGAAGGAAGATATTCGGAAACCGGGGGGCGTGGGTGTTTTTCTTCTTCCGTTTCCGGTCCGGATGGCGTTGTCTCTTTATCTTGCCTTGCTTTTGATACGGTTTCCGGCTGTTTTACGTCCCGGGCGGCTGTAATGATGGAGCTGCAGACGGGGCACCTGACCTGACGGCCCAGGAAGGAAGTCTTGACGGCAAAAAGATTGCCGCATGCCGGGCATGAGCAGGCTACCGTATCCTGGGGAAGGGATGACATGGGGAAAGAGCGTATTACAGGTGAATGAATTCCGGAACCGGGATGGCGATGGGCTTGGGAGCGGGCAGCGTGATGCTCGTGTCCGCATGGTCTGGAGCGACGGGATCAGAGGAAAGTGCCTGCGCCTCCGGCACGTTTTCATTGGTGCCCAGCAGTTCGAAATTGCGGTTGGGCGGTCCCTGGTTCAATTCCGTGTGGTAGGGATCGTCCCCTATCAGGATGGGCTTGACAGGCAGGATGGGAGGCAGGGGAAGAATACGGTTCTGCGCCGTGAAGGGGGAGGACGGCGCGGCAGGGTCTTCTCCGTGCAAGTCGCAGAAGGGGAGGCTGGAATCCCCCTTGCGGAGGTATTCGAACATGGTGTGGCGGCGGTATTTCTTGTCCACCGGGTCAATGTCGTAGCAGCTGTGGGTGGCCCGCTTTCCAGTCGTCAGGCAGATTTCCACGCGCTCCACGCTGGGCGGGGGGACCAGTTCCCCGGCTGGGAACAGGCGTTCGGATTCCTTAAAGGCCGTTCCCAGGATGGAGGCGCAGGTATCCGAGGAGAAGGCGCCGTTGTAAATGGGCTTTTTCCCTTCCAGGAAGCCGATCCAGATGCCGCAGGTCACCCGGTCGTCATAACCGAACAGCCAGTTGTCCCCGAAGTCGTACGTGGTGCCGGTCTTGACACCGCCTTTGAAATTCGCGGGCAGGCTGTCCGCCACCCGCTGGGCGGAACCGTTTTTCAGGGAAGAGTGCAGAATATTGTGAAGCTGGAAGGCGGTGGCCGTGGAGGCGGCTCCTTTCCGGACCTGGGCGTTGTTTCTGGTTTCAATGGCCTGGGTGGATTCCCAGATCAGCCGTCCGTCCTCGTCTTCTATCCTGTCCAGGTAATAGATGTTTTCCGGCCGGGAGCCTCCGTTGGGAATGGCGGTGTAGGCCAGCGTCATTTCCGTCAGGGAGGCCGGTTCCGTTCCCACGAAAATCTTGGGCCGGTAAACCGGGTTTACCTCCGTGCTTCCCGCTTCCCGGACCGGTTTGCGGATGCCGAAGTCCGCCAGTTTCTTGATGAAGGGGGCCGTTCCCATGTCCATGCCCATGCGCAGGGAGGCGGCTATCTTGGAGGCGGCCAGGCCGCGGTGGGCGGTGATCATGCCTTCATAGCGGTTCCTGGAGTTTTCCGCCCCCCATTCTCCCAGGATTCCTTCCGATCCGCCGATACCGGTCAGGCGGTTGTCGATGGCGTCGTCCAGGATGCGGGTGACGGGGCTTTTGCCCGTGTCAAAGGCGGCGGCGTACAGAAAGGGCAGGATGGCCGTGCCGGTGGGGCGCGCTCCTTCCTTGATGACGTCGTACTGGCGGTTCGTGTGGTTGCGGCCTCCGTGATAGGCGAGGACGGCGCCGGACTGGTTGTCCACCATCAGCACGGCTCCTTCCAGATAGCGGGGCTTGGTGCCTGAGAAGCGGTCGTAGTCCTCGGCTTTCTGGTGGCTGTACCCCGGGCGTTTTTCAATGTTTTCCAGCGCCTGGGACAGGGCCTTCCCGGTAGCGTCCTGAAGTTTCTTGTCAATGGTGGTGTAAATCCTCAGGCCGGCGGCGTTGACGCGCTCCTCGCCCAGATAGGCGGTGATTTCCGCGTAAATACGGTCGTAAATGTGGGAGACTCCGCGTTTCAGTGGCTTGGGGTTGAGGCCCAGGTCCATGGAGGAAAGCCGCTGCGCTTCTTCCGGAGTAATGTATTTTTCCCTGGCCATGCGGTTGAGCACGTGGTTGCGCCATTTCAGGTTGCCCTCCTTGTTGTTGAGGGGGGACAGGCCGTTCGGGTTCTTGATCAGGGCGGCAATGGAGGCGGCCTCCCGCGTAGTCAGGTCCGCTGGTTCCTTGCCGAAGTACCCCAGGGAGGCGGATCTTATGCCGTAAAACCCGCTGCCGAAGTATACGCGGTTGATGTAAAACTCCAGCACCTGTTCCTTGCTGTACCGTTCCGTGATGCGCCGCGCCAGGGCTATTTCCACAAACTTGCGGCCAAAGCTTCCTTCATTCCGCGCCTTGGCCCTGTTTTTCAGGTCGTAGGCGTTTCTGGCAAGCTGCTGGGTGATGGAGGAGGCACCCTGGTTGGCCTCCCCGCTGTTGCTGGCGTATTCCTTGGCCGCTCTCAGAATCCCCAGGAAATCGTAGCCCGGATGTTCCCAGAAGCGCGAGTCTTCCTGGGCGACCAGGGCGTTGATCATGGCGGGGGAAATTTTATCCAGCGTCACATAACTGCGGTTTTCCACGTAAATGCGGCCTATTTCCTCCCCGTTCCGGTCAAAAATAATGCTCGGCTTCTCCACGTCGTTGATGCGTTCCAGGTCAAACTCCGCGGCCCAGTTGTCGTAGCGCTTCCAGGCGGCCATGAAGCCGAAGTACCCCACAGCGCCGCCGATCAGGGCCAGAACGAGGCACCAAGCGACGAATTTTTTGACAAAACCCCGGAAACGGTTCCGTGGCTTGGTCTTGGGATGCCGCCTTTTGTTTGCCTGGGTGTGTCTGCGCGGAGCCTGTGAATTTAATTCAGCCATGAATACGTAGCAGGGTCTGTCCTGAGGAAAAAACGTGTGAAAGAGCTTACCGGATTCCGGTTTGTTTAGCAATACCATACACTGTTGGCAGGTGAAAAAGATGCGTACCCGCGCCATTCTCCTTTCCGCGTCCGGATGGTCGCGGGCCTTTGCCGCGGCGGGGCGGCGATGTGGCCGCAGCCGCACCTGCTTTTTGGAAAAAACTGTTCTCTGTTCTTAAGAGAATTTCAACGGACACTGGGACTTGCGGCGTTCGGGCCGGAGCAGGACTGGGATTGAAGGGCGGCGGACGATGGAAAGACGCTTCTACACATCCTGCACGGCATTGAAGATATTGCCCGCCTTGGTCAGCCCGTGCTGCATGGTGTACAGGACGGCATCCGCGGCTTTGGCCACCATGACGTCCAGAAGCTCCCGTTCCTCCGGGCGGAATTTTCCCAGGACATGGCCCGTCATTTCCCCCTTGCCGCGGGGAAGCCCGATGCCGAAACGGAGGCGCGGGAACTCCTGCGTGCCCATGTGGGCGATCAGGGACTTGAGGCCGTTGTGGCCTCCCGCGGAGCCCTTCTCCCGGAGCTTGATGACGCCCAGCGGAAAATCCACCTCGTCATGAATGACGAACACGCTGCGCGGGTCCAGCTTGAAGAAGCGCATCATGGGCCCTACGCAGAGGCCCGATTCGTTCATGAACGTGTCCGGCTTCACCAGCAGTACGCCGGGACCTGCCGCCAGTTCGCACTTGCGCTGTTTGTCCGCCTTGAACACGCATCCCCAGTGGGCGGCCAGGCGGTCCGCAACCATGAACCCCGCGTTGTGCCGGGTATTCTCATAGGTCTTGCCCGGATTGCCCAGGCCCACGATGATTTTGGGAGTAATGTCCACGGTGGGAAAAACAGGAATGATGAACATGGCGGAACCCGTCCGGGAACACGCGCGGGCCATCCTGCCTCCATTGCGTCCGGCAATCAACCGTTCCGTGAGACAGCGCCGCCGCCTTTACCTCCCCGTCTTCTTCTTCTGGCGGCCCATCAGGAATCCCGTCAGCACGGATTCCAGGGAATCCCCGGTGCGGACCAGGCGGTAGTCCGCGTTGATGTCCGTGCAGATGTTTCTCGTTTCTTCCAGGTAATTGGAGACAATGGTACGGTACTCGTCCGCGATGAGGTCCGGTTCCGTAATCAGGGAGCCGCCCCCTTCCATGTCCACGAAGCGGATGGGGCGGTCGAAGTCGAAATCTATTTCCAGCTGGTCCACCAGATGGAATACGGCCACGTCGTGCTTGCGGAAGTGGAGGTGCCGCATGGCGTTTTTGAGTTCGGCCGTATCCGTGAACAGGTCTGAGAAAATCAGGATCAGGGCGCGGCGGCTCACGCGCTCCGCCAGTTCGTGCAGCGTCTCCGCCAGGACAGTCTCCCCGCAGGGATGGTGCGTGTCCATCTGGCTGATGAGCACGTTCAGGTGGGCGGGGCGGCGGGAGGCGGGAATGTGCAGCGCGGCGCTGTCCTTCCCCTGCTGGGAAAAGCTCAACCCAACGGCATCCCCCTGCCGGATGCCGATGTAGGCCAGGTTGGCGGCCAGCCTGCATGCGCGCATGTATTTGGACTCCACCTGTTCCGGGTGGTAGTTCATGGAGCCGGAAAGGTCCATGACGATGTAGGCGCGCAGGTTGGTGTCCGCCTCAAACTCCTTGATGTAATACCGGTCCGAGCGGGCGTAGGCCTTCCAGTCCAGGCGCCGCGTGTCGTCGCCCGCCACGTACTTGCGGTATTCCGCAAACTCCACGGAAGAGCCGCGGTTGGCGCTCCTGTGGCGTCCGGACACGTTCCCCGCCATGCTCTGGCGCGCCTCCAGGGGGAGGTTGCCTAGGCGGGAAAGCAGGTCGTGGTTCAGGTACTTCGTGGACATGAACAGTCGGGGAAAAGGGGTGAATGTGTTCCGCCGCGTCAGACTTCCGCGGCCAGTCGGGCAACGGCCTTGCGCGGCGTGATGCCCTGGGATTCCGCGGCGAAGTTCGTGACCACGCGATGCATCAGCACGGGTTCCACAATGGCGTCGATATCCTCCTTGCGGACGATGTAGCTGCCCTGGAGTGCGGCGCGCGTCTTGGCGCCCAGGATCAGGAATTGCACGGCGCGCGGGCCTGCGCCCCAGGCTACGTATTGTTTCACCCATTCCGGGGAAGTGTCCAGGGAGGGGCGGGTGGAGCGCACCAGCTTCACGGCGTATTCGTAAATATGTTCCGGCACGGGGACGCGCCGCACCAGGTCCTGGTAAAAGATGATTTCGTCCCCGGAAAGGATGTGCTTCAGTTCCTCGCTGCGGTTGCCCGTAGTTTCCCGGGCGATGCGCATTTCCTCGTCTTCCGTGGGGTAATCCACTTCAATCAGGAACATGAAGCGGTCCAGTTGGGCTTCCGGCAGGGGATAGGTGCCTTCCTGCTCAATGGGGTTCTGGGTGGCAAGCACGAAGAAGGGGGGAAGCAGGGTGAAGGTGCGGCCCATCACGGTAACGCGGCGCTCCTGCATGGCTTCCAGCAGGGCGGACTGGGTCTTGGCGGGGGCGCGGTTGATTTCGTCCGCCAGCACGATGTTGGCGAAGACGGGGCCCCTGATAAATTCGAACTGGCGTTTTCCGCCCGCGGAATCGTCCTGGATGATATCCGTGCCCGTGATGTCCGCGGGCATCAGGTCCGGGGTGAACTGGATGCGGTTGAAGCTGAGGTCCAGGGTCTTGGCCACGGAACTGATCAGCAGGGTCTTGGCCAGTCCGGGCACGCCCATGAGGAGCGCGTGGCCCCGGGAAAACAGGGCGATGCTCAAAAGTTCCACGACGCGCTGCTGGCCGATGATGACCTTGCTTAATTCCGCAGAGAGTTCCTTGTAAATGGTGCCGAGACGGTCAATGGCGGCTACGTCGTCGGCGGGCAGGGAGGGGTTGGCTGGTTCCATATTGAGGATTCATAGCACTTTTTAGCGTGTTTTCCATCAAATAATTGCGTCGCGCGCATTTTCCCTGCTTGGAATGCGGGGACAAACAGGGTAAGGAAGAGGCATGCCGAAAATCGCACTCATTCAATTGTCCGCAGACGCCCGGCCCGCCGTGAACAAGGAGAAAACGGAAGCCGCCATCCGGGAGGCCGCCGCGAACGGGGCGCAGATCATCTGCACCCAGGAACTCTTCACCACGGAATACTTCTGCAGAACGGAGGAATGCGAACTGTTCGACCTGGCGGAACCGGTTCCCGGGGAATTGACGGCTGCGCATCAAAAGCTGGCGGCGGAACTGGGCGTGGTGATCGTGGCCTCCGGCTTTGAAAAGCGTGCCACCGGCCTGTACCACAACACCGCCTGGGTGATTGACGCGGACGGAGCCTTCCTGGGCATGTACCGTAAAATGCACATTCCGCAGGACCCGGGATTCGAGGAAAAATTCTACTTCACGCCCGGAGACCTGGGCTACAAGGCGTTCGACACCAAATTCGGCCGCATCGGCGTACTCATCTGCTGGGACCAGTGGTATCCGGAAGCGGCGCGCCTCACCGCCATGCAGGGGGCGGAAATACTCTTTTATCCCACGGCCATCGGCTGGCTGCCGGAAGAAAAGCCCCTGCTGGGCGCACAGCAGCACTGCGCGTGGGAAACCGTCCAGCGCGGGCATGCCGTGGCAAACGGGTGCTACGTCTGCGCCGTCAACCGCGTGGGCACGGAAGGGGAAAGCGAATTCTGGGGCCAGTCCTTTGTGGCGGACTATTACGGCCAGATCGTCGCCAAGGCTCCCGTCGGTGATGAAACCATCCTGTACGCGGATCTGGACCTGGATGCTCTGGAAGACCACCGCCGCATCTGGCCCTTCTTCCGCGACCGCCGCATCGACTCCTACGGCGGAATCACGGAACGCTGGGGAAAATAGGATATTGAAAGTCCGTACTGAAAGTTTTTGCCCTTTGCGGTCCACTCCCCTCCCGGGCGCTTCCCTGAAGAAACGTTATCGGTTATGAAACGGCTTCTTCATGTGCGCAAGGCAGTGGCGAACCTGCGCAAGGCGGTGCCGTGGAGGCAAATTGTCCCTGTTTCCCTGGGAATCATCAGGATGTGCTTATTCGGAAACCGGAAACTTGGCAAACGGAGCCGCAGCCGGAATGGGTTCCCGGTTTTCTTTGCCGGATGAAGGAAGATTGCAGGGAAGTAATGGTTGACTGCCTTGCGGAAACGGTGGATGAACGGGGATGCCGGATTACTGTCCGGGATCGGGGGGCTGTCCTGAACCTGTTCCACATGCTCAACGAATGGTATGAACAAGGTCTGCCCCGGAGGGAAGATGGCGACGATGAAGAAAATGATCCGTGGGACGATGTGGAACAGGGCGTGTGGTGCTCCGTGGCGACCTGGCTGTATGAATTTGATTTTTACGGAAGGCCGGGGGAGCTTGTCCAGTTTGCCGTGGAGGCCCGGCTGAATCCCGATGGTTCCTTCCGGGGAATTTATTCCCTGCGCCGTGACGCTTATGGAAATGAGGCCCGTTATTTTGGGGAAGAAAAAGATGTGGCTGAAAACGAATTGAATACGCTGGTTCCGGAATTGAAAAAGCTGGTGAACGCTTCTTCGAACGCATACGAGTTTCTGGACTGGAAAGACGCATTTCCGCAGGATGACGATTAACCTCAAGAAAACCGCTCCGGCACAGGAGAGGACGGTCCCGTTCCAGCGGACAAAAAAGGCTGTCGCACTCTTCAGTACGACAGCCCGGAAGTGGGGGAGAGGTACAGGGAAGGATTAGTCGCAAATGACGGCGATCTTGATGCCCTTCATCTGAACGTTGGTTTCCAGAGCCTCCGTGATTTCATCCAGCTTGAAGCGGTGGGAAATCAGCTTGGTCAGCGGCAGGCCGATTCCGTAGGCGCGCTTGAGGAAGTCAAACGTGGTCGGGTAATCCTGCGGGGAATACACCCAGGAGCCTACGGCGGTTACTTCCTTGTTGCAGAGGTCGAAATGATGGTTGATGACGCTTTCCCCGCCGTCCATGAAAAAGCCCACCTCGCACAGGCCGCCGCCGCGCTTCACGAACTTCCAGGCGTTGGCCCCGGCTTTGCCGACGCCCGTGCACTGGAACACGAAATCCGCCAGACGGCCGCCGTTGTCCGCCTTCACGGCGTCCAGCAGGGTGTTCAGGTCGGCGTAATGAGTAAAATTGTAAGTGCGGGAAGCGCCCATCTCCCTGGCCAGTTCCAGGCGGGAATCGTTGCCGTCCACGGCGATGATGGTTTCAATGCCCAGCGTGCGGAGCGTCGCGATCTGGAGCAGGCCGATGGGGCCGCAGCCCTGGACGAGCACCACGGAATTGAACTTGAGCAGCCCCGTGGACTTGGCGCGTTCCAGGGAGTGGACCACGACGGCGGCTGGTTCCACCAGGATGCGCTGGTCCAGGGTCATGTTGGAAACGTTGAAGAATGTGGAACCCTTGCGCACCACCATGTACTCCCCGAAGTAGCCGTTCAGGTGAACGTTGTCGTCGGGCATCAGGCCGTACACGCCCACGTTTTCGCACAGGTTGGTGCGGGCCGGGGTGTTCAGGCAGGCGTCGCAGGTGCCGCAGGGAATGATGCAGGTGACGATCTTGTCCCCCAGTTTCACGGGATTTCCCGCCGTATCCCTGGTGATGTTTTTCCCCATCGCGACGATTTCCCCGGTGCCTTCATGGCCGAGCACCACGGGGCAGAGACCGAAGGGATCGCGGTTGTACTCATGGCCGTCCGTACCGCAAACGCCGCACGCTTCCACCTTGATCAGCATTTCGTCGTCGCCGATGGAGGGAATGGGGTATTCACGGATTTCAAATGTCTTGGGAGCTGTCAGAACAGCTACGCGAGCGGTTTGTTGCATAGTGTTTCTACACTAGCCTTTTGCCTTCGGCCTCTTCAAGGACAAATGAAACCGGACGTAAATTAGTCTGCCGCCAATCAGGATGGAGCGCGTTGTGCTGGGGACGTTTTCCGGACGGAAACGGAGTGCGAAGTGTCCATAAAATACTGTCGTTCCGGATGGAACCCACTGGAAGGAGGACGGCTTCCGGTGTGAAAACGATCAGCCGGACCTTTGCGCTTTCAGCCAAACTTCCCCACGGCATTCTGGCGGTTTTAGGGGTCAAGGGAACGATTTCCGGAGCATGCTCCGGGAATCGCTCTGGAGAAAGAAAATGCCCCGGTTTGTGGAATTGGAGTGTTGGCTTGCATGCCGCCCATCCTACAGGGAAAAGGCATGGGAATGGCGGTTGAATAAAAATCAACGGTCTTTCCGGAGGCGCCTCGTCAAATGCTCCGTAGCCGGGAATCACGCATATTCCACTGTCGTGAGTTTTGCCGGAAGAAACCCGGAAGCCGTGCAACATACAGGTTGTAAAGCATGTGGCGTGTGTCTTGGCGGCATTTGGAAGCGGATGGCGTTTTTCTGTTGGGGGCCGTTCATTTGGCTTGCCTGACGGAGGGAAGAAGTGCAAGCTGTGCGCGTTATGCTCGATATCCGTGTAATACGAGAAAATCCGGAGGAAGTGAAAGCGCGCCTGAAGCCCCGCAGCGGCGACGCGTGGAAACTTGTCGATGACGTTTTGGCCTGCGACGAAGCGCGCCGTAATGCAGAAACGGAAAAACAGACTTTGCAATCCGAGCGCAATGCCACCTCCAAGCAGATCGGCATGCTCAAAAAGAAGGGGGAGGACACCTCCTCCATGGAAGCGCGCGTGCGCGAAATCGGCGAACGCATCCGGGAACTGGATCTGGCGGCGGAAGAAAGTTCCGCTCAGCTAGCTTCCCTGCTGATGAACATTCCCAACCTGCCGCACGCGGAATGCCCCGTTGGGGCGGATGAAACGGCCAATCCGGAAATCAAGGTGTGGGGTGAAAAGCCCGCCATTGACAACCCGAAGGACCATGTGGAACTGGCCGCCGGGCTGGGGATGATCTCTTTTGAGGACGGCACGCGCATTACGGGCTCCGGCTTTGTGGTGTACCGCGGCGCGGGCGCCCGTCTGGAACGCGCCCTGATCAACTTCCTGCTGAATACGCAGACGGTGGAGAACGGTTACCAGGAAGTAGGCGTTCCCTTCATCGTCAAGCGCGAGTGCATGGAAGGCACGGGCCAGCTTCCCAAGTTCGAGGAAGACATGTACGGGACGGAAGACCAGCAGATGTTCCTGATCCCCACGGCGGAAGTCCCCGTGACCAACCTGTACCGGGACACCATTCTCCAGGAGAGCGACCTGCCCGTTAAAATGGCCGCGTACACGCCCTGTTTCCGGCGGGAGGCGGGGAGCGCCGGACGCATCAACCGCGGCATGATCCGCATCCACCAATTTGACAAGGTGGAGCTGGTGCAGATACTGAAGCCGGAAGACTCCTTCCGGGAACTGGAAGTACTCCGCAGCCACGCGGAATCCATCCTCCAGAAGCTGGGGCTGCACTACAGGGTGATTGAACTCTGCACGGGCGACCTCGGCTTTTCCTCCGCTAAAACGTACGACATTGAAGTATGGGCGCCGGGCCAGGGCCAGTATCTGGAAGTTTCCTCCTGTTCCTGCTTCACGGACTATCAGGCGCGCCGCATGCGCCTGCGTTACAAGGACGCGGACGGCAAAAACCAGTTCTGCCATACGCTGAACGGCTCGGGAACGGCTCTGCCGCGCCTGTATGTGGCCCTGCTGGAAACCTACCAGCAGCCGGACGGTTCCATCCGCATTCCGGAAGCGCTCGTGCCGTACTTCGGCGCGGACTGCATCCGTCCGGAACAACCCTGACGAATTTTCACTTCCACCCCCTGAATCAAGCCCATGCCTGACGAGGGTCCCCTGGAGCACTATCTGGCCGCTTCCCCCGGGCACGAACCGGAAAATCCGGCTCCGGCTTCGTCTGTGGAGCGGAAGCCGGGGCCGTGGAGGGAAAGGGGAATCATGCTGGGCCTGGGCTTTCTCCTGGGCTGCATCGGGGCGTATGCCCTGGTTTATATGGAAATGTCCGGCAGCATGGGGGTGCTGAAAAAATCGTTGTCGGAGGAAAGGGAATCCAATGTAGTCCTGCAGAAGGAACGCGAGCGTCTGCTGGAATCCCTGGAGCAGGTGCGCATGGACAGCCTGCTGGCGGAGCGCGCTCCCCTCTCCATGACGGGCAGCGGAATTCCGGCGCGGCAGCCGCAATCCGTCCCCCAGGCTCCCCCGCTGACGCCGTTGCCTTCCGGCGGCTTTCCGCCGGGAGTTTCCCCTCCTCCCGGTTCCGTGGCGTCCCGGCTCGTCAATCCCGGTCCGGAAGACTGGAAGGAACGCTACCAGTACGCCGCTCTGAAATACAACCGCGTGGTGGAGGACTACAACAGGCTCAGGAAACTTTACATGGGCATGGTGGGAAAAAGCGGCGCGGACGGCGTTCTGGTGACCGGAGCCCAGTTTTACAAGGCTCTCCGGAAAAACACACGGGAGGAAATGCGCAAGCTGGACGAACAGTATATGAAGGGGGGGCTGCGCGGCAGCGAACTCAGGAAGCTGGAAAACAGCCGGGATGAAATGCGCCACCGAGACTGGTGGCTGAAAAAAATGGCGCGGCAGTTCAGGATTGACTAGGCAGGGTATTTGTATTCCCTATGAAGGCTCTTTAAGGTTGAGGGGATGCCGGCCATGGGTCTTTGAAAGCTTCTTCAATGCTTTCCTCGGATTCGTTTCGGGATTCAATAAACCTTGAAATCTCAAGCGCTGATGGGGATGTCAATCCTAGAATAAGTTCAAAAAGTTTGGCACTGTCGCGGTAACATGTTTCAGCTTTTAATTTTTCTTCATTTTGCATGGGCAGGAAGATAATGAGCAGCCGTCCTTGCAATTGAGAAATGCGTAGAAATATGAACTTTTGCATTTCAGGAGAAGCAGGAATGGTAAGAGCCTGTTTTTTCATGTCGGCGGAACATCCTGTAAGTTTTTTAAGAATAGGCAGAACGTCCTTGTTGAAGGAATCAGCCGCGGCATCGGCGGATTTTTTGTCGACGATGGAATTGTACCAGTCCTGAACCTTGCGGACGGGCGTTTCATAGGTTTTTACGAAGGTTTGCCACGCTTTCCTGTTTTGTTCATTGGAGAGCAAATCCTGGCCTGGCGGATCATAGGAAAGATTTTTCAATACTTCAGGATCCGAATCCAATATTTCCTGTTCTATTCTGTTGATTTTAAAAATATCTCCGTAGCATGCGGAACAATACAGGAACAAGGCGTATATGAGGGCGATGTTTTTTATATTTTTCATCATTTAGTTATTGATTGAAATGGTTTATGGAATCGGCAGCCCTTCTACCGCATCAAATCCCTTTTGTATTGGCAGCGGGAATAATTTGTCTCCATGCAGCTTCTGTATAGGACAGAATAGTGAAGACCGGAGATGCTCTTCAGATGTTGGGAGATGAGATCGGGATAATTGAAAGACAAAGGTTTGCGGCATGAGGATAAATTCGGTTAAACAGCAAACGAGTGGAATGCTCATGGGAGAGCTCATGGAAACATTTTCCTGTTTATATGAGAGCAGGAATACAATTTCTATCAGAGGTCAAGAAAATACTTGTATGCGTGGCTGTTTTTTCAAATTCATGCCGTTGATTTACATGGAATTATTTTATTCAGCATGCAGAAGACAGCTCCTTTTTCCTCCTTGCTGCCGGGATTAATTTTCAGCTCAGCACAATTCCGCGGCGATGGCGTCCACCAGCAGGCGGCCGCGGCCTTTCAGGATGAGGCATTGTTCCGCGGAGACGTCCGCCAGTTCCAGAGAACGGTAACGTTCCAGCAGGGGCAGGGCTTCCGGCAGAAGGTATTTCAAAGGAAGCCCTTCGTCCGTACGGAGCATCAGGGCGATGCGCTCCAGGCGGTAGTCTTCCGCAGTGACGGGTTCCCGTTCGGATTCCGGCAGGCCGTTTTCCAGTGTGGTGCGGATGTAGGTTTCCGTGTTCCGTGTGTTGGAGTAGCGCACGCCGTCGATGGTGCTGACCGCGCCGGGGCCGATGCCTACATAGTCCTCCCCCTTCCAGTAGGCCATGTTATGCGGAGACCGCGCGCCTTCCCTGGCGTAATTGGAGGTTTCATAATGCCGCATTCCCGCGGCTTCCAGAATGTTTTCCGCCAGTTCAAAGTAGGCCGCGTCCTCGTCCGGGTCCTGGATTTTTTCTCCGCGGGACAGGCTGCGGAAGAATTCCGTATCTTCCTCATAGGTGAGGTTGTAGGCGGAGATGTGGTCCGTTCCGGCCCGAACGGCTTCCTTTAGCGTATTTTCCCAGACGGAGAGGCTTTGCCCCGGAATGGCGAACATAAGGTCCATGTTGACGTGGGGCATTCCGGCGTTGTTGAGCATGTCCACGGAGCGGAGGGCCTGTTCCGGCGTGTGTTCCCGGCCCAGCAGGCGCAGGATGCGGGCGTCCAGGGATTGAACGCCCAGGGAAACGCGGTTCATGCCCAGGCTGCGCCAGAAGCGGACTTTTTTTTCCGTAAAGGTGGCCGGATTGGCTTCAAAGGAGAATTCGTCCAGGCTGTCCACGGGGATCAGCCTATCCAGGGATTCCATGAGGTTCCCCAGATGCGTGTCCGACAGCATGGAGGGCGTCCCTCCTCCGAAGTAGAGCGTGGAAGCCTCGCCGCCGCGCCTGGTTGACAGCGCTGCGGCGCGGGCTTCCGCCTCCCGCGCCAGCGCACGGATGAAGAGCTTCATGTCCGTGGAAGCCGGCGTGTGCTTGAAAAACGCACAGTACGGGCAAATGCGGTGGCAGAAGGGAATGTGGACGTAAAGATGCACGGGGCGGAGAACTCAGCGTCTCCGGCGGCGGCCGGAAGATTCCTTTCCTTCTCCCTTATTGTTGGAGAGGTTCAGGATGTTTTCGGAAGCCTTTTTCATTTCCCCTTTGATGCGGGATTTCTCCGAGCCGTCAACCAGGGACATGTAGTTTTTGGTCAGGGCGCTGTAGAAGGGGTGGATTTTCGTTTCCTTCTTGTTCTTGGGCTTGTACTTGAAGCCATCCGGGCAGGTGTCCAGCATTTCCTTCATCCAGGGGATCAGCTCGTCCTTGGGGAGCACCATGCACAGGGCGTCCAGGGAGAAGGACATGTCCTGCTGGTCCACGTCTTTCGGAGCGGCCAGCGCGTTGCTGTCGTCCCGGTAGAAATTGACTGCTTTTTTGAAGCCGCGGTCCACCGTTCTCTTGAGCCGGTCGGTTCCCTGAGCCTTGGCGTAGGCGATCTGGTAGGCGGCCTTCGGTTCCGGATAGGAGTTGTCCTTGGATTCGGATTTGAGCCAGGACATGAGTTCCGCCCATTGGAAGGTCTTGTATTCGTTGTCCTGTTTCAGGGCGTTTTCCAGAATCACGGAGCAGAGCACGTTGACGTATTCCTTGGTGTGATTGGCCAGGATGTCCTTGCCCTTTTTGTCGCCACGGCCCACGGAGGAAACGTATTTGCGCGTTTTCCAGAGTTTTCTGATCCCCATGCCGTCCGGCAGGGCTTCACGCACTTCCTCCACCATTTTTCTGGCGCCCATGAGGTCCTGCGGCTCCGTCTGGAACAGCGTGTACCAGGCTTCCGTATAGAACGGATTGTCCTTAATAATGGTCCTCATGGCTGTCTTGGTAAATTCCTGCGGAAGCGCGTTGGACGCAATCTCTCCGGAAGATTCCGCGGAGGAGTTTCCTCCCGCCAGCTTGTAAACGTTCATGGCGAAGCGGCTGCCGATGAATTTTTCATAGTCGATGTTCATGGACAGGGCCAGGCCGGACTGGTATTCGGCGTTGCCCGTGCGCGCCGCCTTGGAGTCCCGCAGGTACCAGAAGCCTGTGGTGGCCTTGAGGGTGTCTACGCTCTGGCCTACGCTTAGCCAGCAGCCGTTGCCGCCGAAGTTGGTCGTCATCAGGTTGCCGTGGCCGGGCTGGCCCGCCGGGGCGGCAGGGATGCCGCGGGCAATCTGGGAATTGCGGGAAATGAGGGACATCGTGCCGCAGACGCCGCCTTCATGCAGCTTGCGTTCGTTGGATTCACGGGACCATTCGGGATCCGGGTCAAAGCTGAACAGGATGGGGGGCTCCTTGTCGTCGTCCATGCGGTAGGGACCGTACAGCCACAGGCGCGTCGGGCCGCGATGGCCCATGTAGCGTTCCCATACGCTGTCGCATTCCCGCAGGGGCCGCGTTTCGGAAAGAGCCATCATGGCCGGCCAGGGCGTCCCTTCCAGGGAAACCCCGGTCCATTTCACCCGTTTGCGGTCTACATCCCGCAACTTGCTGCAGTTTTCGTACTTGTCCACCAGGTAGGCGAAGAATTCCACGGGGGTGGGGAACGGATCGCGCTTGCGCCTCAACTGGTTGTGGCGGTACATGTATTCATGAAGGAATGCGGCGATGTTGCCCTGGGTAATGCCTTCGTCCCCGATTTCCGAGACAGTGTTGTACTTGTTGATCCAGGCTTGCTTGGTCGTTATTTTCTTGTTGTCCAGATAAGTCTCCACCTTTTTATAGAGTTCCTCGTCCACCATCCGCGGAGAGGAACCGTACCAGTTGACGGGAGGCTTGCCCGCGCAGTACAGGTCCGCGGGGGAGGTCATGATGCCGGAGTTCTTGAATTCCCTGAGCTTGCCCAGGGCGTCGATGTAGCGGCCCTGCTGGGTGAGGTCGAAGGCGCCCATGCCGAATTCACGGCGTCCCACGGCGAAGGCCAGGACGAGCTGGTTGTACTTTTCCGTCATTTCCAGTCCCAGCTCATCCACCATGATCGCGACGTTCGTGGCTACGCTGGGGTCCGGCGGATAGAACATCGCAAAGACTTCACGGTTGGTCTTCGTGTTCTTCAGCCATTTTTCAAATTCGGGAGAAAAGGAGCCGCCGCGCTTTTTCACGTAATCGCGCACGTAGGCTTCCGCATAGTAGGGATATTTATCCAGAAGCTTTTCCGTGAATTTCCCTTTGGATGCCAGGGCCTCTTCCCGGATTGCCTTTTCCATGGCGATGACTTCCGGGGAAGGGGAGAGGTCCGGAGCCGGCTCTTCAGGTTCCGGCTCCGGTTCCGGCGCCACGACGATGGGCTCGGGTTCCGGCTCCGGTTCCACGATGACCGGTTCCGGCTTGGGAGCCTCGGGCTTGGGTTTGGGCTTGGGCGCCGCCACCACGGGTGTTTCAATCTTCGGGGCAAGGGGCGCCTCCTTGTCCTTGAGAATCTGGTATCCCAGGAATCCAAACAGGGCCAGCATCCCGGTGACGATGACCGTGATGACGGGGAAGCCGCCGGATTTCTTCAATTTGGGCAGCGGGGCCCTGGGAACGGCTGTTCCGGCTATGGGCTTGCGGATTTGCGGCTGCGTTTTTTTGGCCGGGCGCAGGGCCTGGGCGTGCGCTACCGCCGCCACGGGAGGCTGTTCCTGAGCCGGAACCGCCGGATAAACGAAGAAGACGGTGCCGAACCCCCGCAGTTTTCCCTGGGCGTTCACGGAGCAGCGGGCTTCAAAGGCTTCCCGCGCCTGGTCGAATTGCGCCTGGTTTTCCGGGGAAACGGTCAGGTTGCCGCTGACCATGTCGCGGGTGGCCAGTCCGGCGGGGCAGAATTCACGCATCAGCACCGTTTGCCCTTCCGGGGACACGGCCTGGTATAAATAATAGTCCGGCCCGTTTTCCAGAACGGCTGTAATTTTATAGCTGCCTGCGTTGAAATGGGGCGGCAAAGGGGAAATTTGCTGGTTTGTCATGATTAAGGGGTAGAAAAATCAAAGCCTTATATATTAAATAAAGTACACCCCCATTTGTCAATGCCGGAATGCGGAAGTTACACTCATCCTGTGTCTTAAAAAACTTCCGGCATCCGGCGGAAAATGAAGGAAGAGAAGGGAGCCCTTCCCGCCACCGGTTTGTCTGCCGGAGGGCGGAGCAGGAACGGTCAGCGGATGGTTACCTTGGTGCCGAGAGGCGTGTTTTCAAAGAAGGTCTTGGCCATATCCGCAGGCAGCCGCACGCACCCGTGGCTGACCGGGTACCCGGTCACGAAGCCCACGTGCATTCCGTAGCCTCCCGTGATGCGCATCCAGTAGGGCATGGGAGCCGGGTCAAAGTAGGTTCCCGCAGGCGTGGAACCGGCTCTGGCGTTGTAGTCGCTGTTTACGACGGCCCCGGTCGCCCGGCTGCGCAGTACCCCGTAGGTACCTGACTTGTAGTTGGCGTCCTTCTGGATGATCTTGTAGGTCCCCTTGGGGGTGCCGTACCCTTCCTTGCCGGAGGACATGGGGGAAATTCCTACCAGCGTGGCTCCCACGTAGTAGAAGACTTTCTGCTGCTTGAGGTCAATGATGATGTGGGGTTCGCCCTGAATGCCGGCGGGCTTGTCCCAGTAACCCTGGCCCAGCCGTGCCTCCGGCGGGATTTCCGTATTGACGCCCGCCGTGGAGCCGACGCCTGCCAGATAAGCGTCTTTCTGCCCGTTGCCGCGTACTCTGTCCGCAATTTTATCAAAAAGGGGCGGCCTGTTGTACTGAGTGCAGGAGGCGAAGATGATACCGAAGGATGCTAGTGCCAGTATGCCGGGTTTCATGGGAACGGGAAATTGACAGGCAGGTTATGGGCCCTGTCCGCTCTTTTGTCAAGATTTGCATACTGTTATCCGTTGCTTATTGCGGGCGGATTTGATATACACGGCCCAATCACTTCACCATACTCCGCCATGAACGAGCAATACGACCTTCTGAAAAGCATCCTTCTTGAAAAATCCGTGCGCACGGGCACTTTCACTCTGGCATCCGGCAAGGTGTCCGACCTGTATGTGGACTGCCGCATGACCGCCCTGGACCCCGTGGGCGCCACGCTGGTGGGTTCCCTGGGCTGGAAGCTTGTCCGGGAGGAGATTCTCCCCCGCTTTCCGGAAATTGCGGCGATCGGCGGCATGACCATGGGGGCGGACCCCATTTCCCTGGCCGTGGGAATGACCAGCGCGCTGGAGGGGGCCGACAAAAAGCTCCAGGTGTTCACCGTGCGCAAGGAACCGAAGGACCACGGACGCGGACGCCGCATCGAAGGGAATTTCCAGGCGGGAGATACGGTTCTTGTCGTGGACGACGTGATCACCACCGGGGGCTCCACGCTAAAGGCCATTGACGCCATTGAGGCGGAAGGCGGCAAAGTGGCTGCCGCGCTGGTGTTGATGGACCGGGAGGAAGGAGGCCGCCAGGCGATCGAAGCGCGCGGCATTCCCGTGTACGCCCTGTTTACCAGATCTTCCCTGCTGGGCAAGTAAGCCTGCGCCTGCCATGCTTCCCGTCCTGATCGGCATCGACGGTCCTGATCTGAACGCAGGTGAAGAAGCGGCCATCCGCCGTTTCCAGCCCGCGGGCTTCGTCCTGTTTTCCCGGAATGTGGAATCCGTAGAGCAGGTCAGGCGCCTGGCGGCAAGGCTAAGGGAATTGAGCAATCACCATCCCGTCATCGCCGTGGACCAGGAAGGGGGCAGGGTGGTGCGGACGGCCGCTCTCGGTCTGAACCTGCCTTCCCCTTCTTCCCTGGCGCGGAACGGTGATTTTTCCGGCGTGGTGGAGCTGGCTTCCGTGACGGCGCTGGCCCTCCGCTGCCTGGGCGTGAACATGAACTTTGCCCCGGTGCTGGACATCTGCCACGATCCCGGCGCCGCCAACGCCCTCCCCGGACGCTGTTGGGGAAACAATGCCCAGGACGTGATTTCCTACGCCGGGGTGTATTCCTCCAACCTCCGCAGGGGCGGCATCCAAAGTTGCGGGAAGCACTTTCCCGGCATGGGCCGTGCGCAGGCGGATCCCCATTTCAGCCTCCCGGCGATTGACCTGGATGAACGTGAGCTGTTCGAGACGGACATGCTACCTTTTCTGGCCCTGTGTCCGGAGCTTCCCGGCATCATGTCCGCCCATATCATGCTCCCCCGGATTGACGCGGAATTTCCCGTCACCCTGTCCTGCCGGGTGATCGGCGGAATGCTGAGGGAGCGCCTCGGCTTTCGGGGGGTGGTGTTTACGGACGACCTGTGCATGGGGGCCATTGCCGGCCAGTATGCCCCGGACGAAGCCGCTTTTTTATCGTTGAAGGCTGGTTGTGACCTGCCCCTGGTCTGCCATGAACCGCTTCCGTGGCTGGAGCCCCTGGCTGCGCGCCTGGACAAACTTGATCCTTATGAAAGGGAGGATTCTTTCAAACGCGTGGAGGCATTGAGCGATTCCCTGTGTTTCCCCCTGTCGGAGGCCTCCTTGTGGATCAAGTGCCTGCACCGTGCGGAACTCCTTTGCCTGTCTGCGGGAGAGGAGGGGGAGCAGCCTCTTCCTTCCTCCCCGGTGCAGCAGTATTAGAAGGAGCGGCGTCCCGTGTTTTTTCGTTGGCCCGATAAAAAGAGGACATCCTCCTGCGGGATGCCTCCCCCATTTTATGGAAGGGAGCGGATTCCGGACGGGAAAGTTCCCTGAGGAGCGTAAGCCCGGAGAATGGAAGGTGCCCGGTTTGCGCCCTTCCTTTCCTGCGCCGGAAGAGGGGAAAGTGCTTGCTTTTTTCCTGTTCGTCATGATCATGACGGTTCACCATTTTTTAACCTGCATAATACACATTTGTTGACATGAGCGTGATTCCCAATGTTCTGGCGGAGCGGTACGCCTCTCCGGCGATGAAATCTATCTGGTCCGCCGAAGGGCGCATCGTTCTGGAGCGCGAATTCTGGATTGCCGTAATGAAGGCCCAGAAAGACCTGGGGCTGGATATTCCGAATGGCGTGATTGAAGCCTATGAACGGGTGAAGGACCAGGTGAATCTGGCTTCCATCGATGCCCGCGAACGCGTCACCCGCCACGATGTGAAGGCACGCATCGAGGAATTCTGCGACCTGGCCGGATGCGAGCACATCCACAAGGGAATGACCTCCCGCGACCTGACGGAAAACGTGGAGCAGCTCCAGGTATGGAAATCCATGCAGATCATCCGTGACAAGGCCGTGGCCGTGCTGAACCGCATGAGCGCGCTTTCCGAACAATGGAAGCACGTGGCCCTGGCCGGACGCACGCATAACGTAGCCGCGCAGACCACCACCATGGGCAAGCGCGTGGCCATGTTCGGGGAGGATATCGTTCACGGCCTGGGTTCCTGGATTTCCATCATGGACCGCTACAGCGTCCGCGGCCTGAAAGGCGCCGTGGGCACCCAGCTTGACCAGCTCTCCCTCTTTGGGAAGGATGCCTCGCGCGTGCTGGAGCTGGAGGACCGGGTGTGCGCCCATCTGGGCATTCCCGCCAAATGGATGAACGTGGGGCAGGTGTATCCCCGCTCCCTTGACTTTTCCGTGGTTTCCGGCCTGGTGGAGCTGACCTCCGGCTGTTCCTCCTTTGCCAAGACCCTGCGCCTGATGGCCGGCCATGAACTGGCTACGGAAGGCTTCGCCAAAGGGCAGACGGGCTCCAGCGCCATGCCCCACAAGATGAACGCCCGTTCCTGCGAACGCGTCAACGGCTTCCATGTCATCCTGAAAGGCTACCTGATGATGATCTCCGGCCTGGCAGGCGACCAGTGGAACGAAGGGGACGTGTCCTGCTCCGTGGTGCGCCGTGTCGTGATGCCGGATTCCTTCTATGCCGCCGACGGCCTGTTTGAAACCTTCCTGACCGTTTTGAACCAGATGGGCGTTTATGAAGCCGTGGTGGCCGCGGAACTTCGCCGCTACCTGCCTTTCCTGATGACCACCACCATTCTGATGGAAGCCGTCAAGCGCGGCATCGGCCGCGAGACCGCCCATGAGGTCATCAAGGAACATGCCGTAGCCGTCTCCAACGACCTGCGCGCCGGAAAGATTTCGGAAAACAACCTGCTGGACCGCCTGGCGGAAGACGGCCGCCTGGGCATTGACCGGGCCGCCCTCCAGGAAATCTTTGACGCCAATTCCGCCGCCATCGGCATGGCGGACGCCCAGGTGGAAGCGTTCCAGGGCATGGTGGCGGACCTGGTGGACAGGTTCCCCTCCGGTGCGGGTTACACGCCGGGAGACATTCTTTAAGAGAGAGCCGCCGGCGGTTAACTGGTGACGGAGAGCAGGCTCTCCATGCGGGGCGGGACCGGAAGGCTCCCGCTCCCTTTTTTTCCGGCATGGGCGCGGCATGACGGATGAGGTGGAAATCCGGCGCGCGCGCCTCCGCTTCAGGGAGGGAGCGCCCGGAACACCCGGCCTCCGATGCCGAATACATACATTGTTTTTCAATATCTTTGCGTCAGGAGAGCTTGACGAATCTGGAGGATGCCAGTAATCTGGAAACCAGTAAACGGGCGTGCAACTTTTCTCGCGCTTTTGCAAATAAACCCTCCTGTAAACAATTTTCAATATGGAAAACCAGCAGCTCAACCTTTTGGACCGTGTGTATACCGTTCTCAGAAAGAGAGGGGAAGAGACGGAATGGATCACCTCCGCGGACAATCATGAAATCAGAACGGGCATTGCGTTCGTTCCCTGTGACACGTTCACGCCCGTGAGCCTTCTGTACACGATGATCGAACATCCGGAAACGCTGGTCATTGACGTCCTCTTCGCCGCCAAGGTCCCCGAAAGCCGCCGGGTGGAAGTCAGCATCATCCTGAGTGAACTTAATGCGGACCAGACCGCCGGCGCCTTCCAGCTGGACCCCAACAGCGGGTACGTTTATTACCGTCAGTCCTTTGTACTGGAGGGAATGGATCTTAGCGAAGCCCAGTTCGCCCAATTGATGAAGAACATTGAAACCGTGGCTGTGGAAACGGCGGAAGCCTACTCCCACATCATGGAAACGGAATATCCCAAGTAAAGGCGGCTTCCCTCTCGCAATGCTGTTCATGAGCGAAGCTCCCCAAAAAAAGGGAACATGGTTGTCCATAGGCGTAGGCCTGGGGATCACCGTCCTTTTGATAGGGACGGCCATTGTGACGGAGCCGGAAACAACGGAATCCGCAGACAGCGGGACGGAGACGGCGCAGCGCTCCATTCTCCCCCTGCAATTGCAGGATAATTCCTTTGAAATTACGACGCGAGGCTTGGTGCAGGCCGCACACCTCACGATGCTCTCCCCCGGTGTTTCCGGCAAGGTGGACAAGGTGCACACCCTGTTCAGGCCCGGAGAAATCATCCTGAAGGGGACTCCCCTGGTGGAGCTGGAAAAGTTTGAATACCGCGCCAGGCTGGCCAAGGCTCAGGCGGAACTGGAACAGGCGCGCCTGGACGTGTCCACGGAACAGGCGGAGGCATTGAAAGCCGTCAAAAAAACGTACAGTTCCGTCTCCAAAAGCGGCCGGGACTCCGAGCTGGTCCTCCGCGTGCCGCAGAGGCGCGCCGTGAATGCCCGGCTGAACGCCGCGGAGGCGTATGTGGAGGAATCGGAACAGGCCCTGCGGGATACGGTTCTCCACACTCCTTATACGTGCCAGGTGGTGGAATGCTCCGTGGGGCTGGGTTCACGCGTGGTGGCCGGCCAGACGGTGGGGAAAATCATCCCTCTTCAGGAGCGGATGATCCGCATTCCCGTGCCGCTGGAAGAATTTTCCGCCCTGCCCAGGGACGAACAGGGCAGGGTGAGGGTGCCCCTGACGGCCTCCTGCACGCTGAAAAACGGGAAGCTTCTGCAATGGCGCGGCCGCGTCACGGCGGTGGATTCCGCCCTGGACCCTACCGGAAATTCCGCCATCCTGATCGCCGCCCTGGACCCGAATGAATCCCACGTGGCGGAATGGCAGGTTGCTCCCGTCAACATGGCTCTTCAGGTGGAAATGAAGATAAATGTTCCCGGCTCCGTCTGGATTCCTTCAGTCGCCTTCAGGGATGGGAGCTCCATCCAGGTAAAGACTCCGACAGGAATGCAGGAGCGCAAGGTGCAGGTGGTGGCGTTGAAAGACGGAAAAGCCCTGGTGACCATTCCGGAATTCCAGGACGGAGATGCCCTGGTTCTTTAATTAGATATATATTTAATTAGTGTTCAGAGGCCGGCGGCCCATGCGTTAGTGTCTGTCCGTCCTCATGTCGAACACCAGCACTTCAAAGGGCTGAAGCTCCAGAGAAGCCGGCTTGCCCTGTTCCAGTTTCAACGTTTTAACACGCTGGTCCGGATAGGAGGCTTTCATGGAAAAAACGGCAGGCGTTCCCTTCACCGGTTCAAAGACGGTAGCGGCGTCCAGGACGATCGTTCGCGGCTGGTCGTCCGGATTACGGAGGGCCAGAGTACATCCTTGCGGACTCCAGGCCGCATAGCCGTAGGGTTCCAATCGATTCGGATTACCGCCCACCCAGTGCACATCGGCCAGGATGTCCTGGAAGCGCCGCGCCCAGCGTGCTCCGTCCGCGATGTCGTCCCACGCCTTTTTGTCCATCATGGACGGCGTGAGGTAAAGCTCCTGAAGATTGGCTCCGGAGCCGAAATAAATGCGGGCGTCGTTCTTCAGGTCCCTGTTGTCCTGCTTGCCGTCTTCTCCCTTGCTGACGCGCTCCGCCTGGAACTTGGTACCCAGCACCATGCCGTGGTGCATGATGGAGTTCAGGGGATAAAGGGGACCGGGCTTGACAATGACGTTGTAGCAGGCCCCGTCGCGGAACGTGATCCACTGCTCGCGGTCATTTCCCTTCCCGGTCCAGCCCACATCCGCCGTGCCGCTGCGCCAGGTGGAATCCACATGGTTGAGCCAGAAGGGGGAGGGCCAGGTGCCTACCGTCGTGTTGATGAACAGGCGGGGATTCTCCCGGCGCAGTTCGCTGGCGATGGAAAGAAGGGCCATGAAGTGGGGGCTGATGCCGTCTCCGGCCTTGTCCCATTTGAAGTAGGTCACCTTGTCCTTTTTCATCAGGTCGGAACAGCGTTTTTTAAACCATTCGTAATACTTGGGGCAGGAAAGGTCGAATCCTGCGGCGTCCTCGGGCAGGATGCCCTTGTCCTTGGCGTGCTGCACCCTCTTTTCCGGGCCGAAATACCCTCCCAGCGGAGAAATCCAGATGCCGAAGCTGGAAGGAATCCTGCCCACCGCCTTGACTACGGGGCCGAATCCGTGCGGGAATTTTTTGGTGGATGGCTGCCAGAGGTCTTCGTTGACGTCATCCCACCCGTCATCCAGCACAAAGCCGTCCAGTTTGACATGGCGCGCTCCCAGCTCCTTCCCGTATTCTCCGGCTGTCTTGACCAGCGTTTTCTCCGTGGGGTCCAGGCCGTCGTCATACCAGCCGTTGTAATGCAGGAACTGGTGGTAGGGCGCCGCCCGTTCCCGCTCCAGATAATAAAGGAAGCCGCGGCGCAACTGGTTTTCCGGCCATACGCCCAGCACCGTGGTAAATGTCTGGACACTTCCGCTGCCCATGGGAAGGTTGCAGTCAAACCCGACGGTCCCCGTTCCTCCTCCGGCCTGAGCCCTGGCTACGGGAAGTTCAATTCCGGCAAACGTGCCTTCCCTCTCGCTGACCAGGGGGCTGCCCGGCACGGAACCTTTCACGGCCAGGGTGGGGTCCTTCAAATCAATCAGTTGGATTTTCTTCAAATCCACATCCTTGGACGCTTCAATCCTGTAGGTTTCCTTGACGTAGGAGGAACCCTCCCTCAATTCCGCTTTCCAATGGACCGTCACCCCGCTCTTTTTATCCCTGAAAATGGCGGAAACCACAGCTCCTTCCTGCCGTTCCCCCAGCCGGGGACTGGCGTCGCTCCCTTTCAGGGCGCTTATGGAGGGAGCCCCCTCCATCACAAACCGGGAGGAGGGGAGATTGTAATCTTCCTTCTCCGTGGAAAGACGGAATAACTCCGGAGCCTGTTCTCTGGGGACTGCATTCTCCGCCCCGGAGGGCCGTTCTTTATTTACGATTCCCATAGGAACCAGCCTGTTGCCGGAAACCTTCCATGAAGCGGTCAGGACATTATTGCTCAAGCTGTAGACATCCCCCTCCCGGTGGGCTGCCGCCGCGCCGGGCGCTGTTCCCGGGTACGTTACGGAGGCCGTCGCGGCTTGAAGGCAGATGCAGGAACAGGCAGTCAGGGCAAGCGCCGGAAGAGATGATGAATGCATGATTCGGAAGAATCCGCCATGCGGCGGCATTCGTCAATTCAAAAATCCGGCGCGGACCGGGGGCTGTATCGTGCGCCCCTTGTCGCCGGGAAATTCCTAGTGGGCTTCCAGCCAGTTGTCCCCCGTTCTGGCTTCCACAAGGATGGGGACGCCGTTGGGCAGGGGCAGGGCGCCCGTCATGGCCGCCTCAATGCGGGGAATAAGGTCCGTTTCCTCCTTGTGCAGGTCCACCAGCAATTCGTCGTGAATTTGGAGAATAAGCCGGGACCGGGTGCCTTCCAGCAACTTGTCCACATTGATCATGGCAATCTTGATCATGTCCGCCGCAGTTCCCTGGATGGGGGCATTGATGGCGGTGCGTTCCGCGGCGGATTTGATGGTCCTGTTGGCGGAATTGATATCCGGGATGATCCTTCTGCGCCCCAGGAGAGTTTCCGCATATCCCTTCTGTTCCGCCTGGTGCGCCAGGTCTTCCATGAAGGTCTTGACGCCTGGGAATTGAAGGAAGTAATTTTCAATCAGGGTGGCGGCCTCGCTGCGGGGGCAGCCCAGCCGCTGGGAGAGCCCGAAGGCGGAAATGCCGTAGATAATCCCGAAGTTCACTGTCTTGGCCGCGCGCCGCATGACTGCGTCCACCTGGTCGCGGGGAATGCCGTACACGCGGGAGGCCGTTTCCGTGTGGATGTCCCGGCCTTCCTTGAAGGCCTCGCACATGGCAGGGTCTCCGGACATGGCGGCCATGATGCGCAGCTCAATCTGGGAATAGTCCGCGGAAAGCATGGTGTATTCACCGGAGGCGGGAACAAAGGCCGTGCGGATCAGCCGCCCTTGTTCCGTCCGTACCGGAATATTCTGCAGATTGGGATCCTGGGAGGCCAGCCGTCCCGTGGACGTCAGCATCTGGTGGAACTGGGTGTGGATGCGGCCGTCCTTCGGGCAGATGTACTTGGGCAGGGCGTCCAGGTAGGTGCTCTTCAGCTTCATGTTTTCCCGGTAGGCCAGGATGTCTTCCACGACGGAATGGAGCGGCGCCAGGGCGGAAAGGGTTTCCTCATCCGTGACGAACTGCCCGGTTTTCGTCTTTTTGGGCTTCTTCACCAGCTCCAGTTCCCCGAAAAGGAAATCGCCGAGCTGCTTGGGGGAATTCAGGTTGAGCGGGTGGCCCGCGGCCGTCTCGATCTTTGTGCGCAGGTCCTCAATGATGGCCCCCACCTTGACGGAAGCTTTTTCCAGAGATTCCGGAAGAACACGGATGCCCGTGAATTCCATGTCTGCGAGCACCGGCAGCAGGGGAAGTTCCACCGTGCGGAACAATTCCTGCATGCCGCTGTCCGCTACCTGTTTCTTCAGAATGGCCGACAATTGAAGGGTGACGTCCGCATCTTCCGCGGAATACCTGCCCATCACTTCCACGGGAATATTCTTCGTGTCCAGTTCCCGTTTTTTGGCCCCCGCCGGGGCAATGTCGCTCAACTTGATGGTGGAATACTGCAGCAGGGATTCCGCCAGAATGTCCATGCCGTGCTTCATGCCGGGCGCGATTAGCGCGTGGGCCAGCATCGTATCGAAAAACGGGCCGGATACGTGGATGCCGTGGGCGCGCATCACCTGGAGGTCGAACTTGAGGTTGTGGCCGATTTTTTCCGCGGAGCCTTCAAAAAGGGGCCTCACCGCTTCCAGGTCTTCCGGACCGGAGACGGGCAGGTACCAGGCTTTGTGGGGTTCGGCGCAGAAGGAGACGCCCAGCAGGGTGTCCGTCATCGGATTCAGACCCGTCGTTTCCGTGTCGAAACACCAGGAATCGTGCCTGTTCAGTTCCGCGATCATGGCGTCGCGGGCCTCCTTCGTGTCCGCGATGATGTATTCGTGCCTGATGTCGTCCACGGTTTTCAGCTGGCGCTCTTCAAACAATTCCATCTGTCCCGTTCCCGTCTGCTGAGGCGGGGCGGCCGTGACGGAAGCCTCCCGCGGCTGGGCGGGAGCGAACAAATCGTCTGCGGGAAGGGGGGCGGACGCTCTGGCGGCCGGAACCTTCCTGCCAAACAGCTTGGCCTGCATGGCGCGGAACTCCAGTTCCTGAAGGAGGCTCAGCAGTTCGTCCGGCCTGGGCTCCTTCTTGACAAGCTCGTCAAGGGTTACGGTCAGGGGCACGTTCCTGTCAATGGTGGCAAGCTCCTTGGAAAGGGTTGCCAGCGCGGCGTTCTCCTCCACGATCTCCCTGCGCTTTCCTTTCAACTTGTCCGTATTTGCCAGCAGGTTTTCCACGGAGCCGAATTCCCCGATCAGCAGCTTGGCCGTTTTCTCCCCCACGCCGGGCAGACCCGGAATATTGTCGGAGCTGTCGCCCATCAGGGCCAGGATGTCGATCACCTGCTCCGCCCGTTCAATGCCCCATTGTTCCTTGAGCTTTTCCAGGTCAATCACCTCGTGGTCATTGCCCCGCTTGCCGGGTTTCCATAAATGGCAGGTGGGGGAAATGAGCTGGCCCAGGTCCTTGTCCTGGGAAACCATGTAGGTGTGGAACTCCTTCGTATCGTCCGCGATGCGTGCCAGCGTGCCTATCGTATCGTCCGCCTCATATCCCTCATAGCGCAGAATGGGAATATTCATGGCTTCCAGAAGACTGAAAATGATGGGAATCTGAACGCTTAGCTCTTCCGGCATGGATTCCCGGTTGGCCTTGTATTCAGGGTAGAGCTTGTGGCGGGCCGTCGGGGCCGAGGTGTCAAAACAGGCCGCGATGTGGGTGGGGTGCTCCTGTTCCAGAATGGACAGCAGCGTGTTGGCAAAGCCGTAAACGGCTGATGTGTTGACTCCCTTGGAATTGCGGATGGGATTGGAGAAAAAGGCGAAGTGGGCCCTGTATGCCAGAGCCATGCCGTCCAGGATGAAAAGGCGCTTGGGAGTGGATTCAGTCATTTCTGCGCCAATGTACCATTCCGGCCGGAAGGTGGCGACAGTTAAATGCGGCTTGTGCCTTCCGGATGGACGGCATACCGCAAGCCTTATGGCGGCGCAAGGTCCGGCCGGACGAGGATGGAATGCCTTTCCGGGGCGTGCGCCGCGCGGGGGCGCGGTTTTCATCCGGAAGGGCGGTTTATCCGGCGCTCCGGAAAAATCAGTGCGTGTAATGCCTGGGGACGCGCGGGCCGATGCCCGTGAATATTTCCCAGGAAATCGTGCCCGCCTTTTCCGCCAATTCCGTCACGGGAATGTTCGGCCCCATGATTTCCACGGTCATGCCGGGCTCCGGGCTGGGCACCCGGCTGACGTCCACCATGATCTGGTCCATCGTGACGCGGCCCAGCAGGGGGCAGGAAATGCCTTCCACCATGACGCGCGCTCCCTTGTGGGCCAGCGAACGCAAATAGCCGTCCGCATAGCCGATGCCCACAGTCGCCACCTTCGTGGGGTGGTCCGTCACGAAGGTGCCCCCGTAGGAAATGCCGTGGCCTGCCGGCAGGGTGCGCGCCACGGTCAGGCGGGAAAAGAGGGACATGGCAGGCTTCAACTGCGCTTCCCATGGGGAGGGAATGGGGGAAAAGCCGTACAGGACCAGGCCGGGGCGGCACAGGTTGTTGGAGGGAATATCGTAATCCAGGGAAGCGGCACTGTTGGCCAGGTGGCAGAATTCCAGCGGCAGTCTTTCCCGGATGCGGGCCGCCATCCGTTCAAAGCAGGCTATCTGCTCCAGGGTGGTTTCCCGGTCCTCGTCCGCGCAGGGCAGGTGGGCGCCCAGTCCTTCCATGTACAGGCTGTCCAGTTCCCCCAGGCGGGAGAGCAGTTCTTCAAGCTGGTCCGGGAGGAACCCGCCGCGGCCCATGCCTGTGTCCACGGAAATATGAATGGGCAGCGTTTTCCCGTACAGCCGTGCCAGGGAATTGTAATGCACGGCTTCTTCCATGGTGGAGATGAAGGAGCGCCAGCCGTTCAGCACGATTTCCTCCCGCTCCTCCGGGAAGGAGGGGCCCAGGATGTACGGCCGCGTGCGGCAGCCCGCCTGGCTGATGCGCCGTGCCTCCCCCACGTTCGCGACGCCGAAGAAGGCGATCCCCTCCGCGTCCAGTGCCCGGCAGACTTGTTCCAGACCGTGGCCGTAGGCGGACGCCTTCACCACGGGCATGTAATATTCCCCTTTGTCCGCCTGCTTGACGACGTTCAGGTTGTGGCGGATGGCTCCGAGGTCGATTTCGGCCCAGGCGCGGGGAGGGCTGGTGGCTGGCATGGCAGAGAAAGGCGGCTGGTTGAAAGGAAAGCGGGCGCGAACGCCCCAAACGCGAAAGATTGTCCGTCTTTGCGCGCGTAATGCCAGACGGATTTTTGTCAGTCGTTACTTTGAACCGTCCGCATGCGTTTCCGGAAGCGTTTCAGGCTCGGAGAAGGAGTGCTGATCGTGCTTCAGGGCCTTCAGCATGGCCGCCAGAGTGTCTATGTCTTCATCGGACATGGAGGAAAGGTGGTCCAGCTTTTCCTTGATACCTTCAATCACTTCCTCCCGGTATGGCAATTCTTCCCCTGCGTGGGTATGCAGGAAGAAGGAAGTAATGGTGCTGGTGAGCGTCCCCACGAAGCCGATTCCGGTAATCATCAGGAAGACCGCAAGAAACTTGCCCGGCGTGGTGATTGGGTAGGTGTCTCCGTAGCCCACGGTGGTGGCCGTGACGAAGGACCACCAAATGCCGTTGGACAGGCTCATGCCCTCCGCCAGATGGATGCCTACGGCCCCCAGCAGGATAATGGTCAGCGCGGCAATGCAGATGTACTTGAATCCGTTCGTATTGAAAAAACGCCGGATGCGCGCGGAGAACCGCATGGAGTAGGAAAACAGGTCCAGGTACCTGGCGAGCCGCAGGATCTCTTCCAGTTTGGCAAAGCGGAACAGCCGGAACAGGGAATCGAACGGGATGATGGCCAGCAGGTCCCAGACGTGGCTTTTCATGAAGAGCCATTTGGAGGGGCTGAGGAAAAAACGGGTGACGTAGTCCAGGACGAATATCCAGTAAATGACACGGTCCACGGTGACTTCCCATTCCGCGGCTCCGGAGGTCAGGTCGATGGCGGCCAGCGTGACGGCCACCAGGGCCAGCAGGCACATGGCCGTTTCATATGCCAGTTTCAGGAACAGGAAGTGCCGGGGAATTTTTGCGCCTTGAGCCATGGTGGGGAAGGGTAGTAAAAAGCCGCTCCCGGATGGCGGGAAGCGGCTTGAAGGGATGAACCTCCGGCTGGGTTACTTCAGCAGAAGCTGTTCCATCAGCGTCTGGGAGGACTGGGCGAGCACGGCGGGGTCGTCCAGCATACCGGCGCGGAGCAGGGCCGTGTTCGCGATCTGATCCGCGACCATCTGGGCCAGTTCCGGGTTCTCCGTCCGCAGGACGGAAAGTTTCTTGACCAGGGGATTGGAGGGGTTCAATTCAAGCTGGGGATGGCTTTCCGGAACTTCCTGCCCCATGGCCTTCATGTACGCCCTCATTTCCGGCCCCATGTCGTTGCCACTCTGCAGGGCCACCGCGGGACCGCTGACTAGGCGTTTGCCCAGGGTAACCTTGGAAAATTTGTCCGGATAAAGTTCTTTCAGCCATTCCTCCAGGGCGGCGGCTTCCTCCTGCGGCAGGGCGTCCTTCCGTTCCGTTTCCAGTTCAGGAAGTTCCACGTCCGCGCGGTCGATCATCGTGACGGGCTTAGCGTCCACGCTGGACAGGGAATCCAGTACGAATTCGTCCCCGTGGTCCGTGAAGAAGGCCACTTCATAGCCGCGTGCCTTGAAGGCTTCCAGATACGGGCTGTTTTCCAGATGGGCGCGGGAGGGGCCGGTCAGGGCGTAAATGGCCGTCTGGCCTTCCTTCATGCGGGTGATGTATTCCTGGAAGGAGGTCGTTTCCCCCGGGTCCGTGGCGGTGGATTCAAACCGGAGCAGCTTGCCCAGGGATTCCTTGTTCGGCCAGGAGGTCACCACGCCTTCCTTCAGGTAGCGGGAAAACTGGGCGTAGAATTCCTTGTAGGTTTCCTTTTCGTCCTTGGCGAGCTTCTCCAGATGCTTGATGAAGCGCTTGGTGATGATGTCGCTGATCTTGCGCACCAGGGAATTGTCCTGGAGCATTTCACGGGAGATATTCAGGGGCAGGTCTTCGCTGTCCACCACGCCGTTCAGGAAGCGCAGCCAGTCGGGCAGCAGCCCTTCCGGTTTCGCGTCGATCAGCACGCGCTTGCAGTACAGGGACACGTTGGGGTCCACGCGGCCGAAGCCGAACATTTCCGGATTCCGCCGCGGAATGAAGAGCAGGGAATGGAGCATGATGGGCGCGTCCGCGCTGAAATGCATGTAGGAAAGGGGCTTCTCGTCCGTGTGGGAGATGAACTGGTAAAATTCGTTGTATTCCTCCGGCTTCACGTCGGATTTGGACTTGGACCAGATGGCTTGCACGGTGTTGATGTGCTCCCCGTTGAAATTGATCGGGAAGGCCACGAAGTTGGAATAACGGCGGAGCAGTTCCTTCACGCGGTAATCCTGGGAGAACTCCGCGTATTCCTCCTTCAGGTGGATGACGATGCGGGTGCCGCGGTCCAGGGGCTCGTCCAGCGTTTCAATGGAATAGCCCTCCCGGCCTTCGGATACCCAGCGGAGGGAGGCGGCTTCCGGTTCATGGGAATGCGTGAACACTTCCACCTGTTCCGCCACCATGAAGGAGCTGTAGAACCCCACGCCGAACTGGCCGATCAGGTCGGTTCCGCCTTCCTGCTTCTGCTTCAGCGCCTCCAGGAACTTCTTGGTGCCGGAGTGCGCGATGGTGCCGAGGTTTTCCACCAGGTCCGCTTCCGCCATTCCGATGCCGGTGTCCGCGATAGTGATGGTCTTGTTGTCCTTGTCCGTGGTGATGCTGATTTCCAGCGGCTTGTCCGGCTGGTAGATGTTGGAGTCCGTCAACTGTTTCACGCGCAGTTTTTCCAGGGCGTCCGAAGCGTTGGAGACGAGTTCCCGGACGAAAATCTCGCGGTCGCTGTAAAGGGCATTGATGACAATGTCCAGCAGCTGCCGGACTTCCGCCTGAAATTGATGTGTTTCTGTATTCATATGGAAAAATGTGTTGCGGGCACCATTATAGAAGAGCCGTCAAGAGGGTGGACACTTTTTAACATTTTGGGCGTCATCCCATGTCACACAATCCGGTTTTTTTCCGGTCCGGCGGTCCGGCGGGGAATTTTCCTTGAAACAATTCCGCAAACTCACCAGTATTACTTTATAATCATGATGCTTTCACAGCTTTTCAAAAAAGGGTGTCTTCTGCTGGCCGTCTGCGGATGGCTGGGAGGCGGCATGCTCCCGGCCCAGGAGGTTCAGCAGCCTCCCATTACGGAAGAAGGTCTGAAGGCGCTGGATTCCAATGTCTTCACGAATGAATTCATGGTGGCGCTGAAGCCCGCCGTGAACCGTGACCGGATTGCGAAAATCCGCGACCCCTTTGTGCGCCGGATCGCCCAGCAGATGGCGGACAAGAAGTACGACAGCAAGTCCCGCACTATGCTGGCGGAACCGTACGAACCGGTGAAGGACCTGGCGGACCGCCTGCGCACCAGCCAGTACAGCAAATTTGAAAACCCCACGGGCATTTTCTTTGAAGAAGGAGAGGACGTGCTGGTCATCATGGGAGACCCCAAGGATGAAAAGCTTTCCCTGGTCATCCAGAACTTCGGGCGCGGCGGGGGCCGCAGTTCCTACCCGCTGAAGGCGGGCGTCAACATTTTCAAGGCCAAGAACAAGGGGCTGGGCTATATCGAATACTTCACGCCCAACTACAAGAAAGCCGGAAAGGTGAAGGTCTCCATTCCCTCCGGCAAGGTGAACGGCGTTTTCGTGGGCGGCGTGCACAAGAACAGCGACTGGAAGAAGATGCTGGAAAACTCCCCGACGGAGGTTATCGACATCGTGGGCAGCCGCGTCCACTTGGTGTACCCGGTGGAGGAGCTCAGGCAGGTCTGCCCGGACAAGGGTGAGGAACTGATCGCCCTGTACGACAAGATCATCGGCATGGAACAGCAGATCATGGGCCTGTACAAGTACAAGATGCTTCCCAAGAACAGAATGTTCGGACGCGTGATCTGGCAGGGATTCATGCACGCGGACGGCACGGGCGCCGCCTTCCACAACGGAACGATGAAGGAAGTGGCCAATCCGGACAAGATTCCCGGCAGCGCCTGGGGCATCGCCCACGAATTCGGCCATGTCAACCAGGTGCGGCCCGCGATGAAATGGGTTTCTACCGGGGAAGTGACCAACAACATTTATTCCGCCTACGTAAATTACATGCTGAATCCCACCAGCATGCGCCTGGAGCATGAACGGATCAACGGCGGCGACGGAAATATGATTGGCGGCCGTTTCAATGCGTATCTGAACAACGGCATCGTGAAGGGGGAAAACTGGCTCATCCAGGGCGGCCCGGACAAGCGTTCCGGCGGCGACAACCGCCCGATGGTGCATGACCACTTCGTAAAGCTGGCCCCCCTGTGGCAGCTGGAACTTTATTTCAAGGTGGCCGGCAAGGGGAATCCGGATTTTTATCCGGACATCTTCTACAAGGCCATCAAGATGGATACCAGAGGCAAGAAGGATGGTGAACTCCAGCTGGCGTTCATGAAAAACGCATGCGACGTTTCCCGGCAGGACCTGACGGATTTCTTCCGGAAAACCGGGATGCTCAAGCCTATTGACCAGGAACTGGACGACTACACCTGCGCCCGGATGACCATCACGGAAGCGGATTGCAGGAACCTGGTCGCCTACGCCAGAAAGTACAAAAAGCCGGAAAGCCCGGTCATCTACTACATCTCCGTCAACAGTGTGGAGGCCTACAAAAACCGTCTCCCCGTCCGCGGTTCCTACAATCAGGGCATTACGGAGCAGGGCAACCGCCGCATCATTTCCCATGACGTATGGAAAAACGTCGTCGTATTTGAAACCTACAAGGATAATGAACTGGTCCGCGCGACGATGGTCGGCACGGACTCCAAGGACAATTCCTCCACAACGGTGACATATCCGGAAGGCTCTACCAGGATTGAGGCTGTCTCATGGGACGGCAAGCGCACCCTGGTATATGGAAAGAGGCCAACCAAATAATATCTTAAGAGGTTAGCGTGTTCTGGCGCCGCCGTTCCGGAAGGAACGGCGGCGCTTTTTCATGGAGAGGATAGACCGGAGAAGGGGAAACGTGTTTTTTCAGCCTGTTATGAATACCTGAAAACCGGCCATCGTGTTGACGGGGGCCATGAATCAGTGATGGGAAAGGCCCGTGAATTTGAGAAGGGGAGGAATCAGCCATTCATGGGATGTCCGGGACACAAGGGAGCCGTGACTGCGTCGTTCGCTGCCCGGCAGAATCTGATCAGGCGTACTGTCCCAGGGACGGAAACGGCTTCTTTCTCTAAAAAACCGTCCTGGCATCTGTTTATGACTCCTTTCCGTGGAAAAGAAAATTCCCGTCCCGGCTTTCGGCAAGGGCGGGATGAAACAGGAACGAGGTATGAAAAGTTAGTCGTTCCGGCGGCTGCAGGATTTTTCCCCTGCCGCGCAGCCGAGGCGCGCTTTAAGAATGCGCCTGATATCCGTCCCCAGCAGCGTGACTGCACCGGCCAGGATGACAATGTCCTTGATCACCAGGCGTCCGGCCCCGCTCAGGTAAGGAAAACCGTGGTTCGGCCCTCCAAGGTCGGGCACCCACGTTTCCGGCGTGGTGATGAGGAAGGACAGGGTGCCGAAAGTCATGATGATTGCCAGGCAGTCTCCCGCCAGGCCCACCTTCGGGAAAAAAAGGCCCAGCAGCACCAGCGTGCCGATGGAAACGATCAAAACTCCCAGCCCATAAGAAAAGCCGTAGGTGTTGTTCTCCTTGTGCCAGGCGATGTTTTCCGGCACCACGGCGCCTTCCTTGTTCATGTGCTGCTTGTATTCCGGAGCCTCCTTGTTGTAGAAGAAGCTCATCATCGGACTGTTGGCCACAAAGGGAACGATGCCGTCCGCTTCATATTGAAAGGCCTTGAGGCCGCCGATCCAAGCGAATACGATAAAAATGGCCACTCTGATGAAATTGATGCCCAGTTTCTGCAATTGTTCGGCATAATGAAGGCATTTTTCAGGAGATGAATGTAAAGTAAACATATCTCCTCGTAGTAAAGGAAGGTATCAAGGTCAAGAGAATTATTCTAATTTCAAATAATTTTCTCTAATTTCCGTAATGCCGCACGGGCTGGAAAAAGGGAGGCTTCCGTTTCCCGGCAGGCGGCAAAAACGGATTCCCTGCCGGGAAACGCGTTTTGAACGCAAGCGGCGGGGATGCTGTATAACATGGGATGGATAAGACGGATTCTTCTGGGATTATGAAAGGCAAAGTACTGTTGCTGGCGGCTTTTCTGATTGTCTGCTTCAACCTGCGCACCGGGTTTGATTCTCCCGATCCTTTGTTGGGGACGATTGAAAAGGATATGGGGCTTTCCCTGGAGAATTCAGGGCTGTTCGCTCTGCTGCCCGTGTTTGTGCTGGGGGTGGCCGCTCCCATTTCTCCGCGCGTCGCGCGCTGGATGACTCCGTGGAAAATCATCTTCTGGTTCCAGCTTCTGGCGGTGGCGGGCATTTTCTGGCGCAGTTGGGACGGTGTGGCGGGCCTGTACGGCGGCATGGTTCTGATGGGGCTGGGCATGGGGATTGCCGGAGCGGCCATTCCCGGACTGATCAAGCACCAGTTCCCGGACCACGCTTCCGCCATGATGGGCGTTTACAGCGCGATGATCGGGGTGGGGAGCGCGGTGGCCTCCGGCTTGTCCGTACCCATCTCCAATATGCTGGGCGGCTGGCGTTTCGGCCTGGGGGTGTGGATTATTCCCATTCTGCTGGGAATGCTGGTATGGGGCGCCTACTTCCTCAAGCATCCGGTCGGCATGCTTTCGCGCGATCCGGCGTCTTCCGGACACAATCTGCTGCACAGCAGCAAGGCATGGCAGGTCACCATTTTTTATTTAAGCCGCGTGGGGGCTGCCTACTTCTTTTATACCTGGATTCCCATCTTCCTGAGGCAGCGCGGCATGAGCTACGTGGACGCCGGGTTCATTCTTTCCGTAGCCATGTTCGCCCAACTTCCCGCCACGCTTTCCGCGCACGCACTGGAGAAGGCCACGGGAGGCCGGGGGCTGCTCATCGTGATGGCCATGGCGCTGGCTGCCCTTTCCTGCTGGGGCATTCTTTATCTTCCGCTGGACTGGGCTCTCTGGATGGCTATTCTGTTCGGCCTGGCGACAGGAACCGTGTTCAGCCGCGGGATGGCTCTGATGGTGGAACGCGCCCGGACTCCCTCCGAGTCAATCAGGCTTTCCGGCATGTCCCAGGGAATCGGTTTTACTATGGGCGCCCTCCTGAGCCTGCTGTTCACCTCCTTCCTGCATCAGGAAGGTTCCTTTTTGCCATTCTGCCTGGTTTATACATTTTTCTGCGTGCTCGGCATGATTTCCGGCCGCATGTCCGCCCAGCCGGGATACGTGTAATTTTTCAGGGAGACATTAATATTAAGGATTAGGTATTAGATGGAGAGGGGGTGCTGTTCCTTCACATTTCCGGTCCGGTCCTTTTGTTTTTTGGAGATACCCCGCCGTCCGAAGGACTTGACGCTGGCGGGGAGGACGGGTAATCTATTGCCCGTCAAATTTTATGAAGGAAGAGATCGTACGCATTCAACGGGACGCCCTGGCGCGCATCGCCCAGGTGTCTGACAGGCGTGGCGTGGAAGATGTCCGCGTCGCCATCCTCGGCAAAAAAGGGGAGCTGACCATGGCCCAGACGGGCATGAAGGACGTGCCCCGGGAGGAAAAACCCGCCGTAGGCCAGCTGCTCAACGACGCCCGCAAGGCGATTACTGAAGCGTTGGACGCCAAGCTCGTGGAAGTCCAGGCCCGGGCGGACAGGGAGGCCGTAGCCGGTGTGGACCTGACCCTTCCTGCACGTTCCCTCCCGCTTGGGGGGCTGCATCCGCTGACCATCGTCCGGGACGAGGCCATCGGCATTCTGCGCCGCATGGGGTTCGCGCTGGCGGATGGCCCGGAGATTGAGGATGAGTTCCATTGCTTTGACGCGCTGAACACTCCGGCGGACCACCCGGCGCGTAATGAAAAGGACACATTTTACTTTGATTCCGGCAAGCTGCTGCGCACGCATACCTCCACCGTCCAGATCCGTTCCATGGAGAAGCAGACGCCCCCTGTGCGCGTGATTTCCCCAGGCTCCGCCTACCGCCGGGACGAGATTGACGCCACGCACCTTTCCGCCTTCAACCAGCTTGAAGGGCTGTATGTGGATACGGACGTTTCCGTGGGTGACCTCAAGGGAACGCTGGAATACTTCCTGCGCGCCCTCTTCGGTTCCGATACGGAAGTGCGCTTCCGCCCCCATTTCTTTCCGTTTACGGAACCCAGCTTTGAAATTGACGTGAAGCTGAAGGTGGACGGCCAGGAACCGCGCTGGGTGGAGATCGCCGGCTGCGGCATGGTGGACCCGAATGTCTTTGAAGCCGTGGACCGCGAGCTGGGGCTGGAACCCGGCGTCCAGGCCCGCTACACGGGGCTGACCGGATTCGCCTTCGGCATCGGCCTGGACCGCCTGGCCATGATCCGCTGGGGCATCCGGGACATCCGTGCCCTGATTGAAAACGATGTGCGCTTCCTCGCCCAATTCCAATAAATCTTACCTTATCCAGATATGAAAATTTCCCTTAATTGGCTTTCCCAGTACATTGACCTGGCCGGTCTGAGCGTGGACGAAATGTCGGACATGCTGACCTTTGCCGGGATTGAGGTGGAAGACATCCGCCAGCAGGGCGTGGATTCCCCCCTGGTGGTAGTGGCGCGCGTGGCCTCCGCCGAACAGCACCCCCAGGCGGACCGCCTGAAAGTCTGCCAGGTGGACGTGGGCGATGGCACGCTACACCAGATCGTGTGCGGAGCGCAGAACTACAAGGTGGGCGACAAGGTGCCCTGCGCCCTGCCGGGCGCGGTTCTTCCGGGCAACTTTGAAATCAAGGTGGGCAAGCTGCGCGGCGTGGAATCCCGCGGCATGCTGTGTTCCGCCTCCGAGCTGGGCCTGCCGGACAAGGAGCACGGCCTCTGGATACTGCCGCAGGCGCTGGAAGTGGGCATGCCCATCTCCCAGGTCGTGAAAGCGGATACCATCGTGGAAGTGGAAGTGACGCCCAACCGTCCGGACCTGCTCTCCCACAACGGCATGGCCTTTGAACTGGCCGCCATCTCCGGCCGCGGATACAACCCCGTCCCGATTGACGACATCCAAGTGGAGCTGGAACCCGCCGGGGACTTCGTGCGCCTGGACCAGCCGGAAATCAACCCGTATTACACGGCCGTAAAAATCAGCGGCGTGAAGGTGCAGGAAAGCCCGGAATGGCTGAAGGAACGTTTGGTTGCCATCGGGCTGCGCCCCATCAACAACATTGTGGACGTCACCAACTTCGTCCTGCATGAGCAGGGCACGCCCCTCCACGCCTTTGACGCGGCGAAAGTGCAGGGAGGCATCGTCACCCGGACCGCCTATGAAGGAGAAACCTTCAAGGCTCTGGACGGCCAGGAATACACGCTCAACTGTACGGATCTGGTCGTCACGGACCAGTCCGGCAAGGTGCTTGCCATCGGCGGCGTGATGGGAGGGGAAGAAAGCGGAGTGACGGACGCCACTACGGACATTATTCTGGAATCCGCCTGGTTCAAGCCTTCTTCCGTGCGCGCCACGTCCCGCAGGCTGGCCCTCTCTTCCGATTCCTCCTACCGCTTTGAACGCGGTACTTCCGCCTGGAATGTCCTGCGCGGTTCCGTGCGCGCCGTGGAACTGATCCTCCGGCTGGCGGGCGGCACGGCCTCCAAAACGTATGTGGCCGGGGCTCCCGTGCCGAATCCCGCCCATGAGTGCATGCCTTCCTGCGGACATCCGGACGGTCCCACCGCCATTTTTCCGTCCTTGAAACAGGGGAAGGGCGCCACGGTGACCAATGAACTGGGCTTCGTGAAGCTTCCCTGGAAGGCCCTGGACCAGATTTCCGGCGGTTCCATTTCCCATGAGGAAGGAGCGCGCATCCTGACGGGGCTGGGCCTGATGCAGGTTCCGGACGCCCCGGAATACTGGCTGATCCCCCCCCACCGCCTGGACCTCACCCGTTCCTGCGACCTGCTGGAGGAAATCGTCCGCGTCTTCGGGCTGGACGGCATTCCCTCCCGGTTCTGCGGCCCCTTCGTGCCGGAATCCCCGGTAGACGCGGCCTATAATTTCCAGATGCGCCTGCGCTGGAAGCTGGCCGCTCTGGGTTTCTATGAAACCCAGACCATCAAGCTCATCGCTTCCGAGTCTGCGGACGGCTCCATCGCCCAGGTGAAGGACGCCCTGCCGGTGCGTCCCCTTCAGGAAGGCGACATCATCCGCGTGGCCCTTCCGCTCAGCGAAGACCATTCCGTCCTGCGCCCGGCTCACACTCCCGGCCTGATTGCCGCAGCCGTGCGCAACAGCAACCAGGGCGCTTCCGTGCTGCGCTTCTTTGAACTGGGCCGCGTGTTCCGCAATACGGGCGGCGGCAAGGGCAGGGACATTGAAACAGACACGCTCGGTATCCTGATCGCCGGGGACAGGTCGCCCCTCTCCTGGGCGGACCCCAGGCCGGAGCAGTCCTCCTTTGAAGACTTGCTGGCCGTGATGGAAGTTCTGGCCCCCGGTCGCCGCTTCACACTGACGCCTGCCAAACCCCGTGAGCAGGCCGCCCTGGGTGCGGATGTGCAGCTGGACGGGAAGGCCTGCGGCTACTTCGCCCGCCTGTCCCTGGCGCGCTGCCGGGAACTGGGACTGGACAAGCCCGTGTACGTGGCGGAACTGGACCTGCGCAAGATGCAGGAAATTCTTACCGCACCTGTCAAGGCTGCGGAACTGCCCCAGTTCCCCGGATCCTCCCGTGACGCGGCCATGGAACTGCCCCTCTCCACGCCCAATGCGGACATCGTTAAGGCCATTGAAGCCGCCCGGGAAAAACTGCTCGTCAGCTACTCCTGCTTTGACGTATTTACGGACCCCTCCGGACAGAAACTGCCCTCGGACCGCAAATCCATCGCCTACACCTTTCTGTACCGGGACCCGGCCAAGACCCTGACTGCCGCGGAAGTGGACGCCGCGCACCAGCGCGTGTTGAAATCCCTGACGGACAAGGTGAAAGGTCTTTCCTTCAGATAAATCCTTATCGGCGGGCCGCGTGTTTCGGAAACCGGAGCGCGCGGCTTTTTCCCTGCTTCCTCCCATGAACCTGTCCTCCTTGCGCCGTGCCGGACCGGCAGCCGCCCGCATCCTGATGTACGCGGCATGGTTCGGCGTGGCTCTCTGGGCGGCGGGCGTGGTATTTTACAACGTATGGGGCGGCGGCGTGCTGGTATGGCTGTATGTAGCCGGAATGGCCTGCGCCTTTGCCTTCCGGAAACGGTATCCGGCTGCCTGGTGGTCCTCCTGGGGAATTCTGCTCCTCCTTCTGGTGTATTACCTGTGCATCCCGGCCACGAACGACAAGGAATGGCAGCCCTCCTGGAGCCGCCTTCCTTCCGTGGAAATCAACGGAAATGAAGTGGTCGTGACAAATGTGCGCAACTTCATCTACCGCACGGAACAGGACTTTGATGCGCGCTATGTCACGCGCCGTTTCGACCTGGACAAGCTCTCCACGCTGGACTTTGCCGTCAGCCACTGGGACGGGATGGAATTTGTGGCTCACACCATGCTCTCCTTCGGCTTTGAGGACGGGAAGCACCTGGCCCTTTCCGCGGAAACGCGCCTGCCTGAGGGAGTGGAGCAGGGAACCATACCGGGCCTCTACAAGCAATTCAATATCATTTACATCCTGGCGGACGAGGAAGACCTCTTCGCCCTGCGCACCACCTACAGGAAGGAAGACATGTACCTGTACCGGATCAACATCGGCAGGGACGACCTGAAAAAGGCTTTTCTGGGCTTTGTGGAAAAAATCAACGGCTTCCATTCCCGGCCGCGCTACTACAACACCGTAACGGCCAACTGCACGACGGAACTGGTGGATACCTTCAAGGACTACCTGGGCGTGCGCCGTTGGCAATGGACTCCTCTTTTCAACGGCATGTGCGACCAGGATGCCTATGACCGCGGAGAACTCCTCCACCTCCCCGGCGAAAGCTTTCAGGAACTCAAAAAACGCTCCTTTCTGGGCCATGGCCGGGAAGGGGAGGGCTGGGACCGGCTCCGCCGCCGCTGGGAGGAAGGATGGAATGCGGATCAAGCCGCTGCGGTCAGAGAGTAGCGAACTGGAAATGCATCCAGTCGTAATCGCGCTCACGGCCCAGGGAAACAGCCCCTTCCGCTTCCACGATTTCCCAGAATGCGGCATAATCCGGCCGGGAAAAAACGGCGTTTGGAGAATGGATGTTCAGGCCGTTCCTGTCCGGGTCCATATCTACGGCGATGCCCCAGGCGTGCATGGACGTGGCCTTGCCGCCGATGATGGCGCGGTCGTTGAAGCAGCCGCCGTACAAATCCAGGCCCATTTCCCTGATTTTCTCCATGCCGTAATGGTCCAGCGCCGCCTGGAAAATGCGGGTGAGGGATTCCGCAACCATCTTGTGGCAGCGCATGGTGGAAACGGTCCTCTCCGTATCCCAGGCAATGCGCATCACATAGGGCAGTCTGATATTCGTCAGGGAACTTTCGTCTCCTGCGCGGCCGAACATGGAATTTCCTGAACGCACCTCAGCCTGGCTGGGCCACGCATGGGCCGGAGTCTGGATATCCAGCTTCTTCATGAGGGCCCGCGCCGTCTTTGGCCCGGGAATTCCGTCCCCGTCAACACCTACATTCTGTTGAATCAATCTCCATAATTCTTTCATAGGTTTTAAAAATAGGTATCGTTCCTGCCTGGAACCAGAGATTTTCCCCCGGAGGCATTGCTGCCTGTCCCAAGGTGTTGTCCGCCGCATCCATTGGCGTAATTATTTGTGAAAAATGTTTTCAAATATTTATATTTTAAAATATTATGCTGTTTTTATGGGGTTTGTGCCGCGAAATGGTCCCGGATGGAGGTAAATTTCCTCTTGCGGAGCTGCGGAAGAATTTTCCCCGCCATTGAAACCGGCTCCCTCCATTCCCTCCACTACGGAATAGAGGCATTTTCAAGCCGCTCCCCGCACCGTTTCTGCCAGCCGGTCACAGGATGCGGGATGCCTTCCTTCCTGTCGAATTTGATTTGCACGGAAAAGAAATTTTGCTAAAATCTTTCCTTCATGAATTCAGAAACATCCAACTCTGTCAAATTTTACAATGGAGAGCAGATTCCTCTGGAATTGCACAAGGTCCGCGTGGTCCAAAAGCTGCACCTCGTACCCGTGGAGCGACGCCTGGAAGCGGCACGGGAAGCGGGTTTCAACACCTTCCAGCTCAGTACGAATGACGTTTATCTGGACATGCTGACAGATTCCGGCGTCAACGCGATGAGCGACAACCAGATCGCCGCCATGTTCCGTGCGGACGACGCCTATGCCGGTTCCCAGAGCTTTGACCGTCTGAAGAAGGCCGTAGAGGATGTATTCGGCAAAAAATATCTTCTTCCCGCGCACCAGGGGCGTGCCTGCGAAAACATCATTTCCCGCACCTTCGTGAAGCCCGGCGACGTGGTCCCCATGAACTACCATTTCACGACTACCCACGCCCATATCGACCTGAACGGCGGCAAAATCGAGGAACTGGTGGCGGATGACGCCGTGAACCCGGTCAGCTCCAATCCGTTCAAGGGCAACCTGGACCCGGACAAGCTGCGCGACTGCATCGCCCGGCACGGCGCGGACAAGATTCCCTTTGTCCGCATGGAGGCCTCCACCAACCTGATTGGCGGCCAGCCCTTCTCCATCGCCAACATGCGGGAAATCCGCAAGATTTGTGACGAACACGGCATCATGATGGTGCTGGACGCCTCCCTGATCGGTGAAAACGCCTACTTCATCAAGATGCGGGAGGACGAATTCAAGGACAGTTCCTGCGCGGAAATCCTGAAAACGATGTGCAGTCTGGCGGAACTGGTGTACTTCTCCGCCCGCAAGGTTTCCTCCTCCCGCGGCGGCGGCATCTGCACGAACGATCCCGCCATCGCCAAAAAAATGGAACATCTTGTTCCCCTGTTTGAAGGCTTCCTGACTTATGGCGGCATCTCCGTGCGCGAAATTGAAGCCATGGCCGTGGGCCTGTATGAAACCACGGACCTGACGGTGATCTCCCAGAGCCCCTCTTTCATTGAATACTTCATCGGCCAGATGGTGGACATGGGCATTCCCTGCGTGACTCCCGCGGGCGGCCTGGGCGCCCATATTGACGCGGGCAGCTTCCTTTCCCACATTCCGCAGGAGGATTATCCCGCGGGAGCGCTGGCGGCGGCCTTCTTCATCGCCTCCGGCGTGCGAGGCATGGAGCGCGGCACGCTCTCCAGCGTCCGGGACGAGAACGGCAACGACGTTCTGGCAGATGTGGAACTTCTCCGCCTGGCCTTCCCGCGCCGTGTCTTCACGCTGTCCCAGGTCAAGTACACGGCGGACCGAATGAAATGGCTCTACGACAACCGGGAACTGATTGGCGGCCTGGAATTCGTGGAAGAACCGCCCGTCCTGCGCTTCTTCATGGGCAAGCTCCGCGCCAAGAGCGACTGGCCTGAAAAACTGGCCGCCAAGTACCGCCAGGACTTCGGAGAAAGCCTGTAAAAAATCTACGATCTACTGGAATAATGAACAAAGCCGGATCCATGGATCCGGCTTTGTTTTTTAAAGAAAGATAATTTAAAAAAGTATTTTCCGTTTTTTTTGATAAAAGACGTGCTAGCGCAAGTCGTTTTTCCGGAATCCCTTGTAGATGAAATTTGTCTGTGGTCCGCGGCCCACTGTCCTGTCAAACAGATCCACCATTTCGCCGTCCCGGTACCCTGCCATGCGTATGAATTTAAGAATGTCCGCTTTGCTGTTGGGAAAATGCTTTATCAGAACCGTCATCCAGAGTTTTTCCATGCGTTCCAGATTGGATTTTGCACTTAACTGACGGTTTTGGGCAGTGACATACATGTCACTGTAACGTCTGCGCGCTTCGAACTGTCCCCGGATATATTCTCTCCCGAATATCTCGTCTTCCGTCGGGAATATATCGCTGAACCCGTTATTGGCTACGGAACGGAACTGCTTGATGTAGGATGAAGCATAGGATGCAGTAAGAAGATTTAGCTCTCTTTCTCGAATATCAAGTTTTGATGCGATCTTTGAATGATCCAGGAAAAGCATGGAATCAAATATCCAATGCTTTAACAGAATGTCGTTTTTGGAACCGATGAAAGGAGGAATATTTTCCTTGGAAGGACGACTCAGATCCTGATAACCAATAGGAGCCGCTCCCAAATAGTAGAAGAGCCACAAGTGATATGAAATCAGTTTTTTACTAGTGGAAGTCTCATCTATACAACCGATTTTTCTGTATAATTTCTCAGCTACATTGTAGAAGCTCTTTATATCTCCCTGGCCGAGTAATTTCTCAAATTCTTTGAATTCTTCAGGTTGCGGGGGGAGATTTTTTAAGGCTGACGGCGGCTTTAGGGCCGGATCAAGCTTGACGGGATAGAGCTTGGCAGGCTCTGGATGAATGGGGGCAGGATGAACGGTCTTGATCTTGACGAGATCGGCGTTTATTGGTTTGGCCATACCCAGAGCAAGCAAAATGAAAAAAATACTTTTCATGATCAGTTATTTAAATTATTTGGAATAGGAGTTGTTTTTTGTACCTTGACCGGATTTTTCTCAGAGTGAAATTTATCGATTTCTATCGTAATATCCTTATTTGTTTTGGAAATACTGCAATGCATAACGCTGCGGACGGCTCCCGCACACAACTCCGGATCATTACCGTTTGATTGTGCCGGCACTAACCTGAACCAGCATTTGTGTCCCCATGTCATTGGGTTTTCCTTGTCCAGAATGTTTAATTGATCTTTGGTAATCGGCAAATCAAGAGCTATTTCATCCTTAAACTGTTTAGTCTGTTGAATTTCCACGGGCTTGGGATTGGGGTATGTGGTGGACGATTGTTTTTATTGTGCTGGGGATTGACATATCCTTCGTCTATTTCCTTGATTTTCATTTTTGAGAAATTTACGTCAAGAGGATAAATAGTTAATTGGACAATCATCCAGGCTGAAGCAAAGGGGACTCCCGGCATTTGTTCCTGGATTTGAGGAGGAGTGTCCTGGCCTTCCTGGAGCTTTTTAGCCTTCGCTCCCTCAGGGATGACAATTTTAAGAGAATACGGTTTGGATACTAACCCCTCTTCTGTTTTTACTGTCACCGTAACCTGTCCGTTTTTTTCTGCTGTTGGTTTGGCTTGAGCGTCGAAAGATGTGATTCCTTTCATTTTTTCAGGAAGAATCAACGCACCTTCTTCATTGGTAACGATCCATTCCAGTTTTTTAGGATCTCCCATCAAGGTTGGTTTTGCCTCCAAACTGATGGTGATTGTTTCTCCAATTCCGATAGTTTGGCGTTTCAGGTCATCTTCTGCGGAATCCTCGCTGATTCCCATGTTGAATTTTGCGGAATGAAGTTCCGTCTTTGATACGATTTCAAAACCTTCTGCCCATTCGCTTTCGGTGTCTTCTGCTCGGGTTATCGGTCCTAGGAAAAATAGAATAAGAACCAGAAAAATAGACCGTATTGTAATCCGGTTATTACTGAGATAGTATATTAGGCGGGAAAACATAGTTGTCATGCAGGCAGAAAATAGAATGAAACAGCATATTTTCCAATATTAAAAGAAGTTGTGTCTCTTGTGTAAAAACAGAAGAGGCTTTTGTTTTTCTGGGCTATTTAGTCTGAATAAGACTTAAAATTGGATCAGCCCCTGTTTCCAGCAGACCCAGAGAACTGCCCCCACAATGAGGAGGATGATCAGAAAGGCGGTCCCGGCGGATGACTTTTTCTGCGCCTTTGGAAGGGTTTTTCTGGCCACTCCCCCCGCTTTCAGGGTTCCCGCCGCTCCCATGGCGTTGATGTAGTCATGCCATGCCTTGGCGGAATGGAAGCGGTTGCGTTCGTCGGGGGAAAGCGCCTTGTCTATCCCGGAAAGGAAATTCATCGGGTACGTCTGGCGGAGAATCGCATAACTGGTCACTTTCGGATTGCGGTCCACTACGGAACGCTGGTCGGCGGCCTGGGGAACCTGGCCCGTGAGCAATTCGTAAAAGGTGGCTCCCAGTTCGTACATGTCGCACCAGGGACCGATTTCGCTGCGGCGTCCCGGATAGAATTCCGGAGGCGTGTAGCCGGGAGTGATCTGGACCAGGCCCTGGTGCTGGAGGGTCTTGGTGCGCACCGCGCCGAAGTCGATCAGCTTGGGTGTGCCGTCCGGCTGGATGAAGATGTTGCCCGGCTTGATGTCGCAGTGGTACACGCCCATGGAATGCAGGTAGTGCAGGATATCCAGCAGGCGGAACAGCAGGTCCGTGGCCCGGGCCGGCTCCATGCTTTGCCCGGTAGCGTGCATGGCAGCCATCAGATCGAACAGAGTCTGTCCCTGGATATTCTCCATGACGTAATAGCAGGTGCCGTTGGCGTCAAACATGTCAAACACCTGCACGACGCCGGGGTGGCTGAGCTGGGCCAGCACGGATGCCTCCTGCCGGGAGTTGGAAATGCTCTGGGCGAAGTTGACGGCGGTCTGCTCGTCCCGCGGGTGGACGAAACCCGTTTCCATGTCCCGGTAGGCATAGGCGTCAGGCATGCATTCCTTGATGACCACATAGCGGGAATTCGGATTGTCCAGCGCCAGGTAGGTGATGCCGAAGCCGCCGGCGTTGAGTACATTCAGGATCGTGTATTTGCCTTGCAGGACGGTATTGTCTGCAAGAGGATAAACCAGAGTTTCTTGTTCCATGAGGGGATAATGGGGGGCGGGAAAATCTTTAATTCAATAAGGTCTCTCTGTCAAGAATCTCTCTGTTTTGTTCAGTAGCAGGAGACTCTGAACTCGTACTCCTCCACGCTTCCGCGTTCCAGGCAGGCGGCCAGCCAGTCGAACAGGGCACCGAATTCCCCGCCCAGTGTCTCCCCTGTGTCCGCTTCCAGGGCTTTCACGCGTCCTGCGGCCAGGCGGATGGGGGTGAGCTCCGCCAGAAGCGAGGCGCATTCCTCGTCCCCTGCCTTGAAAATTTCTTCCGCTCCCGGCAGCTCGCACAAGCGTTCTTCCGCAATTTCCAGGCAGATCACGCCCACGCCGAACTCGGCGGCCAGTCCGCGCAGTTCCGCGCATTCGGAGTCGTCCGGCAGTTCTCCGACGATAACGAGTTCCCCGCACTGGGCCCACCGGGACGTGGCCAGGGTACGGAAAAATTCCTTCCTGGCCTCTTCCCCCTCCGGCATGCAGGCGACGCAGACGCCCCGGATGCCCATCATGGGCGCTCCGATCATGCGGCGGCGTTCCAGAGCGCTCCTGTCAAACACCAGGGCGTTTCCCTCCCACTCCCCTTCCGGCCATTCCACGACGGCTAGGTCCGGTTTCGTCCAGGAGGAGCCCGTTTCACTGGTGCTGAAAACGAAGACCCCGCGCCCCGTGGTATCGTATTGCCGCACGGCCAGCGCCAGAGCCCTGGCGCGGCAATTCAGCGCGTCGGATTCTCCTTCCCCCAGAAACAGGGGCAGAAGCCCTCTGGCGGCGGACTTGCCGCCGCGGTCCCGCTGGCGTCTGTAATAGCCCTGGCCGCGCTCTACCTTGGCGATTTCCGAATCAGGATCGGAGGCCATGAAGGAAAAATGGTAACGCAGCGAGGCGTCGGAATATTCTTCGCCCAGCCTCAGCCGTACCAGGCGTATGAGTTCGGTTCCCTTGATGGCCTGGGCCGGATCGGACGGCAAAAGCTCCGGCAGCAATTCTTCCAGTTGGGATCGTAAACTCATCTGCGCTCCATGAGACCACGCGCCGGCGTTTTCTTCAAGAAGGAAGGAGTTCATGCACATGAAATAAAAAGCTCTTTTATTTAAAGAGGAATCCGGCAAAATGGTCCGCATGGCATGGATTACCTCCGGTTATATACCTTCGCCCGGGCGCATGGCCGTAATCGCCGGTACCACCTTCACGCAGCTGGTCCGCATGAAGGTGTTTCTTTTCCTTGGGCTGTTTGCCCTGGCTCTGCTGGCCCTGAGTTCCTTCCGGCTGAGCGAGGTGCTGGGGCCGGAAACGGGGGGAATCAATGAACTTGTCCTGCTGAAAAACTCGGCGTACGGAGCCATGCGGGTGTTCGGCCTGTTCTTCTGCGTGGCCGCCACGGCGCTGATCATTCCCAAGGATGCGGAGGACCGCATCCTGTACACCATCCTGTGCAAGCCCGTGCCGCGCATCGACTACCTGATGGGGAAGGTGCTGGGGGTGCTGGCCCTGACGCTGATTGCCGTGCTACTGATGGATGCGGTCATGACACTGGTGCTCTGGCTCCGCACGGATACGGTCGTGGCCGAACAGATGGCCGCCCTGAAAGGCCGTTATACCGTGGAGGAAATGCAGCCTTATCTGGACAGGATACGCCTGCAGGGCGCTACCTGGAACGTCCAGGTGGGACTGGGCGTGATGATGTGCGAATTCGTGGTTCTTTCCTCCTTGACCCTGCTGATGTCCTGCATTACCAACGGCACCATCATCAGCGCGCTGCTGACGTTCATGGTTTATCTGGCGGGCCTGTTCCAGACACAGGCGCTCTCCATGTGGATGGGCTCCGGAACGGGCGGCCTGTCCTGGTGGGAGGTAATGGGCGGCAAGCTCTTCTCCCTCATTTTTCCGAATTTCCAGATTTATTCCGTGACGGATTCCGCCCTGAACGGGCAGGTAATTCCCCTTTCCCTCTTCGGCAGTCTGGCGCTGATTACGCTGGGCTACTTCGTCTTTCATATGACGCTGGCCGCATGGCTGTTCAGAAAAAAGGAATTTTAACCTGGAGACGTATGGAAGACATCATCAATGCACGTTGCGGCTGGGCAGGAACAGACGAACTATATGTAAAATACCATGATGAAGAATGGGGAAAACCCGTTACGGATGACAAGATCCTGTTTGAATTTCTGGTACTTGAAAGCGCCCAGGCGGGATTAGCCTGGATTACTATCCTCCGGAAACGCGAAGGATACCGGGAAGCCTTTCACGGTTTTGATGTGGAGAAAGTAGCTCAAATGACTCCAGAAGACATCGATCGGTTGATGCAATTTGACGGAATCGTCAGAAACCGGCTGAAAATCAATAGCACGGTCAATAATGCAAAATTATTTATGGATATTCAGAAAGAGTTTGGCAGTTTCTACAAGTATGTCTTGTCATTCTTCCCGAAACGGCAGCCTGTTGTAAACAATTTCAAGACCCTGAGCCAAATCCCCGCCACATCTCCCGAGTCGGATGCCATGAGCAGGGACATGAAAAAAAGGGGATTCAAATTCTTCGGTTCAACGATGTGCTACGCTTTTTTCCAGGCAGCAGGCTTTGTGAATGACCATGTGGAAGGCTGCTTCTGCAAAGGGAATTGATCATCGTTCCCTTTCAATTTTATGATCGTAACCAGTATTTTATTTTCTATAAATCTCTTGTGTTTTTGACCTTAAAAAATCTTCAATCATGAAAACAGGTATCATTGGACTGGGAAAAATGGGCGGAGCCCTGCTGAGGGGCATGCTGAAAGCCGGAGCAGTGGTTCCGGAAGAAGTCTGGGTGTACGACCACCACCATGAAAACGTGCAGGCCCTTCAGGAGGAATACCCCGGCGTTCATGAGGCACCCACGGAGGCAGTCGCGGCGGATGCGGTGGAAGTTCTTATCCTGGCTGTGAAACCGCATGGAATTCTGCCTCTTATCTCCTCCCTCTCCGAGCGCGGCGCAGAGCTGCCGCTGTTGATATCCATAGCCGCCGCCATTTCCCTGGATGACATGGAAGCCTGCGCCAGCGATGGAACGCGAATCGTGCGCGCCATGCCCAATACCCCATGCATGGTGCTTTCCGGGGTCATTGCCTACAGTACGGGAACAGCCGTCACGGATGAGGATGAAGAAGCGGCTCGCCGCCTGTTGTCCGGCTGCGGCTCCGTTTTCAAGGTGGAGGAATCCCGGATGAACGCCGTTTCCGCCATTTCCGGCTGCGGTCCCGCCTACATGTTCATGGCCCTGGACGCCCTTTCCGATGCCGGAGTGGCCATGGGCCTGCCCAGGAAAACAGCCCTGGAACTGGCCGCCGGCACCATGCTCGGATCCGCCCTGATGGTGGAACAGACGGGAGAACATCCTATGGCTCTCCGAGATGCTGTCACGTCCCCCGGCGGCACCACGATTGCCGCCCTGAATGCGCTGGATGAATGCGGCTTCCGCAATGCGTGGATTCAGGCCGTGAAAAGAGCCGTGCGTCGTGCGGAGGAGATGGAGGGGAATTAGGTTTTCCGGCACTGCTCCGTAACGTTTTTTCGCGTCGGAGTAGCAAGGAAGGGTGTACCATGCAGCCTTTTTCCCCGAAAAGCAGCTACCTGCCGAGGAACGGATTTTCACGCTGTTTTTTAAGTTCCGGACTCTGGAGATTGAACAGGACTTTCCGCAAGGACTGGATAGGGATGCTGACTTTGCCGAGTGCGGAGGAATGCCCCTCCAGTCGGCCGTCCCTGACGGCGTCCAGTCTGATGGAAACGATGCTCTGGTCGGCCAGAAAAACGCGCACGTCGGAATTGTCCTGCGCCGTTTTTTTCTCATCTTCCTTCTTCTGGTTCAGTGAACGCACCCTGGAGGTCGGCACCATGACGTCGTAAAGGCCGGACTTGACACGGATTCTGCCGTCTTCCTGAAGGGAAATGCTGCCGCGGAGTACGTCCCCGTTCACCAGCATCACCTTGTCCGTGGAGGATTCCCTATCGTATTTACCGACGATGTCCTGTTCCTCCGGAGGATAGGGGAGGGCGCCGTTCCACTCCAGTACGTTCATGTTGGTCAGGGCCATGTTCTGGGAATCGTAGCCGCGGATGCCAAAGTGGTTGCCGGGCTTGAATTCGCGGGTTTTGGCATCTTTTCCGGCTTCTTCCTTCTCATCGGCTTCCTCGTTGTCAAAGATGTTCTGCAATTCCTTGCCTTCTTCCCACCGGGCGATCTGTTTCCCGTTGAGGTAAAGGTAGTAATTCCCTTTTTCCCGGTCTGCGTAAAACTGCACGTCGGAACGCTTGATCCCCTTGTCAGCGTACCAGTTCCTTTCTGTCTGCCTTTTGACTCTTCCTATGGTCTTGTGATAACCGGAGCTGATCTTGATCAGCTCCGCCTTTTCCAGGGAAACGGTCAGTTCCACCTTGTTTTGGGAATTAGCGTCGTTCCACAGGAAGACATGGACTCGGAAAGAATTGGTGTGATAAACGGAGAATTGGACATGCAGCCGGGACGGCATGTCGAATTTGGTTTGCAGTTCCGTATTGTTGGAGCCGCGCATGATCCAGGAGCCGTTGCGGCATTCCGGCAGCATGCTATTGCCTGTGGATGTCCATCCTTGGAGGGATGCCGTGGCATTGCGCAGATAGGCTTTCTGCTTGTCGAAGCCGATGTATCGCACGTGGCTTCTGTTGACGGGAAGCAGTCCGCCCCAGGAGGTTTCCAATTGAAGGCTTTCGGAGTCCAGGGATTTGAGCGTGCCGTATAACTCGTCACCGTTTTCCAGCCTGATGATGGAAAACTGTTCCGGAACGGACAGGGGCACGGAAGAGGTGATCTGGTCCAGTTCCTCCAACTTGATATCCACCGGGCGGGAAAGGATTCTGGACTGTATGTTCAGGTACTGGCCCTGCAGGGTTCCTATCTGTCCGGGCAGGCTTTCTCCGGATTTGAGCGTGATGACGCCTTCCGCGCGCGAGGCGGGGAAGTGGACTGCGGCCAGAAGGGCGCTGGCGGACAGGAACAACAGGCGGGTTTGTTTCATGGTCGGGCTCATTGTCAGGGAGTGGAGCGGGAGGGTTGGGCGGAATTCAGGAATTCCACGCGGATAATGTTTTTCAGCGGCAGGGAAACCTGGCCCAGCAGGGAATGCTGAAGAACGACCTTTCCGGAGTCGATGCTCCGGATGTCGCCGTGCAGGCGGGAACCGTCTTTCATCTGGATGCTGTGGCGGGCTTCATCCCGGACGACATCCTGTTTTTCCGGTTCCGCGAAAAAGACCGTGTCCAGGTATCTGGCCGGGATGGAGAGCTCCCTTGGAACGCCGGGATATTCCTTATCCGTGGAGAGGTTCAGTATTTTGTCCCTGTCATTATAGCTGTTGACGGAGCCGGGAATGGCGTCCTCCTCCTTCGTCACGACCAGATCCGTCCCCTGGCTGCCGTTCTTGGTCAGGGCCTTGGCGCTCAGGGAAATGGCGGAAAGCTGAAGCTTTGAGATGGTCAGGGAGATATGCCCTTCCATCTGGAGTCCGAAGGCGTCCCCTTCCAGCTGCTGTTCGGGAGGGGAGGGATCCTTGATCAGCTTGGGCGGCATGTCCCCCACCAGCAGTTCGTAAACCTGTTCATTGTTCTCGTGCCGGGAGGAAGTCAGCCTGATATCTATCCCCGCCGTCATTTTCGGGGCCGGAATGTCCACCTCTCCCAAAAGGAGGATACCGGATTTCTGCTCTCTCAGCAACGTGCATTTGCCGGGGGCAATGCTGAGCATGAGCCTGTTGAGGCTGCTGCCGGAGTTGGACCTGAACGTGACGTTTTCCTTGCCGCCGAAGCAGAAGACAATGCCGGAGCGGTCACTGCTGCCGTCCATTGTCAGGGCGATTCGGAAGGTGAAGGAGGAAGGGTCCAGCCCGATGCTCTTGTACAGTGGCACCCAGGTAGGATAGTTGCCGTTGGACAACTTGTAATGGTACTTGTCTCCGTCCAGCTTCGGGTTCATGGCATTCATCAGTTTTCTTCCGGACTGGATGCGGTAGTCGTTCTCATTGTCTCCGGAATGAAGCCAGCTGTTGTCAAATACCAGGGGCTCCTGCCAGAATCCCTTCTGCTGGAGAGTTCCCAGGCGGAAGCCGGCCACCTGGCTGCGCGGAATGGAGCGGTAGGTGCCGAACATATCCCGGTACTTCACTTTGTCAGACGAGATGGAAGTGATATTGCACGGAATGATGTCCCGGTGTCCCGTGGAGATGAAAATCTTGTCCCTGGCCCGCAGGTCGGGAGGGGCAGTATCCGTGAAATAGACGGCTCTTATTTCCGAGGGCAGAATGGAGACGTTCTGGCGCACGGACGGGTGCCTAATAACCAGCCCCTGTTTCCCGAAAGAGACGATTTCTCCGCGGAGGCGGTAATTGTCTTCCATCACCACATCGACGGTAGGGACCGCCCACGCGTGCAGCAGGCAGGCGGGGGCCAGGAGGAGTGCAAAGCGTATCCTATTTTTCATAAATGGGCAGGAATCTGTAGTTGAGAGCGAGAGAGAGGAGGGCGGCGGACGTGGAATAGGCCGGGGAATAGTCGGACAGCCAGGAGCCGTTGGGCGCCTGGGAAGCGCCCAGATACCGCATATTCTTATAATTCCATTCCTTCCAAATGTCCAGATCCGCATGGAAAAGGGCCTGGGACATGTAATACTCGAAATAGAATGGGTAGGAGGAATCCCGGTAATTAAGATTTTTTTTCAGGAAGGACAGGGAGGTTTTGAAAGACGGGTCCGACTTCTGGCGGGCCAGGGACAAGGTCAGGGAGCCGATGGCCGTAAGGGTGATGCGGGGACCGGACGGTCCGGTATAGCCGTAACCTCCTTTGTTGTCGCGGCAGGAGGCCATGTACTTGAGGCCGCGTTCAAAAGCCTCGTCCGGCACGGGAATGCCCGCGTTCCGTGCAGCGTACAGGGAGACGATCTGGCATCCGGTTACCGTGCTGTCCGCATCCGTAGAATCCGGAGCATAGCGCCAGCCGCCCGTCTTGTTCTTCTTCTGGGCGGTCAGCGTCAGGGCCACGGCTTTCTGGAGGGCGGGGCCTATGCGGTCGTCGCGCACCATGCCGTAGGCCTCCGCCAGCGCCAGGGTGGCGAATCCGTGGTTGTACATGGTGTCACCTATATAGCCGGAGCCGCTGTTCTGTTTGGAGAGGATATAGTTGAGGCAGCGGCGCACCATGGTGGCGTACGGCCCCGCATTCGGATCGTCCCCGTGGGCGAGAACGGACATCAGGCAGAAACCGATGATGCCCGGCTCCTGGCCGTAGGTGCCTTCATAGGTGCCGTCCGTTTTCTGGGCGTTCTGGAGGTATCTGAGCCCCTTGACGTACATCAGCTCCACCTGTGGAGGCACCGGGGAAGACGTGCGCAGGGAAGACTGGGCCATCCCAGACTGCGGCATGATCGCCATTCGCAAGGCAATCAACAGGAAACAAAAGGCTTTTTTCATGGAAAGAGTGCGGGTGTGCTTATTGTTCATAAATGGGCAGGAAACGGTAATTCAAGGCAATTGAAAGTAGCGCCAGGGAGGTGGCATAGGAACTTCCCCTGTCGCTCAGCCAGGAACCGTTGGACGTCTGGGATGCCTGGAGGTAGCGTATGTTTTTATGGTTCCAGGCTTCCCAGAGGGGCTGGTCTGCATGAAACAGAGCCTGGGACATGTAGTACTCGAAGTAGAATGGATATAAGGAATCCCGGTAATTAAGATTTTTTTTCAGGAAGGACAGGGAGGCTTTGAAAGACGGGTCCGACTTCTGGCGGGCCAGGGACAAGGTCAGGGAGCCGATGGCCGTAAGGGTGATGCGGGGACCGGACGGTCCGGTATAGCCGTAACCTCCTTTGTTGTCGCGGCAGGAGGCCATGTACTTGAGGCCGCGTTCAAAAGCCTCGTCCGGCACGGGAATGCCCGCGTTCCGTGCAGCGTACAGGGAGACGATCTGGCATCCGGTTACCGTGCTGTCCGCATCCGTAGAATCCGGAGCATAGCGCCAGCCGCCCGTCTTGTTCTTCTTCTGGGCGGTCAGCGTCAGGGCCACGGCTTTCTGGAGGGCGGGGCCTATGCGGTCGTCGCGCACCATGCCGTAGGCCTCCGCCAGCGCCAGGGTGGCGAATCCGTGGTTGTACATGGTGTCACCTATATAGCCGGAGCCGCTGTTCTGTTTGGAGAGGATATAGTTGAGGCAGCGGCGCACCATGGTGGCGTACGGCCCCGCATTCGGATCGTCCCCGTGGGCGAGAACGGACATCAGGCAGAAACCGATGATGCCCGGCTGCCTTCCTTCATTGTCTTCATAGGAACCGTCTGCTTTTTGGGCGTTTTGTAAAAAACTGAGGCCTTTCAGATACATGGATTCCACCTGCACGGGCACCGTTTCCGTGCGGACCGGCATGATGCCAGCCACATCCCTGCGCGGATCGGCTCCCCCTGCCGTCAGGACGCAGAAAAAGAATAGCAGAAATGCTCCGGCAGAATGCGTGTTCATCTTTTGCTACTTCTGGAGGGTTCTGTTATAGGCGTCCAGCGCCTTGCGGAATTCGGCGGGCATGTCATCTGCAGACATCCCGGTGGATTTGGGGACGGAGCGGCTTTCCACCGCCGTGTCTGGGTTGGAAACTCCCCTTTCCTGGGAGGAAGCCATATCCGACTTTCCGTCGGCTCCTTTTCCCGGTTTGTTGCCCCGGTTGTTCTGGCCCTCTCCTTGTCCTTCTCCTGTTCCCTCTCCTTCGCTTTCCCCCTGCTGCATGGATTGGGATTCACTGTCCATGCCAAGGAGCTGCCGGAGCATGTTCATCAGGGCCTCGCTGCCCGGTTTCATTCCATTTTCTCCGAATTTGGGCAGTTTGCCTCCTGCGCCCCCTCCCGGCATGCTCATTCTGGCCTTGGCCGCCAGGTAGATCAGTTCAATGACGTCCGACTGGGCGGCGAGCGTTGGGCCTCCCGTGTTGTAGTTCTCCAGGAGGTCCACGGCGTCGTTCATGGCATGGCGGCATTTCTTCAGGAGGTCGACCACTTCCTCATTCGTTTCTCCCATGATGAGGTCGGACGTGTCCGCCTGAAGCTCGTCCTGCTGGACGGCCAGTTTTTCCGCCGTTTCCTTGTGCTTGGCGGTATAAATCGTTTGTCCCTCCGGAGTGGCCAGGCAGGGCAGGGAAAAGGTCGAAAGGGCCAGAAGAATGACTGGCAGGCGGACGGTATTCATGGGGTTTGTGCGTTGAGTTTGCGGTGTTCCTTTTCTGCGGCGCGGGTACGCATGCGGATGTCCTGTTCCTGCTGGATCATTCGGATGATTTTCAGCATGAACTCGAAGTCGGCGTCGGAAATGGATTCTTCTTCTCCGCCTCCGCCGCCTCCGCCTCCGCCGCGGCTTTTCTTGTAGTCGTCTATCAGCTTGGCCCAGTGGCGCAGGGTGGACGCGTACAGGTGGGATTCGTCAATGGACTGCGCCGTGATGGAGTTCAGAATGTTTCCGTGCACCAGGTCCAGCTTTTCACGGAGGGAGAAGGCGTTCATCTGGTTGTACAGGTCGCTGTAAATGCGTTCCTCCGTGCGGGACTTGTAATAATTGAGGTCTTCCAGAATCCAGCCTATGTCCTGTGTGGAGGCATTCTGGAGGGTGGCAATGGTTTCCATTTCCCGGCGGGTGGAGGGGTCCAGCTCCTCCATGGTCATACCTACAACGGTGTTGAGCTGGCCGGCGAGAGAGCGGGCAATGAAATCTTCCTTGTAGGCCGCTTGGAGAAGCCTGGCCACAAAGGTGCTGGCTTCCATGTCCTGGGCGGACTTGGAAAGCTGGTTCATGGCGTCTTTCAAGGCCTGCGTGGCGTCGGAGTGGTCGCTTTCCGCCCCGTTGAGGGATTGCCGGCTTTCCTGCGGAGTGCTGTTCTCCGCTGTAGAATCCCGGAATTTTTTCTGGGCGTTCTTCATGGCACTGTCGGGAACGGGTTTCAGCATGGAAATTCCCTTCATGAACTCCTTCATTCCGGATGGATCGATCTGGGTATTGCGGGAGGCTTCCTTGAACAGCGTTTCGGACCGGTTGATCAATTCATTCAGTTCCCTTCGGTTGGCCTGTTCCTCATCCGCCAGGGCATGGAGCCTCTGCTGGCTCTCCGTATTCCTGAGTTCCTTTTCTTCCAGGGTTTTCAGGCGTTTCGCCTCGTCCGTCATGGCGTCCATGCGGCGGATCATTCCTTCCAGCTCGCTGACGATGCGTTCCAGTTCATTGCGAATCATCTGCGCATGTTCCGACTTGGAAAGGACGATGATGACCATGGGTTCCGAATACACTCTTTTGCCGCCGGGCTTGTAGTCCTGCGTAAATCCGCGGACGACCACGCGCTGGGGAGACAGCTTCAGGGCCCTGGCCTGGAACAGGAAGGTTCCCTTCAATCCGGTCCGGGTCGGATCGCCCGTTTCCAGAACCTTTTCCCCGTGCAGTCCCGGGACGGTCTTGCCGGCTTTCTCCGGATCCGCCGCTCCTCCGTCCGGATTTTCTTCCTCGTAAAAAGACTTTTCACCCTGCCACTCCACGCCCAGCTCCCGCAGGCCGAAATCGTCCGCGGCCTCCACTTCCAGTTCAATGCTGGTGTCTTCCAGCACGTGGCGGTCGTTTTCTCCGCCCCTCAGGTAGACGGAGGGCTGCTTGTCCTCAACGGGTTCCAGGCGCACCTTCACGGTCTGCGCGGCGTCAAGGCCGTCCTGGTCCGTCCATGTCAGCTCTATTTCCTGAGGATCTTTCCCCAGAAGAATGGAGGGAATGATCACCTTGCTGCCGTCCACGCGCAGGGGCTTTCCCTGGGGCGTGGCGGCGAAAGCCAGCGGCTGGGAGGCGGTAACCTCCAGCGTCAGCGTGGAGCCTTCCGGCGCGGAAACGACTCCGGCCCTCATCGGTTCCCGTCCATCCGGACGCCCCATGTATTCCGGATAGGCCACCGTGGCCGCGGCGGAGATCAGGGAAGGGCGCGCCTTCGGCACGATGCGCATGCGGCGCACGACGTCCCCCGCTGAAAATTCAAGCCTGTCCGGTTGCTGGAGAGGTGGAATGAGTACTTTGTAAACGCCGTCCTCCAGACTCGCCTGCTGGCGCATCCTGTTTCCGAAAACGTAATGAGCGGTTTCCGGGCGGGACTTGGTGGAATCCGCCAGCCTGAGTTCATATGCATGGCTTTCCCCCAGGGGGATGACCAGGGTGTCGGGGGTGGGATCCAGTTGCGTGAAGGTGTAGCGTTCCGGAGGATTGAAGGGTTGAAGCCAGCGGTGCAGGGCGTTTTCCGCCGCTTCCGGGCTGACGATGCACAGGGCGCCCGTGCAGAGAACCAGAATGGAAAGAAGAAGGAACAGAATCCTGTGCCGCGGCCTGGGGATGTTGACCGTCAGGTCCTGTCCGGCGACTTCGCGTGCCACCTGTTCCATGGCCGCCTCCTTGAGCTTTTCGGAACTGTATTGGTGCCCGTACTTTTCGGAATCCAATTCAATGACCCCCAGCAGGCGGTCTCCCAGAGCCGCATCCTTTTTGCCGATCAGGCGCGCCAGCTGTGCGGCCGTTCTGCGCTGCCAGACCCACCGGAAGCTCCACCACGGAATGAAAGTCAGCAATCCCGCCAGGGCGCAGATGAAAAGAATCCATACCAGCGTGGGCGGTGTTTCCCAAACGCGGTCGGAAACGTACAGGAACACATAGGAGAGGATGACGGCCAGGCCGGCCAGGCAGATGGCTTCCAGTATTTTGACCGTTCGGAGGCGACGGCGGAATGCCTGGAGCTGCCTGACTAGTTGAACAGGGAGTTTGACGGTAGGTGAGGTCGGCATGCTTAAACCCTGTATCTACTCTTTTTATGCTGTTTTTGCAAGCTTCCCGAACGTGATAGGGCAAATTCGCCTTCATTGGGCCTCTTGTGTTTTTCACGCTGGACTTTATAATTTGATTTTCTAAAATAACTCTGCGCTTTAAATCTGGCCTGGTTTGCGCAATTAAAAACCAACATATTAGGCCTTACCCATTGACTTCGCCATGCAAAAGGGAAACAAAACAACGGATCCGGAGATTGACTTCGGAGAATTCGCACCAGCCACATACGCCGAATGGCGTGAGGCAGCCGTCGCTGCCTTGAAGGGGGCTGATTTTGATAAAAAACTTTTCACGAAGCTCGTGGAGGGAATCACGCTGCATCCCATTTATAATAAGTGGGACGAGCACTCTCCCGTCATGCCTGCCGGGCAGTTCCCGTACCGCCGCGGAACCCGCGCCCTGGGCTATGTGGAAAAGCCCTGCGAAATCGCCCAGAGCATTCCCGCCTCCACTCCGGAAGACTTCAACAGCAAAATCCTGCACGATCTGGAACGCGGCCTGACCGCCGTGAACGTCCAGCTCAACTGCAAATGCGGCCTCAAGCTGCGCAAGCAGGCGGCCTGGGACACCGCCCTCAAGGGCCTCCCGCTGGACAAGCTGCCCGTTTACATCACTCCCGGCTCCTGCGGCCTGGGTACGCTTTCCATGTTCCTGAACACGTACAAATCCGCCGGATTCGACACCGCCGGCCTCCGGGGCGGCGTTCTCTACGACCCGGTCGGCAAGGCCGTGATGAAGGGGTCCCTCTGCGGCGGCAAGGGCATTTGCGCCTATTATGACCAGATGGCCGTGATGACCAAGTGGGCCATCGCCAATGCGCCCGCCTTCCAGACCATCGGCGTCAGCGGGCTTCCCTATGCGGATTCCGGCGCCTCCGCCTTTGAAGAAGCGGGAGCCATGCTCGCTACCGCCGTGGCCTATCTGCGCGCCATGGAAGAACGCGGCATCTCCGTGGATGAAGCGGCCTCCCACATGCGCTTTACCGTATCCATCGGGGCCAACCTTTTCCTGGAAGTGGCCAAAATCCGCGCCCTGCGCGAACTCTGGGCCCTCATCGTCAAGGAATGCGGCGGTAGCGAGGAAGCCGCCAAAATCAGCCTGCATGCCCGCACTTCCTTCTGGACCCTCTCCAAGGTGGACCCCTGGGTCAACCTGCTGCGCGGTTCCGCCCAAGCCTTCTCCGCCATTATGGGCGGCGTGGACAGCATCGATGTACTGCCCTTCGACGCGGCCGTGCGCATGCCGGACGAATTCTCCCGCCGCATCGCCCGCAACTGCCCGCTGATCCTGCTGGGCGAATGCAACCTGGACAAGGTGGTGGACCCCGCCGGCGGTTCCTGGTACATTGAAAACCTGACGGACGAAGTCTCCCGGAAAATCTGGGACGTCTTCCAGGGAATTGAAAAGGAAGGCGGCATCATCAAGGCCCTTCAGTCCGGCTCCATCCAGAAGAGCGTGAACGCCACGGCCGCCAAGCGGTATGAAATGGCCGACCAGCGCCGCCAGTCCATCGTGGGCGTCAACCAGTACGTCAACCTGGTGGAAAAGAAGCTGGAAGTGCCGGAAGGCTCCGCCTGTTCCACCTCCAAGGGCCACGGCTGCTGCAAGAATGCGGACGTGGAACTGCCCGACGTGAAAATGTGCGTGGATTCCGTCTGCAAGGCCGCGGAGGAAGGCTTCTCCACCTGCCTCATCAACAAGGCCCTCACGGCCGGCGCGGACTGCAAGTGCGGCGGACCGCTGGAAATTGAAGCCCTGCCGAAGCGCCGCCTGGCGGAACGCTTTGAATCCCTGCTCGCCAAGGCCGACGCCTGGGTGGAGGAAAAGGGAACCCGCCCGATGGTCTTCTTCGCCAACATGGGGCCGTTGCGCCAGCACAAGGCCCGTGCGGACTTCTCCCGCGACTTCCTGCGCGCAGGCGGTCTGGACGTGGTTTACCCGTCCGGCTTCCCGACTCCGGAAGAGGCGGCCAGGGCCGCCGCGGAAAGCGGCTGCGCCGTGTGTGTGATCTGCTCCACGGACGACACCTATCCGGAAATCGTTCCCGCCTTCTGCAAGGCGCTCAGGGAAATCAAGCCGGACATGATGGTGGCCCTCGCCGGTTATCCGGCGGACCATGTGGAAGCGTTCAAGGAAGCCGGCGTGGACATCTTCATCCACGTCAGGGCCAACTGCTACAACACCATTGAAGCCATTCAGAACAAGATCGGCCTCTAAACCATTTACCAAATTTCATCATATGAGCAATATTCCCGACTTTGCAACCGCCGCCTATCCAGAAGTCAAGGCTGGCGGCCAGTCCCCGGCCACCCAGACGGAAACCTGGGTGACCAATGAACAAATTCCCGTGCCGCCCACCTATTCCGAGAGCGTGTATGACGACTGCCTGCACCTGGACTTTACCGCCGGTGTGGCCCCGAACCTGCGCGGACCTTACGCCACCATGTATGTGGCGCGTCCCTGGACGGTGCGCCAGTATGCCGGTTTCTCCACGGCGGAGGAATCCAACGCCTTCTACCGCCGCAACCTGGCGGCCGGTCAGAAGGGACTTTCCATCGCCTTCGACCTGGCGACGCACCGCGGTTATGACTCCGACCACCCCCGCGTGGTGGGCGACGTGGGCAAGGCCGGCGTGGCCGTGGACTCCATCCTGGACATGGAAATCCTCTTCAAGGGCATTCCGCTGGACAAAATGTCCGTCTCCATGACCATGAACGGCGCCGTGCTGCCCGTGCTTGCCTTCTACATCGTGGCCGCCCAGGAACAGGGCTGCACGCTGGACCAGCTCTCCGGGACGATTCAGAACGACATCCTGAAGGAATACATGGTGCGCAACACGTACATTTATCCGCCGGACCCGTCCATGCGGATCATTGCGGACATCTTTGAGTTCACCTCCAAGTACATGCCCAAGTTCAACTCCATTTCCATCTCCGGCTACCACATGCAGGAAGCCGGCGCCACGGCGGACCTGGAAATGGCTTACACGCTTGCGGACGGCCTGGAATACGTGCGCACCGGGATCAAGGCCGGCATTGACATCGACGCCTTCGCTCCGCGCCTCTCCTTCTTCTGGGCCCAGGGCAAGAACTACTTCATGGAAGTGGCCAAGATGCGCGCCGCGCGCGTGCTGTGGGCCAAGCTCATCAAGCAGTTCAACCCCAAGAACCCGAAGTCCCTGGCCCTGCGCACGCACTCCCAGACTTCCGGCTGGTCCCTCACGGAGCAGGACCCGTTCAACAACGTGACCCGCACCTGCATTGAAGCCCTGGCCGCCGCCTGCGGCCATACGCAGTCCCTGCACACCAACTCCCTGGACGAAGCGATCGCCCTGCCGACGGACTTCTCCGCCCGCATTGCCCGCAACACCCAGCTCCACCTGCAGGATGAAACCACCATCTGCAAGGTCATCGATCCGTGGGGCGGTTCCTACTACGTGGAATACCTCACCAACGAGCTCATCCGCAAGGGCTGGGCCCACCTTCAGGAAGTGGAAAAACTCGGCGGCATGGCCAAGGCCATTGAAACCGGGCTGCCCAAGATGCGCATTGAAGAAGCCGCGGCCCGCCGCCAGGCGGCCATTGACTCCGGCAAGGAGCCCATCATCGGTGTCAACAAGTACCGTCTGGAGCAGGAGGAAAAAATCGACATTCTGGAAGTGGACAACACCACCGTCCGGGACGCCCAGATCGCCCGCCTGCAGAAACTGCGTGCTGAACGCGACTCCGCTGCGTGCGAAGCCGCGCTGGAAGCCCTGTCCGAATGCGCCCGTACGGGAGAAGGCAACCTCCTTGACCTCGCCATCAAGGCGGCCAAGGCTCGCGCCTCTCTGGGTGAAATTTCCTCCGCCCTGGAAAAGCACTTCGGGCGGCACAAAGCTCCAATTAAACTCATTACCGGCGTGTACGCACAATCCTATGGTCAAGATCCGCTGGTGGAGGAAGTCCGCAAGATGACGGACGACTTCGCCGAACGCACGGGGCGCCGTCCCCGCATCCTCGTTGCCAAAATGGGCCAGGACGGCCACGACCGCGGCGCCAAGGTGGTCTCCTCCGCCTATGCCGACCTCGGCTTCGACGTGGACGTAGGCCCGCTCTTCCAGACGCCGGAGGAAACCGCCAAAATGGCGATTGAAAACGACGTACACATGATCGGCATGAGCTCCTTGGCCGCAGGCCACAAGGTGCTTCTGCCCGCCCTGGTGGAAGAACTCCAGAAGCAGGGGCGTCCGGACATCATGGTCTTCTGCGGCGGCGTCATTCCCGCCCAGGACTACGACTTCCTCAGGGAACACGGAGCCGTGGCCATCTTCGGCCCCGGTACGAATATTCCGGAAGCCTCCAAGGAAATCATGGAAGCCCTCAACGAACAGTACGCCGACTAAGGTAGGCGCTATTCGCGGAACAAATTGAAAATCAGAGGCCGGATCGTTTGATCCGGCCTCTTTTTTGGTTCAACACGGATTCAAAATCCCTGCATTGGTTTTCATCGTTCACAAGAATTGGAAACCATGAAGAAAACATTATTTTTACTTATGGCCGAAGGGGATTTTTCCCTTGCACAGGCGGCTTCCGTCCTGGTGGAGGTGTACGGGAACGGCGCGGAAAGGCCCGGCATGAATTTGTATAAGTCCAACAGCAAGGATGAATTGCAGCTTCAGGATGCTTCGGAAAACGGTACTCCCTACACGCTTAAAATCGTTAAAAACGGCGGGAACTTCTTTAACTCCAATGTCACTGCCGCAACTTCCGGAAAGGGAGACCCCGCTTATGGCGCCTATTTCCAGAATGGGGCAGCAATGACGGACCTGGTCAATACCCTAGGTTCTTTCGACTATGAAGCGATGTCCACATTCATGAATCCCGGAGCCGGAGGTTCCACGACATCCTCCATCCAACTGGGCGGATCGACGGCAGGGGACACCATCACGTTTTACATGTTCGTTTCCAGTGTGGCCGCTGCTCCCGGAGCCACTGCCGTCACCGGAGGAACGGGTTCCTTTGAATACGCCGCTATGGACGGAACGGGATTTTCAACGTCTCCCTCCTTTGCAAACAACAAGCTGACGTTGGTCACATGGACGGGAACGGCAACATCGGACACACTTGATTTTCGCATTGGGGGGGCAGAAAGCCGGGGTGGCTGCCATGGCGTTTTCCGTCGTTCCCGAACCGTCTGCGGCTTCCCTGAGGGTGCTTGGCATGGCCGTGTTGATGGTGCGTCGGCTCAGAGTCTCATATTCCCGTACCGGATGTCCTTCACGAGGTATTGAAAAAGGTGCTGGCGCATGCCGCACTCATACTTGGGGATGGTCCCGTTCTGCCTCATGCTGCGGAAGGCGTCAAATGTACCGGGAGAGGAAGAAAGGAAGCAGCGTCCTTATAGGGATGTCCGCAGGGGATTGCTCAGGAAAAGCCGGACAAAGTGTGCGTGCTGAACAGCTTTCTCGTACGGATTGAAGGTTCCCTGCCGCAGGAAGCTTTTCCTTGAAAAATCAACGCTTCTCCGGCTGTTTGCTGTGTCCGGAAGGAGTCTGCCGTTTACCGGTTGGAACGGGCTTCAAAGGAGCCGTCCACCAAACGCTGGATGCTCAGGGATGTTTTCGAATCATGCGCCGGATCGCCTTCATGGCGGGGATGGCTGATGACGGGATAGGAGCACAAGGATCTGCCGTTGGGCGTGGTTTCCATATTCAGGGGCGCCAGGGTGAGGGTAGCGCCGGGTTCAAGAGGGAAAATATGGTCGTCCGCATAATAATGGGTATCCAGATCTATCAGTGAGACTTTTTCATCCCTGGTGGAAACGGCCAGAATCTCAAAACGGACAGGGCTTGTCTGGACGCCGACGAAGATGGTCTCCCATTCCTCCACTTCCAGAGCCGTGAGAATTTTTCCTTCCACCGGAGGCTTGAAGGAAAAAGTTCTGTCTCCGCAGTAAATCTTCCATATTTTTATCTCCTTGTTTTCGTGGGAAACACCGTCTGCCGCCGGGACGGGAGAAAAGAGGAAGGGTATCAGAAAAAAGGATGCAGGGAATATTTTTTTCATGCCGTGAAAGGGGGGGATGATATCTTCCCCCTGTGTTTCACAAATTTGTGGGAACTTCAAGCAAGTATCTCTCTTTCAGTGTTTTTTTGACAGGATGAAGAGAAAGATTTTTTCCTGGGCAAAAGCGTCATGACCTGCCTGGAGAAGGATGGAAGGCATGCCGTCCGGCAGGCGGTACGCCCGGGAATAATCCGAAGGGGTGGATGGTGTGCGGAACGTGGTTTTCCCTTCCGGCGGAAGAAGATTGTTCCAGAATCCGTTTTCCCTGCTTTTGCCATTGCCCCCCGCGGTCAAATTCCGTAGTCTCTCCGTGCCGTGAGCCGCACGTACCGCCATTGCCTGGAATACAAGAAGGGACTGATTCCTCCGCGTACCGATATTTTCCGCGTGATTGACGGGGAAGGGGACGGCTGTCCGGACGTGTTCGTGGACCGGCTGGGAGACCGCATTCTGGTCTCCACGCGTGACTGTGACATTCCCGTGAATCTGGGGAGGGAACTCGCTGAACTTGGCGTCCCCGTATTTCACAAGCGTCTGGAACAGAACCAGAAGGAGGCACCCACCCAGATTGCAGGGCCTGTCCTTCCCCTGCAATTTGAAGCGGAGGAGCAGGGCGTGCTGTTCAGGCTGGACATGTCCGCCGGTTATTCCCAGGGAATCTTTCTGGACCAGCGCGACCACCGCCGCCAAGTGCGGGAGCGGAGCAGGCCGGGCATGAAAGTGCTGAACACCTTCGCCTACACGGGGGCTTTTTCCGTTTATGCCGCCCTGGGCGGCGCGCAGACGACTACACTGGACCTGGCCCAGCCGTGCCTGGAATGGGCCAGGGAAAATTTCAGGCTGAACGGGATGGACCCCGCCGGCCAGTACTTCTGCAAGGGGGACGTGCTTCACTGGCTGGAACGGTTCGCCAGACAGGGCCGAACCTTCCACGGCATCATTCTGGACCCCCCCACTTTTTCTCGGGACGACAGGGGCGGGGTGTTCCGGGTGGAATCCCATTACGGTGAACTCGTCTCCCTGGCGCGGAAATGCCTGGAGCGGGACGGCTGGATGCTGTGCACCAGCAATTGCCGCAAGCTGAGCCATTCCGACTTCCGCAGGATGGTGGAGGCCGCCGCTCCCGGGGCCCGCCTCACCCATGATCCCATGCCTGCGGACTTTACGGGGGAGGATTATCTGAAAAGACTGTGGGTGGACTGGAAGTGAATATTTTATGAAAATTTTTCCTCACCTGCGCTGACGCATTTTATTCTTTTGAAAACCATGCCCCTTTGATAGGAAACCGCCCATTGCTTCTTATATGAAAAAACTAGCCTGTGTCATCAGTATTCTTGCGTTCGCGTGCCCGCATCTCTTTGCCGCCCTTTATGAGAATCTGGAGACGGGAATGGACAAGGACCAGGTACTGAAAGCGCTGAGGCAGAGCAAGCGGATTGAAGGACCGCCTACGGACGCCCTGCTGGGGCGCACCGGGCTGAACGGCGTGTTCAAGACCAAGCAGCCCGTGGGCGGCCAGACCTTTTCCCTGAATTTTGACTACGACCCTTCCGGCGGCCTGCGCGGCGTCGTTTTCTACTCCCGCAGCAAATTCAAGGGTGCCGAATATGAAACCAGGCTCAAATCCGCCTACAAGGCCCTGCTGGTGGGCCTGACGGAAAAGTACGGGGAACCTTCCAACATGCCGGAATGGTTGCCGAAGGATTCCCTGCAGGAAGGGCGCATCCTGTACATGCACATGTGGAGGGTGGCTCCCAGCGTGTTTTTAATGTCCGGCTTGGGGAACATGGGGGCCATGGAGGGGTACTTCCCCGTATTCCGCCTTTCCGGCCCGGCGGGCATGCCTCCCAAATCCAAGAGGGACCGGGAGGAGTTGAAGAGGGAATGGGCCGCCATTCCGGAATTCCCGGATCTGAAAGAGGCGGAACTTCATATTGCGGATGCCGTCCGTTCCATGGGAACCAAAAAATATGAGGACGCCTTTGAATGCTTCCAGCAGGCGGCGGAACTGGGCAGTCCCCGCGGTTACTGGGGCATGGCGTTTCTCTATGACCTGGGCAAATACGGCGTGAAGCGGGACAAGAAAAAGGCCGATGAACTGAACCGCAAGGCCGCCGCCGCCGCCTATGCCCCGTCCGCCATGAAATACGGCGACACCTGGCCGGACGCGGCGCGGGCCGTGGGCCTGTCCCCCGCGGAGGCGAAGGAACAGCTCAACCGCCGCAAGAGGGCTGCCGAAGAAGGCTATGCCTCCGAACAGTACAACATGGGCATCATGTACCAGAAAGGCTTCGGCGTACAGCAGGACGCGGCCAAGGCCAGGGAATGGTTCCAGAAGGCGGCGGACCAGGATGACGTGCAGGCGAAAAGCGTGCTTAAAAAACTTAAATAATTCTTTCTCACTCTATTACTATCATGAGCCTATACGCACAACAACTCGTTCGCTACCCGGAAATGGGTATCTCCCTTGATTTTTCCAAACTGCCGCTGGACGACGCTTTCCTGTCCTCCATGCAGGGCAGGATCGACAAGGCTTTCGCCGACATGAAGGCGCTGGAATCCGGCGCCGTCGCCAACCCGGACGAAGGCCGCATGGTGGGCCATTACTGGCTGCGCAATTCCGCCCTGGCTCCCACTCCCGAACTGAAAGCCGCCATTGACGGCCCTCTGGCGGACGTCAAGGACTTCGGACGGGACGTGCTGGACGGCAGGATCGCCCCTCCCCGCGCGGAACAATACTCCGCGGCCCTCGTCATCGGCATCGGCGGTTCCGCCCTAGGGCCGGAACTGGTGGCCGACGCCATTCCCGCCGCGGGGCTGGACATGTTCTTCCTGGATAATACGGACCCGGACGGCATGTACCGCGTGCTGGAATCCCTGCCTCTGGAAGAAACGCTGGTGGTGGTCATCTCCAAGTCCGGCGGCACTCCGGAAACACGCAACGGCATGATGGTGGCCCAGGACTTTTTCAACAAGCACGCGCTGGACTTCGCCGCGCAAGCCGTAGCCATTACGGGCGTGGGCTCCAAACTGGACAAGACGGCGGAAGCGGAAGGCTGGCTCAAGCGCTTCCCGATGGAAGACTGGGTGGGCGGCCGAACGTCCGTCATGTCCGTAGTGGGCCTTGTTCCCGCCGCTCTGCAGGGCGTGGACGTGGACGCCATGCTGGAAGGCGCGCGCCTGATGGATGAAAAGACACGCCGGGAATGCGTGAAGTGCAACGCCTCCATGAAGCTGGCCCTGGCCTGGTACAAGGCCACCGGCGGCAAAGGGGAAAAGGACATGGTGGTCCTCCCTTACAAGGATGCCCTGGTACTTTTCTCCAAATACCTTCAGCAGCTCATCATGGAATCCCTCGGCAAAAGGCTGGACCTGGACGGCAATGAAGTCTTCCAGGGCATTTCCGTGTACGGCAACAAGGGTTCCACGGACCAGCACGCGTATGTGCAGCAGCTCCGCGACGGCGTGAACAACTTTTTCGCCACCTTCATTGAAGTGCGGGAATGCTCCGCGGACGCGGTGGAAGTGGAAGCGGGCGCCACCTGCGGGGACTTCCTCCAGGGCTTCCTGCGCGGTACGCGCCAGGCTCTTGCGGAATCCGGACGTTCCTCCATCACCATTTCCATTCCGGAAGTGAACGCCAAAACGCTCGGCATGCTGATCGCCCTCTTTGAGCGCGCCGTTTCCTTCTATGCGTCCCTGGTGAACATCAACGCCTACCACCAGCCCGGCGTGGAAGCCGGCAAAAAAGCCGCCGGAACCTTCCTGGCCCTGCTGGGGAAAGTCCGGAAAGCCATCGGCTCCGCTCCGGAAACGGCCGCGCAGGTGGCCGTCCGGCTGGATGCCGAACAGGAAGCCGTGTACCACTGCCTGGTGCATATCGCCTCCAGTGATTCCTCCGTCAAGTGGGTCCAGTCCTCCTGTGCGGATGAAGACACCTTCTGCAAGGCGTAAAAATAAAAAACATATTCCTTCCGGCGGACGCTTATCTGGTTGATAAGTGTCCGCTTTTTATTTATTAAAACAATCACCCTATGAATCCGCCTCCGTGGTTCCTGAAGACCGAAAAGCGTTCATTCGTCCGTCAAAACATTAGTTCCATCGTACTCTCCTGTCCTCTCTATTCTCTCATAGTCATGAAATCCGTTCTTCTCCTCGGGGGGGCTTCCCTCCTTCTTGCATCCTGCGCCATCACGCAGGAAAATCCCATGAAAATCTATATCCCTTCCGATCTCTCTTTCACGGCCAGGGAAGAGTTGCGTCAGGAAGCGATAAAGGCTTGCCGCGTGGCGGGGTATGGCAATATCAGTTCCAATATTCTGGTGTTCTCTACAGACGTAGACTATGAACCGGTCAGCGGGGACATCCGGGGGATTCCTCTCAGAAAAAGCAGCTCCGCCCACGTCGTCAACATGCAGATGAAGGGGAACATGGTTGTCTCTCGCACGCGGAGTTACGAAATACCTGGCATCCTGATTCCGCTGCTGTACTGGACGGGCGGAACCTACTACGTGGAAATTCCGGTGAATATCCTCTATCATGAACCCGATGAGTCTGACCGGAAGAAATTCCGGGCCGTCTGGGAAAATAGAGAATGGAAATACTGGGAGGAATGAAAATTCCGGTTCTGACGCTTCGGAAAAAGTTTTTTGGCTGCGTTGTTTTTCCCCAAAAAAACTGAAAAACATTTTTGTTTTCCTTACAATTTCGAGTTGACAAAGGCGGGTGCGCCGGGCATCTTTACTCGACCCCAACTTGCTTTTGGGTCTCTTGTTGACTCATGCGGCCGGCTTTGGGGCAGAATCATTAATTCGACTACAACAATCGATATGTCCACCAATTCCTGCGCGTGCAGCGCATCCACTGACAAATTCGTCTATTCCTTCGGCGGAGGGTCCGCTGACGGCAATGGCAGCATGAAAAATCTTTTGGGCGGCAAGGGCGCCAACCTTGCGGAAATGGCCCGCATCGGCCTGCCTGTTCCTCCCGGATTCACGATCACCACGGAAGTTTGCACCTATTACTACGACCACGGCTGCACCTATCCCTCCCAGCTTGACGCCCAGATCAAGGAAGGCGTTGCCAAGATGGAACAAATCCTGGGCCGCAAGTTCGGCGACACGGAAGCCATGCCCCTGCTGGTGGCCGTGCGTTCCGGCGCCCGGGAATCCATGCCCGGCATGATGGATACGATTCTGAACCTCGGCCTGAATGAAAAATCCGTGGAAGCCATGGTGAAGGCCACTGGCAACCCCCGCTTTGCGTGGGACTGCTACCGCCGCTTCGTGCAGATGTACGGCGACGTGGTGCTGGGCGTGCAGAAGAACCCGGATGAAGACCACGAACCCTTTGAAGCCGCCATTGCCGCCATCAAGGAAGAACGCTACGGCAGCGCCGACGTGGAAGACACCAAGCTTTCCGCGGACGACCTGAAGGAACTTGTCTCCCGCTTCAAGGCGCTGGTGCTGGAACGCACCGGCCATGAATTCCCGGAATGCCCGTGGGAACAGCTCCAGGGCGCCATCGGCGCCGTGTTCGGTTCCTGGAACAATGACCGCGCCATCGTTTACCGCCAGAAATACGGCATTCCCTCCGAATGGGGCACCGCCGTCAACGTGCAGGCCATGGTATTCGGCAACACGGGTGAAGAATCCGGTTCCGGCGTGGCGTTCACCCGCAACCCCGCTTCCGGCGAAAACGAATTCTACGGCGAATTCCTGATGAACGCCCAGGGTGAAGACGTGGTGGCTGGCGTCCGTACGCCCGCTCCCGTGGCAGCCCTTCACGACGTGATGCCCGCCGCGTTCAATGAACTCATGCGTATCCGCGAAGTGCTGGAAAACCACTTCCACGACATGCAGGACTTCGAATTCACCATCCAGGACCGCACCGTGTACATGCTCCAGACCCGCAACGGCAAGCGCACCGGCGTGGCCGCCTTCCGCATCGCCTGTGAAATGGTGGAGCAGGGCCTGATCGACTGGAAAACCGCCGTGCGCCGTATTCCTGCGGACCAGGTGGACCAGCTCCTGACCCCGATCTTCGACCGCGAGGCCATCAAGCAGGCCAAGATGCTCACCCGCGGCCTTCCCGCCGGCCCCGGCGCCGCCACCGGACGCATCTACCTGAACGCAGAACGCTGCGTGGAAGCCGCGGACAACGGTGAAAAAGTTCTCCTGGTCCGTCTGGAAACCTCTCCGGAAGACCTGCGCGGCATGATCGCCGCGGAAGGCATTTTGACCGCCCGCGGCGGCGTCTCCTCCCACGCGGCCCTCGTCGCCCGCCAGATGGGCAAGGTCTGCGTCTGCGGCGCCGACGAAGTCATCGTGGACTACAACAACCGCACCGTCACCGTTGGCGGCATGACCTTCAACGAAGGCGACTACATGTCCATTGACGGAACGAGCGGCCTGGTGTACGCCGGCAAGGTGGAAACCTCCCCCTCTGAAATCATCCAGGTTCTGATCTCCAAGACCATGAAGCCGGAAGACAGCCGTACCTACCAGAACTTCGCCAAGCTCATGCAGTGGTGCGACGACTGCACGAAGATGAAGGTGCGCACCAACGCGGACTCTCCCAAGCAGACGGAAGCCGCCCTCGCCTTCGGCGCCACGGGCATCGGCCTCTGCCGTACGGAGCACATGTTCTTTGAAGGGGACCGCATCGACTTCGTTCGTGAGATGATCCTCTCCACCAAGAAGAGCGACCGCGTAGCGGCCGTTTCCAAGCTCCTTCCCTACCAGAAGGGCGACTTCAAGGGCATTTTCAAGGCGCTCAAGGGCCTGCCGGGCACCATCCGCCTGCTGGACCCGCCCCTTCACGAATTCCTTCCCCAGACAAAGGAACAGCAGCTTGACCTGGCCCAGAAGATCGGCATGCCCGTGGAAGTCATCATGCGCCGCGTGGCCGAACTCCACGAGTTCAACCCGATGCTCGGCCACCGCGGCTGCCGTCTCGGCATCGCCTATCCGGAAATCACGGAAATGCAGGCGCGCGCCATCTTTGAAGCTGCTGTGGAAGTCTCCCAAGAAGAAGGCTTCTCCGTGGTGCCTGAAATCATGGTTCCCCTGGTGGCCTTCAAGAAGGAACTGGACATTCAGAAAGCCATCATTGACAAGGTGGCCCAGGAGGTATTCGAGGAAAAGGGCGCCAAGGTGGACTACCTTGTGGGCACCATGATCGAAATTCCGCGCGCCGCCGTCACGGCTGACGAAATCGCGGAAACCGCCCAGTTCTTCTCCTTCGGCACCAATGACCTGACCCAGACGGGCCTGGGCATGAGTCGCGACGACTCCGGCTCCTTCCTGCCGCAGTATCAGGAACTGGAAATCATCAAGAAAAACGTCTTTGCCTCCATCGACCAGGAAGGCGTCGGCAAGCTCATGAAGATTGCCGTGGAACTTGGCCGCTCCACCCGCCCGGACATCAAGTTGGGCATCTGCGGCGAACACGGCGGCGACCCCGCCTCCGTCAAGTTCTGCAACACGCTCGGCCTTACCTACGTGAGCTGCTCTCCCTACCGCGTCCCGACCGCCCGTCTGGCCGCCGCCCAGGCAGCTCTGGAACAGGCGTAAGTCTTTGTTAAGGGTTAAAAGTCAGCCCGTTGCTCTCCGGAGCCGCGGGCTTTTTTGTGGATAGGGAGGGGGAATGAACTTAATGGACAGAGTGGACTGGGTGGACTGGGTGGACTGGGTGGACTGGGTGGATTGGGTGGATTGGGTGGATTGGGTGGATTGGGTGGATTGGGTGGATTGGGTGAGGTATCCCTCCTATGATGGGTTACTTGTCCCGGCGCTTGCGCTGTTCCAAACGGGCGCGGGTCATGCGTTCGCGAATGCCGCCGTTTTGCAGGAAATCCCGTTCCTGAGCCTGGATCAGCCTCGTGAGAAGGCCAGGAGCCACATTGATGAGGATAATCGCCGCATTGGCTCCAAAGTGGTCGGGCCGGAACTCCTTGTGTATTCCTACCCAGCGGATGACTTCCTGTGCTGAAGAAAATCTGGCTTTAATCAGTTCCTGTGCATAAGGACTGTTGTTTTTCCATTGTTCCAGCCCCCGCTGGCGCATGTAGGAACTATAGTCTTCCCTTAGCTCCTGAAGGCTTCCTTTAGCGATTCCGGTGAGTTTCAATTCAGATGCTTTGCTGACGCCCGAATCCACGCTTCCTTCCGCGATGTTCTGCATGCCGGAACGTGCCGCCTGAACCATTTGGTCATACGTTCGTCCCTGATTTTTTACGTATTTGTTACAGAACCGGAAGGTGAAATCATAAATGACCTCTGCAATCCGGTAAACAACCAGATTTTTGTAACCTCCGTGTTTGGGAATAAATCCGTTGTCCATCCTTGTCCCTTCCGTCCATTAAGTCCATTAAGTCCATTAAGTCCATTAAAGCCGCCGCCCCTTTTACCCCTCCAGCGCCCGTTTCAGCATTTCCCGGTATTCCCGGGCCGGCACCTCATACGTGCCGAATTTCAGCAAATGCGGCGTCGTCCACTGTGTGTCCAGAAAAAGGAACTGGTGCGCCCGCAGGTACTGCACCAGCGCCACCAGCGCTATCTTGCTGGCGTCCGTTTTCCGGTGGAACATGCTTTCCCCGAAAAACGCCTTTCCCAGGGAAATCCCGTACAGGCCGCCTTGCAGTCCTTCTCCATCCCAGCATTCCACGCTGTGTGCAAATCCCATTTCATGGAGTTTGCCGTACACTTCCTCAATCTGGCCGTCTATCCACTGTTCTTCGGGCCGGTCCGTCCGGGCGCACGCATGGACGACTTCCGCAAAAGCCGTGTCCATCCGTATTTCAAAAGGTTTTTTGCGCAGGGTGCGGCGCAGGCCGTGGGGAATGTGGAAGCGCTCGTCCAGGGGAATCAGGGCTCGCGGGTCCGGTTCATAAAAGGAAATTTCCCCGGTGGACGGATCCGCCATCGGGAAGCATCCCTGGCAGTAAGCGGAGAGAGTGAGTTCAGGTGTCAGGCCGGAAGTCATTTGATCTTGTCCAGCAGTTTGCCGAGTGCGGCGGAATTCAGGGCCTTGCGGTCCGGGGAGGCCATGGGCAGTTCATGAACTTTTTCCAGCGGGATCAGTTCCTCCTCCGGTCTTAAAGCGGGGGCGTCCGTCACATGGTGGATATAGCGCGTGACCCGGTAGCGGGTCACACTGTAGGTCTGTTTCAGCAGATGGGGCAGGGAGAGCGTGTGGTCGTCGTCCCGCTGGGGGAAGCGGTACATGCCCGCGTGGCGTTCGCCTTCCTGACATTTGGACAGCAGGATGGATTTATTGCGGATGTAGAGGATGTCGTGGTGCTCCACCCGCGTGATTTCCGGCTTGGGATTTTTGACGGGCAGCGTTTCCGGCCGTTCCGCCGTACAGAAGGAGCGCACGGGGCAGAGCAGGCAGTCCGGCGCGCTGATCCGGCAATAGGTCTGCCCCAGTTCCATGATGGCGGAGTTGAATTCCCGCGCATGATCCGGGTCCACCAGTTCTTCCGCCCGCGCCCACAAATATTTCAGTCCCTCCGTGGAGTCCACGGCCGTGGAATAGTTGTCTATGCGGGACAGCACGCGCGCCACGTTGGCGTCCACGATGGGGGCCGGCTTGTTGAAGGCGAAGGAAAGCAGGGCCCCGGACGTGTACGGGCCGATGCCGGGAAGCTTTTTCAGCCCTTCCTTGTCGGAGGGGAATGTTCCGCCGAACGAAGTGACGATTTCCCGCGCAATGGCCTGGAGGGAGCGCACGCGGCGGTAATACCCCAGACCCTCCCAGGAACGCAGGGCCGTCTGTTCGTCCACCGCGGCCAGGTGGTGCGGAGTGGGGAAGCGGTGCATCCAGAGTTCATACCTGCCCAGCACCGTGGGGATGGTGGTCTGCTGGAGCATCAGCTCGGAGACGAGGATGTGCCATGGATCTTCCGTGCGCCGCCACGGGTAGTCTTTTCCCTCCCGCCTGAACCATTCCACCAGGGCGTTCCGGAAGGCCTGAATGTCGAAGGTAGGGGCGGTCTCAGGCATCTTTCCTTTCAAGAGCTTGGCGCATGACGGCTACGTCCGGCTTGACGCCGAACCAGCGTTCAAAGGAGAGAGCGCCCTGGTGAATCAGCATGGAAAGGCCGTTGGCCGTTCTGGCTCCCTGGAAGCGGGCTTCCATCTGGAAGGCGTCATTATGCGTCTGGAGGTCATATACCAGATGGTGCGCGGAAAACAGGGAGGACGGCACGGGGGACGGGTCCGTAGGTTTCAGGCCCAGGGCCGTGGCGTTGACAATCAGGTCGGCATCCTCTAGGGCCGCATTGAAGCGCGGCGTGTTGTTCAGGTGGGCAGCCAGGCGGTCGGACGCCCCTTCCAGCCTGTTTTCGTCAATGAAGAAGGAGCTCAGCCTGTTCTTGAGGTCCTGGAGTTTGTCCTCCGACCTGCCGGCCAGCGTCAGCCGTTCGCAGCGCTGCATGGCGCAGGTGTAGGCCAGGGCCAGTCCGGCGCCTCCGCAGGCGCCCAGAAGAACGATTTTCAAATCCCTTAGGTCCACGGAGAATTCCTCCCGGATGGCGCGGGAAAAACCGGGCCCGTCCGTGTTGAATCCGGTGATGGAGCCGTCTTTCTGGAAGACGAGCGTGTTGACCGACCCCGTGGCGCGGGACAGGGCATCCGTATCGTCGCACAGCGCGCAGGCGGCCTGCTTGTGGGGAACGGTTACGTTGGCGCCGATGAATCCCTTGTCCCTGATCAGGCGCACCACGTCCGCGAATTCTTCCGGAGACGCCTGAATGCGTATGTAGCGCGTCTTGATGCCCGCGGCATCCAGCGCGGCCTGCTGCATGGCCGGGGATTTGGAATGGGCGATGGGGAAGCCGATGACGGCCAGTCCGGCGGGAACGGATTCGCCGGCGTTAATCGGGTTTTCTTCATCCAGAAGATCGGCCAGGGTGTAATAGGGTTTCATGGAAAGATAGAGGAACGGAGGCTGGCGTTCAGGTTATATTATGGCGGAAACCCCGCCGGATTTCAAGGCAAACGCATATCATTGATTTTTTCCATTATGGAATTGACGCAGGGGACATGGTTATGAGAATCTGATGGAGATTTCTACCAACTATTTTATGATAAATACTGAAGAACAAGAACCCGTTTTCTCGGACTGGGAGCGTATCCGCGCTGTTGTGGCGTCCGTCCGGGAAGAAGCCGCCAAGGTGATCGTGGGGCAGGAGGATGTGGTGGATCAAATGCTCGTTTCTCTTTTGTGCCGCGGGCATTGTCTGATCGTGGGCGTTCCCGGTCTGGCGAAGACCCTGCTCGTCGGCACGCTGGGCCGGATTCTGGGTCTGGATTTCAAGCGCATCCAGTTTACGCCTGACCTGATGCCGCCGGATATTCTGGGCAGCGAGATTTTACAGACTGCCGCAAACGGCAGCCGGGCGTTCGAGTATGTGCCGGGCCCGGTGTTCACGAACCTGCTGCTGGCGGACGAAATCAACCGCACTCCCCCCAAGACCCAGGCGGCCCTGCTGGAGGCCATGCAGGAAAAGCAGGTCACCGTGGCCGGAAAGACGCGGACGCTTGCGGAACCCTTTGTCGTGTACGCCACGCAGAACCCGTTGGAGCATGAAGGCACCTATCCCCTGCCGGAAGCCCAGCTGGACCGCTTTTTCTTCCAGATTCTGATCAAGTATCCCGATGCCGCGCAGGAAGTGGAAATCCTGCGGCGCACCGGCGGCCTGGCCATGCCGGTGCCGGAAGTCCTGCTGGATGCGGAACAGGTGATCGCCCTGCAGAATGCCGTCACGGAGATTCCGGTGCCCGAACACGTGTATGAGGCGATCGTGCGCCTGGTTCAGAGCACGAGGCCGGAATCCGCTTCCGCGCCGGATTACATCCGCTCCTATCTGGCGTGGGGCGCGGGTCCCCGCGCCTCCCAGTGCCTGCTGAGGGCGGCCAGGGCGCTGGCCCTGCTGCGCGGCCAGACCTCCGTTTCCGTGGAGGAAGTCAGGGAAGTGATGCGGCCCGTTCTGCGCCACCGCCTGATTCCCAATTACAACGCCACCGGGGAAGGTGTTTCCGTGGAAGACATTCTGGGCAGATTGCAGGAATCCCTGTAGCTTGCCGCAGCATCCCGCTTCCGCTCCTTTTTTCAATCCGGAAGACCGCTCATGAGCGAAACGAGCCACAAATATCTGCGTCCCGAAGACGTGCGGCGCCTGGCAAACTACCGTTTTGCCGCCAAAATGATGGTGGAAGGGTGGATGTCCGGCCGCCACCGCGCCAGGGGCAGGGGGGCTTCCAGCAACTTTCTGGAGTACCGCCAGTATGCCCAGGGGGACGACGTCCGCATGGTGGACTGGCGCGTGTATGCCCGTACGGACAGGCATTATCTGAAGACGTTTGAACATGAGACGCATCTGGAATGCCATCTGCTGGTGGACAGCAGCGCGTCCATGGGCTTCCGGGACCTCGGCCCCATGAGCAAGCTGGAGTACGCCTCTTTTTTTGCCGCCTGTTTCGCGTGGCTGGTAGTGCGGGGGCATGACATGGTTTCCCTCCAGTTGTTTGATGAAAAGATACGCAGTTTCATTCCTCCCGGTTCATCCATGAAGCACCTGGACCAGATACTGAACCGGCTGGAACACAACACGCCGGGCGGCCTCACCTCCGTCAGCGCCGCGCTGGAGCGTTCCCGCGGGCTTCTCCGCAGGAAGGGGACGCTGGTCGTCGTCTCTGATTTTCTGGACGAACCCGCCTCCATTTTCCACGCACTGAATCCCTACCTGCACCGGGGATTCAAGATCATCCTTATCCAGGTTCTCGACCCCGGCGAACTTTCCCTGAGGGACCAGGGCGCCGTCCGCTACCGGGACATGGAGACGGGAGACCGCCTGGTGCTGAACGCGGCCAGCGTGCGTGCGGACTACCAGCGCGATTTCATGCGCCACCGACAGGCCCTGCGTTCCATGGCCGCTTCAAGGGGCGTGGCCTTCATGTCCGCAACCACCAGGGAGCCGTACTACGGCCTTTTCGACCAACTGGCAGGCTGATCTTTTCCTCTCCCGATTTCCTTTCCCCATGAACCTGTTTTTCTCCAACCCCCTGTTCTGGCTGATGGCCGCGGCGGCCGTTCCGCTGCTGGTGCATCTTTTTGCCCGCAGCAGGCCCAGGGAACGGGAATTCAGCTCCCTGATTTTCCTGCGCAGGGCGGTGAAGCGCCATGTGCGCCTGAGAAGGCCCAAGGACTGGCTGCTTCTGGCTGTCCGGACACTGGCGGCGGCTTGTCTGGCGGCGGCGTTCCTGCTTCCCTACATGGCCGGGAGGAGCATGGAGGAGCAGGGCAGCCGCTCCGTTATTCTGGTGGTGGACCGTTCCGCTTCCATGTCCGCGGCGGACGGCCAGGAATCCCGCATTTCCAAGGCGGGTGTCTTTGCCGGACAAATCATGTCGGATCTGAAAAGGGAGGACCTGGTGAACCTCATCTGGGCGGATGCGGCCCCCGCCGCCCTGTTCCGGGAGCCCATGCCCTCCCATGACCTGGTGAACAGGGAGCTTCAGCGCATCCACAGCAGGCCGGAGGCGGCCAATACCGCCGCCGCGCTGGCCCTGGCCGTGGAGCAGGCGGCACGGACGGCTTCCACGCGTCCCACCTCCGTTTACATTCTTTCCGATTTCCAGTCGTCCAACTGGAGCGGAGTGGACTGGGAGAAGGCTTTTCCTCCGGACCTGGACGTGCGGTGCATTCAGGTGGCGGTCCATGAATGTCTTCCCAACACGGCCGTGACTTCCCTGAAGGTGATGCCCGCCACGGTGCTTCCCGGGCAGTCCGTAACGGTGCAGGCCGTTCTTTCCAACTTCGGTTCCCAGCCCGTACGCGTCACGGCCCATCTGGAGGCCGGTTCCTTGCGGGCCTCCCGTACGGCTGAAATTCCCGCGGGAGCCAAAGAAACGGTTTCCTTCCAGGCGCAAGTTCCAAGTTCCGTGGAGGAATGGCCCGTTTTCGTCACGCTGGACCATGATGCGTTCCCTGCGGACGATACCGCCGGAACGGTGGTCAGGGTGGGAGCTTCCCTGGAATGCGACGCCGTAACGCAGGACGAGGCGCAGCTCGGTTTCATGATGAAGGCCCTCCGGTTCATCCCATTTCTGGATGTCCAGTCCGCCGGGGGGCTGGGGAGGGAACAGCCGGATTTCATTGTCTGGAACAAGCCGGAAAAAGAGGATTTGAAGAAGATGGAGGCGCTGGCGGAGGCCGGTTCCGTCATTGTGGCCGTGCCTGATTTTTCCGGGGATGCCGTGGCAAACGCCCTCATGGGCCTTCCGGACGGCCCCAGGACCTTTTCCGAATACGAGAAGACGGGAAAAGGCTGGACTTTGAATGCCGCCCTGCCGGACGACCCCGTGTTCGATCTGTTCCGCGGAGGGGACGCGGCCTCCCCCCTGGATGCCCGCGTGTTCCGGCGCCTGAACGAAGGGCTGGCTCCGGATTCCTGGAATGATTTGGTCAGCGTTCTCGTCCGCTATGAAGACGGGGTTCCGGCCATTGCCAGAAGGGCGAAGGGGCGGGGAGCCCTTGTTTTGTGGAATGTTCCGGTCCAGTCCATGGATGCGGACTGGGGGAAATCCCCCCTTTTCCTCCCGTTCCTGGCGGAAGCCATGCTGAAATCCCGCCAGGAGGGGGTGGGGGAAGCCGCTCCGGAGCCGGGCAGGGACTTTCCTTCCTGGATTTTGCCGGATACGCTGGATGCCGCGGACGTGGTTCTGACCGGGCCGGACGGTGCGGAACTTCTGTGCAAGGAATCCCGCCTTTCTTCCGGCAAGCGCCTTCTTTCCTCCATAACTCCCGCCGTTCCCGGAACCTACGTGTGGAGCGGCTGTCATGCTGCCGGAATGCCTCTGCATACCCAGGTAGTCAATTTCCCGGCGGGGGAATCCAACCTGCAAACCTTGGCGGCGGGGAACCTGCCCGCATCCGCGGCTGTCGTCACGGCTTCCGGAAAACTGGTGGAAGTAACGGGCAGAATACCTCTGTGGCCGTGGCTGCTGGGGGCGGCCGTTCTTCTTCTTGCCCTGGAACTCCGGCTTTCCTCCTTGCCTGTCCGGACGGTCCGTGATGGAAAGGAGGCGCAATCATGATCTTTGAACCCGTCATTCCCTGGGGCTGGCTGGGCGTCGTTGCCGCGGCCTGCCTGGTCCTGTTCTGTTTTCTTCTGGCGCGCGGCACGCGGAGTTTCCGCCCGCGCACCCGCATGCTCGTGTCCGCGGCCTACCTGTCCGGAATTGCCGGAACCCTGTTCCTGCTTGCCAATCCGGGCAGGAAGGAAACGCTGACGGTGCATTCCCGTCCCGTCTGGATCGTCGCTCTGGATGCTTCTTCCTCCATGACCTCCCCCATGCAGTCCTCCGGTGCGGGAGGTTCCCGGGTGGATGCCGCGCGCAGGGACCTGAAATCCATCGCCGGCCTGGTGCCGGACGGCGTGGACGTGCGCTGGGTTTCTGTGAAAGATTCTTCCTCCATCCTGCCGGATGCGGGAGCACTCGCCCGTGTGGAGGCGGACGGCAGTTCCTCCCCCCTGTCCCGCTCCCTGGCCGCCTTGCTGGAGGATGAACGCTCTGGAGGGCGCGCCCCTTCCGGCCTTATCCTTCTTTCCGACGGCAGGGACACGGAGCCCGCGCATCTGGGAAGGCTGGCACGGGAGGCCGGGAATCTGGGAGTTCCGGTCCATACCCTGTGCTACGGAGAGAAGTGGGAGGCCCCCCGCCTGACGCTGGAAGCGACCAAGACCATCATTCACTCCTTCCCCGGAAATACGGTTCAGGCGTCCGCGCGGGTGAGGAACAGGAAGCTGGGTGCCGTCCAGACCGCCGTGTCCCTGCTGGATGCCGGGGGCAGGGTGTTGGACAGGAAGGTGGTCAATGTGGCCGACGATGCGGACGCCGTAGTGAATTTCACTCTGGAATGCCCGCCCAAATCGGCCCATTTTTCCTTGAAATGCGATGCCGTGCCCGGCGACGAATCCGGACCGGAAGGCCATGAAGCCCTTTTTTCCGTACAAGCCATGAGATCGCGCATCCGAGTGTTCATGGCGGAGGGAGCCCCGTACTGGGACAGCAAATTCCTGGCCCAGTTCCTGCGCCGCCAGCCTTCGTTCGACGTCCGCTCCATCCACATGCTGACCCAGGAGCGTTTTTACAGCATCAACACCGGGGAGGAAACCGGCGCGAAGGCGGACGGTGAGTCCATCCCGTCCTCCCTGGAGGATTTCCTGCGCTTTGACATGGTTATTCTGGGCAAGGGGGCGGAACGGATCATCACCCCGGCGCGCGCCGCCGCTCTGCATTCCTTTGTACGCGATTACGGCGGCCTGCTCGTTTTTGCGCGCGGCAAGTCGTATGCGGGCCGCTTTCCGGAGATGGAAGCCCTGGAACCCTTCGCCTGGAAGGCGCCGTTCCCGGGTGACCACCAGCTCACCCCGTCCCCGGAAGGGGTGAAGGACGGCCTGTTCGGCGTCGTGCTGCCGGGTATCGGGGCCGACGTGTGGCGTTCTCTGCCGCCGCTTGAGGATTCCTGGGACGTGGAAAGAATTTTCCCCGGCACGCGGGTAGTGGCCCGGTCCCCGGACGGCCGCATTCCCCTGCTGGCCGTCAAAAGAGTGGGCATGGGCGCCGCGGGCATGATCAACGGCGACGGATTGTGGAAGTGGGACTTTTTCCCGGAGGCACTCAGGCTGGGGAACTGGTATGAGGATTTCTGGGGGCAGTTCCTGCCGTGGATGCAGACGGCGGCCGAATTCCTCCCCGGCTATGACCTTTCCCTGCATGTGGAGCGCACTTCCGTGGAACCTGGCGTTCCCGTCTCCTTCTCCATGAGCTGGAGGGGCAGAGGGCGCCCGTCCGGGGTGTCCGTTGAAGTGGCGGACATCAGGAATCCGGAAAAAACCATCTTTTCAGCCGCCGCGCGGCAGGACGCCTCCCGCGGGGGGCTGCCCCGCTGGAACGGCGTGTTCACTTCCCCCCGACCGGGCCGCTACATTCTCCGCGCACGCATGGCGGGGAGCGGCGCTTCCCCCATGCCGGACGTCTGTCTGGATGTTCCCGAACCGCCGGGAGAACGGGACAATCTGGATGCGGACCCGGCTTTTCTGGCTTCCATGAGCGAATTGACCGGGGGCCGCCGCCTGTCCCGTGAAGAACTGGACGGAACCCTGCCAGCCATGATGGAACCGCCGCCCGACTACACGAGCAGGGAGGAAGCCTTCTTCCCCCTCTGGAACCGCTGGTACGTCCTGCTGGTGCTGGCCGTGCTTCCGGCCCTGTACTGGTGGGTGCGCCGCCGCAACGGATTACTGTAAACGACCCCATGAAGGAAAAGGACTCCAACACTCCGGCTTCATCCGCCTCCCGGCCCGCTCCGGGATTTCGCGGACTGTTTTCCGCCGTTCTGCGCCGGGAAAGACGCCGGGCGCTGGCCGCCGCCTGCTCCCTGTGGGGGATGGCGGTCATCCTGGCATGCGGCCTGTATGTCCTGGCCGACGTTTATTCCCCCCTGGAGAATAAGACGCGGGAATGGGCCTCCCCCGTTCTGGCGCTCCTGCTGCTGGTTCTGCTGGCCGCACTGCTGGCGCATGCGTGGCGCAGGAATCCGGCGGACCTGGCGCGCAAGGCGGATTCCGCCAATCATGACGCCCGTCAAACCGTGCTTTCCTTCTGGGAAATGAGCCGGAGCCCTCTTGCGCCGGAGTCTTCCGGCCATTCCCTGGGAGCCTGGCTGATGGGGGAAACGGAACGCGCCGCCCGTTCCAGGCTGGAGCAATACACGCAGAACGACCGCCTGTGGCGCCTGTTGAAAAGAAAATCCGTATGGGGCCTGCTTTTGCTGCTGGCCCTGTGCGCGGCGCTGGTTTCATGGAACCGGGACGCGGCCGGAGTGCTGTACGGCAGGCTGTGCACCCCGTGGGAGGACATACCGCCCCTTTCCCCCTACCGTTTTGAACTGGTGGACTCCCCTTCTTCCGTCGTGTACGGTGAGGACGCCCTGATGCAGGTGCGCGTCACGGGGGCTCCGCTGACTTCTCCCGTGGAAATATGGGTCAGGCCGGACGGCCATCCCGTCCAGAAGCTGGCCGCGTTCCGCGACCAGTCCGGCATTTGGGCCAGAAGGCTGGAAAAACTGACGGCTCCGTGCCGGATCGCCTTCGCCACTGCCGGCGGAAAGGCCAGGAGCGAATGGTATCCGCTGGAAATCAACTACCAGCCCAAGGTGGAGGGCGGCTCCGTGATCGTGTCTCCGCCGGAATATACCGGTCTGCCGCCCGTGGAATATCCCCTGAACGGCCAGGATGTGACGGTGATTGACGGCGGCACGGCGGATTTCATTCTGGAAAGCAATCGTCCTCTGATGTCCGGAAAAGCCGTCTTTACGCCGGACAGGAAGGACCTGGAGCCGCAAACCGTGCAGGGAGTCCTTCTGCCGGACGGCCGCATTTCCTTCCCCCTCCGCGTGCGCCAGTCAGGGACGGCGTCCATCCAGATGACGGATTACCGCGGGACCGGGATGGCGCGGCCTCTGGAAAACCGCGTCAGGGTGAATGCGGACGCCCGTCCGTCCGTGGTTATTCATGCCCCCGCTCCGGTTTCCGTGGCCCTGGAAGACGTGGTGATTCCCTTCCATGCGGAGGTGCAGGACGACTACGGCGTCACCCGTGTGGCGTGGGTCAGGAGCGTGAGCGGCTCCCGCGCGCGTTCGCTTGAAATGCCGGTACCGGAAGCGTCCAAAAAGTCCCTGTTCCTGGCGGAACAGCTTTCCCTGCCGGCGCTGGGGGCCAGGGCCGGGGATGTGCTCCAGTTGTCCGTGGAGGCCCGCGACGCCAATCCCTACCTGCTGAACATGACGGTTTCAGAACCTGTCACGGTGCATGTCATTAGTGAGGAACAGTACCGGGAAATGCTCCGCATCAGGACGGGCGTGGATGAATTCGTCAACAAATACCGCCTTTTGGCCCAGTCCATTGACGATCTGGTCCGGGAATTGGACAAGGCGAAGAAAGCCAATCCGTCCGGACTGAGCCGGGAAGAAGCCGTCCAATTGAAGGAAAAGCACGCGGAAGTCAGAAAACTGGCGGAAAAACTGGCGAAGGATTTTCCTATTTTCGACACGGACGGAAAACTGTCGGAAACGGCTTCCTCCCTGGCCGGAATCATTGCGAAGAATGAGGAAGACCTTTCCGGAGAACTTCCCGGCACTCAGGAATCCACCCAGGAGTTTTTCCGGACCATGCGCGACAGGCTACGTGCTCCGCAGGAGGAAACGGCCCGGCAGAGCGGAGAAGCGGAAATGGCCGCAAAAGTCATGCAGGGGTACGGCCTGATCATGGAATTCCGCCGTCTGGCGGATTCCCAGAAGGAGACGGCGACCATGCTGGGGCGCTTTTTGTCCGAACGGAAGGAGGGCCGCCCCGTGACGAGGGAGCAGTTGAAGGCTCTGGGCGAGTCCCAGAAAGAAATACTGGCTTTGTACTGGCTCTGGCACAGCAGGGCTCCTGCCGTGATTTCCGCCATTCCGGAGGAAGCGGAGGAATTCAAGCGGGAGATGGCCGGCTTCATCCAGGCATGCCTTCAGACAGGCATTGCGGAACTCATGGAGGAGAGCGCTTCCGCCTGTTACGCGGGCAAGCCCGCGGCAGCGGCGGACAGGGCGCAGAGAGCCTGGGAAATCATGATGAAGCTGCTGGGGGAAAACCCCGCCGCATCGTCAGGAGTATGCTCCGTAAGCGGTATGAGCCGGGAATGCGCCGGAGCCATGCAGCAGCTTTTGAATTCCATGCTGAGCAGAAGGCAGGGAAGAGGCGGATTTGGGAGCGGACAGGGGGATGGCGGGGACGGCCTGATGAATGGAGTCCCCATGTTCGGCCCCCGGAGGGAGAAGTTCCAGCAGTCCCGCCCGTCCCGGGAAGGAGCGGGCGAGGGTCCGCAGAAGGGGGAAGGCGGAGACGGGACCGCAACGAACGGCCGGCATTCCTCTTCCGGCCATAAGGATGAAGAAGCCGGGCGGAAACAGGAAAAAACGCCGGGGGACGGCCTGGGCAGTCCGGCCATGCAGCAGGTGCCCGGCCTTTACCGGGATGCCGTCAGGCAATACTTTGAACAACACAGGCAAAACGAGCCAAAACAATGAAAACGACCCTTAAACAAATGATGACGGCGGTTCTTGCCGCGCTGTTCCTGTATCCGGCAGAAAGCCGTGGAAAGGAAGGCGTGGTTCAGTGCGGCAACCTGATTTATGCGGGTACGCAGACTTCCCGCTGCTTCAGTGACGAATTCCTGTCCACCGTCCAGCAGAAAACCAGCATTTCCACCAGCAGGCGGTTCCGGGCCGTACGGCTGGACAATGAGGAACTGTTCCGCTTCCCCTTTGTGGTAATGACCGGGGAGGGGGACTTCGTCCTTACGGCACGGGAACGGGAAAACCTGAAAAAATATGTCCAGTCGGGCGGCTTCCTGCTGGCCTCCGCCGGGTGCTCCAATGCCGCCTGGGACGCTTCCTTCCGCAGGGAGATGCGCACCATCTTCGGAGAAGCCGTTCTCAAGCCCGTGTCCATGCGCCATCCTGTTTTTTCAACCGTCTTCAACATCAAGCAGTTGGAAGCCGGGAAACAGGCCGCGAAAGGCCATCTGGAAGGCGTCACGCTGAATGACAAGCTGGTCATCATTTATTCCGCGGACGGCCTCAACGACAGCCGCCATTCCAAGGGGTGCTGCTGCTGCGGGGGCAGCGAATTGGGAAACGCCCTTGAAATCAACGCCAATATTCTGGCTTACGCCCTTCTGCGCTGATGAAGCCCTTCCTGTTCCATTTCCTGTGCCTGTCCATGTTCCTTGGCCTGAACGCCGGGGGAGCCGTTCTGACGGAAGAGCAGCTGATAGCGGCGGAACAGCCGTCCGCGCTGGTCAAGTCTCTGGAAAAGGAGGGGAAGGACCCGCGCCCGGACCTGGTGGCCATGCTGAAAAGCCAGCGCCTGGCCGTTCGGAGCAAGGCACTGGATGCGCTGGAGGATATGGCGGGGAACGACTTCGGCTTTGACCCCTGGACGGACCCGGACAAGGCCGACCCCGGCCCCCTCCTGTCCTGGGAAGCGTGGCTGAAACAGCCTTCCCGGGCCGAAAACGGGGGAAGGGAACAGGACGATACCCGCCTGTATTCCATGATCCTGACGGGAACGGAAAAGGCGAGGGAAAGTGCCTGCCGGGCTCTTCTCTCCCGCAAGCGGCAGGCGCTGGAATTCCTGACGGGATATCTGGAAAAGCATCCGGACCAAGATGCGGATACGGAACGGGCCATCCGTCAGGCGCGTTTCCGGATACAACTGGATGAAATGACGCCGGACGCCTCCCTGCTGGCGCGCAAACTGGCCGGCAGCCACCGGAACGACATCATCGACGCTCTGGAAGCTCTCCGCAAGAAGCCCGTTTCCACCTTGCCCGTCATTCACGAATTTCTGGACCACCGCGATCCGCTCGTCCGGGAAGTGGCGGTGGACGTATTCCTGCAGAATGGAGAAAAGAGCGCCGTGGACCACATCGTTCCCTTCCTGGAACGGGAAACGGATGAAAATGTACTGCAAATCGCGTTCCGGAGGGCCAGCGACAATGAAGAGTCCCTGCCGGGGCTGGAGAAGCTGCTGATCAGGCATGCCGCTTCGGAATCGGAAGACCTGTGCCTGGCCGCCTTGAAGTCCCTGTCGGAAATCGAAAAGCTCCAAACGGCCATTGATCCCGAACAGCTTTTGAAATTGTTCCGGCACCCGGAATGGAGAATCCGCCATCAGGCCCTGCTGTATGCCGGAAAACACAGGATCGTCCAGCCTCCCCTGGACGGGAAGCTGGGAGAAATACGCGCGGCGGCGGTCAGGAGCGGCGTTGTCCGGCCCTCTTCTGCGGAACTCCTGTATCCGCGCGTGGTGGAAATGTTCCGGGATGAAGACGAATCCGTGCGCGCAGCGGCGTTTCTAGTGGCGGCGCGGATGAAAAGTGCCGCACTGGCTCCGGCTCTGGAACAGCTTGCATTCGACATGCCGGACATGGTCCCCGTCATCCTGTATGCCATGATGGCCGGAAATGCGGAGCTGAGCCCCGCCATGCAGGCCATGCTCAAGAGAATGCCCGCGGAAAAGGTGAACGTACTGGTCCGTCAGGAAGACCAGTGGGATAACATGCTGACGGCTTCCGAACTCAATGATACGGCCAGACTCGTCATCCGGTGCCTTCTGGAACATCCGGACCCGGAGGTGAAAAGCATTCTGGCTGTCATGGAGGCGGGCCGCCTGGATGAAGATTCTTCCCCTGAGGCCTGGAGATTTGTGCTGGACCGGCTGAAAGATTCCTCCGTTCCCCTTGAAACAAAGGAGAAAATGGTTTCTGCCATGTCCCTCACCTACGGGGAAATCGGCAAATTGTGCAAACTGGCCATTCTCGGTGATATCAAGGTTGATCCCAATGACTCCTGGGAGACTCAAAAAATCAAAAAACTTAAAAAAATACAGTCTTTCGGAGTGGAACTGGTGAATATCCTGAGAAAATTTTCCACTCTGGAGGATGAGGAATATGCCGAATTGAAGAACAAATGCATCCGGATCCTGCTGCAATACGGGGATGAGGAAGCGTTCCGCAGTGTTTTGGCTTCCTACCGTATCCTGCCCCAGGAGATGCGGTATGAGATCGCTTACAGAATAAGCAGTGAAAAGGATTTCCTGTTCAGGAACCTGCCTCTCGTGAAGCTGGTGGCGCAGGATGAGGACCCGGAAGTCCGCGAACGCATGAAGTCATTTTTTGAAAAGGTCTGTGAATATTATTCTTCCAGCAAAAGGGAAGAATCCAGAGGAAGGAAGCTCACCATCCTGAATAATTCCCGGAGGAACGCGGAGATGCAGGCATTTCTGGACGAAGTGTTCACGCAAAAGTACGGCGACCAGTACTGGACGTATTTCCTCAGGAATTTCCTGGGCAGTTACGAGATTTCCAGGCTGTTTGAAAGGATTCCGCCGGACAAGTATTCCATCTTTTTCCCGCGGAAGTACATACGCGGCGTGGCGGATGATCCCGCCCGTTCTCCATGGCAGCGGGCTTCTGCGGAATTCGCCCTGTTCCTGCAGGAGTATCCCCATGCCGTTTTCCCTCCCGCCGGAGTTGATGAAAACCCGGTTCTCGCGTCCCTCAGGACTTTTCCGCAGGGCATCCGGGAGATTCCGGAATGGATCGTTCAGACCCTTTCCTCTCCCGACCCCATGGTCAGATGCAACGCCATCACCCTGCTGATGCCGTTAAGCGGGATCAAAATGGCGCTCAGGTCGCCTGAGGGGGAACTTCTGGAAGGGGATTTCCCCGCGCTGAGGCGGCTTTACGAGAAATCCTACCTGGGCGGCAGGAAGGCGGAAAAGTCATCCCTCCTTCCGGATGTGCTGGCCTCCCTTTCCCGGCTGGCCGTCAAGGACCCGGATCTTCGCGTACGGGTTTACGCCTCCCTGGCACAACTGGTGGTTTCGCGCAAGTGCGATGTGGACGCCTTTTGTGCGATACTGGGGGAGGTTTCCCGGAAGAATGAGGAATTGGAGGAACAGGGCCGGTATAACAATGAATGGGACAAGCTTCTCGATTATTTCCAGAATGTGTTTACGGACCGTTTACAGAGTCGCGAATATGAAATGTACGAGAACTTTAGCGGCGGAGGCACCATGTTTGCCTTTGAACCGCCGGATCCTCTCCCCGGCAAGGGCAAGCTGACGGAAGAGGAACGCCGGTTGTTCGTCCGCGTCTCCACCGAGGTGCTGAAGGACATGTACTGGTCTTCCTCCCTGACGCGCAAGTACGGAGCCGCGGCCGTTCCGGCGGTCATGAGCTTTGCGTCCATGATGCAGGGCAGGGAAAAAGCCGCGCCGGCGGCGGAGACGGATTCCGTTGCGGTCCGGGAGACGGCCGGGACACATCCCCCCGATCCGAATGCGCCGTTCCTGGTCGTTTTCTTTGAGAAAAGCGGCTGTGACGAATGCGCCAGGGTCATGCGGGACTTGGAAAGACTGCGCCGGGAATATCCCGCCATGCAGTTGGAGACTTATTCCATCACGGATGACCGGGGGACGGAGTTCAACGCCCTGCTGTCTTCACGGTTCAGGATTCCCCAGCGGGACAGACTGATAGCCCCGTCCGTATTCGGAGCGGCAGGGGGGCTGATGCGCGACCGCCTGACCTCCGGCAACCTGAAGGCCCTGCTGGAAGATTCGAGAAGGCAGCCGGAAAGCGGCATCCGCCCGGACGGAACCCGGCCCGCGTGGGCCATGATGGACCGGGAAGACATGAAACAGGCAGGGAAAGAGGTGCAGGATACGTATGAAAGCCTTTCCCTGGGCGTGGTGCTGCTGGGCGGCCTGATAGACGGCGTCAACCCGTGCGCGTTCGCCACCCTGATTTTCTTCCTGTCCTATCTGCAGATTGCGCGGCGCTCCCCGCGGGAGCTGCTGCTGACGGGCGGCAGCTTCGTTCTTTCCGTTTATCTGACGTATTTCGCTATCGGTCTGGCGTTTCATGAACTCATCGGGCAGTTGCAGGCGTGGTCTTCCCTGAAGATGGTCATGGACGTCCTGTTCTCCCTGCTGGCCCTGCTTGCGGCGGTCCTTTCCTTCCGGGATGCGTGGCTGGCCCGCCGGGGACGGCTGGCGGACATGTCGCTGACTTTGCCGGATTTCCTGAAGAAGCGCATCCGCCGGACGGCCAGGGAGCAGAGCAAGTCCGCCCGCTTCATCGTGGCGGCGTTCGCTGCCGGGATCGTCATTTCCGCGCTGGAACTGGCCTGCACCGGGCAGGTGTACGCCCCCATCATTTACCAGATCAGGCAGGGGAGTTCGTCCGCCGTGGGCATGCTGGCCCTGTACAACCTGGCATTCATCCTGCCCCTGCTGCTTATTTTCTTCCTGGCCTACCGGGGAATGAAGGCGGAGTCCCTGATCCGCTACCAGCAGAAGCACGCCTTTTTGGTGAAGATGCTGCTGGGCGTCCTCTTCCTGTGCCTGGCGGCCATTATCGTCTGGGGTGCGGTGCGCTGACGCGGTTCTTCTTTAACCGCGTGGAGCTCCGCCTGCCATGCGGCAATCTGGGCTGGCGCCGCAGGGCGTTTTTTCCTGGCCTGTTGCTGGCTCCCGTTTCCGTCCGCGTTGGGGAGGGATTTAAAGACCCATTTGCGGGTGTTCCATGATTTTCAGCACCGCAAGGGCATGCGGCATTTCCTGAACATGGAGAGTCGGCCCGTGCCATACGGTATAAGAGCATGAGGAAGGCGGAACCCGGAAAGTCCGGATTCCGCCTGATGAATGGATGGAACGGGAGCGTTCCGGGGCTTTATTCCCCGCAGCCGCCGTCCTTGTAGCCGCAGGAGCGGCAGGATTTGCACTTGCCGTCCTGGACGTAGGCCAGGGAATGGCATTGCGGGCAGAGGGAGGCTCCGTTGAGCATGGTGCCTTCCGGCGCTTTTCCGGCGGGAATTTCCGGCAGGACCGGATTCTGCTTGTGGGCCGGCGTAGTAATGATGCGGGGAGGTAGCACGCTTACCGTGGTGTCCGGACTTTGCCCGGGCAGGCTGACGCTGGGGATGGAGAATACGTCCCGCAGGCGGTAGCCGTTGCTTTCCGGGAAGAGCCACGCCAGAATTTTGGCGATGAGGTCAACCACGGACGCGCAGGAGCGGATTTCCGTGCAGGTGTCCGCATCCGTGTCGTCCCCCACGCGGCAGAAACCGGAGGGCTCGAAGGAGTAGTTGCGGAAGCCCTTCACCACTTCCTTGAGGGGTACGCCGAACTGAAGGGCCGTGGAAAGGAGCTTGCAGTACGCTTCAAACATGCCGGAGGCAAAGGAGCCTACCTGGCCCAGACGTCCGAAGACTTCCCCGCAGGTGCCGTCCGCATAGACGCCCACCGTCAGGTAGCCCGTGAGCTGGCCGCCCACGGAGAATTTCACGGTCTGGCCCAGGCGGCGGCCGGGCAGTTTGCGCTGGCGCGGCTTGGACGCTTCCGCGATGATCTCGTCAATCGCTTCCGATCCGGCTCCCACGAGCTGTTCCCAGACGTGGTTGGCCTTGAACATGCGCGTTTCCGGCGTGTCCACCACATACACGGCATTTGCCTTGGACCCGGCCCGGAAGATGGCGATGCACTTGACGCCGAGTTCGTGGGACATGATCAGGGAGTCGTAAATATCCTGCACGGTGGCGGAGACGGGCATGTTCACCGTCTTGGAGCACGCGCCGGAAATGAAGGGCTGGAGAGCGCCCAGCATCAGCACGTGCCCGGCCGGGGTAATGGAGCGCACGCCGTTGCCGTTGGTGGCGGCGCAGTCGAAGACGGCCAGGTCTTTCTTGTCCAGCCACGGGATGGATTCGATGTGGGCCGCGCCGTTCACGACGGTGAGCTCGTCCGCGGTCAGCACGGACATGTTGGCCGGGTTGCTGATGTAGGCCACCTTTTCCTGAATTTCACTGCGGGATTCCGTGCCGGAGAGGAGGCGGCGCCACGCCAGGCGCACGGGGCCCGCCTGGTCGTTGCAGGGATCAATGATGATCTGGTTGACGACGGAGTCCATGTTCCCCTGGAAGGCGGAAATCAGGCCGTCCAGGCCGGCCACTTCCAGAGCGGCCTCATTGACGAAGTCTTCCGGATAACCCAGGGAGCGCAGGCCCTCCAGGGCCAGGCGGTTGAACATTTTCAGGGAGCCGCCGCCCGCAAGCTGCTTCCATTTCACCAGCGTGTAGTCCGGTTCGATGGAGGTGGTGCCTTCGTCATAACAGCCCAGGGGGGCGGAAATGGTGCCCGTGGGGGCCATGACGGAAACGAAGGCGTTGCGGTGCGCGGTGGCCTTGGCCGCCCTGGCCCACATGGCGGAGGCGGCTTCCGCCAGTTTGGCGGCGGGGGCGATGCGCTCCTTGTTCATCTGGGTGGGCGCCTTGAAGCTCTTGAGATAGGCATGCAGGGCGTAGGAGGCGGTCAGCCCCTGCGCTTCCGGCAGGACTCCTCCGGCATTGGCGATGATGTTGTCGATCATGTCGTCCAGGGCCTTGGCGTCCTTCTGGGCGGGCAGGGCGACGGCCAGCTTCTGGGCCGCATGGTGCAGGCGTAGCACGGCCAGCAGGTCCTTCTTGCTGGCGGGGTACTCCACATAGGAACCCAGTTCCGCGCCCATTTCCGCGGAAGCCGTCCAGCAGGCCGCCGTCAGCGCGCTGCAAAGCTGGGAGGCGATCCAGCGGCCTTCGTCGGAGTCGTACGGCACGCCCAGGGCCATCAGCGAGCCGCCTACGTTGGCGAAGCCGATGCCGGTGGTGCGGTACTTGTACGTGCCTTCCGCGATTTCTTCAATCGGGAAGCCGCCGCGTTCCACGTTCAGGTCCGCGCAGACCATCGCCAGGCGCGCGGCGTGGGTCAGCGCGTCCGCGTCAAAGACGGGCTTGCCGTCCTCTCCCTTCGTCAGGAAGCGGTAGGCGTTGAAGGAGGAAAGGTTGCAGCTCGTGTTGTTCAGGAAGACGTATTCGGAACAGGGGTTGGACGTGGTGATGGAGCCGATGGATTTGACCGGGTTCCAGAGGTTGATCACGTCGTTGTTGTGCACGCCGGGCTCCCCGTTTTCCCAGATGGATTTGGCCATGGCTTCCAGCAGTTCCTGGGCCCGGAAGGTCTGTTCGATGTGGGCGGGGTTCGTGACCCAGCGCGTGTAGGTGTTGCCGTTGTTGGCCAGCGCCTGCCAGAAGTCCCCTTTTACGGAAACGGAGTGGTTCGCGTTCTGATGGGAAAGCGTTTCCCCGTACAGCAGGGCGTCCATGTGGGGGTCAAAGCTGTTTTTGGTAGCCAGGGGCAGGGAAAGGATGACGCGGGCGGCGGCCTTTTCCGCAGGGGTGCCGGCCACCAGCTTGGTTTCCGCAATTTGCTTGAGTTCCACATGCACGTTGTGCTCCCGCAGGATCACCTTGGCGATGTCTTCCTGGCGGTTTTTCGTGTTGATGAATTCGAAAATGTCCGGGTGGTCGCTGAACATCAGCACCATGCGGGCGGCGCGGCGCGTCTTACCCCCGGATTTGATGGCGCCTGCCATGCGGTCCCAGCCGCGGTCAAAGGAGATGGGGCCGGAGGAACGGCCCTTGCCACTGATGGGTTCCTTGGAGGAACGGAGGGTGGAAAGGTTGATGCCCACGCCGGACCCCGACGCGAAGATGCGGCCTTCCGTGGTCAGGTGGTCCAGAATGTCCTCCATGCTGTCTCCCACTTCCGTCAGGAAGCAGGCGGAGCACTGCGGATATTCATAGGTGGACTGCACCGTGTAGGTTTTCAGATTGTTCTTGGAGCCCTTGGCGTGGTAGGCCTTGTTGCCGTGGCCGGTATAGTTTTCACGCAGGTCCGGGCGCCCCCAGCGCCACTGCTCCCAGTGGCCGATGTTGAACCAGACGGGGGAGTTGGGAGCCCAGATCTGCTGGACGAGCATGGCCTTTATTTCCTCATTGAAGATTTCCGCGTCCTCCAGCGTGGCGAAGTAGCCTTCCTCCCAGCCCCAGACGGTGTAGGTGTTGGAAATGCGGTCGTAAATGTTGCGGAAGCTGTCTTCGTATTCCAGGGAGCCCGGCTCGCTGCCGAACAGGTATTTGTCCGCTGTGATTTTCACGGCGTTGTCGTCCCAGTGGGCCGGGGCTTCCAGGCCCAGGCGCTCATAAATGGTTTTTCCGGTTTTCCAGTCCATGATGCGGACGTCGCGCCGCGCCCAGTCCACTTCATCGTAGGGATGAACCTCGTTATGAGAAAATCTTCTGGTGAACTTCAGGCCGCCCAGCAGGTCCTTCCTGGGGGGAAGGATGATTTCCTGTCCGGTGCGTAATTTGAGCGTAATTTGCGAGTTGTCAGTAGTCATGGTTTGCGAAGTGAAAGGTACTGAGGGCGTTGCTTCGTCGCGGTGTTGGGGGCGGCGCGTAACGTTTGCATTATCTACTGAAAAAAAATCGCGATGAAAAGGAAATATTGTACGGATATTTTTAATGCATACCACATATGGTAGTATTGGCGTTGTTTCCAAGGGATTTCCGTCCGGTCTTGCGGACATTTTTTTTGTCTTCCGAATTCAACTTTTTTTGCTTGACGGGAATGCTCTTCCGGGGACGTTTTTTCTTCTTTTCCCCTGCTTCCTTTCATCATGAAAGAGCTATGAAACGGCAGCGGTTCCGGACGGCGGAATTTCCGGCGAACAGCTGGCGGGAGTGCTTTTTTACGTGGAAGGCGGATGAGGGGGGGGGCCAACTCCGGAAAAGGAAGATTATTTCTTGAATGTTGTTAATGAGATGAATATAGTATTATCTAACATGAACTACCCTGTAATTTTTCTCCTGTTCTGCTGGGGAGTTGCCGATTCCGGCGTTGCTCTGCCGGAACCCTTTCCCGAAGCCCGCGGTCCTGTTTACAGATGTGGCGTCACTCCTCAGGGAAGGAGCCGCGGGACGCGGCTTTCGCGGGAATGGAAAAATCCTGGCCGGCTCGGAACCGGAACGGCGGAAGGAAAAGAGGGCGGCCAATGGCTTCATGACCCTTTTTCCCGGGATTCCGACATGGGGTGCGTCCGGTATCAATGGAGCTACAGGAACGGCCGCCTGATGAAGGTTCCCCATGCACTTGCAGTTCCGGATTTTTGTTTTCCCGGCAGATTGCCCTGTGCAGTGGATCGTGAAGAGTTGGAAGACGCCCTGGAAGATACGCTCATCGTTGCGGAAAATCCTCTTCCGGAGGAAGGACGTCCCCTTATTTTTCTTTACCGGGGGAAGGTTTGCCATTCCCTGGATAAAGTCGGGAAAAATGCCGGAGTCTTGTCCATCCTGTATGTTGTTTTTTCTCCGGATGTGGCCGAAGAGGAACAGGCTTCCGTTCGGGAGGCATTTTTTGGGGCAATGGATTTTTATGTGATGAAAGACATTTTCCTTTCCGGTCCCCGCCAGGAAGAGACCGTTGTGTTCATGGAGGGATTGGGGACTGTTCCCGCCTCCTTTTTCATGACGCCGGATTGGGCGGTCGGCGAAGTCTGGAACAGGGAGAAGTTTTTCCAGCCTCCGGCCCGGGGAATTGCCCATAATTCCCTGGCGAAGGTTCGTTCCCGTTCCGTTATTCCGGATTGAAAGAGGGGCGGAGGCAAGCGGACGGACTCCGGCGGTCCGGAAAATGAACCTTGATGAACGGATGGAGAGACATTATTTTAACGGCATGAGACTGGCTTCTCTCATTTGTCTGGCCGGCGCCGTGGGCTGTGCGCCGTGCATGGCCGCCGCGCCGCCGCCTCAGGAACAGCCCGCTGGGGAAAAGACCCGGCAGGATGCCCCGCGCCATGTCGCGGTTCAGAGCATAGCCCCGGTGCCCGGGTTGCCGGTTCCCATGGATTTGACGCAGGCGGACGGCATCCGCCTGGATGCCGTGGACCTGACCGTTGCCCTGAAGCAGCATCAGGCTTTCCTGATTTATACCTGTGCCCTGGACATTCCCAAAGGTATCAAGGGGAAGACCATTCCCGTGGGCGTTCCGTTCCGGTACAGCCCTCCTGACGAACGGGCCAACGCCGCCAGTCCGGAGCCCATACGCAATCTTCCCTTCACCAAGGCGGTGCTGGATGCCGTGGCGTCCGTGGACGATTTGAAGTGCGATTCCTCCCTTACCGAGGGACGCCACCAGCAGGCGGACGCGCCCACCATGGCTCCCGTGGCCGGCATTGCCCACTGGCTGGTGGCCCAGGTTCCCAACAAGCCGGGAACGCACGTGCTGACTTTTCAGTTTTCCGTGCCTTACACGCAGGATATCAGCATCACCCCAGGAACGGAAGTCAAGATGGGTGAACCGCGCCTGACGCTGCTCACTTCTCCCGTCATGACCTGGACGGGCGGAACGCCCAGGGCGGTGGTGAATGTGTACAGTTCAGAGATGACCAACCAGTCCGTGAAGCTGGATCCTTCCGCCGATGCCAAGTCCATCGTCACGACGCCCAAGGGCGTTTATACCTGGTCCCTGCTGGGGGCGGATGGCCGCCCGTACGCGCCCTCCATGGTGCTGACCCCCGGCCCCGGCTGGACACTGGACAAGGATGGCCGTGTCACCATCCGCGGGGAGAAGGGTTCCCTGACGGACCAGTACGACATTACGGCCAGTTCCACCCTGGAAAAGGACCCCTACGGCAATCCCTGCTCTCCGGACAACCTGAAGCACGGCCAGGGATACTGGGCGGAGGGCGTTTCCGGAGACGGACAGGGCGAAACCCTGGAGGTGAAGCTTAAGAATCCGGGCCGTTTGCTGGGGATCATGCTGGAATCCGGAATTTCCCCGGTAACGCTGCCGGAAAACGATACGGAGGCTCGCCGCCATCCGAATATTGCGTATTCCATGTTCGGCCGTCCTAAAAGCGTCCAGGTAATTCTGAACGGGGAGTACACTTTTGACGCCACCCTGCGGGACGACTGGACGCCGCAGATTGTCATTCCCCCGTATTACAAGGCTCCCGTGCATACCATCAGGATCAGGATAGATTCCATTTATCCCGGGACGGGCACGGCGGATACCTATCTGGGCGTGCTCAAGCCGATCGTGAGATAGGGGTGGCTGGTTTGCGGAGATTTTCCCTTATTTATTCATCTCAATCCGGGACGGATGAAAGGGCCGTCCTGTCCGGGGATTACGGAAGGGCTTTAAGGGGAAGGGGCCGTTCTGTCCACAGAGAGGACCGTCAGCAGAATTCCCGTATCCGTGTAATGGATGCGCAGGGAGGCTTTTCCGGCGAGCGAGGTTTTCAACGGGGAATCACGGTATATTTCAGCGTCAAAAACGCGGCCTTCCGGCAGGTTGAAGAAAGTTCCCCCGGCGGTCTTTTTAAGGCCGTCCGCCAGGATGATCCGGTCGCCCGGTTCCGGGACATAGAAAAATTCGGGGTACAGGGAAACGTTTTTCTCCAGTTCCAGCCCTCCCTCCGCCTTTATTTTGGGAGACGCATTTTTGCCGTCCAGATGAACGACAAGACGGGAATTCCGGCGGAAAACGGTTTTGCCGGAGATGGACAGGCTCCCGGAAGGACCGAGAGCGACTTGCCCTTTCACGTCCATTCCCCCCTGGAGGGTGACGGGGGCGTTGAAGAGAAACGTGGAGTCCACGAGTGTTCCGCTGCCGCAGCGGAGGATCAGGCTGCCTTTTCCATGCACGGAGCCGTTGGCGCACAAGGAGGAATAGGGTTCAAACAGAGTCCAGGTGACATTGCCGCCTTCAAGCGCCATCTTCGCGTCAAAGATCAGATCCATTCTTTCCAGTGCGGCGATTCCGCTCCGTATGGCCAGCGTTTTATTCCTGCCTTGCAGGTGGAAGAATTTCCCTTTCCCGACGGTGAGGGAATCCACGACGGCGTCGCGGTCCAGAAGCAGGCTGCTTGTCCTTTCCCTGTTGAACCAGACGTTGGCTCCGTCCGGGGGCTCCAGCCGGGCGATTTTCCTGCCGGAAGGCAGGACGGTTTCCCATTGGCGGTCGCTCCATTTTCCGTCGGGCGCGGTTCGGTAGGAATCGGGCAGGGAGTAAACCCGCACATAGTCCACGTTCATGGCCGTTGGGCTTTTGTCCCTGCTGCCGTAGCCGTTTGCGGGGATGTCGCCTGCCCAGTTTTTATCCCGGATTTCCGAACTCAGGATGATGTATTCCGGAATGCAGGACAGGGCTTCCTGCGTTTTCCAGACTTCCTTTCCGTCCATATAGAACGTGTATCCTCCGGCCGTCCGGAGTACGCCGTAGGTGTGATAGCCTTCCAAAAGTCCGGTTTTGTGCTGTTTTGCCGCCGATTTGTGGTGTTCCCCGTAGCCGTGGTAGTGGATGGCCTGGTTGGTTTCATATCCGTTGGAGGGGTTGGGCCTGTATTCCACAATGTCTATTTCCGTACCGTATTTACCCGTGTTGCCCACAGTGGAAATGGTGTCGCTCTGGAGCCAGAAGGCGGACCACATGCCGGAGGAAGCATTCCTGTCTCCGGCAAATTCAATGGAAGCCTCGTAAAAGCCGTATGTCCGGTTCAGGCTCTTCTTTTTTGTGGCGATCATTCCGGTATGATGTTTTCCGTTTTCCGTATAAGTGCGGATGCTCAGAATTCCATTGCCCGTGGAAATGGCTTCCGGAGTGTTCAACGCATTGTGGCGCGGCCCGGTCTGGCGGTAGGACCACTTTTCCATGTCAAGGGACGAGCCGTCAAATTCATCATTCCATGAAAGGGCGTAGCCGGAGGGGAGGGACACGGAAGCCTGCGCTGCAGGGGGATGGGGAGGGGCGCCCAGAAAAAGGTGAAGAAGGAAGTAAAAGACCGCCTCGGCGGGAAGAAACAGGAAGAGGTATGGGATCATATGGAAGGCTGGGCGGTTCAAGTTTGCGGGGATGTTTTTTCCACATAAGTTTTTCAGCTCCGGAACAGGGCTCCCCCCGTGCGCCCCATGGGATAATGGCGGAAGGGCAGTGTGAGCAGGTACATCAGGATCAGGGCCGGAATTTGCATCCACAGCAGGTACCAGGGCCATGCCCCCAGCAGGTCCAGCACGGACCCGGAGGCGGGAGTGGAAACCGTGAAGCCGTAATTGGTGCCCAGGAATTTGTTGACGGGATGCACCGCGGCCAGATACAGGTTGGCGAACAGCAGAGCCCACAGGAAGTCCCACCGCGCCGGCTTCCATTGCAGGGCCAGGGGCAGGTAAAGGGCTGCAATGACCGTAACGCCGTGGGAAAGGAAGAAGGCAAAGTACGTCCATGAAGGGAAGTCGTGGGCCACGGAAGGCGTCACCAGCCCCTGAAGAGTGGCGCACAGCACGCAGTAGTATACGATGGAGCGCAGAATGCGGGAAGGTATCCAGAGGCTCAGGGCGCACGCCACCTGCATCACGGAGCAGAAGTGAAGGGGCAGCATCCACTCCCAGGATTTGTCCGGCTCGTCGGCAAGCAGGGCGATCAGGTCCGGAACCAGGCTCAACAGGCATGCGGTCCCCAGCCAGAACGCCGTGCGGTTTCTGACGGATTTTTTGTAGGATTGCCCCAGTTCCACAATGCACAACCCCGCCACCAGCAGAACGGCCAGGGCCGTCCAATGGGACACTCCTCCAAATTCCAGTGGCGGCAAGCTGTTCATTCAATAACTACCATAACAGAGACGGGGCGGCCAAGGCAACCGCGAAAACGCGGAATTCGGATGGAAAGGTTCAGTCTTGCAAATTCGACTTTCGCGGGCATACTTGCCTCCGTGATGAGGCAGGGAGCGTTTATAGTGATCAGCGGGCTGCTGCTGGCCGCACTGGCCGGTTGCGACGATTCCAATGACAGGCGTTCCCGCTATGCGGAGAAGAAGCCCGCCCCGCGCCCGCTGGAGCGGAATTTTGACCCTCCCAGGCAGGTATTGCCGCCTTCCGCCCCCAAAAAGAAGGAGCCGGCATGGATGGTTTACAAGGGGGAGGATATGCGGCAGTTGACGGAACTTTCCGGCCGCAGGGTGCTGATTGTCTTTTACGCCCCGTGGAGTTCCCAGGCCATGGAATACGTCCAGGCGGTCAAATCCTATGCCGAGGCGCAGGACGGGAAGGCCTTTGCCGTGTTGATTGACGCGGACGCGCATCCGGAGCTGGCACGCAAGTACCATTTGGAGGCGGTTCCGCTGACGGTTCTGTATCTGGAAGGAATGAAACTCCGTGAAATGGTGGGCGGCGTTTCCGCAGCCCGTCTGGACCAGTTGATTGAACAGACCGTGCGGGTGGAATAAGTGCATTCCTCGGTTCCCTGCACGGTATAGGCGCGATTTGGAAAAAAGCGTCGGTTCCCCGTTGCTTTCATGTAGAGGGCGGTTCCTTTTTTGCCGTTTATTCCGTGGATGGGGAATCGGAGCCTTGTTAAAGAGGTGGTGCGAAGGCCGGAGCTTCCGGACCGTCCGCCCCCGTTTCATTCGGCACGGCATGGAAGGCGGCCACACCTGCCGGCAGCGGGACGCCGGGATGAAAGAGGCATGGCCGCCTTTATCCGTGTTCAAGTGCAGGGAAATTAAAAGGAGATGTTGATGCTTTCCCCTGCTTTCATGACCACATCTTTTTTCCTGCCCCGGTGCATGAAACGGAATTTGCCGGGACGGGAGGCTTTGACCGTGGCCTTGATGCCCCCGTCTTTCCAGGACAGGTCTACCGTAAGCCCTCCGCGAGCGTGGAGTCCCGTGGCCGAACCCTCCGTCCATGAATCGGCCAGGGCCGGGGCGAGCATAATCACACGGTAGCCTTGCTGTTCAATCTGGCTCTGGATCAGACATTGGGCCAGGCCGGAAGTCATGCCGAAGTTGCCGTCGATCTGGTAAGGGGGGTGCATGTCGAACAGGTTGGGGCTGATGTATTTTTTCAATTGCGTGTAGATGCGTTCCTCCGCGTCGTTGCCACAGCCGAGCGTGGCGTACATGTTGATCAGCCACGCGGTGCTCCAGCCGGTGCATATGCCGCTTTTTCCGGTAAAGCTGCGGCGGTAGTCCACGGATTTCTTGACGGCGGCGGCGTATTCAGGGGTGTTGAGCACATCCCATTCATTTCCCGGGAACAGGCCGTACAGGTGGCTGATGTGGCGATGCCCCTTCTGGACTTCCTCAAAGGGTTCCTGCCATTCCCGGATGCGGCCGTCCTCCCCGATGGCCGGCGGGGGGATGTGCGGCAGGAACTGGAGGGCTTTTGCCAGTACTGGCGTATTGATTCCGAGTTCCCGGCACGCGGCAATGTAGTTGCGCAGGGATTCCCTGCCGAGCAGGAGATCATGGGAACAGCCGTTGGAGACGGAAAGGTTGATTTTTTTTCCTGTCTCGTCCTGGACTCTGAAGATGTTTTCCGGAGAAGTTCCCGGACCGGAGATATAGCGCCCTTTCCCGTCTTTCTGGAACCAGGACATGATGAACCGGGCGTTGGATTCCAGAATGGGAATGGATTTTTTCAGGAACGCCTTGTCCCCCGTAAAGCGGTAGCTGTCCATCAGGTGGGCGCAGGCCCATGCCCCGTTCATCAGGCTGGCCGAGTATTCGGGTACGTTCCCGACATAGTAGGTTTCCTTCCAGCAGTCCACGTTGTGGGCAAAACAAAAGCCGTCAAGTTTCAGGAAGCGGGCGAATTTTTCACCGGTGGGCTGAAGGCTGACCACGAATTCAAGGAAGGGGCGGTGGTATTCCCCCAGTCCGGTCACGTCGGCCGGCCACTGGTTCATCTGGCAGTTGATGTTCAGGAAGAAGCACCCTTTCCAGGCGGCGTTGAGATCCGGGTTCCACAGTCCTTGCAGGCCGCAGGGCAGCGCGCCTGGGCGCGTGTTGGCAATGATGCAGTAGCGGCCGAACTGGAAAAGCTGTTCAATCAGGTCCGGGTCCTTGCCTCCCTGCCTGACCAGCTGGAGGCGTTCGGGGGTCGTTTTTTGAGCGGTTTCGGCGGGCGTGTCTCCAATGTCCACCTGGCAGCGCATCATGCGTTCGGAAAAGTATTTGGCCGTTTCCTGTTCCAGCTTTTTCCATCCTGCCCTGGAAGCGGCGTCCAGAATGTTCCGGTTGAGGGTTCCCAGGTCGTTTTTCAGCGGGCTGTCCGGTTTCCGGCTGTTGTAGTCGGTTTTAGTGGAGGAGAGGACGAGCAGTTCCTTGCAGTTGTCTATCCTGAGAATGCCGCCGTCCAGGGAAACGCGTCCCTCGATGGCCTGCACTCTGACGGCATTTTCAAAGCGGGTACCTCCGTTGTGGCCCTGGCCTTTGAGAATCCATCCGTCCCTGGTTGGAGTGATTTCTGATTTTTTATCCGGATGGCGCAGGGAGAGGGTAACGGTGCAGCCCTTGGGAAGGGAGCAGGCCATGCGGTAGGCGATGCAATCGGAATATGGAGCGGCGACCAGTTCCGTTTTCAGTGCCCCGTCCGCAAAATGTACGTCCATTTGGGCCTTCCCGTGTTTCATGTCCAGCTTTCTGGAGAAAGAAGTGGAAGGGGGCAGATCCTGCCACTGGACGTCAAGCAGGCCGCCCTGCTGGTAGCTGCCGGAGGAGGATTTGTTTGACAGGACTTTGCTGCGGAAAGTTTCGTCCGCCTTTTTATAATCCCCGCGGGCGCACAATTCCCTGGCCTCTTTCAGGCCTTCCGCCGCGCCCTCCCTGGGGACAATGCTGGACTTGGCAAAGATGCTTTCTTCATTGAGGACGAGAATTTCCTTGGGGAATTCTCCATAGGAAAGGGCTCCCAGCCTGCCGTTTCCGACTCCGTAGCCCTGTGTCCAGATGGTTGCGGACTCGTGGGCGGTCACTTCCATGGGGGCCGGGACTGCCTGGGCGTGGAGGGCGGCCGATGCAAGGAGGATAGGGAGTAATGGAGTTTGTTTCATGTACGGTGCATCATAATTGGACCAGACCGGCATGCAAGATAGAAAAAACGGCGTCTATCTTCGGGAAGCGGGGAAAACTTGATCCATTTTTTTCTGCGTAACATGCTGATTTTCAGATTTTATTTCTTTTTAAGAAAATGGTGGAATTTACAAATTCCGGAAATGAAAAAGGACGGAGCGGATGAGCCGCTCCGTCCGGATGGAAGATCCCGGAGACCCATTAGCCGGCCTTGCCGGAGAACAGGTTTTTCACCCACTCCCGGTAGCGCTGGAACATGGAATACAGAGCCGGAATGAATAGAATGCCCACGATTGTGGCCAGGATCATTCCATAGAAGGTGGTGATGCCGATGGCCTTGCGGCTTTCCGCTCCCGCCCCGGAGGCGATCACCATCGGGAACACACCGATGATGAAGGAGATGGCCGTCATCATCACGGCGCGGAAACGCTGCCGGGCTCCTTCCAGGGCCGCCTGCTGGATGGGGACGCCGTGTTCGCGCTCCGCCTTGGAGAACTCCACCATCAGGATGGCGTTCTTCCCGGCCAAGCCTACGAGCATGACCAGCCCGAGCTGGGCGTAAATGCTCAGGGGCGTGTTGCAGATCAGCAAGCCGAGCAGGGCGCCCAGAAGAGCCACGGATACGGAGACAATCACGGAGATGGGAACCGTCCAGCTTTCATACTGGGCTACCAGGAACAGGTAGCCGAAGAGCAGGGCCAGGCCCATCAGCAGGACGATCTTTCCGTCGTTCTGGCGCTCCTGGTAGCTCATGTCCGTCCAGGTGATGGAGTAGTTTTCCGGCAGGGGAATGGCTTCAATCTGGTTCATCAGGTCCCCGCTGCTGGTTCCCGGCCTAGTCTGCACGGTCACTTCCGCAGACATGAGCTGGTTGAACCGCGCGATCTGGCGGGGCCCCACCATGTACGACAAGGTGGCCACGGAGCTGAGCGGCACCATCTGGCCCTGATCGTTCTGGATGTAGGTGTTCATGATGTCGTTGATGGTGGTGCGGTCCTCCGGTGCGGACTGCATTTTCACCTTGAACGTGTAGCCGATCAGGTTGAAGTCATTGATGTACATGGAGGCCAGCTTGCTCTGAAGCGTGGTGAAAATACGGTTGACAGGCACGTGCATGCTCTGCGCCTTTTCACGGTCAATGTTCAGGAAAAGCTGGGGCGTGTTCGCCTCATAGGAGCTGCGCGGGAACAGGGCTCCCGGGAGTTTTTCAATCTGGTCGATCAGTTTTTCCAGCTCACGCTCCAGATCCTTTGGGGTTTCATTCCCGCTGGCCTGGAGCATGAAGGAGACGCCGCCGGTCAGGCCTAGCCCCATGATGGCCGGCGGGCTGAAGACGGTGGCCTTGGCCGCGGGAATCTCATCGCACAGGTTGGAGGCCTGATGGATAATGGAATCCACGGAGAGTTCCGGAGTCTTGCGTTTGTCCCAGGAATCAAGCTGGGCGATGCACATGCCCAGGTTTTCCCCGTTCCCACCCATGAAGCTGAAGCCGGAGGTGGAGGAAACCTGGCGCACGCCGGGGATGCCCATGAGCTTTTGTTCCGCACTGCGCAGGGCCTGTTCCGTACGGCCCAGGGTGGCGCCGGGCGCAAGCTGGATGTCGCAAAAGACGGTGCCTTTGTCTTCCTTGGGCAGGAAGGATTTGGGAACGGTTTCAAACAGTTTCCAGTTGGCGGCGAAGACTGCGGCCAGGAGAATCAGGGTGAGCCACGCGCGGCGCACCATGACGCCGGCGCACTTGATGTAGCTCTGGCGAGCCCATTCCAGCGTGGCGTTGAAAGGCCGGAAAAGATTGAACCTTTTCTGCTTCTTGCCCTTCCTGTTCTTCAGCAGCAGAGCGCACAGGGCGGGGCTGAGCGTCAGGGAGTTTACGGCGGAAAGGCAGAGTGCCACGCACATGGTTACGGAGAACTGCATGTAGATGTTGCCCACCATGCCGCCGAAGAAGGCGATGGGGACGTAAATGGCCACCGTTACCAGCGTGGTGGCGATGATGGCGCCCGTAATCTGGTGCATGCTCTTTTTGGTGGCCTCTTCCGGGGGCAGGTCCTCCGTCTCCAGAATGCGCATGGTGTTTTCCACCACGATGATCCCGTCGTCCACCAGGGAGCCGATCACCAGAATCAGGCCGAACATGGTCAGCACGTTGATGGAGAAACCCAGCGGGTACAGGATGGCGAATGTGCCGATCAGGGAAACGGGAATGGCCAGGGCCGGAATGAGGGTGGCGCGCCAGTCCTGCAGGAAGAGGTAGGTGATGCCCACCACCAGGATGAGGGCGATGACGAGCGTTTCCACGATTTCCGCCATGGTGGCGGAAATATACTGCGTGGGGTCGTAGCTCACCTCATAGGAAACGCCGGGAGGGAAGCGCTTGGAAAGCTCCTGCAGGGCGTCCTTCACCCCGGTCATGGCTTCCATGGCGTTGGCGTCGTCAAGGCGATACACGGCCATGTTCACGGAGTCTTCCCCGTTGTTGCGGCTGCTGCCCGAATAGGTTTCCGCACCCAGTTCGATTCTGGCGATGTCGTCCAGGCGGGTGACATGGCCGTCCTGACCTGTGCGGACAATGATCTTGCTGAATTCTTCCACCGTCTTCAGGCGCCCGGTAACGTTCACCTTGTATTGGATGAAGTTGTTTTCCCCTTCGGAACCGATGGAACCGGCGGCAGCCTGAACATTCTGCGCCTTGATGGCGTTGGAAACGTCATCGGGCGTGATGTTCAGGGCGGACATACGCAGGGCGTCCAGCCAGATGCGCATGCTGTAGTTTTTTTCCGGCATCAGGTTGATGGCGGAAATGCCCGGCACGCGGGCGATTTCGTCCTTCACCCTGGATTTGACGAAGTTGTTCAGCTCCAGGGAACTCATGTTGGTGGAGCGGAAGGCGAAGAAGCCCAGGATGTCCGAGGAACGCTTCCTGATCTTGATGCCCTGGTCCGTCACTTCCTTGGGCAGCTTGTATTCCACCCGTTTGAGTGCGTTCTGGACGTTCACCATGTTGATGTCCGAGTCCGTGCCGCTCTTGAACGTCAGGGACAGGGAATAGCCGCCGGTGTTGTCCGACTTGGAGGAGAAATAGATCAGGTTTTCCAGGCCGTTGAGTTCCTCCTCAATGGGGGAGGCCAGGGTTTCCATCACCACCTGGGCGCTGGCTCCCGTATAGGTGGCCTGCACATTGATGCTGGTGGGGGCGATTTCCGGATATTCCGCCACAGGCAGCTTTTCCAGGCAAAGCAGCCCGGCCAGCACCATCAGGATGGCGATGACAATGGCGAATTTGGGACGTTTGATAAACAGGTCCGCAATCATGGAAATATCAGTTTTGAGTGGAATACACGGGGTTCACCTTGGCACCGGGACGCACCTTGTGCATGCCGTCGATGATGATGACTTCCCCTTCCTTGACGCCGGAGCTGAAACATTGTTCGTTGTTGACCGTGTTGCCCAGCGTGACGTCCCGGCGTTCCACCACGCCCTGGTCGTTTACGACGTAAACATAGCTCTTGTAGGCGTCATGCATGACGGAGGAGATGTTCACGGCCGGGAATCGGTCCACATTCTTCTTGGAGAGATTGACGGTCACCACGCCGCCGGGAGTCAGCATATCCTCCTGGTTGGGGAATTTGGCCCAGACATTCAGCGTGTCCGTGGTAGTCTGGACGGTGTTGTCCGTCATGAACACCTTGCCCGGATGGGCATAGGCCTTGCCATTGGCCAGGGTCAGGGTGACGATGGCCTCCTTCTTCATGTCATCCTGGGTGCCGAACAGGGAAAGGAAGTCGCGTTCGCTGATGGGGAACTTCACGTATACTTCCTCAATGCCTGTGATGGTCACCAGGGAGCCGGAAGTAGGGGTGATGTAGTTGCCCGTGGAAAACGTGACCCTGCCCGTGCGGCCCGTGATGGGAGCCATGATTCTGGTGTAATTCAGGTCATCCTTGGCCACGATGATGGAGGCGTCTGCTGACTGTATTTCCGCTTCCAGGGCGTGCATGGTGCTTTTGGCGTTTTCCACCGTGTCCATGGAGACGGATTTGGAGGCGAGCAGCTTGTTATAGCGTTCAAAACTGTTCTTGGCGTAAAGGAGCTTGGCTTCCAGCTGCGCTTTTTTGGCCTCGGCTTCTTCCACGGCGGCCTTGTAGCGCGTGTCTTCTATCTCAAAAAGGAGGTCGCCTTGCTTGACTACGTTCCCTTCCCGGAACCTTGTGGCCACAATGTTGCCGGAAACGCGAGGCTGCACGGTAACCCGGTCGATGGATTCCACCTGGCCTATGTATTTCTTGTTCACCGCGCTGTCGATCGTGCTGGCCTTCTGGACGAGCACGGTACTGGGTTTGGCGGGAGCCCCCGGCATTCCCTGGGAGTAACCCGGCATCATGAGGCTGAAAAGCAGTCCGGAGCCGGCCAGCAGGCGGAGCGGAATTTTCCGTTCATGCGTGTGTGTGTTCATATGGTATTACTTGGTATAAACGTGGGTGTAAAGGGTGTCCACAATGCGGCAGAAATCTTCCTGGTCCTGATCGGAAAGGATGCCGAACAGGGAATCCAGGCGCTTCTTCATGCCGTTGTAAAGCAGCTGGAATCTGGATTCTCCCTCCTCGGAAAGGCGAATGCAGAGGGAACGCCTGTCGCGCGGGTTTTCCTTGCGGTCGAACAGGCCTTTCTTCACCATGCTGTCCACCAGCAGAGACGTGGAGGGAACGCTCATGCGGAGGTGGTGGGCCAGCGTCTTCAGCGGTATGCCCTCATGGCGGTTGGTCATGAGCCTGTTGAGAGCCCCAAGGGCGTTCATCTGGCGGACGGAGAGCCCCATGATTTTCTGGTAATGGTTCTCGTCCACCTCGTTCAGATTGTCCCTTTTGAACTGGTAGAGAATGGTTTCAAACTTGTGGACGGAGGTGGTAATATCTATGGCAGGTTGGATCATATGGCTTTTATGTCAAATGCAGTGAATAGTTGTCAAACTAAAATAAATAATGCAGGGAAGTTGTTATTATTTTGAAATAAATAGAAAGTTAAAATGATAAATCTCTTCAATGATAAACACAGCCGACCGTTTCCGGTTGCAAAAATAAACTTTTTTTCTTGTCAGAATATTTTCAGGCGTATATAAACCCCACGTCCTCACCGCAAGGCAGGGGACGGCAGTCAAGGTTATGGAGCGGTAGCTCAGTTCGGTTAGAGCGCCAGCCTGTCACGCTGGAGGTCGCGGGTTCGAGCCCCGTCCGCTTCGCCACCTTGCATTGCAGAAACAACCGCCTCCGGGCGGTTTTTTTGTGCCCGATTTGCCGGAGGCGGCATGGGTCATCTCTGCGGTAGTTGTCCCTGTCTTTTCAGGAAAAGGAACGGAACGGACCGTTCCCGCGTTTTCCTTCGGCAATGCCGCTTCCTTTCCGAGGGCGGGGGACCATGCTTGATTTCGGGAGTTGCTTCCGGCATGATGCCCGCATGATTCTGGAATTGCACTCTCCGCTGGACATGCATCTTCATTTGAGGGACGGCGACATGCTGAAACTGGTCGCCCCCCTGAGTTCCGCCTCCTTCGCCGGGGCGGTCGTCATGCCCAACCTGGTTCCCCCCGTAGCGGATGCGGAGGAGGTGCAGGCCTACCGCGGCCGCATTATGGACGCCTGCGGCGGCGATGTATTCAAGCCCTATATGACGGCGTTTTTCCGCTCTTACACGGAAAGGGAGCTGGAGCGGCTCAAGGACCTGGTTTTCGGGATCAAGCTTTATCCGGCGGGGGCTACCACGAATAGCGAAGGCGGTGTGAAGGCCATGAAGGACGCAGAAGCCACCATGTCCATGATGCAGGAAATGGGTATACCCCTGCTGGTGCACGGTGAAACCCATGGATTCGTAATGGACCGGGAAACGGAATTCCTGGGTATTTACAGGAAGCTTGCGGAACAATATCCCCGGCTGACCATCTGCATGGAGCATATCACCACGGCTGCCGCCGTCCGGCTTCTGGACGAATTTGAAAATCTGGCGGCCACCGTCACCCTGCAGCATCTTCTCATCACGCTGGACGACGTGGCGGGCGGCATGCTGCGCCCCCACCTGTTTTGCAAACCCATCGCGAAAAGGCCGGAAGACCGGGAAGCGCTGCTGAAAGCCGCCCTGTCCGGACATCCCCGCCTCATGTTCGGCAGTGACTCGGCGCCTCATCCCGTCCATGCCAAGGAAGCCTGCGGCTGCGCCGCCGGCGTGTTTACCGCTCCCATCGCCCTGCCGCGCCTGGCTGCCCTGTTTGAAGAACACAATGCGCTGAACCGCCTGCAGGGATTTGTTTCCGGCCATGCGTGCGCATTGTACGGACTCACGCCGCCCTCCAAAACGGTGCGCCTGGAAAGGCGGGAAATGCTGGTGCCGGACGCTTATGAAGGATACGGGCAGAAAGTAGTACCCATGGAAGCCGGGCACGTCATCCCGTGGAGCCTGATGCAGGGCGGCTTTATAAAAATGACATAAAGCGGGTTGCATGCCCTGTCTTTGTACTGGATATCCCCGCCGATTCCATTACAATCCCTCCCCATGGATCGGATTCGTGTTTATACGGGCGGAGTAGCTTCCTGTAATGGTTATCTTTTCAAGACAAAGGATAACACTTATGTGGCGGTGGACGCTCCCTCCGGATTCGCGGACTGGATTTACTCCAAAAAACCCGACATCATCATCACGGACCTGCTGATCACCCATCAGCACTTTGACCATGTGGAGGATGCCTGCCGGATGCGCCAGATTTTCGACTGCCGCATTCATGCCGGCCAGCCGTACAATGAGAACCTGACACTTGAAAAAATGGCCCGCGACGCGTGGGGGCTCCCCCTCAACGTCCAGCCCTTCGTGGTGGATGAGGTGCTCACGTCCGACATCCATACGGCCAACTGGGGCGGTTTGCTCTGGCACCTGCACCAGGTGCCCGGCCATTCTCCGGACAGCATCGTGTACGATCTTCCGGACGAGGGGATTATGTTCACCGGGGATGTCATCTTTGCCGGTTCCATCGGCAGGACGGACCTTCCCGGCGGCAATCTGCGCCTGCTGAAGAAGGGCATAGAAACAAAAGTGCTCAACCAGCCGGCCACCACCATGATCTTCCCGGGCCACGGACCGTACACCACCGTGAAAAACGAATTGCTGACCAATCCGTTTATTTCCTGACCCCGCCTGCCTCGCCGTCCGGCGCCGCGTTGGGGGTCTTGCGTTTATCAAACATACAAAATCAATGTTATTTTCAGAATTAGGCCTATCGGAACCCGTCTTGAAGGCGGTGGAAAAATGCGGTTATGAACATCCCACCCCCATTCAGGAGCAGGCCATCCCCATCATCCTGGAGGGCAGGGACCTGATCGGAGCGTCCCAGACGGGAACGGGCAAGACCGCGGCCTTCGCCCTGCCGCTGCTGACCAAGATACAGCCGATGGGCAAGCCCCAGATACTGGTGCTGGAACCCACCCGCGAACTGGCGGACCAGGTGGCGGAAGCCTTTGCCGAATACGGCGAATTCACCGGGCTGAAAGTGGCCCTGCTGTACGGCGGCCTGGGCTACGGCAAGCAGACGGAAGAGCTGAAAAAGGGCGCGGATATCGTCGTCGCCACGCCTGGACGCCTGGTGGACCACTTCTACCGCGGCACGATGCGCTTCGGAGAAATCAAGGCTCTGGTGCTGGATGAAGTGGACCGCATGCTGGACATGGGCTTTCTGCCCATCGTCCGTAAAATCGTCAACCTGTGCCCGTGGGAGGGCAGGCAGACCCTCTTCTTCTCCGCCACGATGCCTCCGGTTATCGCCGGATTTGCCAAATGGTGCCTCACAGACCCCGCGGAAGTCACCATCGCCCGCCGGGAAGTGGCCGCCACCATCAACCACGCCATCTATCCGGTGGCTCTGGACCAGCGCGACGAACTGCTGCTGGCCCTGCTCAAGGGAACGGACTTCCACTCCGTCATGATCTTCACCCGCACCCGCAAGGAGGCGGACGCCGTGTGCGGCATGCTGAAGCAGCACGGCTACCGCGGTGAAGTGGCCGTCATGCACTCCGACATTCCTCAGAAGGAACGCATGGAGGCGCTCAAGGGATTCAAGGCTGGCAAATACGATATTCTGGTGGCTACGGACGTGGCCGCGCGCGGCATTGACATCAGCGGCGTCACCCACGTCATCAACTACCGCGTTCCGGAAAACGCGGAAGACTACGTGCACCGCATCGGCCGTACGGGCCGTGCCGAAGCCACGGGAGACGCTTTCACGATCATGACGGCGGATGAGGTGGACTTTGCCGCCGCCGTGGAAAACTTCATCGGCAAACCCATTGCCCGCAAAAAGCTGGAAGGCTTCAACTACACTTACTCCGCCCTTCTGGAAGACGAGCCTGTGCGCTCCGTCCGCAAGCCCAAGCACGCGGCTCCCAAGCGCCGCAGGCGCTAGGAATCACAAGGAACGGTGGGGAAGAAACCGTGTCCCATGCGTATTCTTGCCATAGACCCAGCCATCCGCAATACGGGGTACGCCGTGGTGGAAGGCGACCACCGCCGGGCGCATGCCCTGGACTACGGCACGCTGTCCATTCCCCGGACCGTGTCCCAATCCGGTTGCCTGCTCGCCATCAAGCAGCATCTGGGCAACCTCATTGACAAATGGGAGCCGGATGAAATGGCGGTGGAACGCATCATCTACGTCCAGTCCCACCAGACCGCCATCACGATGGGGGCGGCCAAGGCGGCCGTGGTCATTGCCGCGGCGGAAGCCGGACTGCGCATCATGGAATACTCCCCCAAAAGCGTCAAACTCTCCGTCGTGGGGCGGGGGGGAGCGCAAAAGGCGCAAGTAGCCTTCATGGTGCGCGCCCTGCTGGAACTACGGGAAACGCCGGAATCCGACGCCGCTGACGCCCTGGCCATCGGCCTCACCCACCTCTTTGCCGCGGACCCTTTGAAGGCCCACATGATAGAACGGAAATATATTTGAGGTCGAGGCCTCAAATACGGAAGACAAAAGATCAAAGACCAAAAAACAAATGTCCGGACATTCCGTCCCTGGACATCAACAACTTTAGTCTTTGATCTTTAGTATTCCCTCTCGCCTTTACGGCTTGAAAGTCCTTCCCTTTCCGTCCTGCCACGCTTTCAGGAGAGAGGCATACATCTTGTTGAGCTGTTCCAGCGTAGCCACGCGGAACTCGACGGTATTCGTGTTCGGGTATGCCTTGACGACGGTCGTATCCGGGTCGATGCCGCCTCCGCTCGCCCGGTTGACGGCGCCGGAACCGAGTTCCTTCGCCCGTTCGGTCACATTTTTAATGGCGTTGATTCCCGACCCCTGTCCCAGCGTTTCCAGATAATAAAACTTGGTGGGCGTATTCCCCATGGTGATGAGGGTCACCTCATGCACCATGCAGGCATTATCTAGGATATACCTGTGCTGGGCTACGGCTACAATACGGCTGAGATGCACCACATACTGCCCCTCCGGAAAATTGCCGATCCAGAACTGGCTCTGGTTGTAATCGTCCGTGGACTGAGTAGGAGCCCCCGTTCTGGACTGGGCTGAAAGTGGAGTTGCGGCACAAACGCACAGCACCAGCACAGAAAAGAAAAACCGTTTCATGCCGCTATTTAATATCAGCCAAGTAGCCGAGGGAAGGAAAATTCTCAGAATTGTCCGCAAGAATTTATCAATGAGCTGAGAAAGAATCTGAAAAGTTCAGCGTACATATGGTAACATGAAAAAGTAAATGACATGTTTTTAATGTTTTTACAAATATTTTCAAAAAAGTCAATTAAGTGAGTGACCGTTATCCAAATATTACGCATCATTGCACAGGTACCATTCATAAACGCCTCCCTTTAAGAAGGAAAAATATCGTTCCGGAACTTATTTATGCTAGAAACACAACTCTCTACAGCTACCCTTCCCAATACAAAACCGCATTATCATATTCTCGACGGGCTGCGTGGGGTAGCGGCTATCATGGTGGTATGGTTCCACATTTTTGAGGCTTACGCGACCAGCCATTTGGATCAGAATATCAACCATGGTTATCTGGCGGTCGATTTTTTCTTTATCCTGTCCGGGTTCGTGATCGGGTATGCTTATGATGACCGCTGGGGGAAGATGGGGATCAAGGAGTTCATCAAGCGCCGGGTGATACGCCTGCATCCGATGGTGGTGATGGGGGCCGTCATCGGGGGAATCATGTTTTATTTTCAGGGCTGCTCCGTGTGGGATGTGTCCACCGTGACTGTCCTGGCCCTGTTTATTGCTACGTTTATCAACGCATTGTTGATTCCGGCCACGCCGGGAACGGAAGTCCGGGGACTCGGAGAGATGTATCCCTTGAATGGTCCCAGCTGGTCCCTGTTTTTCGAGTATATCGGAAACGTTCTTTATGCCTTGTTCATCCACAAGTTTTCCACCAGGGCTCTTGCCTTGCTGGTTTTTGCCGCCGGCTGCGGCCTGGCCGCATTTGCCATCCTGGGGCCGTACGGTGATATTTGTGCCGGATTTTCCCTGACCGGGACGGAGTTTACCGCTGGATTCCTGCGGCTGATGTTTTCCTTTTCCGCAGGGTTGCTTCTTTTCCGCATATTCAAACCTGCCCGGGTGAAGGGGGCTTTTTGGATATGCAGCCTGTCCATCGTCGTTCTTCTGGCCGTGCCGCGCCTGGGAGGGGCAGAGAATTTATGGATGAACGGTTTGTATGATACGGTCTGCTTTGCCCTGTTTTTCCCGCTTCTCGTCTATCTTGGGGCTTCCGGCAAGACGACCGATAAATACACGACGCGGATCTGCAATTTCCTGGGAGACATTTCCTATCCCCTGTACATGGTACATTATCCGTTCATTTACCTGTATTATGCCTGGGTCAAGAATGAAGAGCTTACCTTTTGGGAGTCGTTTCCCGGTGCGCTGGGTGTGGTCGTCGGGAGCATTGTATTAGCTTATGTCTGCTTGAGATGGTATGATATACCCGTGCGGAAGTACCTGATCGGCCGATTTTTAAAGCCCAAGAACAGTGTGAAGGGGTAGGGAGGCTTTCTTCATCAGCATCGGAAAAGGAATCTGGCACATTGTTTCATCTCCTGCGGTGCAGGGGGCATCGATTGTCCTTTGGACGGTCTGCCGATTTCCGATTGCCTGGTTGCGAATGCTGCCGCCTGTTGAGGAACCGACTGGCGGAAAAGGGAGAAGAAGGCGGTTGTTTCATTTTTGTCCCGGGATGTAAGGTTGAAATATGATCAATTCAAGAAGTGGGCATGATTTTTTCTGCCGCTGCTTTCATCCGTCTTTCCCCTTCCTTGTTTCTTCCACAGTCCATTTCCCGTGTTCCATTGGTTGCATGCACTGTTCATGTTCAACTTCTGCACTCTCTCAATTTGTCAGAATCCTCCGTTGCTGTGTTACAAGGCGGAAGTTTGTTGAGGCCGATTTTTTTCTCCAAGAGATGAGGCATCATCGGCAATCCTTTTTCTACCGTTCTTTTTCTTGCTTCAAATTCCCACGGCGTTTTTCTGTCAGTTCTTGTATCCGGAACAATTTTTGACGGGCTGGATTTTTCCCATTTGAAGGCAGGAATTTATGAAGAGCCGGAGATCCTTTTCACGTTTTATGTCCTGTAACAGCACATTTATTGCAGGTACATGTCTGGAAATGCCGGGGCTGTGCTAGGACGGCGGACATGGAAAGGCTGGGAGGATTTGTGTAATCATGACAAGCTGATACCAAGACGCGGAAGAGCTTGTTTTACCCTGTGTTGGAACATACGCAAAAAACCGCTTTTCCCAGATACCGGGAAAAGCGGTTTCATTAAAAAGACCATGGAAGATCAGGGTTCTATGATGTGGAAGTTCCCATTGAATTTGTCCATGTATCCGATCAGTTCCTTGAATTTATCCGGATTGCCTTCGATCTTGATCGTGCCTTTGTCCAGAGCTTCCTTCAGGGGCATCGCCTGCATGGCAACCAGGGCGAAATTGAGCTGGTCTCCGGTAATGACTGCATCCGGATGCTGGACCGGTTTTCCTTCTCGATACATCAACACTTCGTCCTCAACCCAGAAGCCGTGCGGTTTTCCATTTTGATCTATCCAGTTGAAGGACAGCTTCTTTCCTTTGGATTTATCACTGTTCAAACTGATTCCCATGTAGTCGAACAACATTTCCGGAGTCAGGTTGGACAGAATGTCCGTGGATACCAGGTTCAGGGGGGTTTTAAGCAGTCCATTTCTCAGTTCGTAGGCGCCCACGAGAAATTCATTGCGCCACGGGCCGGATTCCGCCTGGTAGCCGAGCTGTTCCAGAGCGTCCGCCGCCAGATTTCTTGCCTTGGTGTTTTGCGGATCAGCAAAAACCACGTGCTTTAAAACCTCGGCTGTCCAACGGTAATCTCCTTGGTCAAAGGCCTTTTGGGCATTGTCGATCATCTTGTCGGGTCCGCCTGCCAGTTCAACATAGCGCTTGGCCGCTTCCACAGGAGGGAGGGGATACAGGTTGGCCGGATTACCGTCATACCAGCCCATATACCGTTGATAAATGGCCTTGGCGTTGTGATTCAGCGTGCCGTAATAGCCCCTGAAGTACCATTGCTTGTCTATTTCCGCAGGAAGCTTGATCATTTCCGCAATTTCTACAGGTGTATATCCCTTGTTGATCAGGTTTAACGTCCGGTCATGCATGTACTTGTAACCGTTGCGCTCCTTGGCCAGTAATTGGTTGATGCTTTCTTTTCCCCATCTGGGCCAGTGGTGTTGCGCAAACAGAACGTCCGTTTTGTTGCCATAGCGCTGAATGGCTTCATCAAGAGCCTTCCACCAATTGCTTGCGTCCCGTACCTTGGCTCCCCTCAGAGTGTAAAGGTTGTGCATGGTATGCGTCGCATCTTCCGCACTGCAAAGTGCCTTGAATTGAGGGAAATACATCAGCATTTCGGAAGGAGCTTCCGTTCCGGGAGCCATCATGAATTCCATCTCCACTCCGTCGATCGTTCGCGTTTCTCCTGTTTTGGTTATGGTATCAGTAGGTGGAATAACCGTAATGGTTCCGCTGGAACTGGCGGTTCCCAGGCCGGAGCCTACGGTCCCCTCCGGACCTTTGTGAAAAGGCGCCGCATACATGTACGTGGAGCGCCTTCCCATGGCGTTGCCTGCGTAGACATTTTCGGAGACGGCTTCTTTCATGAATCCTTCCGGCGCCAGTACCTGCGTTTTGCCGGACTTGACGTCCTGTTCGGATATTACTCCTTTCACTCCTCCAAAGTGGTCGACATGGGAGTGCGTATAAACCACTGCCTTGACCGGACGTTTCCCTGTTTTCGGTTGCTCCACTTCCTGATAGTAAAGCTCAAGGCCCGCTTTTGCCGTTTCTGCTGAAATGAGGGGGTCAATGATGATGAGGCCTTCCTTTCCTTCGATGATAGTCATGTTGGAAAGATCAAAGCCGCGAATCTGGTAGATGCCGTCCATAACCTTGAACAGACCGCTTTTGGCATTAAGCTGTGAGACGCGCCATAAACTCGGGTTCACAGTATCGGGGGCCGGCTTGTTCTTGGTAAAATCAAAGGAAGAAACGTCAAAGACCGTGCGTCCCTCCTTGTTTTTAATGTTTGGATTTTTAAGTGTTGTTATAAATCCCTTTTCGGAGGCCTGAAAGTCTTGTCGATCATTTTCATCCAGCCCATGAGCGCCGAGAAAGTTCTTGTTGTATTCAATAGTGTGGCTCGTCGCCTTTTTGGACTGCTCCGCACCGCTGGCGTCTATGCTTGCCAGTGAGGATATTGCCAGCAGCAGGGCAGAAAAATAACTTATTCTAGTTTTCATGATCAGATTTTATTAATTAGACGTGAAGTGTAAAAACAGTCTGTGTGCCGATTTTTACTTGTAGAAAAATAGACTTGCCGTTAAAAAACAGTGTTCGAAGGATGGCAGTATGTTAATATCTGACTGCCAGAGTTTTTTGGATGGTTTGCAGGAAATTCCATTATCAAGAAAGGCGTTGTTGTTTTTTATGCCTCTTATTTCCCTGATGCATTGTGATTTACATCCGGAGCCGTTCGGAAGAAAGATAAAGTGTCTGTATTCGAGTTATTTTTATATGTTTGCAACAAGCTTGTGAGAGACATGACTGGAAATGACCGGAAATTTGTGCTAGTTAGAAAGACATGGAAAGATTGTATCGTCCCAATGTGGCGGGGTTGATGATCCGGGAGGACGGAAAGCTGTTGATTTGTGAGCGTTCCAGGGATCCCGGGGCCTGGCAGTTTCCCCAGGGGGGAATTGATCCGGGTGAGACGGCCCTGGAGGCCGTGCACCGGGAGGTTTGCGAGGAGGTCGGTTTTCTGCCTTCCCAGTATTCCATTGAAGAGTCCCGCGGCGGATATCGCTATGATTATCCGCCGGAGGTGCTCGATTACGTCCGGAAGAAGAGGGACCAGCCTTTCGTGGGGCAGGAACAGGAGTATTTCCTGTGCCGCCTGCACGCGGACGCTCCGGAACCCACGCTGGATTACCGGGAGTTTTGCGCCTTCAGATGGATAGCCCCGGAGGAGTTCAGGCTGAAATGGCTGCCGGATTTCAAGAAGGAGGTGTACGCCAGGGTTCTGGCGGATTTCTTCAATGTCCGGGCAGAGGATAGGTGAAGTGGCTCAGCAGGTCATGGGCGGCGGAGACGGGGTCCATTTTGTCCGCCGCCACCATGTTTTCCAGAATGGGCATGCGTTCCGCCACGGCAGGGTGCTGCTCAAAGGAGGTGAGGAGCGCCTCGTGCACCAGTGCCTGCACCCATGAGAGGGACTGGTTCCGCCTGCGGTTGTACCAGAAGCCGGATTCCTTCATGCTGTCCCGGAAGCGGAAGAGCGTTTCTTCAATGGTGTCCAGCCCGCGCCCTTCCAGGGAGGAGCAGGTGAGGACGGAGGGCGTCCAGCCGGGAGTGGGGCTTTGCAGGTAGTGGAGCACCATTTTCAGTTCCTGGCAGTGGGCGGCGGCGCGCTGGCGGTTGTCGCCGTCGTCTTTCGTGACCACGAGGATGTCCGCCAGTTCCATGATGCCGCGCTTGATGCCCTGAAGGTCGTCCCCGGCCCCCGTGATGAGCAGGAGCATGAAGATGTCCACCATGGAGCGCACCGTGGTTTCCGACTGGCCCACGCCGACGGTTTCAATGAGGATGACGTCGAAGCCCGCGGCTTCGCACGCGATCATGGTTTCACGCGTTTTCCGGGCCACGCCGCCCAGGGAGCCTCCGGACGGGGAAGGGCGGATGAAGGCGTTTTCCTCCCCGGAGAGCTCTTCCATACGGGTTTTGTCCCCCATGATGGAACCTCTGGAGACGGAGGAGGAGGGGTCGATGGCGAGGACGGCCACTTTGAAGCCTTTTCTACACAGGTAGGTGCCGAAGGCCTCGATGAAGGAGGATTTGCCCGCTCCCGGAACGCCCGTGATGCCGATCCGGACGGCATTGCCGGAGTGGGGAAGGAGCTTGGAGATGAGTTCCCGGGAGGCTTCCTGGTCCCTGGCGGCGTTGCTTTCTATCAGGGTGATGGCCCTGCCCAGGAGGGCTCTGTTTCCGGAGATGACCCCCTGGACGAGTTCTTCCACGGAGGGGCGGTGGGGGCGTACTATTTTGATGCTGCTCATGAGAAAGGGATACGGAGTGTTTATTTGAAAGGAGGCTCGTTTTCCTTCGTTCGTTCCAGATCGTAGTTGAAGCGTTTGAGGACGAAGGCGCGGTGATCCGCCACCTTGCGCCGGAAGTTGTCCCAGGAGCGGACGTCCATCGGGGACCAGCCCGCTTCCGCGATGGCCATGGCCCGCGGGTAGGTGCGGTAAAGGAGATGGTTCAGAGTGGGGAGATGCTCCGCCCACATGGTGGCCTGCACGCCGATGATATGGTCCGTTGCCTTTTCCGGCCTGCCATAGGCGGGGTCCAGCTTGTAGCTTCGTTCCAGCGTGGTGGTGGGCATCCAGCCGCGGTTGTCCTGGCCGGGGATTTGCGGGTAGTCCAGGTAGCAGTGTTCCCCGGCGGCGATGATGAGGGGAAGCCCCTGTTTTTTGGTTTCCGTGATGGTGGAGGGAGTCAGCCCCATGCGCCAGGTGAAGACGGTGTCCCCCTTGCGGTAGATTCCGGCTTCCGCCCACGGCTTTTCATACCAGAGCTGGGGACGCCTGCCGCGCGCGGCAAGCATGGAGGCCATTTTCCCTTCAAATTCCTTTAGTTCCTCGTGGACGTCCTTCATGCCCTTTTTCTGGCGGTATTTGACGCTGAGGGGACATTTTTGCCAGGTTTTTTCAAGAGGGGCCTCGTCACCGCCCAGATGGACGATTTTTGACGGAAAGATGTCCTTGAGCACATCAAAAACGGCCGCGTAGAATTTCCATACTTCCGGCTTTTGCGGACAGACCAGGTACAAGCCCACTCCGCCGGTCGTGCTGACTTTCGTGTTGTGGTCCGGGAAGCAGAAGAATTCAGGGTAGGCGGCGGCCAGGGCCTGGTTATGGCCCGGCATATCTATTTCCGGAATCACCTCAATGCCGCGTTCCGCGCAGTAGGCCACCAGCTCTTTCAGTTCCTCCCGGGTGTACATGCCTTCGTGGGGAATTCCGTCACCGAAGGTTTCCGCCCTCTTGGAGGCCACGCTTTTCAGTCTGGGGTAGCCGGGAACGGGCAGGCGCCAGCCCTGGTTGTCCGTCAGGTGCAGATGCAGTTTGTTGAATTTGTAGTAGGCCATCAGGTCCGCGAATTTTTTCAAATCCGCCAGCGGGATGAAATGGCGCGCCGGGTCCACCATCAGCCCGCGCCAGGGGTAGCGGGGCTTGTCCTTGATGACGCCGCAGGGGATGCCCTCCGGCTGTGCGGCAAGCTGGTCCTGGAGCTGGCGGAGGGTGGCCTGTCCGTACAGCCTGCCTTCCCGTCCGCCGGACGTTAGGTGCACGCCGCCGGGGGTGACGGCCAGCCGGTAGGCATCCTTGCCCAGGGAAGCTTCGGCCTTGTCGGAAAGAAGCTTGAGCGTCCTGGTGGTCTGCGGTTTCAGTTCCGTGCGCTCCGGCTCCGGAATAATGCTGTATTTGTCCGCGGCTTGAGCCATGGCTGCGGAGGAGAGAAGAGTACAGGCCAGAATACGAAGGAAGTTGAACATGAGGAGAAGTGTTTTCCGGAATTATTTTATCATGATGAATCGTGCGTGATAAGGAAAAACAGCGGAATTACTTTTTGTTTTCCCAGCGGAAGGGAGGTTCGTTTTCCTTCGTTCGTTCCAGATCGTAGTTGAAGCGTTTGAGGACGAAAGCGCGGTGATCCGCTACCTTGCGCCGGAAGTTGTCCCAGGAGCGGACGTTCATCGGGGACCAGCCCGCTTCCGCGATGGCCATGGCCCGCGGATAGACGCGGTAGAGCAGATGGTTCAGGTCCGGCAGGTGTTCCGCCCACGCTGCGGCGTGAACTCCCCGTATATGGCCGGTTTCCTGCGGGGATTTTCCGAAGGCCGGGTCCAGTTCATAGCATTTCCGGAGGGTGGTCGTCTGCATCCATCCCCAGTTGTATTGTCCCTGTATCTGGGGGAAGTCCAGGTAGCAGTATTCGTTGGAGGCCATGATCAGGTTCAGCCCGGCCTTTTTCGTCTTGTCGATGGACTGGCGCGCCTGGTCCTGACGCCAGGCGTACACTGTTTCCCCCGGGTGATAGATTCCGGCATTTCCTTCGTACCAGAATTGCGGCGTTTGTCCGTTTTTGGCGAGAAGGGAGGTCATCCGGGCGAAGAAGTCACGCATCTGTTCCTGCTCGTCCCTCATGGAGGCCTTGGCGCGCGCCTGGCGGCACAGGGGGCATTTTTCCCAAAGTTCCGTGGGTGCTTCGTCCCCGCCCAGATGGACGATTTTTGACGGAAAGATGTCCTTCAATTCCTTGAAGACGGCCGCGTAGAATTTCCATACTTCCGGCTTTTGCGGGCAGACCAGTTCCTTGCTGTTTCCAGCCACGGTGCGGACTTTCATGTCCGGTTTGGGGAAGCAGAAGAATTCGGGATAGGCCGCGGCCAGGGCTTCGTTGTGGCCCGGCACGTCGATTTCCGGAATCACCTCAATGCCGCGTTCCGCGCAGTAGGCCACCAGCTCTTTCAGTTCCTCCCGGGTGTACATGCCTTCGTGGGGAATTCCGTCACCGAAGGTTTCCGCCCTCTTGGAGGCCACGCTTTTCAGTCTGGGGTAGCCGGGAACGGGCAGGCGCCAGCCCTGGTTGTCCGTCAGGTGCAGATGCAGTTTGTTGAATTTGTAGTAGGCCATCAGGTCCGCGAATTTTTTCAAATCCGCCAGCGGGATGAAATGGCGCGCCGGGTCCACCATCAGCCCGCGCCAGGGGTAGCGGGGCTTGTCCTTGATGACGCCGCAGGGGATGCCCTCCGGCTGTGCGGCAAGCTGGTCCTGGAGCTGGCGGAGGGTGGCCTGTCCGTACAGCCTGCCTTCCCGTCCGCCGGAAGCCAGATGCACGCCCCCGGGGGTGACGGCCAGCCGGTAGGCGTCCTTGCCCAGGGAAGCTTCGGCCTTGTCGGAAAGAAGCTTGAGCGTTTTGGTGATCTGCGTCTTCAGTTCCGTGCGCTCCGGTTCCGGAATAATGCTGTATTTATCCGCAGCCCCGGACGGAAAGACTGCGCACCACAGGACACCGGCCAGTATGTAGAGAAGATGTTTCATGTTTCCAGTATAAGCCGAACCAGGGAAGAAGTCCGTCGAAAAATGCAGATTTCAATCGCAGATGCCTTTTTTTTCATCGGGAACGCAGCCTTTCCGTGAAAAAAACAAACCGTCAATACCGTGTCTGATTGTTCATTCCATGCTCCGGTGTCTTATTGGCCGGCGTCGGCCGGGGCGGTTTCAACGCAACAGACTGGATGATATTTTCCGGAAAGAGGGGTAGGATTCCGTCGAAGTAATGCCAGCCATGAACCGCTGGATGGAGAATCCATTAAAATCCGGACAGCCGGAACCGGATGAAGAGGGCATGGGAGAAATATCCACGGCGCCGTGAAGGTTCCTACTTTACGATTTAACCTGAATGCTCCGCCAGGATGAAGACGGCATGACACTTCTTAACCAATAAAAACCATGATGGATAAAATTACTACCATTAACGGAATTCTTATGACCGCTCAGAATGATTTTACTGAGCATGTAGAGAATACAACAGTCCACGTCACAGAGCAAGAGAAGGAAAAATGGAACAAGGCTCCGGTTACGGATGCAGCCGGCAATATGTCCCTTTCCGGCAATCTGAAAGCCAAGGGTGGAACATTTTCCAATGCAATTAATGCTGCCGGCGGCGTCAATATTCCCATAATACCTGGAGATGATACAGATGCGGTACGCAAGGCTGATTTAACCAAGCCGTTGATACCCATGCTTTCCTCCCAGCAGGAAAATGGCGTAGGTTTCTATCATAAACTTGGCAATGCGTTTACGGCGGGCGGTGTGACTACATGCGTATCAGAAGATTTCCCATTCATCATGTCCGAACATCGGATAATCGGAGGAGGAGACGATAATCTGTATGCTTGGTATCCTACCACGTTTGTACTTGAGCTTAATACATTGTTCAATTACGGCCAGATTGACGCCATGAATGAATCTACGTCAAAATTTGGAGTACGGGCAAATTTCGGACCGTGTTATAAACCCTGGTTTGCCGTTTTCTGGGTAGCATGGCCGCCAGTCACCTGGCCATATCGGCAAAATGATTATGCTGATCCCCTCATTTATTCCTATACGGAGAATGAACATGGTGGCCCTGTGGCATCGGTATGGCCCGGCAATACCGGTGGTGATTTCCTGCCCCGGTGTGGATTCCAGAGTACACAAAGACCTGGCGGCGTACGTGATAACAGTCATTATTTATACGCTGTCTATGACCGTTATAAAACAGCAAGATTCATTGTATTTCGCGAGACGAACTCTCATTATCAAGGACGCAAACGTCTGTATCTGTTTTCCCAGGGCCGCGACGGCTCCATAAAACTGGTGGGAGCGATGAAATCGAGCTATGCGTTCAGCCATCATCTCCTGAGCATGTCCAGACATGGGGTTTCCGGCGCAGCCGGCTGGTGGGCAAGGAAGGATGATCCTTTTGATCTTGTTTCAAAAGTTCAAGAGTCCTGGATAGGGGGGCAGCGCCCTGCAGACGATTGTTCATGGCCTCTCCGACAAAGCCTTTTTGATGTTTTGGCAGAGGGTAGTACGCTGAATATTGAACTGACTTGCGAAGACAAGTCTTATACGTGCGTGAATTGTCCGGATTGGATAACATGGCTGGATGGGGAAGGCGGAACGGGAGCGTGGCAACTTCTCGTAACGCCCAACAACACGGGCTCGGCCAGGCAAGGCCTTGTGAATGTTTTGCTATATAATGGAATCACTTACACCATTGTTGTTAATCAACAGGGTTAAGAAATTGGACGGAGGCCTGCGGATGGAATAGCTCAGAGAAGTTTCCCTGTCAATATCGGCGGATGGGCATCCCAAAGGATAAAAAGGCCATATCACGGAAAATAAATTGGGCATGGCGGAATGTATTTCCGCCATGCCCAATATTCGTTTATCAAAGGTTCCGGAAAAACAGCGGAATCACGCAAGAATTCCATCGGAAAATGAAGGCCGTCCTGCAGGAGCTATGGATTATGCAATTTTTGAATCACCGTTTAAGGGTGTTCTGTGGATACGGAAGATTCTGCCGCTAAAAATTGCTTCATTGTAAAAACAAATATCCCGCCTCCGGAGAGACGGGATATTTTGTTTAAAGCTGGCAGCCCCACCAGGACTCGAACCTAGAAATACTGAACCAAAATCAGGTGTGTTACCAATTACACTATGGGGCTGTGGAAAAGGGCATTGCTGCCTTTGCGGGGCGTAGTTAATCACAGCGGACCAGTTCTGGCAAGAGAAAAATGGACTCCTCCGCGTTTGTGTTTCAATTCCGGGGCCTGATGATGCGGGTATAGTTCAGCCTCTTGAACATCAGCAGGGGAATGGCTATGCCAATGACCAGGGAGAAGATGATGAAGAAGGCGGTGATACCGTTTTTGCAGATATCCACGATCAGCCTGTTCATGGTTTCCATGTCCTGGTTTTCCTGCATGAACTGCATCAGGGCCAGAATGGTCTTGTAGGCATACACGCCGGGAATCATCGGCAGGAGGGAGGGGAAGGCGAAGATTTCCGCGGGGCATTTCACCAGCTTGGCCGTCAGCACGCCCAGCATGCCTATGGTGAAAGCGGCTATGAAGGTGGCGCTGGAAATGTCGATGGACCAGGAGTGCATCATGTAGAAGCGGAAGGCGTGGCCGACGGCCGCAAGCAGGGCGGAGACGGCGATCGCCCGCTTGGGGGGATTGGAAATGACGGCAAAGCCCGTAGCCGCTATGGCGGCCATCAGGCCGTCCCAGAGGATGGAGGAGAAGAAGTCCGGATTCATAAGCTGTTCACCCCCAGAATAAGCATGGTTGCGGAAAGGCCGATGGTGATGCAGGTGATCATCATGATGGAATGGACGCCCCGGGAAATCCCCATCAGGATGTGGCCGTGCATCAGGTCCATGATGGAGTTGATCATTTGCACGCCGGGAACCAGGAACAGGACGCTCGTGGCCAGCGCGATCTGGGGCGTCTCCCCGAACTGGAAGATGACGGCGCAGGCCGCCGCCATGGAGGCCGTGAACGCGGACAGGATGACGACGCCCAGGGGATTGAATTTCAGCCGGGAGAATTGCTGCTTTGCCAGAAAGCCCAGCAGGGTGGCGCCGAAGACGGTCAGCATGGCCCAGATGTCCCCGTTGAACAGGCGGCAGAAGGCGGCATTGCCCACGCTGACCAGGAGAAGATCCGTCCAGGGGGAAAAGCGTTTTGTCGCCGCAATGGACCGGAAGGCCCTCTCCATTTCTTCAATGCTGACGTTGTTGTCCACGGGAAGCCAGCTCAGTTCACTGAGCTGCTGGATTAGGTTCAGGTTGAAGGCCAGGGGTTTCAGTTTCCTGACGGAAGTCCGGCGCAGATTCTCGTCATCCGTGCTGATGAGGCTCATGGTGATGTTGCGCTGGAAGATGGTCATGTCCGCCGCGTACCCGTAGGCGGCGGCAATGCGGGAGATGTTGCGCACGGCCCGGTTGGTGTGCACCCCGGCGCCCATGAGCGTGGTGGCGTATTCCAGCAGGAACTCGGACAGGGCCTGAATCTGGTCTGTATGGGGCATTGGCTGGAGGAGCAAGGAAAGAAAGGGGCGGGTCAGGAATGGGCCTGCTGTTTTCTGGTGGCGTAGTCCCGCTGCTGGTCCCCGTCCGTGGCCCCTACGGAGAAGTAGGAGCTTTCCGGGTGGGAGAATACCAGCGCACAGACGGCGGAAACGGGCTGCATCATCCATGTTTCCGTCAGGCTCATGCCCGCCTCTTCTCCGGCATGGAGCAGGCGGAACACGGTTTCCTTTTCCTGATGGTCCGGCTGGCTGGGGTAGCCGCAGGCCGGGCGCACTCCCGTTCCGGCGGGTATGCCCCACAGCACGCGCAGTTTTTCATGGGCGGCCCCGGCAAAGGCTTCCACCAGCCGGTCCGCCAGGGAACTGACCAGAAGGGCGCGGTAGGAATCATTCCTGGCTTCCCATTCCTGCGCCCATCGCCTGGCTCCGTGGATGCTGACGGCCATGGCCCCGATGTAGTCCTTCACCCCTTCCGGGGCAATGAAGTCCGCCAGGGCCAGACGCTTCCTTCCCTGGGCGTTCAATTGCTGCCGCTGGGTCAGCAGGGTGGCCTGCGGCATGGTTCTGGATTCATCCGTCCAGACGGTGATGTCGTCATGGTTGGGAGCGGAATTGGCCGGGAAGATGCCGATGACGCCGCGGGCCTGGTAGCGGTTTTCCTTGACGGCCTGTTCCAGCAGGTCGCGGGCGTCCTTGTACAGGGCCGCGGCAGCGTCCGCCTTGGCCGGGTCCTTGGTGCGGAATTCCTGCCGGGAGTCGCTCCAGACGCCGTGCAGTTCCCAGGCATGGAAGAAGGGTGTCCAGTCGATGCGGCCGACCAGTTCCTGAATGGTCACGTAATACCGGGGATCGTCGCTGCAGCAGCCGCAGCTGACTGGACTGTGCAGGCTGCCGATGGAAACGGGTCCCAGACGCCCCGGCACGGGCGGGGCATAGCCGCCGTCCGCGCCCCGCCAGCGCAGTTCCCGTGCTTCCTCCAGGGAGAGGAAGTCCTTCGAAGGCTTGTTTTCATGGCTGGTGCGCAGTTCCTCCTGCCGTTCCTTGACGGCGGAAATGTAGGAATCCTTCTTTTCTCCCACCAGGGCCGCGGCGGCGGGCACCACCTGGGAGGCGTCCACGGTATGGACCACGGGCCCCTCGTAATGGGGGGCGATCTTCAGCGCCGTGTGCAGGGCGGACGTGGTGGCGCCCCCCACCATCAGGGGAATGGTCATGCCGCGGCGCTGCATTTCCGCCGCCACGTGGGACATTTCCTCCAGGGAAGGGGTGATGAGGCCGGAAAGCATCACCAGGTCCGCATTTTCCTGCTCCGCGCGGTCCAGAATCGTGTCGCAATGGACCATCACGCCCAAGTCCACTACTTCAAAGCCGTTGCAGCCCAGAACCACTCCGACGATGTTCTTGCCGATGTCATGCACGTCCCCCTTCACGGTGGCGATCAGGGCCTTGCCCGTTTTGGAAGATCCTTTTTTGTCCGCCTCAATGTACGGGGTCAGCCATGCCACGGCCTGCTTCATCACACGGGCGCTCTTCACCACCTGGGGCAGGAACATCTTTCCGTCGCCGAACAGTTCCCCCACCACCTTCATGCCGTCCATCAGCGGGCCTTCAATCACTTTCAGGGGGGAACCCAGTTCCTTGAACGCCTCTTCCGTATCCGCGTCCACAAACTCGGTGATCCCCTTGACCAGGGCGTGTTCCAGCCTCCCGGTCACGGGTTGTTCCCGCCAGGCCAGCACGGGTTTCCTTTCCGCGCCCGCCTGCGCTTTTTCCGCGGCCAGCTTCTCCGCGTAATCTGTCAGGCGTTCCGTGGCGTCCGGCCTCCTGTTCAGCAGAACGTCTTCGATCAGCTCCAGCCTTTCCCCGGGAATGTTGTCGTACACCTCCAGCATGCCGGCGTTCACGATGCTCATGTCCAGCCCCTGCCGGGTGGCATGGTACAGGAAGGCGGAATGCATGGCCTCCCGTACCGGGTTGTTGCCCCGGAACGCAAAGGAGACGTTGGAAATGCCGCCGGAAATGTGGGTATGGGGCAGGTGGGTGGAAATCCAGCCCGCCGCCTTGAAGAAATCCAGGGCGTAGTTGGCGTGTTCCGGAATGCCCGTGCCGACGGTCAGCACGTTGGGGTCAAAGATGATGTCCTCCTCCGGGAACTGCACCCGGTTCACCAGCAGGTCATAGGCCCGCTGCGCGATGCGGATGCGGTCCTCGTAGTTGGCGGCCTGTCCTTCCTCGTCAAAGGCCATCACGACGACCGCCGCCCCATACCTCTTGATCAGGGCGGCCTTCCTGAGGAATTCCTCCTCCCCTTCCTTCAGGGAAATGGAGTTGACGATGCCCTTGCCCTGCATGCATTGCAGCCCGGCTTCCAGCACCTCCCATTTGGAGGAATCCACCATGAAGGGAACTTTGGCGATGTCCGGCTCCGCGGAAACCAGGTTCAGGAAACGGACCATGGCCTCCCGGCCTTCAATCAGACCGTCGTCAAAGCAGAAATCCAGCACCAGCGCGCCGTTTTCCACCTGCTGGCGCGCGATGGAAACCGCCTCCTCATAGTTCCCCTCCCGGATCAGGCGGGCGAATTTGGGGGAACCCGCCACGTTGCAGCGCTCCCCGACAAAAAGGGTGTTTTTTTCACGGGTATGGTTATAGGCCTCATACCCGGACAGGCGCAGGGCGGGGGATTGGGCGGCAGGAATGCGGGGGGGAAGCCCCTCCACGGCCCGGGCGATGGCGCCGATGTGTTCAGGAGTGGTGCCGCAGCAGCCGCCCACAATATTCAGGATGCCCAGGGAGGCATACTCCTTCATGAATGCCGCCATGTCTTCCGGAAGCTGGTCGTAGCCCGTGGGGCTGAGCGGGTTGGGAAGCCCCGCGTTGGCGTAAATGGAAACGTAGCAGTCCGCAAGCCCGGCGATTTCCTCGGCAAAGGGGCGCATCAAATCCGCACCCAGGGCGCAGTTGATGCCCACGGAGAAGGGCCGGACGTGGCGGATGGAATTCCAGAACGCCTCAATCGTCTGGCCGGACAGGGTGCGCCCCGCCTTGTCCGTCAGCGTTACGGACACCATCACCGGAACGGCGGCGTTCGGCTGTTCGTCGAACACCTCTTCCATGGCGAACAGGGCCGCCTTGGCGTTCAGCGTATCGAAAACCGTTTCCAGCAGAATCAGGTCCACCCCGCCTTTCAGCATGGCCAGCACCTGTTCCCGGTAGGCCTGCCTGAGCTGGTTGAAATTCACGGACCGGAAGCCCGGATCATTCACGTCAGGAGACAGGGAGCAGGTGACGGGCATGGGGCCGATGGACCCGGCCACGAAGCGGGGCCTGCCGTCGTGCGCCTCCGCCTCGTCGCAGGCCCGGCGGGCCAGGGAAACGGCAGCCAGGTTCATGTCCCGCACCAGGGACTTTAAAACGGGGGAATCCACCACTTGCTGGAAGTAGGACTGGTCCTTGCGCTTCCCCTCTTCCGGATGATGCCAGAAATAGTCGTGCTGCCCGATGCTGGTTGCGCCAAAGGAACAGGTTTCAATGATATCCGCACGGCCCGTATCCAGAAAGCGGCGGTGCACGTCCAGAATCACCTCCGGCCTGGTCAGCACGAGAAGGTCGTTGTTGTTCTTCAGGTCGTTGGGATACAATTCCGTATCCGCGAAGCGCTCTCCCCGGTAATCCTCCTCCTTCAGCTTGAACTTCTGGATATTGGTGCCCATGGCGCCGTCCAGGATCACAATCCTTTTGCGCAGTTGATCTTTGAGATAATCAAGACGTTTGAGTCGGGATGCTTTGGTCATAAGCGGGCGCGGAAAATCTACAGCCCGTACCCTCCGTGAACAAGGATAATTGACGTCACCCCTTTTCCGGTACGGGTGCGTATCGGGAAAATGCCTTTGCAGGTGAATTTCCCGAGGTAGAGGTATTGGAGAAAGGCATGTCCGGACTCGCCGTGCATTCCGAACCTCGCCAGGGCACGGAAAGCCGCCGCACTATCATCATAAAGTCCGGCGACGGAAAAGCGTGCATGAGCCGGTACGCAGGCGGAAAGTGATCGGGAAAACGTATTCTTGTTTCAGCACGGGGATGCGGAAAGCCGGGAAAGAATTTTAACGTGATTCAGGACGTATAGCTTTGATTGTCTGCAAGTTTTTATTGGGAAGGATGACGTGCGGGAAAAGAGAAGTGTTAATAGAATGTATATAATATGTGAATAACTAATCAACGGGAATCTTGGAAAAGGGCTGGAAACTTCCGGACGGTCGCACCGGAACAACACCGGAAAAAAGAAAAGGGGTGGGGAAGCTTTCCTCTCTAAATGAATAAATGCGACTGCATCTACTCATCTCTTTTATCAGGAAAAATGGAGAATTCCTGCCATCTTCCGGCAGACGGAATGCATGGGACGCAGGAGAAACCGGGGACGGCCTCCGCCTGACGAAATCATTCGGCCAGACTCGGATTCAGATTCTGGGGTTGCGGCTTCTCCTCCGGCAACATGCCGGGAGGAAGGAACAGGGCGGACGCGGGAACCAGCACGGGCTGGGGAATGCCGGGGCCTGACCAGGCTACGGACATGTGGTCCGGGCCGCCGTCCTCCTTGTGAATCACCTGGAGAAAATAAAACTTGCCCGCTTCCAGGTGAACGGGTTCGGATGACTGGTTGGGCTGGTTGGTCCAGTTATGGCGGTCGGAATATCCCTTCACGGTGGCAATGCAGCTCATGTCCTTCTGGGTGGCGTCCTTGCCCAGCCACAGTTCGGCGGAATCGTCGGAAGACAGATAAAGGCGGTATTCTCCGGTAGCCGGGACGCGGAGCAGGGCGGAATAACGGGCTCCGTACTGGTCGCCCAGATTTTCTGCGTCCAGCCGGACGATCTTCCGGATGTCGGAAGAAGGCTTTTCAAAGACCTTCCGGTGCGTCAAATCCTTTACCGAACCTCCCGGAATGCCGAACCACAGCTCCTGAACCACGCCGGAGGGAAACTCCTCCGCGGGGGAGTCGGCGGCTGTTCCTGCCAGGGCTGTGCAGAAAAGAAGGCTCAGAACGGTAAGAAAAACATTCATGCAGTGTCGGGTGGAGGGGATGCTCTCTGCAACGACTACGGGCGGCATGGAAGCATTCTTTCAGAAACGGCGTCATTCTTTGGGGCTGGTGTCATCATTGCCGGTCTCCGTATCCTGTCCGGCGTCCCGGTGGCGGCGGGAACCGTTCCGCCAAACCATCCAGCCGATCAGGAAGGCAAGTACGCCCAGCCCGGCAACCCGGCGCGGTGTGGAAATGCCGGACTCTTCCGTCCCGGAGGGTTCCTTTTCCATCCCGCCCGGCTCCTGGGCCTGGAGGGAACCTGCAAGGAAAAAGGCCGCCAGCGCCGTGGCGGCAAGAGTGCGGTGGAGAGAAATAGGCCGTTTCATCTTTTGTGAAAGGTTAAAGCAGGCCGGAACCCCATTCAACCATATTTCCCCGGCTGTCCCGATTTTCCGCAAGTCCTGCGGCCTGCCGCCGCAGAAGGGCCGTCATTTCCGGGAAAAATGTGGACGCGAACGTTTTTTTTGCAGAAAAAACTTGCGGTGGCACCATGGTCATGCTAATTTCTCTCCGTCCTCTACAGGACACACCAAGACGAAAGTCAAAGGGGTATTAGCTCAGTTGGTAGAGCGCTTCAATGGCATTGAAGAGGTCAGCGGTTCGAACCCGCTATGCTCCACCAAATAAAGGCTTGCAAGAAAGAATCTTGCAAGCCTTTTCCATTGATGCGCTGTTCAGGATTGCTGTAAACGCCTTGTGGAAAAACAGCCCTTCAGCCGGGCGACAGATGAATCAACGCTTACACGTGTAGTGAGAGAGAATTTGAAGAGAAAATCAGGATTGAACC